>Ga0265798_10000378_pt1 | contig 79145 bp, 59 predicted proteins | sample P3T30metagenome_FD_192430 | JGI IMG/M metagenome (GOLD analysis project Ga0265798, IMG submission 192430) | Plant litter microbial communities from East Loma Ridge, Irvine, California - P3 T30 | ecosystem: Environmental > Terrestrial > Plant litter > Unclassified | place: USA: California... | reverse complement strand
GTATACGACTTAACAGAGCTATTTTCCGAGATTTTTGGGGAACGTCTTGTGGCCCAAACGCTTCAAAATCCCGAAGTTGTAAGGACGTGAAAATGGCAGATGACAAGAGCAAGACAGACGGCCGTGATCGCAGCCGTGTTTCGGGTAGCGAACCATACGAGGTCGAGTATTTCGCCCAGAAGCATGGACTGAGTGCGCAGCAGGCGCGTGACTAGATTGCCGAGGTCGGGAACGACCGTGAGAAGCTCGACGCTGCCGCTGGCAAGGTAAACGGTCAACGCGGTAGCGCCTGACCACCGGCAAGGTGCAGCCCCGATCGCCGCCAAACGTCCTCTACGCTTTCGAAAGCTGTCAGCTCGCGCGCACCAACAATCTTGGCGCCATCCGCGTTCGAGAGGCCACGGATCTGCCGCAACCCAAGTCGGACAGCCAGATAGCGCCCGCCATACGGTTCCAGCGTACAGTCCCAGCGGCTCGCGTTGACGCAAGGTGGCCGCACCACAACGCCATCTGAACGGATCGGCGCTGCATCGATGCCTCCAGCGGCACGGCATCCCCGCCCGACGGACATTGAGGGTGACAAGCCGAAGCGCCAACGCTTCAAGCGCTAACCGATTGGCCTCTTTGACTTCGATATCGCTGAGGTGCAGACCGCTAAAGGCACGCTTTACTTGTTCGTCGCCATCGACCGCAGCAGCAAGTTCGCGGTCACCCAGTTGATCGACAAGGCCGATCGGCGAACGGCGTGGGAGTTCCTCGAACACCTGCTGAAAGCTGTGCCCTACCGGATCCACACGATCCTGACTGACAACGGGATCCAGTTCGCTGAGCAGCCGCGCAACCGGAACACGCCAAGTCGCGCCAGATGCGCTTCGACATGATATGCGAGGCAAACGGCATCAAGCACCGCCTCACGAAGCCGAACCATCCGTGGACCAACGGACAGGTCGAACGGATGAACCGCACTATCAAGGAGGCGACCGTCAAACGCTTTCACTACGAAAATCACGACCAGCTACGGACGCGCCTCGCTGACTTCATGACTGCCTACAACTTCGCCCATCGGCTCAAGACGCCCAGCGGCCTCATGCCTTACGAATACGTCGTCAAAATCTGGACTTCAAAGCCTAAGCGGTTCACCGTCAATCCGCTCCACCAGATGCCGGGACTAAACACTTAGCGCACCGCGTAACTGCGCGATGTTTTCGGGTGGTACCTGTCCTTGGTGAGGATGACGTACTGCATCAGGCGCGCCAAGATACTGATGCGTGCATCTTGAGCGGATGCATTTCGGCAGAAAGCCGCGCAAGCAGCGGAGGTCTCATCAGCCTCAACCTGTGGTTCTCCAGACTTGTTCTCTTGACGAAAGACGGACGTGCACAGTTCACGGCCCTTGCCGTCGCTCAGGTCCGGCGTTCACATCAATCCTCAAAAGACTCGACCGTTCTGCGGGTGCCGCGCAGGAACGCGTCGGCGACGAGGGTGAAAGGGGTCGTATCGACTTCGCTACGGCCACCGCGGATCAGCGCGGCGAAGCGCGTGTAGAGGCCGGGATATTCCTCGTCGTCGTTATGCACGGTGCCGCTCGGCAGGGTGAGCACCGCGCCCCCCTTGGCGAGGCTGAGCGTGCCGGCGTCGGTCTCGACGGTAATGTCCCAGCTCTGCGGGCCGGTCTGGCGCCAGTCGAGATCCATGCTGATCGGCGTGCCAGCGGCGCTGCGGAAGGTCAGGTCGGCGGCGATCGGCGCGGCGCGATTGGCGGGCGTCGACAGCGTCGCGGCTGTAAGGAAGAACGGCTGCGGCAGGATCTCGGTCGCGATCGACAGTGCGTTGATACCGGGATCGAACACGCCGAGCCCACCCGGCTCCCAGATCCACGCCTGCCCCGGATGCCAAACGCGAACGTCCTCGCGCCAGACGATCGACACGCGCTCGATCTTCCGCTCGGCAAGCCAGGCCTTGGCCGGCGCGACACCCGCTGCGAACCGCGAATGCCAGCCGGCGAACAACGTCGTTCCCGCTTCGGCAGCCTGCGCTTCGAGCGCATCGACCTCCACCAGCGTCGCGCCGGGCGGCTTTTCGAGGAAGACGTGCACGCGCTTGGCGAGCGCCATCGAGGCTAGCTCGTAGCGCACCTGTGGCGGCGTGCAGAGCGCGATCGCGTCGATCGCCGGACCGTCGGCGAGCAGCGACTCTAGCGACTTGAAGTTGGCGACCCCTTCGACGCCGGGATCGCGCGGGCTGACGCTCGCGACGAGCTCGAACTCAGGGTTGTCCGCAATCGACGGCAGATGCTGATCGCGCGCGATCTTGCCCATGCCGACGACGGCAATACGAATTGCGGCCATGCTCAGAGCGCCTTCACGGTAACGGGCAGCGGCGCAGCCTTGGTCAGCGTGTTGCGCAGCGGCAGGGTGAACGGTGCGGCCTCGATCTCGAACACATCCCCTTCGCGCGTCGTCACGCCATCGGCGAACGACAGCGTCGCGGTGCCGAAGAAATGGACGTGCACGTCGCCCGGACGGCGGAACAGATCATATTTGAAATGATGCGCCTCGAGGTTGGCGATGCTGTGCGACATGTTCGCCTCGCCCGACAGGAACGGCTTTTCCCAGAGCAGCGCGCCGTCGCGGTGAATGCGGCTCGCACACTCGATATGCTCGGGCGGGGTCCCGACCAGCAGTTCTGGCCCTAGCGACGCCTGGCGCAGCTTCGAATGCGCGAGCCACAGATAATTGTGGCGCTCGGTGACGTGGTCGCTGAACTCGTTGGCGAGGCACAGGCCGAGGCGGAACGGCGTGCCGTCCGGACCGATCAGGTAGATCCCGGCAAGCTCGGGCTCCTCGCCGCCATCTTCGGCGAAATCGGGCATCGCGAATGCCGCACCCGGTGCAACCAGCCCCGAGCCATCGCCCTTGTAGAACCATTCGGGCTGCTGGCCGCGCGTCCCCGCTGCAGGTTTGCCGCCCTCGACACCTTCGAGGAACATCCGCATCGAATCGGTCTGCGTCTCGGCGTCTGCGGCGGCGCGGTGCATCTTGTCGCGACCCTCGGCCGAGCCGAGATGCGTCAAGCCGGTGCCGGTCATGATCAAATGGGCCGGATCGACATGATCGATCGGCGAGGTCAGGCGACCCGCGGCGAGTTCGGCAGCGATGTCGACGCTAGCGCCCGTTCCACAGGCCGCAACCGCGCCGGCGAGATCGGTGCCATCGGCGATCGCGCGTTCGGCCAGCGCACGGACGCTGTCTACGCCGGTAACGAACGCGGCCCCTTCACTGGTGGCAGCGATCACCGATCGCGTGCCGTCGACGCCAACATGCTGCAACAGGCGCAAAGTCATCTCACTCTCTCTCCTAAGCGGGACGCCGTTGTTACGGTTCGTCCCCGATATTTTCAGGTCAGCTGGCGGGAATGCCGTCGATCAGCCGCGGCGCGGTCGTGCCGTCACGCAGCACCTCCGGCAGCAGTTCGGGCAGCAGATTCTGGTACGACACCGGCCGCAGGAACCGATCGATCGCGAGGCTGCCGACCGAGGTCGTACGACCGTCCGACGTCGCCGGGAACGGACCGCCATGGACCATGGCATGGGCAACCTCGACACCGGTAGGCCAGCCGTTCGCAAGAATGCGTCCAGCCTTGCGCTCGAGCAGCGGGATCAGTCGCGACGCCATGTCGGCATCAGCGTTGTCCATCTGGATCGTCGCGGTCAGCTGACCCTCGGCGGCGCGCAGGACGGCGTGGAGCTCGTCCTCGCTCGTGCAGCGCACCAGCAACGACGATGCCCCGAACACTTCATGCCCCAGCGCCTTGTCGCTCAGGAACTGCGCGGCGGTCGTTTCGAAGAACGCCGCCTGCCCGTGCGCGACGCCTTCGCCGACCTTGCCGCGCGAAATCTCCTTCACCGCCTCATGGCTGGCGAGTGCGGCGATGCCCTGCTCGTACGCGGCGTGGATACCGCCCGTGAGCATCGTCGCAGCCGGTGCGTCGGGCAGTGCGGCAGCGGCGGCGGAGACGAACGCATCGAGCCCCTCACCTTCGACCGCGAGCACGAGACCGGGATTGGTGCAGAACTGCCCCGCACCCATCGTCAGCGACCCGACGAACGCCGTACCGAGTGCCGCGCCGCGCGCTTTCAGAGCCTCGGGCAGCAGCACGACCGGGTTGATGCTCGACATCTCGGCATAGACCGGGATCGGAACTTCACGCGCCTGCGCCAGCTTGACGAGTGCGAGCCCACCGGCGCGCGAGCCGGTGAAGCCGACTGCCGCGATCCGGGAATCCTGCACCAGCGCGCTGCCGAGCTCGTTGCCCGGGCCTACCAGATGGGAGAACACGCCCGCCGGCAATCCGCACGCAGCGACCGCCGCGTCGATCGCGCCGGCGACCATCGCGCCGGTGGCGGGATGCGCAGGGTGACCCTTGACGACGACCGGGCAACCGGCCGCCAGCGCCGACGCGGTGTCGCCACCAGCGGTCGAGAAGGCGAGCGGGAAATTGCTCGCGCCGAACACCGCGACCGGGCCGAGCGGGATCATCCGCAGCCGGAGGTCGGGGCGTGGCAACGGCGCGCGATCGGGCAGTGCCGGATCGATCCGAAGCCCCATCCAGCCGCCACGACGAACGACGCCTGCGAACAGCTTGAGCTGGCCGACGGTGCGGCCGCGCTCGCCTTCCAGTCGTGCGCGCGGCAGGCCGCTTTCGCGCATCGCGGTAACGATCAGGTCGTCGCCGAGCGCGACGATCTCGTCACCGATCCGCTCCAGAAAATCGGCCCGTGCGTCAATGCCGGTCGCGCGATACGTATCAAACGCGGCATCGGCGACGGCGCACGCGGCCTCGACGTCTGCCGGCCCATGCACTGCGATGGGATCACCCACTGCAACACCGGTGGTGGCATCGATCGATCGAAACGCCGAATGCTCGGTCTGGCTAACGCGTGTGGCTGACATGATCTCGACTCCTTATACTCCGACATATAAGTGGTGTTGAAGTTTGGCAATCTTTGTCGCTCGTTAATCGCGGGCGGACTGTTACGCCGCATACAAGGGGCAAGCGCTATGACGAATGTCGTTCATATTGAGGATCGTATCGGCGAGCCCGACAAGACCGGTAGTGAGGACGAAACGCAAGTCGTCCGCGTGCCGCGCGGCACTGGCAGGCGCCTTCACGGTTCGGTCGCGCACAAGCTCGGCACCGCGATATTGTCGGGGGAGTATGCGCCCGGCGACACCCTGTCGGGCGAGGTCGAGTTCTCGAAAACGCTCGACGTGTCGCGCAGCGCTTACCGCGAGGCGGTCCAGGTCCTAACGGCCAAGGGACTGGTCGAAAGCCGTCCGAAGATCGGCACGCGCATACTGCCGCGCAGCCGGTGGAACCTGCTCGATCCCGACGTGCTTGCCTGGGCATTCGCCGGCGAGCCCGACATCGCCTTCGTCCGCGGGCTGTTCGAACTGCGCGCGATCGTCGAGCCCGCGGCGGCAGCACTGGCGGCGGAACGTCGCGAACGGACCGGCCTGAGGATCATGAAGGATGCGTTAGTGGCGATGCGTCGCCATACGCTGGCCACCGAAGCGGGGCGAGCGGCGGATCGCGAGTTCCACGACGCGGTGCTGACCGCCACGCGCAACGACGCTCTGATCGTGCTGAGCGCGAGCATCGGCGCAGCGGTCAACTGGACGACGCAGTTCAAGCAGCGCGCGCGTGCCCTGCCCCGCAATCCGATTCCCGATCACGTACTGGTCTATGATGCGATCGCCGCGGGCAATGCGACTGGCGCCAGTGCGGCGATGCGGACGCTGGTCAACCTGGCGCTGGAGGATACGAAACTGGCGATGGGGGCTAGTGCTACCTCCGCCGAAGCGCATTTGTCTGAGCTTTGACAATCTGCCTGCCCGGTATCCGATCAGTGACCTTTAGTCCTGAGAGGGCGTCAAATAGGATGTAAAGCGCTCACGCCGCAGTCAGCATGAACGCCGCCTGCAGGCCATAGGTGTCGGCAAATCACCCGTGCAGATGACCAGCGCGCCGCCCGCATCGCCATAGTCAACGGCTCCGAGGCGGCTTCAGTTTGAGGACCCCAATCCTTTGATCCGTAGCGTGAAGATCGTTGGCAACATAATCTAATAGAACAGCCCGACTGAGATTAGTGCCCATGTCGCGACGCCCGGCGGAGAAAGTTGCGATCAGCATCATGATGAAAGCGCGGATGCTAGCAAGCGCCAGCACGCGTTCGGCCGGCACGGTGAGCATGACCACGCTGCCGATCAACCGACGTATCATCCCGCCCCACAGATGAATAAATAATGCGACACCTTCTCCTGCGTTAGATGACCGGTCTGCTGCTGGCTGACGAAGCTGATGAACAGGTTGGCGGCACCGATCTCTGCGATGAGGTACACGAAGATCGACGGATACCAAGCATGAGGTTGCGGTGTTCAAATCGGACGAAATCCGTTAGATTCGTCAATCGGAGTTTGAAGGTGTATCTCGTCGTAGATTCACTTTAAATCGGTTGGCAGGGGTGGGCTTAGTTTGAGCGACGAAGCGGCCGGCCGGTCGACCGGAATCCTTAATAGACTGGTACGTGCCCATCGATCCACGGTTGAACGGTTCTTCGATCGGCACGCACCTAATAGGGACGACGTGCCTGATTTGGTTCAGGACGTATTTTTGAAGCTCAGCAGGTCCGATGTTCCGGAAGAGCTGAACAATTCAGGCAATTATGTTATCAGCGTAGCTCGCTCCGTACTGATCGACCACCATCGGAGACGACAGGTGCGGCATGCGGCTTATCACACCGGGCTCGATGATCTCGACATCGAAAGTAAGGATTTACCAGCCGATCGCGTCCTTGACAGTAGGGCGTTGGCGGAACGCTTGCAAATTGCGCTGCTGGCTCTGCCCGACCGGACGCGGGACGTGTTTGCCCTCCGAACGATTCGAGGCATGAAAATGGCAGAGGTCGCCCAGACTATGCAGATATCGCTGAGTACGGCCGAGAAGCACCACGCGCGCGCTCTGGTCCATTTGGTCAGGCAGCTGGCAGATTTTCGCTGATGAACGACGACGATCTTGAGCAGGCGGCCCGGTGGCATGCTCGTCTGGAGGATGTGCCCGACGGTGCTTCCACGAAGGCCGCGCACATCGGGTTCGAGGCATGGTATCATGAGCGGGACGACAACCGCCGCGCCTTTACCGCCGTTGCCGAGGTGGAGGGGATCGCTCGTGACCTACATGCTGAACCCGCTTTGCAGGCGCTCGCCGACGAGGCGCTTGCCCGTGCAGCTGCACGCAGCCCTTGGAGGCTTCGATGGGGTTTGGCGGGATTGGCCGGTGCAATGGTCGTCGTCCCCGTTGCGGCGCTGACATTGCGCCACTTCGTTTCCACGCCGTCGGTGTCATCCGCAGTGGCTGCGCCATCCCGTATTTACACCACCGCGATCGGTCAACGGCGGCTCGTCGTGCTGGACGATGCAACGCGGGTTCTGCTCGATACGGACAGCCGGCTGACCGTTGACGGATCGCGCCTGACCCTCCGGGGCCAGGCCGAAGTGACCGCCGGGCGATCGCCGGTTCAACTGCAAATGGACGAGGCCCGGGTGGCAATCCGGACAGGGTCCTTCAACGTTCGCATGGACGATGAGCGGGCCGACGTGCTGGCGCAGGATGCGGCTGCGGAAGCGATAGCGACGCTTGGCGAGGGTTCGTCACGTCGTGATGTCGTGGTGCGGCGTGGAGCCCTGCTGTCTCTCGCCGACGATACGGTGAGTATGACGATAGCGGCGGATCCCGGTTCTATCACCGGCTGGCAGACCGGCTGGCTGCAATTCGACGATGTGCCGTTGCCGCGGGCTGTACGGGAGGTCAATCGCTACCGACAACGGCCGATCCGCCTGTCGGGGAACGCGGCTCCGCTCAGGATCAGTGGCTCGTTCCGGACCGGGTCAGGTGACACGTTTCTGGAGGCTGTTGCCGCAACGCTACCCGCCACGGTCGATCAATCCGCAGAGTCGCCGACCATCCTGGTCGGCGGTCCGCCCAAATAAAATTGCTCCGACTATTACGGGTTTCCCGAAAGCCTGCGTCTCTTCTCATATACCCGGCTCGACGACAGATCGTAATCGGGCTTGGGAGTTGGGGAGTTGACGCGCCTGATGGGCAAGCTGCTGGGTATGACGAGCCTGTTGACGGCGACCGCGGCTGATCCGGCTTGCGCGCAGTCCCGCTCGTCGGACCGTGCACGGTCACCTTCGACATCCGGCAGTACCTTGCAGTCGGTCATCGACATCGGACGGTCCGATCTCGCTCGCGCCATCCGTAATTTCTCCCGGCAGACGGGTCGCGAAGTCGGATTTTCACCGAAACTCGTTCGCCGTAAGGTCGCAAGTCCGGTAACAGGACGGCTGGACCCTGACGTCGCTCTAACGAGACTATTGTCCGGAACCGGCCTTGCTTTCCACCGACTCCGCGGCGGCTACGTCCTGATCGCCGCGCCTCCGATACGACTTGCGGAGACCACCACATCGGCGCCGGTAGCGGTGGTAGAACCCGACATCATCGTAATCGGAACCCGATTGGGTGCTGGCGATGCGATCGACATCAAGCGCCGGGCGCTGCAATCGATCACTGCCCTGACGGACGAAGCTATTCGAAAGCTGCCTGATACATCCCTGGCTGATATTGTCAGGCGGCTGCCTGGCCTGCAATTGTCAGTCCGCGCCGGGGGCGGCATCGTTACCATCCGCGGCCTCAGCCAAATCGAAGAACGGATCAACGGCCGCAACCTGTCGAGCACCGTCGTGCGGGGTTTCGACATCGCCGCCCTTCCAAGCGACATCGTTTCCGGGATCGACGTGTACAAGACGCCGTCGGCAAGCCAGATCGAGGGCGGAATAGGCGGCGTGATCGACTTCCGGACCCGGCGGCCATTCGATATCGACGGGTTCGAAGCAGACGCCACTGCGAAGGGGTTCGTCGGCGATCGTGATGGAGCGGTGCGCCCCTACGCGTCGGGACATATCAGCGGCCGGATCAACACCGCGATCGGTGAGCTCGGACTGCTGGCGGGCGTCAGCCATCAGTCCCAGGATATCGCGCAGGATTTAGTCCGGATCGACGCGTTCGCTCGGCAGCAAACGACGGCCGGCGATGTCATCGACGCACCGGTAAACGTTACGAAGCGCTACCTCCGAGGCGCCAAGACGCTAACTACCGGTTATGCCTCGGCGCAATGGCGACCCTCGGCATCTCTCGAGTTCGCCGGAGATCTTCTATACAACCGCAGCGCGCTCGATTTCACGAACATGTCGCTGCTTGCCACGTTGGCCGACGCGTCGGCCAACGGACCGTTCAGGCGTGATGCCGAGACCAGCGCCGTCCGTACCGGGTACTGGATCGATGCGCCAATCACGTCGAGTGCCAGCCGCGGCACCGGCGCATTTCAAACGTATCAAGGGGGTTTCTCGGTACGCTATGCCGCCGGCCCGTTGACGACATTGGCCGATGTCTCGCGCACTACGACCCGGTTCGATTATGGTGCGCCGACGCTCACGCTCGCGTCGGTCGCGCCGGGTATCGCCTACAATGCAGATGGCTCCCTACCGCGCTTCGTGCTCGATGGTATTGATCCGGCGAGCAGATCGACCTGGCGGTTCTTGACGCTGGGTGATTTCGCCAATCGCGATGCCAGTGCCGAAACAGCTTATCGGCTTGACGCCATATATGTTCTGGGCGGAACCATCGAGTCGCTCAAAGCCGGGGGGAGGTTCGCGCGCCGATCGGTCGATCATCGGCTGGGAATCCGCAATGCTACCGCACCAACTGACCTGGAATCCGTCGAGGGCAGTGACTTCGTCGGCCTGACTGACGCCCGGCTGTTCGGTCGAGCCTATCCGCAGTCTCGCTGGATCACGCCCACCGGTGTGGCGCTATCGACGGATCGGATCGGCATCCTGAAGACTTCATTCGGCGTAGATTCCAACAAGCCTCTCGCCGATCCTGCGCTGAGCTATCACGCCGACGAACTGGCAACGAGCGGCTATGTTGAGGCGACGTTCGGTACGTTGGTCGTTGGGCATCGCGTTGAGGGCAATGTCGGCGTCCGCTACGCCGCCACGAGCCTAGCGATCGCGGAGCCGAACGCGACGCAGATGACTAAGCGTCATTATGCTCACTGGCTGCCGAGCATCAACCTGCGTGTCGAACTTGATCGCAATCTCTATCTGCGACTTGCCTATTCGCACCAAATATCGCGGCCGGCCTTCAACATGCTCGCGCCGACCGCCGCCCTGGATTTCGTGAATGGAACTGGTGAGGCCGGCAATCCCGGACTTAAGGCGCTGGCCGCTGAACAGTACGACGCGGCGGTCGAATACTATCCAGTCGAGGGTGGCAACATCTATGCTGCTGCGTTTTACAAACAGGTGAGTGGATTTATCCGCATGCAGGCCGCGCCCGAACTGATCGGTGGCCGCTCCTTCCTTATAAGTCGGCCTTTCAACGTAGACGATCGCTGGATCGGCGGGTTCGAGACCGGTTTCACTCAGCGTTTCACGGGCTTGCCCATCCCGCTCGCAGGTCTGGGCATGCAAGCGAGCTACACGTTCATCGACAGTTTCAGGGCAGACAACGGTGCGGGCTTCAAAGTGCCGCTCGAGCAGATGTCGCGTCACAATTATACGCTTGCGGGCACATATGAACGGGGTGCCGTATCTGCGGCTTTGACATGGATCTGGCGTAGCCGGATCGTCGAGGTATCGCGCGGCGATGCCTTCGGCCGTCCGCTCTTTCGAGATCCCTATGGTCAGCTCGACGCGAATGCGACGGTGGGCCTGACGCCACGGATTTCCGCGACTGTCGGTGCTATCAACTTACTGCAGCGGCGTTCGACCGAGTATTTTCAGAACACTGCGTTCCTCAACCAAATCTTCGTTGAAAGTCGGCGAATTTTCGTCGGCCTGACCATTCGCTCAAAACCCAAGTAAGCCGTCAGCGATCACGCACCGACCGTATTGTCGTTCGACAGCACCTGCATTCGCGGGACGCTGAAACTCGTCCAACGGCCCTGTGAAACCAATCGAGGGAATGTCGTCTTGAGAAGGGCGTCGTTCCGCCGATTTCAACCGATCCCAATCAGGGACGGAAAATGGAGGGGACTAAACATGAATAAGAATCTTCGCGCTTTCGAGATGTTGCGGGCAGGCCTGATGGCATCTTGCGTTGGACTACCAGTCATTCCGATTACGGCGTCTGCCCAAACAGCACCGGCGTCGCCTTCGGCTGGCCAGGCCCCGGTCGCTGACGAACAGGCCGATCAAGCCACGGTTGCGACCCCCGCCGTAGCGGATAGCGACATCGTCGTGGTTGCTCGCGGTCAGGGAACACGCGACGCCCGCGTAAACAACCTGCAAACGGTCGACGCCGTGGGGCCGAAGGACATCGATTCGATGCCGTCGCAGAACCTCTCCGATGTGTTGAAGCGCTTGCCAGGCGTTCAGGTGACCTACGATAACGGCGAGGCGCAGCAGCCTAACATCCGTGGAGTCGGGTTCATCCAAACTACCGTCGATGGCCGCGAGACGGTCACGGCCAATGCCCGCGCACTCCAAATCGGCGATCTGCCGGGTGACGTCGTCAACTCCGTCGAGGTTTTCAAGACGCCCTCCGCCAATTTGATCGAGGGCGGGATCGGCGGCCTGATCGCTGTGAAGACACGCTCGGCGCTGAGCTATCCGAAGCCTCAGGCGACTGGCCAATTGTCGATGTCGATGGACGACAAGAGAGGCAAGATCCTGCCGCAAGGGTCGATCGCGGTCGGCGGTACGTGGAACACCGGCATCGGGCGCATCGGCGCTTCGCTCGGCGTCGCCCATACAGCCGTGCTCCTTCGCAGCGACTTCTTCATCTCGAACTATGCCAAAACGGCGAATGTCTTCGACATTAACCGCAACGGCGTGCTGGGCGATGCCGCGGACACCGCCATCGTGCCGTCCTTTGCCTTGCCGATCCAGATCGAGGCGCGGCACGCGCGGGATTCGGTGATCGGCAACCTCCAATGGGCGCCGTCCGAGGAGCTGACGCTATCCGGATCGTATTTCAAGGGCCGCTATCTCGATACTTCCCAGCAATATTCGTTGGTCGCAGCGATGCCGACCACGACGAATTCCGCCGCCAATGCCGGAAGCTTCACGGCGGTCGACAAGTCGCCGGTCGCGCTGCCGGTCGTGCGTGGAGGCACCTATGCGAGCGTGCCGCTTACCGCGCAGAGCCTCTACGTCCGCCCATTCCGCTCCGTTACGCAGGCAAGCGGATCGGCGGAATGGGCCCATGAACGCCTGACGATCAGCGCGCAGGGGGATTTCACGAAGAGCCAGAACAATAACGACATCCTGATCTTCGCCGCGGCAGGGACGGCACCGAACCTGATCTACAACGGCGCCACTTCACCGGATCGCGGTTCGATATCGGTGACGGGCGCGGACATCAAGAACCCGGCTACCTTCACCACACTTAGTTACAACCAGATAATTCAGCGGAATGACAGCACGGGGAACTCGCAACGGTTCGACGTCGAGTATCGGCCAGGGGGATTTCTGACCGCCCTGCAGCTGGGCTACCGGCGGACCTATCGCCGATCGACGGCAAACCAAGGAACCCAGAACCAGCAGATTACGGGTACGCTGGCGACGATCCCCGGTCTGTCGACGCCGTCGCCGGATGGCGACTTCGTGGTCGCCAATCCCAACCTTTTCGAGAACAAGCTCGGCTTCCTCTCGAAAGTCGGACTGGCACCGCGACTTCCGGCGTTCGCGCAGGCCAGCTTCTTCCGACTGCGCGAGCGAACCGATGCGGTCTATGCGCGCGCGGTCTATGCGTTCGATCTGGGTGGGTTACCCGTCGACGGCGACATCGGCATCCGTGGCGTGCGAAACCAGAACCGCGGCGATGCTTTCGCCGTAGCCGCGAGTGGCAATACGCCAATCCAGAACAAGGGAACGACCACCGACTGGCTACCAAGCGCTACGATCCGCGCAAAGCTGACCGAACATCTCACGGCGCGGCTGAGCGGATCGCGAACCGTCGCGCGCCCAAACTTCACTTCGCTGTCGCCGGGGTTGACCCTTAACGCGGACCTGACCGGCGCGAGTGGCAATCCGAACCTCAAATCCTTCTACGCGAACGGCATCGATGCCGGTCTTGATTGGCTGTTCTCGCCCTCCGGCTACGTGACGGTGGCCGTGTTTGGGAAGACGCTGAAAGGCCTGGTCCAAAACAATGTCACGCAGCAGGTCGTCAACGGACTGACCTATCGCATTTCCCGCCCCATCAACGGCACCTCTGACTCGTCGTTCAAGGGCGTTGAAATCAACGTGAACAAGAAGTTTGTCGAGCTCCCCGGTATTTTGTCCGGGCTCGGCTTTGACGGAAACTATACGTATCTCGATAGTCAGATGACAAACACCTCAGGGATGAAGACGCAAATTCCCGGTTTGGCTAAGCATACGGTCAATACATCCGTGTACTATGATAAGGGCCCGATACTCGTTCGCCTCGGCTACACGTTGACCACCGATTTCGTGAACAACCCGAACTATGGCGGCCCTACCGAACTTGGCGGAGCTGAGATATTCGGTAAGCAGGAAGTTGTCGATGCGACGCTGCAATATCGCGTCAACGAATATTTCCGACTGACCGCTAACCTGATGAACGCGCTTCAACCTGCAGTTGGCTATTACAATGGCTACGAGCAGACGCCTGACAATAGCTATCGAACTTACCGTCGTTACCAGTTCGGTATGAAGTTCGACTTCTGATGCTGTCGACGGGGGTGCTCGACGAGCGCCCCCGTCATCCTGTTTGAAGCGCGACGTTCGTGCCATCCACGAGAAGGAAACCGAGAATGACCGTGATATCGCGTCGAACCTTGTTGGCCGGCACCGCCGGCGCTACCGCCGTCACGGCACTGACTTCGACCGGAGCAATCGGCGCCGAGGGACAGGTCGCCAACCCCGGCGGATTGCGTCTCCTCACCTCCGTCGATGGTGTGACCACGCCGCCGAAAGCGCGCGGGCAGATGAAGTTCAGCTTCGCCGACCCTGAACCGTCGGTAGATTTCGCAGGCTTGATGTTCGGCTTCCAGCTCATCTCGTTCGAGAACAACTATGCCATCGATCCCGCTTTGGTGACGGTGACCCGCACGGCCGAGCGACTTCGACTGGTCGCCAAGGGACTGACCTTCGCTGGCGGCACGCGCAAACGGGCCGGCGGACTGGTGGCGGAGCTGTCTCGCACAGACACTGGCGCGATCGAATGGCAGGTGACGACGACGTTCGACATGCCGGTCAAGTCGGTGAAGACGATCGTCCGCGGTCTTCCTCGCGGACGCCTGTCGGTTGCTGTCGATGACTGGCGCGACACTGGCGAGAACGAGGAGATTTTCGAATACCCCACGCTGATGGGCGGCATGGCGACCCCGATGGTCGCGATCGAGGGCAAAGACGGCAGGGTGTGGGGCCTGTCCGCCTTGCAGACCGAAGTGCGCCCGGCGCGCTTCGCGTTCTTCCCCGGGCCGGACGGGTACAAGGTAGAGTTGCTGTACGAGCAGGCTGGTTGGGACCGGCGCGGAGACATCACTACCTGCAGGTGGCGGATCGCCGCCGCGCCGGACATCGCCAAGGTTGCAGCGGCGCATTTCGCCGCTGTGCAGGAGGCATACGATCTGCCGGCGTTTGCGAAACGGACGGATGCGCCTGCGTGGGCGAAGAGCATCGCGCTCGTCCTCGCGCTCCACGGGGAGCACTGGACCGGGTTCGTGTTCAACGATTTCGCTCGACAGCTCGAAATCCTGCGCTGGGCGGCCAGGCAGATCGATCCGCGCAGCGTCATGGTGTTCCTACCTGGCTGGGATGCGCGCTACTATTGGGACTATCCCAATTTTGCGATCGGGAAGGACACTGGCGGCGAGGCTGGATTTCGCCGGCTGATCGAGGAGGGCCATAAGCTTGGCTTCCGGTTCTGCCTGATGTTCGGCAGCAACATCGCGAACCCCGCCTGGCCCGATTTCCCAAAGATCGCCAATGCTCAGGTTCGCACGGTCTACGGCGTGCCAATGCAGTCGGATTATGTCGATTGGGATGGTGATCGCAAGGGCGACGCCAGCATGGTCTTCATGAACCTCGCCGTGAAGAGTTGGCGCGACCATCTGGAGGCGAGAATCTCGGATATGGTTGGCCGCTATGATCTTGACGGCTACTTCCTGGATATCTGTGGATTGTGGGAAAACAATCCCGATGGCGACATGATGCTCGGTACGCGTACGCTGGTCGCGAATTTGGCGCGCAAGCATCCCGGCGTCCTGCCCGTCGCCGAGATGGTCTACGATGCGCAGATGGGATTCATCCCGGTCAACCACGTGCAGCGCTATGCGCTTTACCCGCAAGCTAGTTTCGACATAGTCGCGTCATTCAAGCATCTCTCCTGGCCCGCACCGGGACGGGGTTCGACCGGCGTTCACGAATACGGCTTCAATGCCTATCAACCGGTGACCCTCGACCAGCCCACCATCCCGACGATCACCTTCGTCGACGATACCTTCAGTGATCAGCGTTCGGCGGTGATGAAAGACATCGCCACCGCGAAGGCGCGGTTTGCGCGACGCGGAAAGCGCACTTGAGCCGTGCGCAGCGATGAGGCACCGGTAGGGATCCAGCGACCGATAACGTCGGACACGTCTTTGCTTCAGGCAATTCTGCCGGCAGCCGGGACGGCCGATGATCTGCCGGGCGATACGTCGCGCGGTTCCGTATCGTCCTGGAAGGGGCGGCGGCTCCATGGCGCAATCGCGTTTCGGCTGGGCGTGGCCATCGTGTCAGGAAAGCACCAGCCGGGCGATGTGTTGCCGAGCGAAACAGAGGGAGCGGAGGCGCTGAAGGTATCGCGTGGTGCCTATCGCGAGGCGTTGCGGACGCTAGCCGCCAAAGGCCTGGTGAAAAGCCGCCCGCGGGCGGGCACGGTCATACAACCGCGTCGGCGATGGCATCTGCTCGACCCTGATGTTCTCGCCTGGACCTTCGTGGAGACGCCCGACCTGGAGGTCGTCCGCGGCCTGTTCGAGTTGCGTGCGGTGTTGGAGCCACTAGCAGCGGCAAAGGCGGCTGAGCGGCGCACCCGCGCGGACATCAGGGCGATGCGCGAGGGGCTGTCCCTGATGTCGCAGCACGGGCTGGATCACGCCACCGGTCAGGCGGGCGATCGAGCCTTCCACGATGCCATCCTGACCGCGACCGACAACGAATACATCATGGTTCTGAGCAGCGGCATCGGTGCCGCAGTGATGATGACGACCCGCTTCAAGCAGCGTTCTCGCGCTCTGCCTCGCGATCCGATCCCGGCGCATCGGCGCGTTTTCGACGCCATCGTCGCAGCGGATCCGATCGGTGCGGCCGCGGCGATGCAGCGGCTGGTCGATCAGGCGCTGGAAGATACGCGGCAGGCCATGGATCAAACGACCACTGCGTAGTGGCAAAGGAAGAGCATAAGCGATGACGAGAGTATTGAGCAACGAACGGCCAACCCTGTGCGAGTGCGGCACAAGTCTCGTTAATCTCACGCGGCGCCACCTTCTCGGCGGAATCGCGGGTGCGGCGATGCTGCCGCTCGCCAGCTCCGCAAAAGCGAGCGAGGAGGGGGATGACTTGGCCGTGGTGGCAATACCCACCGGCAGCGGTATCTCGAGCGGGTCGTCGATCGACAGCATCATGTGGCCATCGGTCCCGTCGTCGTCGACCGATATGGCGAGCGGCATGTGGTCGGTATGGGCGAATACCGCGCCTCAATGGCTGGAGTTGCACTGGCCGACGGCGATAACAACCGACGCGGTCGACGTCTACTGGGGCCACGACGGCGAAGTCGCTGACCTCCCCAGTGCGGGGCGCATATCCTACTGGGACGGTACGAAGTTCGTACCCGTCGCCGCACGCGACAGCCTCGGCGTAGCGGGCGACCGGTTCAATACTCTCGCCTTCGCCCCGGTCCGCACCGACCGGATGCGGCTCGACGTCATGTCGAACGGCAAGCGCGCAACCGGCGTGCGCCGTTGGCGCGTCCGGGCCGCGGGATCGCAGCCGGCGTTGCTTCCGGTGGTGGATGCTGGACAGGATCGCAGCGTCGTACTGGGCGGCGTCACCTATCTTTCGGCGCGTGCGGACTGGCTGAGGCGTGGCATGGGCGACACACTGCGCTGGAGCAAGGTCAGCGGACCGGGCGACGTGGCGTTCGCCGATCCGGGCGCGGCGGCGACGACCGCGAAATTCTCGCGTAAGGGCGATTACGTGTTGCGCGCCACCGCACTCTCTGCGGGCATCCCTGTCGCCTCGACGTTGCGGGTGCGGGCGATAGCGGCACCGCCGGCCGAGCGGCTCGACGTCGTCTATACGACGCCGTACGCGATCGATAATCCGCTATGGAACAACCGTGTCCGCGCGTTGATCGTCGATTGGATCCCACATTGCATCGCATATTGCGAAAAGACCGATCTGCCGACGGGACAGGGCGGCATCGACAATTTCGTCGAGGCGGCCAAGGCGTTGCGCGGCGAGTTGCATGCGAAGCACAAAGGTTATGTCTTCTCCAATGCTTGGGTTCACCAGACGGTGGAATCGATGTGCCTCGCGTTGATGGTCGATCCGAAGGGCGATACCGCGATGAGGGCGGCGCAGGACGGGATGCGCATGACGCTCGAGCGGTGGATCCCCATCATCCTCGCCGCGCAGGAACCCGACGGCTATCTTCAGACCGCCTATACGTTGGCCGATCGCAAGGTATGGCCCGCGCGCTGGGTGCCGGTGCAGCGAACCGGGCATGAGGGCTATACCGCCGGCTATTTCATAGAATCGGCGATCAACCACCACACGCTTACCGGTGGCAAGGACTTGCGGCTGTACAATGCCGCCAAGAAGCTTGCGGACTGCTGGGTCGCGAACATCGGCGTCGGCAAGAAGAAGTGGTACGACGGCCACCAGGAAATGGAGCAGGCGCTGGTCCGCTTCGGCCGGTTCGTCAACGATGTCGAAGGCGGCGGACGCGGCGACGCATATGTCACGCTGGCACGCTTCCTGATAGATTCACGCGAGGGCGGCACGAAATACGACCAGAGCCACGTCCCCGCTGTCCAGCAATATGACGCGGTGGGACACGCGGTGCGCGCGGTGTATTTCTACTCGGGCATGGCCGACATCGCCGCGGAGACGGGCGACGTCGATTACCAAAGCGCGGTCGCCTCTCTGTGGGACAACATGGTCAACCGGAAATACTACGTCACCGGCGGGGTCGGCAGCGGCGATACCGCGGAAGGGTTCGGCGACGATTACGGCTTGCGCCACGACGGCTATTGCGAAAGCTGTTCGAGTTGCGGGCTGATCTTCTTCCAGTACAAGATGAACCTGGCCTATCACGACGCCAAATACGCCGATCTGTACGAGGAGACGATGTACAACGCGCTGCTCGGCGGCGTCGCGCTGGATGGCAAGGCCTTCTGCTACACCAACCCGCTGGCCGGCACCGAGCGCGCGAAGTGGCATAGTTGTCCGTGCTGCGTCGGCAACATACCGCGCACGCTGCTGATGTTGCCGACCTGGGCCTATGCGAAGCGGCCAGACGCGTTGTTCATGAACATGTTCGTCGGCAGCACGATCGATGTAGGCGAGGTAGCGGGCACGAAGATCGAGATGGTGCAGCAGACGGACTATCCGTGGAACGGCGCGGTGGCGGTCACGGTCAACCCGGCGAAACCGACCCGTTTCGCGCTGCATGTCCGCGTCCCCGATCGTACCACCAGCGCGCTCTATACCGCGACGCCGGAGGTGAAGGGCCTGACGAAGCTGCTGGTCAACGGCAAACCCGTGACCCCGGTCATCGAGAACGGCTACGCGGTGATCGCTCGCGAATGGAAGGCTGGCGACCAGGTCTCCTTCGACGTGCCGCTGACGGTGCAGCGCATCGTCGCGGACCGGCAGGTGAAGGCGACCCGAGGCCAAGTCGCGCTGCGTTTTGGCCCGCTTATCTATTCGATCGAATGGGGCGATCAGGCGAACATCTCCACGACGATCGGCAGGATGGTGCCGAAACCGGTCTGGCGCCCTAACCTGCTCGGTGGCGTCATTGCGTTGGAGGGCGAATGGGCCGACGGATCAGCGCTAATCGCCGTCCCCTATTATGCGCGAATGAACCGCTCCCGAGACCCAATCCGCGACTTTCCCGTGGCGGATGGCGCCTTCGCCCCTACCATCGGCGTTGTTCAAAGCGCGGTGCCCTCGCAGAAGCTGACCCGGGTTTGGATAAAGACATAATCGGAGGCCAAACGCACCTTAAAGCGCAAATAGTCTGGGGCTTATGCCGTATGGTAACGAATTGCTTCGAATATTATTCGAAGTCCTCCAGGACCTAAAACCAAACATTGGCAGCCCCAAGCGGTCCGTCCGATTTGAGCCATTCGTTAAAGCCACAGAACCCGCACGTTTCTTTGAACGGTTAAAACGAAACGTACGCTGCGGGACTGAATTGGCAAGCTGTTCTGACGCAACGTCATTTATAAGCGGAGCTCAGCGGGTGAGGCAAACCGTCTACGGGGGACAAAAGTCTAGTATTATGGGGACTTCCGGGCCGAAGCTATCATCGCTGCGTTGTTGTAAACGTGGCTTGCTTTGGTGATAATAAGCGACAAGTGGGGTTAGTGCATGTCTAAACACTCTAGAGGTTTACCTGAAATGGGCGATGATCGGGCATGGAGTTTCTTGAATAGCGATGCGCCTTTCGATGAAGAATCGCTGGCTAGGCTTATTGCCGAAGGCATCGTCAAGGCAACTTGGGAAAGCGCGCCAGACGGCTTAATTGAAATCGATAGCCCTAGTTGGCGGTTTTACACCGGTCAGAGTTATGACGATTGGAAAGGCTATGGATGGCTAACTGCAATCCACCCTGAAGATCGGATAGTGACTGTGCAAAAATGGCGCAATACCGTTCAGGATCAGCGAGCAGTGGACGCAGAATACCGCCTTAGAGGACAGGATGGAAACTACCGTTGGATGCACGTTCATGCCGTGCCACTGCGTGACGAGGACGGAAAGATCATAAAATGGTTCGGCGTCAATATTGATATTCACGACAGTAAGCAGAGCCCATCCGGCCCTGATCCTGTGGAGAACTTAGCGTAAAAAGTCCCCCGCCTGAGAGCGTCGGCGCGCGAAAATACGACCGAACCGAACGCGGTTGTGGCGCCGATCCATCCAAAGGCCATTCCCATCATTCTTCACGACAAGGATTATGATCGTTGGCTGACCGCGCCGGGAATGAACTCAGGGATCTTTCCGCGTCCTACCCGTCACAGCTCATGCGTGTCGAATAGCTAATCATCTGTTTAGCCTATCACTTTCGTGCTTTCGACTACATTCCTTTGCCTTCAATCTGAAGATTATCAGAAAGGTAAAAGCGCTACAACAGCCAAATTGATTACAGAAACATAGTCCCCCTACATGAATCGCCAGTGCGATCGTCCGTAGCTATAGTGGCTTGCAACGATGATCGTCCGGAACTGCAGTAAAAGACGTTTTCCGGCTTACATTGCGTGAGACGCATCGGCGCAGCAGACGAACGAGTGTTTAGATGCAGATCGCGATTGGCGAGACGAACGTATAACAATTATTGGTCCGGTCACGAACGGCGCAAGTTGGCCTATCGGGCATGCGGGTGGCAATAGCTGCCATTATCCCGGATCCCACCCTGCATTCCGGATTGTGATGCTGTTTTGCGATTACGTCGGACTAAAACCAAGCGCCTGGCATGAGATATGTCCATCGCGGAAGCCCTCCAGTTCCCATCGGTTTCGGCATGACCCACACTCTCCGCGTATTTGCGAAGTCCGATCGTTTGCTACAGCTTGAGATCATAGCCTTCGGTGGCTGTTGGAGCACGTGGGTAGGTCAGAAAGTAGCATCGATCCCGATCCGGAGAGTTCGCGGCCGCAATGGGGTCATCTGATCACGCTGGGCGACAGTGAAGGGGTTGCCAAATGCGAAGGTGTTTGCGTGGACATCGGCAAGATTGTCGATGGTCAGCGACGGCGCGAACCGTCCGAAGGCGATGCGGCCCGCCATGCTTGTCGTCGCATAACCACCCTGCCGGATATCGAGCTGCGGTCCAACGCCGAGGCGGGATTTGCCGACGTACCGCACAGCTATCTCGCCATCGAAGGCAATGCCCGGAGCAATATCCTTGCGCCAGTGGGTGGCGATACGGCCACCTTCACTAGCCACGTTGGGCAAGCTTTGCCGATCAGAAGCGCCAAGGCCCAGAACGGGTGAGGACAACGAGCTGTCGATCACGAATGCCGAGGCGTCGAAGGTCAAGACAGGCGACAGTCGCCAACTGACCTCTCCGTCGATTCCCAGGATCCTGCCGCGGCCAATGTTGCTGGTATAGGGCAGGCCAGACGGGTCGATCAGGTCTGCCTGAACGTGATTCCAGTCGGCTGCGAACACTGCCGTGCGCAGCGTCACTCGATCGTGCGCCTTGGTTCCGAGCCGGATACCAAGTTCGTTCATGTTGAGGTCGTCGGCGACATAGCGCCGGCTCCCTTGCGACGAGCCTGCTGGCGATACCGCCAGCCCCCCGGCTCGATAGCCCTGCTGGTAATGAAAGAAAGCCGAAATCGGTCCACCTGGATGCTAGTCGAGCGCGAGCATGGCGGAGAAACGGCGGTCGTGGCGCGAGGGCTCGTCCCGACGGGCAACGTCGCCGATCAACGCGCCGGTGCTGCGCGAAAGGGTAAATCGCCCTCCGATCGTTCCGGTCAGCGTCTGCGCGATCGGTCGCGACAGCTGTCCGAACAGTGCCAGTTCAAGCTGGCGATTCACGACACCGCTGTCGTAGGTCTGGTCGCCGGATATCTCGAGCGCACGCGACGATCGGCTGTCGTTGTAGATGCTCGCCACGCCTGCCACCCAAGGCGCCAGAGCACCGCCACCCGACACGCGGGTCTCGTGACTCAGGAGGGTGATATGATTGTCCTCCTGGAACTGGGCGGTCGATTCGGAGCCGTAAAGAGCGGTTGCGTCGAACACCGTCTGGAGGTCATGGCGGACGACCGAGGTCGTGGAGACCAGCTCGGCTCGTCCCAAAGTCCGGCGTGCAGTAAGAAAGCCGAGATAATAGGTGTTGTCGAATGGCTGCGGAAGCGCGGTCCGGCGGGTGAGGGGTGGGTCACCGCGCAGTGTATACTGGCCATCCTCGTCGCTCGTATTCTGGATGACGACGCCTAGATCGACCGTCGCCTCTGCCAGATCGGTGATGCGCAGCGTCATGCGCTGACCGTAACTCGTCGTGGCGTTCACATTGCGAAGCCCGCGTGACGGGTCGTCGATATAGCCAGGCTCGTGCGCGGCGAACGTGACGAGCCGAAGAGCAACCCGGCCGGCAACAACCGGCAGGTTGATCATCGTCGCACCGTCCGCACCCATCCCGCCCAAGTGCGTGGTGCTGCCCCCAACGCTCGCAGTCGCGGATACATGGTCCATGTCAGGCGGGTTGGGTTCCAGACGCATGATGCCGCCCAGCGAGCTCGCCCCGTAGAGCGAGCCCTGGGGACCGGTCAGCACCTCGATACGCTGCACGTCGTAAAGGTTGAGATTGGGGTCCGGCGCATTGTAGTTGAGGCGGACGTCGCCGAGATATTGACCGACAGTCGCCTGTGTCGGTCCATTGAAGCTGCTGTCCGCGATCCCGCGGATGAACAGCTTGTTGCGCGCAGGACCAAGATTGGTCGCGCCCAGGATCGGCATCGTCGCGGTGATCGCGGCGGTCCCGCGAGCGCCGTTCCGCGCCGCCCACCCTCGGTCAAGCACGACGAGCCTCACCGACCCGGGAAAGTTGGTCAGCGACGTCGGCTGCTTGCTGGCGGTGACGACAATATCTGCCGCCGCCGCTTCATCGGTTGGCACGGAGACGACTAGCCTGTGGGGCGATGCGGGCATCGGCGGTCGCGCCGGCCGTGACGGCGGAGGGCGCCCGACGATCCCTACCATCCGGCTATTGTAGAACACGATGTCGGCGTCGGCGCCGCGCACGATGTGGGCCAGCGCCGTTCTCACCGACATGGTGCCACGAACGCCACCCGATCGACGACCGGCGACCTTGGGATCGGGAATGGCTACCGTGATGTGGGCCTGCGCACCGACAGCTGCCGCCACGTCGCCGAAGCGTCCCGGCGGGACATCGAACTGCTCGGCATGGGCCGCTTGCGCCGTGCAGAAAACAGTTACGCACCCGGCGGCGAGAATTGCCGTGCTAGCGGTGCGCACCCGTTGCCGGCTCCATCGTCCAGCTCTGCGGTCCGCCACGCATGGTGACATCGAGCGCGGGCGCCAATGCCCTGAGCTGGCCGGGGCCAGTGCCGTCGAGCATCAGGTTTCCCGAAAAAGGTCGTAGCGCAAGGTTGGGGGATATTGTGATCCGGATCCCCAGCGCGCGCGAAAGATCTTCGGCCACCTGCGAGAGGGGCTCACCGGTGTAGACGAACCGCCCCTCGCGCCAGCCCCCGACCCCGGCGATCGGAACTGTGACGACGCGAGCGGGCCGGCCCGAGACGGTATCGGTCAGCGCCTGTCCAGCGCGGAGCGGAATTGTCGAATTTGGCGCACCGTAAACGACGCTCCCCTCGGCAACGGCGACCCGCACCGTGCCCGCCGGCGATTGACGGGAGACGTTGAAGACCGTGCCGACATCGGTCACGCGGCGACCGCCGATCTCCAGCGTGAACGGCCGCGCCGCATCGTGCCGCACCCGGAACAAAGCCTCGCCGGTCGCCAGGGCGGCGAAGCGCGGATCCTTGCGGTCGAAAGTCATCGTCGTAGCCCCGTTAAGCACCACCACGGTCGTCGAATCGAGCCTGATGCTTCTGCGCTCGCCCGGCGTAGTCGCGATATCGTAGCGCTGCGATTTAAGCTGCGGCGCGATCATGAGCGTGGCGGCAACAGACGCCGCTACGGCGCCGCCGGCGTACAGCCATCGCCGGCGCAAGAAATGGCCGGTACCATCCTCATCGTTCGCCGCCCTGCGGATGACGACCTCCGACAGGAGCGGCTCGATCGCCCGGTCGCTTTGCTCGATCTCGTTATAGGCGGCGGGATGACGAGGATCAGACGCTAGCCACGCAGCGAACGCGTCCCATGTCTCGCCATCGGCGTCGCGCAACCGGATGTGCCATTCGATGGCGCATGCCTGGACGCTATCCGGTGTCTCAGACTCCATGACCATCTCCTTCATCCCTAAGACACCGCGGACCACCCCTATCCCCATCGAGGCGCAGCCTAGCAGCCGCGATCGCAGCGTAGGCCCGCGTCAGATGCTTCTCGACTGCACTGATGCTGGTGCCGATCTCTGCCGCGATCACGCGCTGGCTTTCGCCATCGATCCGGAAACGGCAAAACACCAGCCTTGTCCGCTCAGGCAACCGATCAAGGACGGCTTGCAGGATCGCGACTTGTTCGCGCGCGATCAGTCGCGTTTCGGCAGAGGGATGCTCGTCGCGTTCCGGGTTCCCGTTCGTGTGCGTCGCAACCCAGTCCCCTTCCCGCTGCAACCGCCGGCCTGCGGTGCGGCGATGTCCCAGGAAATGATTGGTCGTCATCCGATAGAGGTAAGCGCGCGGGTCCGCCACCGGACCGATCCGCTCGGCGGCGAGCGCGAGCGAGACGTCCTGCAGGACGTCTTCCGCTTCGTCGGGCGTAGCGCCACGCAGCACCAGAAAACGTAACAGCGCCGCGCGCGCGTCGACGAAGGCCTGGATAAGTCCGCCGTTCGTCATGCTATCATCGTCTTTCTTGCGTGTCCTCGTGACAACCTGAGCCAGGCGCTGGTGTACGTAAGGCATTCGCCCGCCTGTGACGATTTTTTGATGGGGGTTGTGCCAGACCTCGGTGTCTTAACGGTGTCAGGAGACACCGCAATGCACCATCAGCATCCCAATACGCCGACCTCGCATGCTGGCCGATTCTCGCCGTGGATCACCTTGAACCATCGACTGGTCGGTTTCGCGTTCCCTATCATGATGCTCGCCGCGTGCTCGACCGGCGGGCAGAAGATCACCCGGTCGGGCTTCCTGCCCGATTATTCGCAGCTCCAGAAGGTCAAACCGCACAAGGATGCGCGGATCTGGGTGTCGCCGGAGTATCGACCTGACCGCTATCAGGAGATCGTGATCGAACCGGTTGAATGGCATGTGCCGCACCGCTCCGACAAGGTCGAGCAGATGCTCAAAACGGCTTTTCGCGAACGACTGGAAGCCCGCTTTTCCAACCAATTTCGCATCGTCGATGGCAGTGCCGTGACACCTGCGACCTTGCGTGTCCGCAGTGCGATCACCGGCATGCGCCGCACCCGCTGGTACTTCAATGCCCCGATCCAGGCGGCTCAGTTCGCAACCGGGGGCATCGCGCCGTTCGCACCGCTCCAAGGCGGCGCCAGCGAAGAGTTTCAGGTCGAAGATGCGCAGAGCGGCGTGCCGCTGATCCGACTGGCTACCTTTCGCAACGGCAAGCCATGGAACGTCAAGGGATCATACATCGCCTATGACCATGCCCGCCTTGCCTTCAAGAAGGGCGCTGACGTGTTGGCGAAAGTCATCACCGCGCCGGGTGTCGCTGTTACTGGTGGAGGGGAGACAGTTGGCACGCCGTAAACGGGACGGCGGTCGAGAAACCGGCAGGCCCGATCGGAAAACGTTAGCTTGAAATGCCATCGCAATACCCATTGCGCGCTCCTGCCGGACCACGCTTGCCCGATACTGCCTATCAGACATGGTGAAACGGGAATGCAGCGATCGGTTGAACGGCCAATCGATCGTGCATCCTGCTGATCGTTGCGGCACTTGCATCGCAAGGAAAACGAGCGTTTTCTCGCAATCGAGCGGTGCCGCTTCCGGGGGCCTCAAAACAGCAAAAAACCCGTTGTGAAAACCATCGCCATCTCGCGCCATGCCGGCGATCTTTTCTGGCGAGGTACGCATTGTGATCGGCTATATCCGGGTGTCCAAGTCGGACGGCACGTAGACGTCAGAATCGCAGCGCGATGCATTGCTCGCAGCAGGCATTGATCTGTCGCGCATCTATGAGGATATGGCATTAGGTCGGCACGATGCCCAACCGCGACTCATCGCCTGCCTGAAGGCGCTCCAACCGGGTAACACGCTCGTTATCTGGAAGCTCGACCGGCTCGGGCGCGATCTTCGCCACCTGGTGACCACGGCCGAGGATCTCCGGTCGCGCGGGCTGGGTTGAAGGTTCCGGCAGGTGCAGGCGCGCAGATCGACACGACCTCCGCCAATGAGCGCGGGCGTCACGGTCCCCATTGAGGCGATCGTGACGGTCCAGCGTCGTTTGGCAGCACTTCCGGCAAGGCATCCGGAGCGACAGCCGATGATGGCATCTACGGCGGGACTCTACGGCATCAGTCGCGCCACGCTCTATCGGCTGTTGCGCGGCGAGCGGTGTCCGAGGGACGCACACCGCGCCGATCGCGGCCTGTCGTGCAGCATGCCTGCTGGAGAGATCGAGTGGTGGTACGAGGTCGTTGCCGCCATGAAGAGCGTTCCTGCGCCCGTTCAACGACCCTCAGCAATAAACTATTCATCAGCCACAGATCCAGCTGCGCCACCGATAAAAGCGCTTATTACGAGGAGTCCGGTCAGCCAGCTGAACATAATCCGGCGTGATCCCGTAATTACCCTGCTGGCCGATCAACACGTGAGCCGATGTTCGATAAGAATAGCAGCCGTCACGACCACCAGCAACACTGCGGTCAACCCGCTAATTGAAACGAACGTCACCGAATATCGGCTAGTGCCGTAGAACTCCCATCAGGGTTGCCGACAGCCGATGCCATGTCAGCGACACGGCCTGCAGACCAAGCTCTTAGCTACTAAGGCTATTAGCGTAGCCGATAATGACAGTCGCGAGCACCAGAAGCCCAATTCCCGCCCATACGGTTCCGCGAATACCTGCTGCGGCACTGCGCCATTCTTTTAGTGCAAAACCCCACAAGGTCCCGAAGATGATGATTGACGCCATATGCAGCGTCCATGACGAGAAGCCGAAACGTCCCATCTGGCTCTCGCCCATAGTGTAAAAGAAGAACTGGAAGTACCAGAGAGTGCCTCCACAGGCGCAAAGCAGATAATTAGCTAGGAGAGGCGCTCGACCACTATGCTGTGGGACGTCGCCAAACCGTGCAGGCTGCTCAACAGCGGGATGGTCGACCCCAGACGATTGCGTTGCGACATCAACATTGGACGCGACTCTGCCCGTCCACTGCCCGGCTGATCGATTGCGGACAATCAAAAACGTACACCAAACACCATTCGTCAACAGCCCACCGAACATGACGAGGCATAATGTCGGCAAACCCGTCCAGAGTGGTCCAGTGCCGGCTGCGGCTGATAATGACTCAATGGGCTCACCAGCTGCAAGTCCAAACGCAAAGCAGCTAGACATGATGCCAGAGAACACTGCAACGGCTACCCCCTTACGGAACGCAAACTCCGCGATCGTAGCCATCTTCTCCTCTGCAGATAGGGACGCATCTTTCCGCGCACCCGCCAAAGCTACAACAACGATCCCCGCAAGCGTGACCAGCAGGCCAACGAGAATGATGATCCCTGATGATGTGTCGAGCAGTTTAGCGGCGAAATCCCCCGCGAAGATTGGCGGGATAAGTGTGCCGAAGACGGTCGATAGGCCAAGTACCACCGCCATGCCAAGCGACAGCCCGAGATATCGCATCGTCAGGCCATAGGTGAGCCCTCCGAAACCCCAAAGAACACCGAATAGGATGCACCACAGCGCTGTCGCCGGAGGCGTCGCCGCGATCACGCCGAGGAGATCGTTGGTCATGATCCCGGCGAAAAGCCATGGTGCAACGAGCCAAGAGAACAGCCCGCCTGTTAACCAGAATATTTCCCAGGACCATTGTCTGACGCCCCGGTACGGAACGTAGAAACTGGCGGATGCGAGCCCACCTAGCCAATGGTACAGGACGCCAACGAGCGGGTTACCCATGCTTATGTCCTCAGATACTCAGGTTTAGGCGGTAAAGGTTGTTGGCGTTCCGCCCGAATAGGGCTCGACGTTCGTCATCGCTGAAACCTGCTACGATCTCATGGTACGCTTCGAGGTGATGATCGACGCTGCCAAACAGCTTGTCGGTTGGTAGATCGGTCGCGAACATCGCCCGATCGGTACCAAACAGGTCAATCGACTGGAGTACAAATTGGCGAATGTCCGGCCCAGTCCAACGTCGCCAAATAAATCCCGGTCCGGACATCTTGACTGACACCTTCGGATAACGAGCGAGCGCTCGCATCCCTCCCCGCCATCTTTCGCTTCCCCTGTCGTCCGATACGACGGGCATGCCCATATGGTTGATCATGACCGAGACATCGTCGTGCCGACCGATTAGCTCAGCAAAGGCAGGCATTTGATCGGGATAGCATTGTAGATCGAACGAAAGATCGTGTTTCGCCAGCATTGCGAACCCCCGCTCCCAAGCAGGGTCGCGAGTTATGTCACGGGCGGTGTAGGCTCGCTGCGGATCGGGATGCCAGTTTACTATCTGCCGGATACCACGAACACGCGGGTTGGCGGCATGCGCCTCCAGCAGCTCTTCTACCGCGGGATGCTCTAGCGCAGCGTATGCGACGATACCCGTGGGTAGACCGAATGCATCGCCTTGCTGCTCTAGCCAACGCGTTTCTTCCAAAGCGTCCGCAGGGTCGGCTCCAGCGTCGATATGCACCGCTCCTACAACGTTCCAGCGCGCGGTATCGCGTCGATAATCCACTGGGAAATAGTTGTGCGCGATTGGCTGCACGCTGCCGTTGGGACCGTCGTTGGCGAACGGTGGGCGCAGCCAGGGATAACGAAGATGCGTCAGGTCCCAGAAATGAACGTGGGCGTCGACGAAAGGTATGGAATGCATAAGGCCTCTCCGGCGACGCTCGTGTTCAAGTCGAGTGAAAGATGTCAGAAGGTCGTTCGTCCTCCGGACGTGTCGAAGGTCGAGGCCGTCGTGAAGCTGCACTCTTCCGATGCCATGAAGCACACCATCGATGCCGACTCCTCGATTTCGCCAAGGCGCCCCATCGGGATTTTGGATCGCATATAATCGACCTGACTAGGGGGCAGTTGTGCCAAGATCGGGCTTTCGAACGTCGCTGGTGTCAATGCGTTGGCGATGACGCCCTTGCCAGCGAGCTCTTTGCCCAACGACTTGGTGAAGCCAATCACCCCTGCCTTCGAGGCAGAATACGCTGATGCGTTGGGATTGCCTTCCTTACCCGCGACTGACGCTAGATTGACGATACGACCATAGCCGTTGGCCAGCATCAACGGCACGACCGAGCGATTGCAGTAGAACAAGCCGTTCAGGTTGATGTCGAGTACGCGCAGCCAGCTATCGACTGGGTATTCCACCACCGGCGCAGTCGCCCCGGTAATCCCCGCCGAACAAATTAGAACATCGACCCGGCCTCCCAGCGCTTCGTTCGCTTCGGTCGCTGCAGTGGCGACCGCAGCCTGATCCGAAACGTCGATCGCGGTGACATGTGTCGCACCGACCTCGTCCCGTGCAGTCGCGAGTGCATCGAGATTAAGATCCCACAGACATACTCTGCCCCCTTCGGCCACGATGCGCTTTGCAACGGCTTTGCCGAGACCGGACGCACCGCCCGTGATGATTGCGGTTCGTCCCGCGAAGCGATCCGCGAACACGGTCATGCGTGCTCTCCGGACCGTGGATGCGTCCACGCTACGACAGTCTGCGTTTGCTGGCCCAGCTCAGCGATGGCCAACTGCATGGTGTCACCAGCCTTCAGATAGATGGGATCAGGCTTCTTGCCCTCGCCTACACCTGGCGGCGTGCCGGTTATGAGAAGGTCGCCGGGTTCAAGCGTGACATACTCGCTGACATACGAGATCAGTTCGTCGACCGCGAAGATCATGGTCTTCGTGTTGCCAGTTTGCATTCGCTCACCGTTGACGTCGAGCGACATGGCAAGGTCCTGCGGATCGCCGAGCTCGTCGGGAGTCACGAACCAAGGGCCGACCGGGCAGAAGGTGTCGTGCCCCTTACCCTTGGACCACTGGGTACCGCGTTGTTTCTGATTAAAACGCTCGGATACGTCGTTGACGAGCACATAACCGGCAACATGATCCAGTGCTTCGGCGCGCTCGACATAACGACATGTCTTGCCGATCACGACGCCCAGCTCGACTTCCCAGTCGCCGTGCGTCGAGCCTTTGGGCAGCATGACGTCGTCGTTTGGACCACTCAGGCTGGAGAGCGCCTTCATGAACATCATCGGTTCGGTCGGGATCGGCAGGTTCGATTCTATCGCGTGATCGCGGTAGTTTAGCCCGATCGCGACGATCTTGCCGATGCCCGAGATGGGTAGGCCATACCGTGGCGCTCCCTCGACGACAGGCAGACCGTCGATCTCGATTCCGGCCAGAACACCCAGTGCATCGACGTGGATGTCGTTGATCCTCCGGGACAGGTCGCGAATGCGGCCGGTGTCATCGATCACACCGGGCTTCTCGGCCCCCTTGGGACCATAGCGGCAAAACTTCATGGGTATGACCTCAGTGAGTGTAGGGACGGTGGAGAGGAACCTCCGGGTTCAGCTCGACCCCGAAGCCGGGCTTATCCAGCGCTGAAGCCTTCAGCCTTCCATTCACCGGTACGGGCTCGCCCAGCAGCTGGGGCGCGAACATCGGCACAACTTCGGTCGGTCCCGGGTGCATCATCAGGAACTCGGCGAAGGGCGAGTTGTGGCGGGTGATAACGAAGTGATAGCTGTAGACGGACGATCCGTGCGGCACGACCATCTTGCCCTTGGCATCAGCCAGCGCGCTGATCTTCAGCAGCTCGGTCACGCCACCGCACCAGCCCACATCGGGCTGGATGATGTCGCAGCAATCCATCTCCATCAGCATGCGGAAGCCCCAGCGGGTCGCTTCATGCTCGCCGGTGGTGACCAGCATCCCCTTGGGCACGTTACGCTTGAGTTCGGCGTAGCCCCAGTAATCGTCCGGGCTGATCGCTTCCTCGATCCATTTCAGGCCGTGTTCGTGGCAGGCGATGGCAAGGCGGGTGGCGTAATCGACGTCGAGCGCCATCCAGCAATCGTACATCAGCCAGAAGTCTTTGCCGACCTTCGCTCGCATGTCCGCGAGCAGCGCGACGTTCTTGTGCAACCCCTCTAGCCCTTCGGCCGGGCCATGGTGCAGCGGCAGCTTGCCACCTATGAAGCCCAGTTCCTTGGCGACATCGGGCCGTGCGCCGGTGGCATAGAACTGCAACTCGTCGCGCACGGGTCCGCCGAGCAGCTGGTGAACCGGCTCGCCGCGTAGCTTGCCAAGCAGATCCCACAATGCCAGATCGACACCGGAAATCGCATTCACGACCAATCCCTTACGGCCATAATACTGCGTCGAGAAATACATCTGGTCCCAGATTTTCTCGTAGTCGGCCGGATTGCGCCCCTCCAGGAAGCGGGCCAGGTGCTTCTCAACGATATAACAGGCTGGTTCACCGCCAGTCGTCACGGCAAAGCCGATCGTACCGTCCTCCGCTTCGATTTCTACAACCAAGGTGCCCAGCACGTTGATCCCGAAGCTGCGTCGGCTTTCCCGATATTCGGGATACCTGCTCATCGGCGTTGCGATGTGATCGTCGATCCAGTGAGCGCCCTTTTGGTCGTGATAGTCGGCACCGCCGCCCGTGGCGGTGAAAGCCCGGACATGCTTTATCTTCGATAGGCCCACGCGGTCCCGCTCCTTGCTCGTTTTGCTCGCCCATCGAAACGTGGACTTGCGCGCATCATAATCGAATTGTAGAGTTCGATTATGATGTCGTCAACAGCCTCGGACAGGCGCAGCGCGCAATTCCTTTCATAACGTTCGTCTATCAGCACTACAGAAGAAATCTCGTCAGCAGACTTGGCCCGGTACACCGCGCCGCGCTGAAACGCGATAGAACGCGGATTGACAAGATAGGGCCTTGTCGAACTATCTAGTTCGATTAAACGGAATCATACGAGCTCGACGACAACGAGCGATGGCTAAAGACCAGTGTCCGAAGGAGAGCGGAATGAAGCTTCTGGAAGGGAAGAACGTCATCGTGACGGGCGCTTCCGCCGGCATTGGACGCGCTGCCGCGGTAGGCGCCGCACGCCATGGTGCGGACGTCGCCATTAACTTCCTCGATGACACAGAAGGTGCCAAGAGCGCCGTCCGCGAGATCGAAGCGCTGGGCAGCAAGGGAGTGGCGATTGCCGGCGACGTTGCTGATCCTGCAACGGCAGCGAACTTCATCGCACACGCCGCAGAAGCGCTCGGATCCGTCGATGTGCTCGTCAACAATGCCGGTATCTGTCCGTTCCACGCCTTTCTCGACATGCCGGTCGAGATTTTTGAGCGAACCATGCGGGTGAACCTACACGGTGCTTATTTCATGGTTCAGGCAGCGGCTAATCAGATGGTGCGGCAGGGCACGGGGGGCGCAATCGTCGCGGTGTCCTCAATATCCGCACTCGTTGGCGGCGAATACCAGACACACTACACTCCCACTAAAGCCGGCCTGCATTCGCTAATGCAGTCGACGGCGATCGCGCTTGGTCGGTACGGCATCCGCTGCAACTCGGTGTTGCCCGGCACCATCCTGACCGACATCAACAAGGACGATTTGGCCGATATCGACAAACGGGAACGTATGGCGGCACGCGTGCCCCTTGGCCGCCTCGGTGAGCCGGATGACATCGCCGGTCCCATCGTCTTTCTCGCCTCCGACCTCGCCCGCTACGTCACCGGCGCGGCGCTGCTCGTCGATGGCGGCGCCTTCGTGAACCTCCAGTGAGGAAGGCCGCCTCCGCGCTCGACTATCGCGAACTCGCCCGTCGTCGCCTGCCGCACTTCCTGTTCGAGTATATCGACGGCGGCTCCTACGCCGAAGTGACGCTTCGACGGAACATCGCGGACCTCGAGGACATCGCGTTGCGCCAGCGCGTCCTGACCGACGTGTCGACGCTTGACCTGAGTGTCGAACTCTTCGGCCGTCGCCAGTCCTTGCCCATTGCCCTCGCGCCGATCGGCCTTGCGGGCATGAACGCGAGGCGGGGCGAGGTGCAGGCAGTACGCGCGGCGGACAAGACGGGCGTGCCATTCTGCCTTTCGACCGTCTCCGCCTGCCCGCTTGCCGAGGTTGCCGCTGCCAGCGAACAGCCCTTCTGGTTTCAGCTTTACATGATCCGTGACCGAGGTTTCATGCGGGAGCTGCTCGCGCAGGCGCAGTCGGCGCGCTGTTCGGCGCTCGTTTTTACCGTCGACATGCCGGTGCCCGGTTCTCGCTACCGCGACTATCGATCGGGTCTAGCTGGTGCATCGGGCTTTGCCGGTAGCTTCCGTCGCACCGTTCAGTCGATGCTCCGCCCCGCCTGGGCATATGACGTCGGCGTGCGTGGACGGCCGCATCAACTCGGTAATGTCGCGCCGGTGCTGGGCAAAAATACCGGCCTGGAGGACTTCTTCGCCTGGATGCGCAACAACTTCGATCCGACAGTGTCTTGGAAGGACCTCGACTTCATTCGCGAGAACTGGACCGGACCGCTCATTATCAAGGGGATTCTTGACGTAGAGGACGCCCGTGCGGCAGCGGAGATCGGGGCGGACGGCATCGTCGTTTCTAACCATGGCGGGCGCCAGCTGGACGGGGTGCCGTCGACCGCGCGTGCTCTTCCTGCTATTGCAGAGGCCGTTCGCGATCGCCTGACCGTCCTTGCCGATGGCGGCATACGCTCTGGGTTGGACGTCGTGCGCATGCTTGCACTGGGCGCTCACAGCGTTCTTCTCGGTCGTGCTTGGGTGTACGCGCTCGCTGCAGCAGGCGAGAAGGGCGTGACGCATATGCTTCAGCTCGTTGAAGCCGAGATGCGGGTCGCGATGGCCTTGACCAGTAGCCGTAACATCGCGGACCTGGATGCGTCGAAGCTCGTATCGGCCCTGTCCGGCCGCCTATAGCTGCTGGCCCGACAAGAAAGGGAGCCACTGTCGTTCAAACGCGATTTGTGACTTCAACCAGCGCACGCGCAGGCCCACGAACGGCGAGCCGCGACGGATCGACGCTTCGGCCAGTGGCGCTTGCGTGACCAAATTTCAGTCGGCTCAACTGCGGAATAGTCTACTCAACAGAGCGTGCCACCGGCAGGTCGTACGGTGTTTCGTCCTCCCGGTACGGATACTGCCGACCGTTTCAGGGTGGTTATGCCGTAAGCGTGCCACCCGGTCGATAGATAGCCTTCCAGCGCGACGTCACGATACGGTGATCCTGACCCGAGCGAGGTTTTGGACCCTCGCAAATGGGCTCGTTCGATCATTCTCGCGCTGAGACGTTCCACGAAGAACCGCGAAGTAGGTTCCCTTGCGCGTGTAACGATGCTCGGTCGCAATGCTGCGCCGCGCGCTCGCCGCGGCAGGAACGACTGCATGCCCCTCGTACCGGCCATCGCCCTCAAAGTCCCACTCCGCCGCAACGACACTTCCTGCACCGGGCGGCACGACGATCTCGCCGGTAAGGCGGACCGTGCCGCCCGCTTTGATCGCAACGGCGTCCCTTCCGTCGACGGTCAGCGACACTTGCGGTTGGATGCCGCGCCGGTCCGAAGCAGCAGTGGGCACGATCACCTGTCCATCCTGAATGGCATAGGAGCTGCTGGCGGGAGGCTCGACGCCGTCCTGCACCCATGCGGCAAGGTCTCGCAGCGCCTGCTGGAGAACGCCAAGATAGGGCACTGCTCTGGAGCCATCGTCCTGTTCGAGCGTGTCTCCATGGAGAGCCCGATCGGTGAACCAAAGCCGATAGTTGTTCCGCTCGCCTCCTGTTTTGTTCTCTTCGATTCGACTGCGATACCAGTCCGCTTGCCATGGCAGCGCTTCGCGATCCCATAGACTTTCGAGGATGATCATCTTGCCATCGAAGCGGCCGGTTGGCAGCGCACCCGAGGCCGCCTTGGAAATCAGCGGACCCAACAGCATCGGCCTTTGAGGATATGACGGCTTGCCGTCCGCTCCGCGGAACTGGTCCCAGACCGGATAGCCGCTGCCCGTTGGCACTTGGTGCCGATGATATGTTTGCACGGCCAAGATGTCGCTATTATCGAGTCTCACCTCGGAGCCCGACTTGACGGTCGTCAGGACTGCCGGATCGTTGTCACCCGATATCACGGCGAGATCGCCAGTGATGTTGTCCAGTAACACCTTCTTTCCTGACGGGAGGACCAGGTCCGAGAGCAGCAATGCCTTGGAGCGTGGTACCGTAGACAAGCGATATGCGAACGGCATCTCGCCTGACGATCGCAGCCCCATGGCCCGCCATGCCTGATCCGCCGTCCCTGCGGCAGTTCCTGGCCGATCGGCGGGTACGAGACCCAAGGACGCTGCTTGGGTAAACGTGACGATCCCTTTGATCGTCGTACTGAGCCGGACGCGATCGCGCGAATATTGTTCGGGATGGTCGTATCCCGCATAACCTGGTCTGGTCCAGAACTCGGTAAAGTAGCCCGGATCGACCGAGCGCACGACACCGAACAGCACTGAGAACGCATGAGGTCCCATCGTTCGCCATGCATACCAGCTCCGAGGCTGAAATCCCATTCGCGTTGCCTCGCGCAGCGCGTCTCGCTGCGCAAGATTGAGGGTGGCGTAGGGATTCCCACTGCCTCCAGGCTCGAGTGCGGCAACGACATCGTCGAGCTTGTCACCAACAACCCGCATCGCATGCAGCCGGACCGTGAACATGTTTGGAATGGCCATCGGCGATCCGATCACATACGGTACGGCACCGTCCCAGACACCTGTCGTGTTCTCGATGGCGCCGATCGTTCTATATGCGCCTCCGCTACCGCCGTAGAGATAGCCAAATACGCGCTTGCGATTATAGATCTGCCGAGCGACCTCCTTGGAGAACTGCGCTGCGGCTGCGTTGGCTTTATAGGCCCCAACCAAGGGATCTATGCCGCCTCTTGGGTCGGCCGCCTTTGGTCCTCCGCCGTTCGTCTCGACGAAATAGGCGCCGCTCGAGAGCGCCATTCCGATGCGGTCTTCGGCACCTCGCAGGCCCTGTGACAAGGTTTCGCTGTCGGGTACCGGCGTGATGTACTGGAAGAAGCGGTCTCGATAGGCACTGGCGGCCGGGAAGTAGTAGGAAAAGCGCGTGTCAGTGCCGCTGAAGCCCCCATGGACGTAGCGGTAGGGCGTGGCGCTGGAACGGACTTCGTCGACGTCGATGTAAGGCCGAGCAAACATTGGGTCACTGCCGGTCGGCATCGTCGTCTGCAGCGTTGGCGCACCGACCGGTCGCGCGGACGCAGGCGATCGACCGGTATCACCTAGTCCCATCAGACATGCTCCTACGAAAAGCGCCGCACGGAACGTGCTGGTGCCCGACGCAAATGCCCCTTTGATAAGACCCGACATGTCTTTCCCCAGGTTCCTTTGGGTGGCCGCTTGTAGGTCTAGTTCCAAACCGCATCAGTCCGCGGTCTGTAGCGTCACCGGCCCGATCAGGCCCGAAGGGCGCAACGGTGCATCGGGACGATAGGTCGCGATGGTCGTGTAGGTGACTTTCTTGGCGTTTGGTTGCGCATCCCCGATCAGACGGTTCACCCATAGATTGGCGACCCGGACCTCCAGCGTGTTTTGCCCCGCCTTTGTCGCCGCACCGATATCGAGTCGATAGGGTGCATGCCACGCTGACCCCACCACGACGCCGTTGACCCGCACCTCGGCGACGGTTCCGACAGACCCGAGGTCAAGCATCAGCGGCGCCCCCGCCCTCACCCCGCGTGGAAGCGTGAACCGATTGGTGTAGGTTGCGATACCGGAGAAATACTTGATTCCAGGATCAGCCTGTTCCGACAGTGAACCGAGCTTCGGTAACGTCGCCATCGCTGGGGCGCCGCGATCTTTCTGGAACGCTACCTTCCAGGAGCCAGCGACCATGGCGAGTTGCGCATGGCGCGGTACGGCCACGACAGCGCCCGTGGCCTTAGCGGGTTGGCGGAAGACGACAAAGAATGAGTCCTCCGCGGCAAAGTCCAGTGGAACGACCGTTTCAGCACCTTCGATCCGGTAGGACACAGCCGCGCAGCGGCCGGTATCCGCGCGACAGAGCTGCGGAGCTTTCCCCGCGACGCGGAACCGGGCGTCGACATGCTCAGGACGATTGGCGCGATTGACGACAAAATAGGCGTCTCCGTCGCTCAAGGCGCGATGCGTGAACAGCAGCTGGCTGTCTTGGCGAGGCTTGGCATAGGCGAAATCGGGGCGCACGCCCGCACCCACCAGTGCCGCCTCCACGTCCTGAGTCGCGATTACCCGCTTGCCGGACTTCGCGCCGTTAGTCGGCCATAGCCGTGCGACGAGAGCCCAGTATTCGGGAGTGTCCTCGCCCAACCGGGGCGATCCGGTCGGCGCGATCCCTGCGACCGCTGCGCCGTCGTCCACGAACCGCGCGATCCTTCGCAGCGTCGCCAGCGTCATCCGGGCGCTCGATCCACCAAGATAGAGCAGGCGATAGCGTGCGCCGCTCTTGGCGACGAGCTCACCTTGGTCCACCGACATCAAATCGGCCAGGACATCGGCATTGGCGAAGTCATAGCCGTAGCGGGTCGGCGCGTCCTTGGCGTAGGTATCACCGAAAAGGCCGGTGATTGGCCCCTCCTCGCCATAAAAATATAGGACATCGGCGACGTTGCGTCCCTGCTGCAGCATGAAGCTGTTGCGTGAGATGTAGTCGATCCACGGCTTGGCCAGTTCCGCCCAGCTTTCGTGCCGTGTGAAGAACTGGCCGGCGCTGAACAGCGATAGCCCCGGCACCTTGTCGTCGACCGGCTGATGCGCCGAGGTATGAATGATCGGTCGGTTTATCCCGAGCGCAAATTCGAGATCGATCACCCGTCGCAGGTCTGCCGGACCATAGGCCCAAGGCGAGAAGATCGACGTTAGCGATTCCGCCGCGACATAGGGCCGACCGTAAAGATGGGCGACGGAAGCCGCGCCCTTGTCATCCGCAAGGTAGGTCGGTCGCGGCCCCTTTTCACGCGGATAGGTCCACATCGCCGCCATCGGAATATCCGCATGCGACCGCATCGCCATATCGTCGCCGATCGAAGGGCGATTGTCCTCAAGCGCTTCGCCATAGACGATAAGATTATTTGCGTGCGCTACATCGGCGATCGTGCCGTAATGTTCGCTCGCGACCAGATCGGCTAGCGTGCGGCGGTAGTCATACAGGAATCCATCACTCTGCGCTCGTGTACCGATGAGCACGCCGGTGAGCGTGGGTAGCCAAGGCGTCGGGTCGTAGCCACGCAACGCCTTGAATTTGGTGATCATGCTCGGCGTCCAGTTGGCGAACCCGGCCTCGGTGCTATCGTTCAGCAACGCGGTCACGCCTTTTCGCCCGATCAGGTCTGCGCCGACCGTGTCGCGGTACATGCCGATGTAGGTGTCGAGGTACCGCCGAACGGCCTGGCCATCGAATTTGTCGACTTCCAGCCCCGTAGCCTCGGGTACCGCAGGATGATTGGTGATGCCGGTCAGCGAATAGCCGAGACGCACGATCCGCCATTCACCCTTGGGGGGCGTCCAGTCGAGCGAGCCGTCGGGCTTCATTCGTGTTGTAAGGTCAACGATCTTGCCAAACGGCGCGCCCTGCTCAGATGGGTCGGCCTGAGCGGTCAATGCATAATAGTCGGGTACGACGGAGAAACCGGCTTTGGTCTCGAACCGATTGACTTTCGGCTCGCCGATCAGACCGAATTCAGCAATTTTGAAACTTTTTTTGGTAGCCGCAGCGGCAGCAAAGTTCGGCGCGATCGCACCAGGAATTGCTTCGCCCATCGCGAATGGCACCGGCTTCGCCGGCGTTAACGCCAGTCGGAAAAAACGTGCAGTGACGGGCGCGAACCCGATCGTCGACGGAACCGCATCTAGCGGCATCGGCGCTACCGTCCGCCAGCTCGTACCGTCGTCACTCGCCTCCAGAGTCGGGTCAACCGTGTTGCCACCTCCGATCGGAGACTTCTCGTCGGGCGCGAAAATGCGTGCGGATCGCACCGTCTGCGGTGCGTCGAACGCGTAGGTCAACGTTGCCGGCTCGCCATTCGCGCCGAGCGCAAGCCGCAGCCCCGTCTTCGGCATATCGTCGCTAAGGACCGACACGTCGGCAGGCTCACCCTTCGTGGACAATGTCTTCGAGGGGACGGCTAGCGGCTTGCTCGAAGCAATGGGATACGCAAGCACCGCCACATCACCGTAGAAGGTCGGTTGTGATCCCTTTGCCCCGCCGCCCATCATTTCCGCCACCCCGGCCGCCTTGGCATAGCTCTGGAAAGCGCCAGTGACCGACGGCGGAGTCGCCAATTTGCCGACGAAGCGCTTGCCGCCGGTTGCCGTCGTTTCGCTCCAAACCAGTTTCTTCATGCCGTCCGCAGGCGTGACCCAGGGGCCCCCGCTCTCGCTCCAGCCGGGTGATGATGCGATCGCCAGTTCCATACCCAGCCGATCGGTTGTTTGCGCAGCGAAGCGAAACGCGTCTTTCCACTCGGGCGTCATGTAGACGATCCGTTTGTCGACGATCTGCGGCGTAGAGATATTTGCATCGAACGCCTGGACACCGGCGATGCCAATCCGGTTCATCCACTCGAGATCCTTCTTGATCCCGTCCTTTGAGATGTTGCCATTCATCCAGTGCCACCAGACCCGCGGATGCGCCGAGACGGGAGGCTGAGCGAACGCAGACTCCAGATCGGTCGTCGTGACAGGCGCCGCGTTGGCGGGTCGCTCCTGAGCTGCAACGTGTCCGCCCAGGCACGTGCCGACGAGCAGCGCCGATATCACGATACCAGGATGACGCATGCGTCGATTTGACTTTATCATTCCATGATCACTTTCACGCAAGACTGGCGGATTAGGGCTTACGGACGTCGAACTGGCCGGCGAGGGTAGCCGCAGAGTCACCGCCGACCCAGACGTCGAACTTCGTCTCGTCGGCCACCCAGCCCTTTGTGACGGCGCTCCAGTAGCGAAGGTCGTCGGACGTCAGCGTGAAGCGCAGGGTCTTCGTCTCGCCCGCCTTAAGCGCGATGCGCTGGAAGCCCTTGAGCTCACGGACCGGCCGCGTTGAGGTGCCGTAGCGCTGATGTATGTAGAGTTGCGCCACCTCGTCTGCGGCACGCGGACCGGTATTCCGGAGATCGACCGCCACCGTCACCGGTCGCCCCGGCGCGACGACGGGCTGCTCGACACGCAGATTGCTGTAGGCGAAGGTTGTATAGCTCAGGCCGTGCCCAAATGGGTAGGTCGGGGCGCTGCTCTTCTCGTTCCAGTAACGCTTGTCAGTATTCGGAACGTCGAAGGACAGCAGGTGCGCGTACGTGTTGGGTGCGTGGGCGATGCTGGATATCCAGGTGATCGGCAGCTTGCCACCCGGCGTCGCGTCGCCGAACAGGAGGTTCGACGCCGCGGTTCCGCCTTCGGCTCCGGGGTACCACATGTCCAGGATCGCGGAGGGCTTTGCGCCCTTCAGATCGAGTGGGCGGGCGCCGAATAAAAGGACCACGACCGGCTTGCCCGTTGCAATCACAGCCTCCAGCAACGCCTGCTGGCGACCAGGCAGATCAAGTGACGAGCGCGAGGCCATCTCGCCGCTCATGTCCTGCCCTTCGCCCAGCGCCAGAACCGCCACGTCGGCGTTCCTCGCCAAAGCGACGGCGTGCGCTATCTCGGCGTTCTCGTCTAGGGCCGGTCGCTTATCAGCTGGCTCAAGGGCGGCGAAGGGTGACGGGTTGATACGCTTGGGTAGCCGTACCCCTTCGGAGTAGTTGATCCGTACGCTTTTGCCGACGGCGTTTTGCAGGCCGGCACGGATGCTGATCGCACTCGGCGTGTTCTGAGGGAATACCCAAGAGCCCAGCATGTCGCGTTCGGAATCGGCCATGGGCCCGATCAACGCTATGGACTTGACCGTCCTGCGATCAAGCGGCAGCACGCCGCCCTCGTTGCGTAGCAGCACGGAGGACCGTTCCGCAGCGGTCCTGGCGAGCCTGCGACTGGCAGGATCGGCAAACACTGCCGCGGCCCTCTTCTCGTCTACATAGGGGTTCTCGAACAACCCCATGCGGATTTTCGCTTCGAGCACATGACGCACTGCGTCGTCGACCGCAGCTTGATCGACCAGACCATCGGTGAGCGCCTGCGGTAGGAACCGCGTAGCTGGCTTCGCGCCGGGCGGCACCATCTCCATGTCCAACCCGGCGCCGATCACGCGCGCTGCGCTCTCCTTATCGCCGGCAGTCAGGTTCTGCGTCTTGAGCGAGATCACCGCGTTGGCGTCGCTGACTACGAACCCCTTGAAGCCCCACTCCTTGCGCAGCACGTCGGTCAGCAGCCAATGATTGGCGACCGCCGGGACACCATTGAGCGGCATGTACGCGCTCATGATGTTACCGGCGCCGGCGTCGATCGCGGCCTTGAACGGCGGCAGGTACACGTTCCAGAGATCACTGTCGGACAGGTTGACCTCGTCATAGTCGCGACCGCCAAGGGAAGCGCCGTAACCGGCGAAATGCTTCGGACCGGCGATGATGTGATCCGGGCTGCCGAGATACGGACCCTGGAAGCCGCGGACATGTGCACCCGCCATGATCGATCCCAGATACGGGTCCTCTCCCGACCCCTCGACAATCCGGCCCCAGCGCGGATCGCGTGCAATATCTACGTTGGGAGCGAAGGCCCAATGAATGCCGCTGGCGCGTGACTCCCGCGCGGAAGCGCCTTCGACCTGCTCGACAAGCGCGGGATCGAATGACGATGCCAGCGCCAAGGGCACCGGCATGATGGTGTGAAGGCCATGGATGACGTCGAAGCCGAGCAACAGCGGAATCTTCAGCCGGCTCTGCTCCACGGCGACCTTCTGCAACCGGTTACTCGTCGCCGCGTCGCTAACGAAGAGCAGGCTGCCCGCCTGTCCGCCGGCGACACCCTTCTCCACGGCCTGTGCCATTGCAGGCACAAAGGACACGTAAAACCACGTGGACAATTGGCCGGCCTTCTCTTCCGGCGTCATCTGCGCCAGCAGGGCATCAGCACGCGTGCGTACCGATGCGTCCGTCGGTGGTGTGGCTGTCCGATCTGCTCTGACCCGCGACTGCTGCGGGGCGGCGGGTGCAATCGTCGGCATGATCGCGGCGAGCGCGATGCCGGATGCGATGATAACCGGAAGTGATGCCTGCGACAGGCCTAAGGTAGCCCCAAGCAGGCGGGTCTTGCGCAAGTCGCGTTTTTTCAACGAGGGCATGTTTGGTTCTCCGCGATGTGCGTATAGCTGGTGCAGGATGGAGCGAGCCGACCGCGCCGAATGCCGTGATCAGCGATGACTGTTGGCAATGACGTGAATTTGGATCTGCGCTTCAGACTGAGTGGCCTCCGCGATGAATCCAATGATGCTTGCGGTTCAGATCGCACTTCGCCCCCCTGCTGCTTTACCGGTCTGCTTGACAGCCCGTTGGACGCTGTTCGTCGCTTGCATTTATTCGAACGGGATCGTACATATTCGCGCATCGGTGTCAATGTGGTTTCAAAAAACTTGCTTCAGTGCCGTGGCGACCGTCGCAGCAAGGTGTCCGCTGGCGGAGAAGCCGATCATCCCGATGCGTGTCGAATCTATCTTGGAAGCGTCCGCATTGGCCCGGACGAAACGCATCGCGCGCACGCCGTCGAGTAGCGGGATCGGTAGCGGCGCTCGCGGGCCTACCCGGTATTCAGCAAGAATGCCGTGATGCCGCGCGTAGCGAACCAGTCCGCGACTTGCCGACCTTCCAGATTGCCGGCCAAGCCGACATATCCGCCGGCCGGCAGGACTATCGCTGAAGTTTTATTGCTTCTGCCACCGCGGTCGGATCACCGTGACGGTCGGGGTCTCGGTCGGCCCTTCCCCGGTAGCTTCAGGCGCCCGCCGGGCCATAGCCTGTATGTTGAAGATTAACGAGCATGTCGATCTGGGCCTCCGTTTGTATCGTCACCGTGGCAGTGGGTGTGGCGGTCGCGCCGTCCTCTGGACGAAATGTCGCATCTGCGTGCGTACTGGCAAGGAGCCAGGCTGGATTGAGCGCGACCGCAACAAATTTGAGATATGACGATGCCAATGCGCCTTTCACCAGATCGACGCTTCGGGTCGCCGTTTCGCTTACAATCTGGCTGAGATTACCGCTGATCTACAAGCCGAATCGCATAGCGTAGTACGATTGATACAGCCGATAGATCCTGTCACAGTTTCAGCGCGTCTTAGCCAAGCGCTAACGTGAAGAAGCCGACGTGACAGACGGCAGCGGCGACGATGGCGAGGAGATTTCCGATTTTGGCGTTGGTGTACAGCATGTCATACCCTTCGATAAGCGTTGGCCGAATGTGCCGGCAAGGACCAGATGGCAGCGTCCGACCCGCGGGCAACCGGCGATGCGTTACGGGTAGCCGATGGCCGGCTGGTCCGCGTGGAGACGCCGACATTCCCGTTCACGCATCGTGAAACGTGACGCCGCGTGAACCGGTTTCGTCAGGCGTTGGTCGAAGCTTGGGCCGTCTCCGTGCTTGCCGGGGTAGTCGGCTTCATGGGGCCGTTCGGTACCTACGCTACAGCCGACTTTCTGCCGCGTTTTGGCCGGTGGTGGGCGCTCCTGATGGGAGCCTACGTACTGGTACGACCTCTCACGCTAGCGTTTGATCGGATCGCTCACGGTACCGGCCTCCCGGTTCGCCCCCTGACATTCTGGGGGATGGTGGCTGCCAGTTTTCCGCTGACGCTGATTTGGCAGCTCGCTGGGGCGGACGAACTGCGGCTGTTGGGGGGCTATGCGGGTCTCTTCCCTTTCGGACTGCTTTGCTCGGTGACCGTTCTTCTCGTCGCACGGTGGGCTGAGCGTGTCGATGCGACTGCAGCGGACCACGCCTCGTCGCCTACCGACCCACCGGCAGCCATCGCCGAACGTCACGCTGCGATCCCCCAGGATACGGATGCGAAAGTCCCTGCCATTCTGGTAGGAGATGATCGCGACTTAACTGGCCCTCGCCTCCTTGCGCGTCTGCCCGCCCATTCTTCGTTGCCCATCCTGGCTCTCGAAAGCGAAGATCATTACGTCCGGGTGCACGGGCCTGAGCGCAGCGAACTCATCCTTGTCCGTCTCCGTGACGCGATCGCGGAGATGGACGACGTCAAGGGCACGCAGGTTCACCGAAGCTGGTGGGTTGCTGCCTCCGCGGTAGCGAGTGCCACGTCGGCCGGGCGCATACTCGAAATCGAATTGACGAACGGCCTACGGGTTCCAGTAGCCCGAGACTCAATCTCCCGTTTACGTGCGTCTGGTTTCCTGCCTCGTTAGAAGACCGTAGGGCATCATTGTGCGGTTAACGCAAACCTCGAACAGCTGAACTGACATCCGCTTTCGGCACGACGGTAGTAGGACGAACGGTTGCTGGTTCGCCGTCGGTCCAGCGGCACGTCGTTGACCGACACCGTCGGGGCACGCCATAGACGGTAATCGAACACCATCGGACACTGATTGCCGGATACCGGCATAATTTGGAGATATCGCATGGCTGCAGTGGCCCAGATCCGCAGCAAAGCAACTGGTTTCGTCGCAAAGCGCGGTCGGCCTGATGCCACCCAGTTGGCCGCAATCGAAGAAAGCATACTGACTGTCGCGTGTTCGATGTTTCTGGAAAACGGCTATGCCAACACCTCGATGGACGCCGTTGCTTCAACCTCAGGGGTGTCCAAGGGAACATTGTATGCCAGGTATGCCGATAAGACCGAGCTCTTCAATGCCGTCGTATCCGACCGGCTGAGCGTTTGGAGTAAAACTAGTCTCGATTCCACTCTGAGTCATAACGGCACGCTTCCTGACTTCCTGTTTCGCTTCGCCGTCGCTTTTTTGCGCGGAATGAGAGATCCTGAAGCCGCGGCTTTTCATCGCCTACTCAACGCCGAGGCCGGGCGCTTTCCCGAACTGGCGCAACAGTTCTACCGTCAGGGCTATCAGACAACCGTTACGCGCATTGCCGCCGAGCTGGAGACACTTAGCGCCACCACGGGGTCGCAAATCGTCGATGCGCGTGGCTTAGTTGTAGCTTTTAACTCCGCCCTTTTAGGCTGGTATCATGCCGAAGCGCTACGTCGTGACGTGTCCGACGACGAGTGCATGTCCTACGCGTCCCGCCTCACGGGTATTTTCATCGGCGCCCGCGCCGTTTGGTAGACGTATTCCCGCAGGGTTTCATTACTGGCCAGACGCGCCTGATAAGCTGGGGGAACCGCTTGCTAACGGCGCTACCGCATATTAAAGAACGATACAGTTCGTATAGGAGAGGACACCATGCGCTCATTTCTCGTTGCTACGCTGATTGCCGCTGTCGCACCGTCCGTCGCATTCGCGCAGGCTACCCCTGCTTCGACGACGGCTGCCCCTGCGGCGGCTAAACTCACCACCGAAGACACCGATATTGCCACCTTGCTCGCCAATCCGGCTGCAAAGGCGGTTCTGACAAAGCACATCCCTAGCATCGTCGGGAACGACCAGATCAATATGGCAGGGTCCATGACGCTCCGCGCGCTTCAGTCCTATTCGCCGGAACTCACGGACGACGTCCTTAACAAGATTGATGCAGATCTGGCTAAGCTGCCAGCGAAGTAAGGATGGCGCCTACGGGCGCCATTTCTTCATCGTGAGAGAGAACTACCGCCAAGATGGCCTGCTTGTAACTAATGCAGGCCCATCTTGTATGCGCCCCGACCGTGACCAACAGCCAACATGTTCGGTTTGCCTACAGGCGGATGCGTGACGGTTTCCCCTGATAGCGCTCAGTATCACGAGCGAGCGCCAGCTTATAATTCCTTGCACAATACCAGTTGCGCCAACGGGAATAGAACTATATCGTTCGTTTAGCGAATTGGGGCACGCATAACCTGATCGCGTTCACACGCTCGACGGCGGTGGGTTAACGGGAGGGTGGGGATGAGCCAGATGGGACACGGGCACGGCATCCGCTTTTTGTCTACGAATCCGGGACTATTGCTCGAGGCGTCCGACCTTCCAGAATGGCATAATAGTATAACGGCGCAGCGCTTTGAGCATCGTCTGTAATACATCGATTCCGGTTCGACCTTCGCAGTGACCGTTCCGTTCTAGACCAGCAGAAAGCAACAAGCATGGTGGATGCAGCGCCAACACTTTCCGACGGCGAACGCGCCACTGAGGCGCAGCCCGCCACATCTCCGAGATCACGCCGACGCTTGCGTCAGGTACTTAGCGCATTGTTGCTGATCGCGGTCACAGTGACGGTAATCTGGTACATTAACTACCGTACTACCGGGCGGTTCATGCAGTCGACGGACAACGCATACATTAAAGCAGATGCGGTTACGGTCTCGCCCAAGGTGGCTGGATACGTTGATGCTGTCCTCGTTGCCGAAAACCAGATGGTCAAAGCCGGCCAGCCGCTCGTGCGGATCGACGCCGGGACGTATCGTGCGCAAGCCGACCAATCCCGCGCCCAGATCGAGATCGCCCGCGCGACCGCAGACGGCGTACGCGGCCAGATCGGCGAGCAGGAGAGTGCTATTGATCGCGCTCGTGCCGATCTGCAGGCTGCCCAAACGGATGCGGCATTCGCGCAGGCCGAGGTAGCTCGGTATATTCCGCTGGCGGCGACTGGAGCCGAGACGCCCGAACGTCTCGCACAGTTACGTAATCAGTACGCCGGCGCCACTGCAAAGGTCCGCAACGCAGCCGCGGTTCTCGATAGCACACAGCGCCGCGTGACGACGCTGCAGGCACAGGTGCGTCAAGCAAGTGCGCAGGCCCAATCGGCCGAGGCACAGCTGCGATCGGCTAACAGCGATGTCGGTGGCGCGGTGATACGAGCAAGCACCGACGGCCGCATCGGCAACAAGTCCGTGCGGGTGGGGCAGTACGTACAAGCGGCGACCCGCCTCATGTCAATCGTACCCGTTGCCCAGCTCTACGTGGAAGCCAACTTCAAGGAGACTCAGCTCGGCTTGATGCGCGTCGGACAACCCGTAAGGATCGAAGTCGACGCACTGCCGGACATGCACATCGTAGGGCGCGTTATCAGCATCTCGCCCGGTACCGGAGCGCAATTCTCGGTGCTTCCACCGCAGAATGCGACGGGCAACTTTACGAAGGTTGTGCAGCGGGTTCCGGTGCGCATAGCGATGGCCTTGAGCCCCCAGACCCGAGCATTGCTCGTTCCGGGTATGTCGATCGAGGCGACCGTCGATACCCGCTCAGCGCGCGGTGTGGCCGATGCCGTAGCGCACGCACAAGAGCAGGTTAACGAGCGGACGGGGAAATGACCGCGGCAGCGATCGACGATCACAGCGGTGCGGATCGGTTGGCCCCCGAGCCGCGCGCCGATGCCAGCGCGTGGCTTGCGGTCGCTGCTGGCAGCCTTGGTGCGATGATGGCGACGCTCGACGTCTCCATCGTCAATTCGGCACTTCCGACGATCCAAGGCGAGATCGGCGCCTCGGGTACCGAGGCGACCTGGGTCGCTACCTCCTATCTCGTTGCCGAGATCATCGTCATACCCCTAACCGCCTGGTTCGAGCGGCTGCTGGGACTAAGAACGTTGCTGTTGACCGCCGCGACTCTGTTCACCGTCTTTTCGATGGTTTGTGGTACGGCGACGGATCTGACAACGATGATCATCGGACGTACAGGTCAGGGCTTCTTTGGTGGGGCGTTGATCCCAACGGCGGTGTCCATCATCGCCACCAGACTGCCACGCTCGCAACAACCCATCGGCAATGCGCTGTTCGGCATGACCGCTATTGTCGGCCCTGTCGTCGGGCCTCTCATCGGCGGGTGGCTGACCGAGACCGCAAGCTGGCATTACGCGTTTTTCCTGAACCTGCCGGTCGGGATCATTCTCGTAACACTGCTCTTCATTTGCATGCCGCACCGTTCTCCTCGGTTGGACGAGCTGTTCGAGGCCGACTGGCTCGGTATTGTTGGTCTCGTACTGGGCCTTGGCTGCATGACGGTCGTGCTTGAGGAGGGGCAGCGCGAACAGTGGTTCGAAAGCGCCCAGATCGTCCGTCTGACCTTCGTGTCCATTGTCGGTTTTGTGATGCTGCTCAGCGGGCAGTTCATCGCACATCGGCCGGTTATCAAGCTCAAATTGCTGCTGGATCGCCAGTTCGGCGCGGTCGCCTTCATGGGCATGATGCTCGGCATGGTTATCTACGGCACCTCCTATGTCATCCCGCAGTTCCTTGCCGCAGTAGCCGATTACAATGCGCTTCAGTCGGGCAAGGTTGTCATGCTCGCGGGCATTCCCTCGCTGATGATGATGCCACTCGTCCCAACGATGATCCGCCATCTGGATATTCGTGTTGCCGTCCTTGCAGGGCTCGCGGTGATGGCGACAAGCTGCTGGCTCGATACCACGCTGACGACAGTGTCGGCCGGAAGTGCATTTACCGATTCACAGCTGCTACGCGGGGTGGGTACGATCCTGTGCTTCCTGTTCCTCAATCAAGCGGCGATTTCGTCGGTGGACCGGTCCGATGCTGCCGATGCTGCCGGTCTGTTCAGCGCAATCCGCAACATCGGCGGCTCGTTCGTCCTCGCCGGACTAGCCACATTCCAGGACCAGCGGCTCTGGTTGCACAGTCGCAATCTGGAGGGATCGCTGAACGCCGGAGCCGACCAGGTACAGGAATATGTCGAAACGCTGTCGTCGGCTTTAGGCGGTACCGAACCGGCTTTGCGGGCACTGTCGGGTACGATTGCGAAGGAGGCGCTGGTCATGACCTTCAACGATGCCTTCGTAGTGCTCGCGTTCGGAATCGTCCTGATCTCTCCACTCGTCTTCTTTCTCCGGCCGCTGCCTCGCGGCGTTACCATCAGCGCGCATTGAGGGACGTCATGCGATACGCCCATCTTCCTCTGCTCCTTTTGCTCGGTGCTTGTACCGTCGGGCCTGACTACTTTCGTCCTCAAATTGCTGCGACGGCAGGCGCGACGCGCTTCGTACGAGCGGGCGACACGTCACAGCCGGACGGACCTGCAGTCGCCGCATGGTGGACGAGCTTTCGCGATCCTATTCTTGATACATTGGAAGAAAAGGCTCGTACCGCTAACGCCGATGTCGAAATCGCAACCGCGCGGCTCCGACAGGCGCGCGCTGGCCTACGGCTGGAGCGCGCAAACGCACGGCCGAATGCTAACGTACAGGCGCTGTATCTGCATGGCGAGCTGCCACCAACCAATCTGGGCGCGATCGGTAGCAGCGACGAGACCAACTCCAGTGGACAGGAAGCGACCCGTACATCGCTCGACTTCTACAATGCTGGGTTCGACGCCAGCTGGGAGGTCGACCTCTTCGGTGGTAAGCGTCGCGCGCGAGAAGCGGCCGCAGCCGCTGCGGAGGCGTACGGAGCCGATCTCGACGATGTCCGGGTCACACTGTCGGCTGAGATCGCGCAGGCGTACATCAACCTGCGCGACGTTCAGGCAAGACTTGATATGGCGCAGGCATCTGCTCGACTGCAACGCGAAATGTTGGTCCTGCTGCGCCAGCGCGCGGTCGCTGGTACCGCGACCCGCGGCGAAGTAGCGCAGCTTGTAGGCGACGTGGAGAATACGGATGCGAACGTCACGCCGCTGACTGGACAGCGAGACGCCTATCTCAACAATCTGGCCGTGTTGGTCGGCGAAGCGCCTGGGGCTCTAGACGCATTGCTTACGCCTATTCGACCGGTACCGTTGCCACCTGCGGCCGTTGCGATCGGCGATCCGGCACGCCTGTTGTCGCGGCGACCGGACGTCCGATCGGCCGAGCGCACGCTGGCGGCGCAGACGGCGAAGATCGGCGTCGCGGAGGCTGCTCGTTTCCCGAAGCTGAGTTTCATGGGTGTGATCGGTCTTGGCGGCAGTGACCCCGGAGACGTATTTGATCTCAGCAACGTGAGCGCGCTCGCTTTGCCGCGGCTGACTTGGAATGTTCTTGATTTTGGGCGCAACAACGCCCGCATCGACCAGCAGACTGGTGTCCGCGATGAGGCGCAAGGCCGTTATCGCCGTGCGGTGCTGGGCGCGCTTCAGGACGCCGAGGATTCCCTCGGACGGTTCGGCAGCCGAAGGATGGTCTTTGCGAGTGCGGCGCGCGCCGAACAAGCAGCGATACAAGCCACCACTTTGGCGCAGCAAAATTACCGCGCTGGGACGCTGCGGCGGGGGGACTGGCTGAACGCCGAACGGCAGCAATTATCCGCTGCGCAGGCTTTGTCGCAATCAACCGCCGCGATGAGCAACGATTTCGTTGCGCTGCAAAAGTCGCTCGGTCTTGGCTGGCCCGCCACTGGCGGCGCGGACACTGGCATTAAAACGGTAGGGAACGGATCATGACTGCACGTTTCGAGAACAGGGTCGCGATCGTCACGGGCGCGGCGTCCGGCATTGGCCGAGCGACCGCGTTGAGACTGGCCCATGAAGGCGCCCGAGTATTCGCGGTGGATCTCTATGCGGACGGCCTGAAGGAACTGGTGGCTTCCGCCAAAGGCGAGATCATTGCGCTGCCGGGTGACATCACCGATCCGATCATGCCGACCGAGATCGTCGAACGCATCGGCGCGCCGGTCGATGTTCTCGCCAATGTTGCTGGTGTCATGGATAGCTTTCTCGCGGCTGGCGAGGCTGACGACGAAACGTGGGAGCGGACGATGGCCGTCAACTTGACCGCGCCGTTCCGGCTGATGCGCGCGGTGCTGCCGGGCATGCTGGCAACGGGCTCCGGTGCGATTGTCAACGTCGTGTCCGAGGCCGGTCTAAAAGGGGGCTGCGCCGGCGCCGCCTATACCGCGTCGAAGCATGGTCTTGTCGGCCTCACCAAGAACACAGCCTTCTTGTACGCGCCGAAGGGCATACGAGTGAATGCGGTCGCCCCAGGACCGACGATGACAGGGATGCGGCCAGATTTCCGGTCCGTGATAGCGGCGGAACGGCTTCCGGCGCTCATCAAAGCATCAATCAGTGGCCTAGCCCAGCCCGAGGACATGGCGGCAGCGATAACATGGCTTGCGAGCCCCGAAGCGGTCAACGTCAACGGGATCGTTCTTGCGTCTGATAACGGTTGGTCTGCCGCCTGACGCCAGTCGGCCGGCTCCTTAAGGAAACGGCTTCGTTCGATTGATCGTGATCCCAGATGACATCCACAGTCAGGAGATATGGAGCGGTCTCCGAGAACATCAGGAACCACGCTAGCAGTTTAGCTGTACCAGTTAAATGCATCCTCGTATCACGCAGTAACTCCCGGCATGAAATACATTCCCAGTATCCAAGGCTCGTGCCTCGACCACGTGAGCGGACTGTAATCTATCAGTCTTAGCCGCGTATTCTGCGTGTTGCCTGCAGTTCGCTACCGGACATCGGTCACCACAAAAATAGGCAAGCTCTGAGTAGCTGGCCACCAGCTATGTGCGGCGTGCCCTGATCACTCAAACGCGGCGTTGCGACCTTAGAAAGCCAAAAAACCACGAATCATTTCGCTTGCAAACCTCGCTGCGATCAATCATCACGCATTAAGCCTACACCATCGTTCGATTGTGGGGCATCGCTAACAAATGCAGCGTACGGTTCGAAGAGGCCGGTCGTTAGCAATAGGGGAGGTCAGAATGACTCGTTTGCTTCTTAGCTCAACCGCAGCCATCGCACTGCTGGCCGTACCAGCTATCGCCGTGGCGCAAACTGTCCCTGAGGGGCAGACGAGCGCTAGTCCTGTCCCCGCGCCGGTACAGTCGACGCCGCTCGCGCAGCCTGGCCTTCCTGGTGCTGATCCGACGCCGCAAGATGGGTCGCCGGCAAGCGGCGACTCCAGTGCGACCGGCGATGCAGGTACGCAGGATATCATTATCACCGGTACGCTGCTCCGGGGTATCGCGCCGACCGGAACGAACGTGATTGGCATCTCTCGTGACGCGATCACGACTACCGGAGCGCAGTCGACGAACGCGATATTGGCAAGAATCCCGCAGAATACGACGACGTTCAACAGATTGCCGACGCCTAGCGCTGACTCCTCGGTCACGGTCGTCACACCAAATCTGCGTGGTCTCGGCACCTCCGGTTCGCCCACGACCCTTGTCCTGGTCAACGGCTTCCGTGCAGTTGGTTCGGGCCTCTTGCAGACCGCAGCAGATCCTGACAGCATCCCCCCCGGTATCCTCGACCGCGTTGACGTCATTCCCGACGGCGGCTCGTCCATCTACGGATCGGACGCCATTGGCGGCGTCATCAACTTCATCACGCGGCGCCGCTTCAATGGCCTCGAGGTGTCTGGCCGGTACGGGTTCGCCGATAATTATTATTCTGCTGACGCGACAGCGACGGCTGGCAAGGATTGGGGATCGGGTTCGCTCGTCCTGTCCTACGCCTTCGCAAAGCACGACGCGTTATTCGGACGGGACCGTAGCTATATTAATTCCGACCAGACGTCGCGCGGCGGCGCGGACAACCGTGTCCTTACCTGTTCGCCGGGAAACGTCGCCGTTGGGAACGCCAATTATGCTCTGCCCGCCCTCACGGCGGGAACAAATCGGTGTGATCCAGCAAGCAACACGACGTTCTATCCGTCTGAGGAGAGGCATAGCGCGTATGGTTCGCTGACGCAGAAGCTCAACGATGACGTCGAGTTCAACCTAACGGCGTACTATTCGCAGCGGCATAATCAGAGCTACGGTGCCGGTGCGTTCGCAGGCGACGGGCTTGCGCCCTCCGCCGGCACCATCACCAGCACGAACCCGTACTTCCGCTCGATCGCCGGCGAGACGAGCCAGACTGTCAGCTTTACGTTCGCTGGCGTTGCTCCGTCGCCGATCGGGCAGAGCTTCACGAACATCCACTCCTACGGTGCGACGCCGAGCTTCAACATCAAACTTGGCGGTGGCTGGCAGCTTCGAGCGTCGGCGAACGTGGGGCGCAGTGACTCGAGCAACAGCACCTTCGCTATCAACCAGGGCGCTGTAAGCACCGGCTTGGCAGGGACGACGGCGGCGACCGCGCTCAACCCGTACAATCTCGCGGCGTCCGGCGCGACGGCGCTCGCGCGTGTATACGACTACCGCAACGACATAAGCGCTACCCAGGAGTTGGCAGAAGGCCGTTTGGTCGCTGATGGCGAACTGCTCACGCTGCCGGGTGGTTCGATCCGCCTCGCGGCCGGCTACGAGCATCACTACGAGAATCTCGACCAGACCAACTTCGTCGGGGCGCAGGCTACCCCCAGTCTGAACAACCGCGGCTATCAGAGCCGTTCCGTCAATTCGGTATTTGGCGAGGCGTTCGTGCCGATCTTCGGCACCGACAACGCTATCGGCGGTATCCAGTCACTCGACCTGTCCGCGTCGGTACGATACGACCGCTACAATGACGTCGGCGGAACGACGAACCCGAAGTTCGGCGTGAATTACCGTCCGTTCGGCGGATTGAAGATTCGAGGGAATTGGGGAACTTCGTTCCACGCTCCAAGCCTTTCCGACGGCGGTGGCGCGGTGGATACTCGATATCAGGTGCTCGCGTTCAGCCCGTTCCGGCAGCAGGGTTCGCCGATCACCGACCTGTTCCGGCCGACGGTCCTAATTGCGGGCGGAAATCCTGCCCTGCGTCCAGAGACGGCTCACACGTGGTCGGCTGGTGCAGATCTGACGCCCTCATTCGTGCCTGGGCTGACGATAAGCGGAACCTACTTCAACGTCGATTTCAAGAACGCGATTGCCGTGACGCCCTTTTACGCCGGCGCAGGCTTCTTCTCGAACGCCGCCTACAACAATTCGTACATCATCAACCCAACGCTTGCTCAGCTGCAGGCGTTCGGCGGCAATATTCCCGTAGATGGAGGCGGCACACTTGCGGACCTCTATGCGAACGGCCGCTCGCCATACGCTGTTCTGTCTGCTCGCCGTGCGAACCTCAACTCGGTCAAGGTTAGCGGAATCGACTTCAACGTAGCCTACAATCGCGATACCGGCTTTGGATCTATCAATGCGGGCGTTGCGGGCACCTACACGCTGAACCGCAAGTCGCAGGCAGGGCCAGGCGCAGTGTTCGTCAACGATCTGCGCAATGGCAATCCGAACCTGAACTTCCTTGCCAGCCTTGGTGGTAAGGTTGGTCCACTTAGCGCGCAGGTATCGGCAGCCTACACCGATAGCTTCGCCATTCTAGGAAGTGCGACACAGACCCGTGTGAAGTCGTTTACGGCAGCTAACGCGTTCTTGAGCCTTGATCTAGGTACGAGCGGTGTTCTCAATGACACGGCACTTACGCTCAATGTAGACAACATTTTCGACAAGGATCCGCCCTACTCGTCACTGATCTCGACTGGCGCCGCCTTTACGAACATCGGTCGCCTTGTGACGTTCGGTGTCCGGAAAAAGTTTTAAACCCCTCCCCCTGCGGCGAAGCTTATAACGAGCTTCGTCGCTTTTTTTGTAGTTATCTCACTTCATAGCAAGCCAAGTCTTTTTTTGTTTGTTCCCATTATTGTCTTTTCTTACTTTTGCGATGGTTACCTCAGTCTATGAGCAAGTCCATCGCGCCGTTTCATCATCGGGAGTAACGTATTTTGATCATTACCGCTCCCCTGTATCCGGCCGCGTCGACCTACGTACCGCCATCTATGAGCGCGATGAGTTTTGATACGAGGACTGTCTCGGTCAACGACCTCTTTGCCCATCCGGAAGCCAAGGCGATACTCTTGAAAGAGCTACCGGGCATTGAAAGCCGCCTTAAGACGCCGCAGCTCGTCCCGCATCTGAGCAATTTCTCCCTGCAGGACCTCGTGAATTTCGGTGCGCTGCAGACCGATCGATTGGCCGAGATCGACGCTCAACTTCGCGCCCTCCCACCTCTTCCCGCGTCAGCATCGTGAGTGTTTCAATGCAGGATCGCCGTACCTTTCTAGCCCTAGCAGCTAGTGCTGCCGGCACGTTGGCCCTACCGCTCGGCATCGCAGAGGCAGCTACTCCGTCCGCGGCTGAGCGTGCGTTTCGGCCCGGTCGCGATCAGAACTTCGATATTGGCTGGCATTTTCGGCGTGGCGAAGCTAGCGACTTTGAAAGGCCCGCCCTGCCGGATGATGACTGGCGCATCCTCAATCTGCCCCACGATTGGAGCGTTGAGGACGTTCCCGGTGGGGAGGCACCTCGGCAACTTGGACCTTTCGATAAGCGCTCGAAGGGCGGAACGGATACCGGCTACACTCAAGGTGGGGAAGGCTGGTACCGTAAACGGTTCGTAGTCCGTGATCTTCCGACCGGCGGTATCGCGCGGATCACGTTCGAAGGCGTGAACGTGGCCAGCGACGTCTGGCTAAACGGCCGACACCTTGGGACGAACCTGTATGGCTACGCACCAGCCTCGTACGACCTCACGCCATACCTCGTAGTCGGCGGCGCCAACGTCATCGCCGTCAGGGTCCGCAATATCGGTCAGAACAGCCGCTGGTATGCCGGATCAGGCATCTATCGCTCGGTACGTCTCGACGTGTTGCCGCATGCCGCCCGGATTGCACCAGCGGGCATAACTGCGTCGACGCGCAGCCTAGATGGCAACGTCGCACAGGTTGACGTTCGTACGGAAATCGAGGGCGCAGATCCGTCTCTTACGGTCATCACGCGGCTACGGTTGGCAGATGGGAAGATCGCAGGCGAGGCCAAATCACCGGCTATCGCGGCAGTCTCCCAGCAGATCACGATACGAAGCCCTGCCCTGTGGTCTCCGTCATCGCCAAACCTATACGCTCTAGAGAGCGAACTTCGCCGCGGTGCTACGGTCCTTGACCGTTGGATTCAGCCATTCGGCATTCGCATCGTTACGATCGACGCCGAGCATGGAATGGCGATTAACGGTACGCCGGTTAAGCTTCGCGGCGCGTGTATCCATCACGACAACGGTCTGCTCGGCGCCTGTGCATTCGTCGACGCTGACGAACGACGGATTCTCAAGCTCAAGGAGCGCGGGTTCAACGCTATCCGTAGCTCACATAACCCGTCATCGCGGTCCTTTCGCGATGCTTGTGATCGGCACGGCATGCTCCTGATCGAAGAAGCCTTCGACATGTGGAACGTCGCGAAGCGAAAAGACGACTTTTCAAACCAGTTTGCCGAGCACTGGCGCGAGCCGCTAACCTCAATGGTCCTCGCTGCACGCAACAATCCTAGCGTCATCATGTGGAGCATCGGCAACGAGATTCCGGACCGCGCCACGCCGATCGGCGTTGAATGGTCTTGGAAACTTGCAAACGCGGTGCATGCCCTCGATCCAACCCGTCCTGTGACAGCAGGTCTCAACGGTGTCATGGGCCGTGAGGTCACGGCTAGTACACAGACGGCTCGTGCAGGATGGGCGGGCCGGACGGACCAGGCATCTACTGTCTTCCTCGACGTCGCCGGCTATAACTACGGCCTGCCAATTATCGAGCACGATCATGCCGCCTATCCGCAACGCGTAATCTACGCATCGGAGACCTTTCCGCGCGACGCGTACGACTATCTTATGCTAGCCAAAAGATCGCCCTACATGCTCGGGGAGTTTGTCTGGGCGGGCATGGACTATCTGGGTGAGGCAGGCATCGGCCTCAATGGCCAGATCGCCAAAGGGGCCCCCCCCTTCGTTATTCCTCAGTTCCCTCTTTTCAATGCAAATTGCGGCGATATCGACCTGATCGGCAATCAGAAGCCCCAGTCGAGAGCGCGCGATGTAATTTGGGGTTTAAGCCCGATCGAAATCGCGGTCCAGACGCCGCTTGCCGACGGAAAGTCCGAGTATGTCTCTCTGTGGGGGTGGTCGGACGAGACGCCCAATTGGACGTGGCCGAATGCGGTCGGTCGCTCGCTTGCGGTGCGCGTCTACACCGCGGGGGACCGAGTCGAATTAACCTTAAACGGCAAGAACGTCGGATCAAAGTCGATGACTTCTGCCGATAAAATGCGGGCTGAACTCATGGTCCCTTACGCACCCGGCGTTCTCGAAGCGATCGCTTATGTCGGTAGTCGAGTGATTGGACGTCAGCGCCTTAAAACGGTTTCAGCGCCGTCAAGTCTGCGGTTAACTACGGAACGATCACCGTTACGCGCTGATAAACATGCACTCCTCCATATCGGGGTCGATGTCACCGACGCAGAAAACCGCATCGTCCCCGACGCGGCTCGTCCGGTATCAGTCGCGATCAGCGGGCCGGCAGTTTTGGTGGGCTTCGGCAGCGCGAATCCCCGTGCCGTCGGATCATTACAGGCGCCAGCCGCTCAGACGTTCAACGGCAAAGCGCTACTCATACTGCGGCTATCGGGCACGCCTGGCGTCGTGCGCGTCGGGGCGTCTTCCGATGGCCTGAGGGGCGATGCCGTCACTGTTCGTATTAAAACGTAGCAGTGCAGGACGGCGACGACCGCTTATCCTGCGGTTTGGTCGGATCGTCGCTCGGCAGCGCGGTAAGCGTGCGTACGACGGTATCCATCGACGGTTCCGTGCGCTGGTGAGGTAGTGTATATTTCAACACTCAAGTAGGTTACCTGACATGGGCGATGATCTGGAATGGATTTTTTTGGATACGCGGGAATAGCTTGATCGCAGACATTATAGAGAAGCTGGCAACATTCCGCATACGGCCATCTGGCTTACTGGGCTCTGGATTTCGGATAGTAAAGGCACGCCGGATCTGCTTGCCAAGAACGGCTATCGCTATGTGCTCGATTGGACGCACGATGATCAACCCACCCGACTACGAATCCGTCAGTGCGAAGCGCGTCCATTATTAAACTCGATGACGTTCCTAACGAACTTTCTGTGCCGTCAGCTGAGACCCACAATCGATCGTCACGGCGGCAACGCCTGCCGCCCAACCTTGGACACCCATTCATCGGTGTTGTAATTGCGTCTGAGAGCAAAGATCTGACCTCGGGGATCGGACATATGTTAGTTTTTCGTCTTCTGATTGCCCTGAGCCTGTGTTTTGGTACTGCAGCCGCTCGTGCCGAGTGCCGCCTCGGCGACGTTGATGCCTTACCCGAACGAGCATTAGTCTACCTTCCCGCGGCACCCACAGCCAAGCCCATGCCGCTTGTGATTCTGCTGCACGGCAGCACGGGCACCGGGGCCGAGATGCTACGTGACAGCCATCTTGCTGACACGGCAGATCGGCATGGCTTTGTGGTGATAGCGCCTGACGGCGGTATTGCAGCAACTCGCGGCTTCGTTTGGAACATCCCGGGCGTCTCTACTGTCACGGGTACTTTGCCGCCGAAGGACGCACGCGACGATGTGGCTTATCTGACGGGCCTGGCTGACCGGCTTGTCGCAACCGGCTGCGTCGACCGTACACGCGTATACGTGACCGGCCTGTCGGGCGGTGGACGGATGGGGTCCTGGCTCGGCTGCGTCGCCGCTCGACGTTTCGCTGCGATTGCGCCAGTCGTCGGACTGCGTGCGGGACGCCCTCTCGCGTCCGATCGAACGCAACCCGATCCCGCAACGTGTCGCCCAGAAGTGCCGATGCCCCTTCTAGCTTTTGCCGGTGACGTAGATTCCACAAACCCAATCGCGGGAGGCGGCGCCTCTTACTGGCAATATTCCCAGACCATAGCCCTACAACGCTGGGCAGTGCTGAACGGCTGCTCTCAACCTTACTCTCGCAATCTGAGCGCTACGATCTACGAGCAAGGTTATGCACGCTGTCCAGACGGCGCGGCGGTTGCAGCGCGTGTAACTCGCGGTGGTCAGCACAGCTGGTCAGTCGTCGACAATGAGGCGATGTGGACGTTCCTGTCGCGCCATCGGCGCTAGACGGAACCTCGGCAGCTCGGACCCAAAAGACGACATTCGGCAGTCGTTATACGCTCCCCAACTTCAGACATTCGTTCACGTCCGTTCGGCACCTCGATGAGCGGCCCCGGAAAGAGACGAAATGGGACATTCCCGACGTTTGCATCGTACATCTCAAGCGGCAGCTCTTGCCAGAGGCCGACGTTCAGTGTGCACTCGACCGGTGTCGCATGACGACGGAAACGGGGCTGCTTTCTGTTTAGATTGCTGTTTTGTTTACAATCGTGTCGAGGTGGTCACGCACCTGCATCACGAGGGAGCGTGTCCCGATCGCCGCTACCGAAATTGAACTCAAATATGGCCCGGCGGCTAGACCCGCCGGTCGCTATGGCGCAGGCTGACGGGATAGGAGCGGATCGGCGATCAGCAACCCTACGCCGCCATTTTCCGAGGATATCGCATGTTCCGTGGTTTTGAACTTTCCGTGAGCGACAGCTTCTTCAAGAATTTCAAGAATGCGGGCCTATCGCAGCACCAGGAGAACAAGCGGCAAGTTGACGACCGACTAAGTCATTTCCGCAATCAATCGGGTGACTTGCTCTCGAAAGAGATGACGGCCGCTTGGTTTCCCGAGATCGACGCTCAGGTGTTCATTTCGCATGCCCACAAGGACAGCGAACTCGCGCTGGGTCTCTCCGGGCATCTTCATAAGCGTTTCGGTCTCAAGTCGTTCGTGGATTCCGCCGTTTGGGGCTATGCGAACGATCTGCTGAAGATACTGGACGATGAATTTTGCTACAACGACGAGGCGCGAACCTACAACTACCAAAAGCGGAACCGTTCGACCTCCCATGTCCACATGATGCTATCGGTCGCCCTGTCCCGGATGATCGACCGTTGCGAATGCATCATATTCGTTAACACCCCGCATTCGATATCCTCGCGCGACTACATCCAGGGCGACACGACGGACTCTCCGTGGATCTATTCCGAGATCGCGATGACCCGCCTGATCGAGAAGCGTTCGCCCGAAGCACATAGACGTACCAAGGCAACCGCCGCCACCGAGAGCTACGATGCGGAGCTCAAGGTGCGCTACGACGTCGACCTCGATCATCTGAGCCAAATAAATGGGCAGGCCTACAAAAATTGGGAGGATCAGACGACGGGCGTTACCGGCCCCGCTGCGCTTACTCGGCTATACGACTGAGTACCGCCGGCGAAACCTCGGGCCTAAATGGACACTGAGACCAACCTTGCGATCTCGACCGCTTCGTCAGATGCCGTGGCAAAGTCTCGCCTTCGAACACATCTGTCTTTGATCGATCATTAGGGGAATAGCGTGGCACGTCGGGTCTTCTTCAGTTTCCACTTCGACCAGGATTACTGGCGAACGCAGCAGGTCAGGAACATGGGCGCGCTCGAGGGGCAACCCCTGTGCACGCCGAACGCCTGGGAGGAGGTCAAGCGCAAGGGCAAGGCATCCATCGAGAAATGGATCGCCGACAACATGTACGGGAAGAGCTGCGTGGTCGTCCTGATTGGGGCGCAGACCGCAAGCCGCCCCTGGGTGATACACGAGATCATTAAGGCCTGGGACGACAGGAGGGGAGTTCTGGGGATCCGGATCGACAGGCTGCTCGATCGCCACAGTCAGACGTCGGTAGCCGGCGCCAACCCCTTCGACGCGATCACCATCGGCGGCACCAACCGCAAGCTGTCGTCCGTCGCGCCGCTGATCACCCCAAGCGGCAGCGACAGCAGGGCAGTCTACGCCTCGATCTCGAACGGGATAGAGCAGTGGATCGAGAACGCGATCGCCATCCGGGGTCGCAACTGAACGTCTGAGAGGGGCAAGAGATGGCCGGTGCAGCGACGACTAAGCGATTCCTGAAGGACTATCCCGAAGCCCTCATCTCCGGAGGTGGCGCCGTGTTCGTCGGCGCCGGCGTGTCCATGGGCGCCGGGTATCCCTCGTGGGCCTCGCTCCTTACTGAGGTCGGCGAGGAACTGGGCGTGAAGTCCGGCGAGCTCCACGACCTGGCCGCGCTTGCACAGTGGAGCATCCAGGAGAACGGATCCGCGACCCGCGTCAGGAACGTCATCAAGGAACAGATCGGGGTGGAGCGCCCCGTGCCGACGACCCTCGAGGTCATCGCCCGACTGCCGGTAAAGTTCATCTGGACCACGAACTACGACACGCTGGTCGAACGCGCGTTCGGCGGGGTCAACCGGCCGCTTGACACCGTGTCCGGCGCCGCCGATCTCGCCCTGCGCGCGAAGCCGGGGGCGACCCGCCTCTTCAAGATGCATGGCTCGGTCGAGCGGCTGGACGACGTCGTCATCTCGACCGACGACTACGAACTCTATCGTTCCAAGCGCGGCGCCTTCCTGCCCTTGCTGCAAGCGCACCTCTCCAGCATGTCGATGCTTTTCCTTGGCATCAGCTTCACCGATCCGAACATCCGGCACGTCCTGTCGCTGATCCGGGAGAGCTTCACGTCGGCGCCGCCCGAGCACTTCGCCATTGTACGCCCGCCGCAGCGCGACGACTACGACACGGACGCCGAATTCGAGGCGCGGAGCACCCAGCACAAGCACTGGAGCCGCGACCTGAAGCGCTACGGACTGCTGGTGGTCGAGATCGACGACTATTCCGAGGTGCCAGAACTCCTGCGGCAGGTCGAACGGCGGGTGGCCGCGCGGCGGGTTTGGGTGAGCGGCAGCTGGCCGCCCGAGGTCGGGGATGGGATGGCGAAGGCCTATGGCATCGCCCATGCCATAGGCCGGCTGGTGGGTGATCGCGACCGCGACCTGGTCAGCGGAGCAGGGCTCGTCGTCGGGTCGGCCTCCGTCGCGGGGTTCCTCGACGCGCTCCGATCCGGCGGCGGTTGGGACCTCGAGCGGCGCCTGATTGCCCGCCCATTTCCCCAGCCGATCGCCGGAGGCATACCCGACAAGGATCAGTGGGTGGCCCTGCGGGCCGAACTGGCCAGGATCGCCGGCATCGTCGTGTTCGTCGGAGGCGTGAAGATCGATCCGGCCACCGGCTCCCCCACGGTCGCGGGGGGCGTACTCGACGAGTTCGAAGCCGCCAAGGCCGCCGACTGCTTCATGATCCCCATCGCTTCCACTGGCGGCGCGGCCGCCCGGATCTCCAAACTCCTCACCGGGTCCGCAGTGGAGACGTCCGGGCGGGACGCGATGCGCCCGACGGACGATGAGCTTGGGGAGCTCGCACGGTCCAACATAACGGTAGAGGAAGTCGTCAAGCTGGTGGCCGCCATCCTGACCCGCATCGACAAGCGGATCTGATCCAGTATGGCGCTGTATGCCTCGCGGGACGATCTGCGGCGCTTCGCGCAAGAGGTCGGTGCGGAGCGGGCCGCCAACCTTCGACGCGCTGCAGGATCCCGGTCGCCATCCGGCTCCACCTTCCTCTCGCACTCGAGCAAGGACGACGATCTGGTGGCCGGAGCGATCCTTGTCCTCGAAAATCACGGGACCAAGGTGTACGTCGACGAAATCGACCCGGAGATGCCGCCCTACACGAATGCGGATACGGCCGCCCTACTGAAGACGCGCATCCGCGACACAAACCGCTTCGTCCTTCTCGCGAGCAAGAACAGCAAGGAGAGCAAGTGGGTACCCTGGGAGCTGGGCATCGCGGATGGCACGAAACCTCGGACCAGCATCGCGCTCTTTCCCGCTTCGGACTCGAACTACGATCAGTCCTGGGCGTCCTGGGAATATCTCGGCCTCTACGACCGGATCGCGTATGGCGAACTGGCGGGACATCAGGGAAATGTCTGGATGGTGCTCGACGAGAAGACGAACACCGCCACCGAATTGAGCAAGTGGCTGAGAGGCCATTAAAGTTGTCGAATTCGACGGCAAATAGCCGCTCGAGGCGTGGGACGGCGCGTTGTCGCGCGACGAGAGACACGCGTCTCGCGGATGCGGAGAGCTTGACGAACTAGCCGACCATCGCGTGCAAGCGGCGCAGTCCAGCGCCGTTCCTCGACCGGTTGGGCTTTGACCCGAACAATAAGAAGTCGCCGGTTTGCGGCTGACGCAACGACATGGATGCGGGGCAGACGGGCTCGCTGTTACTTACGGACGCCAAATGCCGATCGGAGCATCTTCAGCTCAAACTCGCGCTCCTCGCGTACTCTGCGCGGCTCGTGCTTGTAGGTCGCGAGGTCGATGACAGGGTAGAGCGAAAGGTATTCCTGTCCTGGATAGTCCTCGTCGCCGTCCACGTCCGGTAAAACAAAGACCTGTTGGTCGGGGTGCTGCAAGGCGTCGAAGTAGCCGAGTTCCCATGGGCACCAGCGCGAAAGCGTCGCGGATGGCGAGTGGGCGTAGAAGAGCGTGTCGCATCCGCGCATTTGGTTCCGCAGACGCGCTGCGGTTTTGCCGTCCACCGCCTTACGGTCGAGGTCGCCGTCGTCGATGCAGTCGACGTATACTGACAGCTTCCTTCGCATGATGAGCTTGCGGGTGCCAACGATCAGGTCGCGGTCGCGGAAGGAGTGAGAAAGGAAGATGTCGTAGCGATCGGCAATTTTGCTGGCCGCCGCCTCCAGGATTTCTTTGTCCGACTTGGAGGTGCGGATCCTTTCCGCACCGGCCGCCGCGCGCACCTGATCCACGGTCAGCATTGACCCGCCCATCCTGCATGGGCGGCCGCTTCTCGATCGAGCCGGAACGGCCGCAAGGCAGCATAGCTCGTGGCGAGTAGCGACGACGTCAAAGGTCGCTGACGAAGCGCAGGAGCTCGTCCCCAAGGATGAACGCTGGCGGCCAATAGTCGTCCTCCGCGCTATACTCCATTGCCCTGATGATATTGGCAGAGACGAGGTATGCTGCGGCCGGATTGAACCGGCGAGGCGGCCACCCGAGCGCGGTTGCCACCTCAGTCGCGTCCGCTTGGTCGGCCTCAAGATTCAGCAGCGCGACTGCTAGGCTCTGGGCGTCCTTGCTCGGGTCCCATTCCTTGAATTGAGCATCGAACGTCACGAAGAGATCGGGCTTCGGATGAAGGTCGACGTGGCCGCCGTAATAGTCCTGACGTTCTAGCAGTCCGGACCCGGCGAGGTCGAGCACCCCCACCCTCACCGAATTAAGCGGCATGCCCGTGTTGGTGACTAAGTCCGCGAGCGTTGTCTGGGGATCGAATAGCCCCCCGTGCTGGCTGTTATCAACAAACCACTTGGCTACGGCCTGCGCGGGGACGGACCATCCGTTTGTGGTGTCGAAGCTCTGGACGTGCTTCGGTTCGTCCCCGAGCGGTGGCTTGGACCGGACGCCGAGGATGTCGTCGGCCAGTTCGCCGATGCCTGCCTCCCCCTCGCCGAGCGAAGGTGTCTTCCTGGTCCGCATAAAAGGAGAAAGGGCGTCCAACTCGAGATCGTGGCGGACGCCCAGGAAACGGGCGGATCCTTCGACAGCGCGCATCAGGCCTGCGTCGATCTCCTCCGCGACCCAAGGCCTTGTAATCGACTTGGGCGTCAGCAGGACGAGGAAATGCGTGCAATCGCCCAACCCCTCTTCCATGCGTTGTCGTAGGCTGTCGCCTATCCCAATCTCCCAATCGTCGAACCAAACCTCGATGCCGCGGGCGCGCAGACCCTCCGCGATGGGCTTGGCGATCGTCTTATCGTCGGTCGCGTGAGCGAGGTAGACCAGGCGTGTCCCCGCCGCAGGCTCGGTGATTCTCCTCACTTCTCCATTTCTCAGTCCCAAGCGGCCCTCCAGTATTCGGGCGAACGCCGGGGACGCGTCCGCATGGATCGAAAGGCGATCGGTCCCTATCCGTCGCACCATGACCGCGGCGTGCTTGCCGGTCGCCGGGTCGACGATCGCGGCTGCCTTGCTGCGCATGTCATCAGCAATTGCGGAAATCGCTATCTCGGCTGCGTCATCCTTCAGCCCGCCAAAGAACTGCCGCGACGTAACCGTTCGCCCGTTGCGCTTAAAGGTCATCGTCATCCCGCCAATACAACGGCAATCGCAATAGGGGTCAACTGCCCATCGGGTTTGCGCGATGGCGCGGCGCCCATCGCCGGCAGCGGAATCTAAACGGCGGGTTCGGCAAAAAGCTGACGCTTAGATGAACGATGCTGAACGTCTTGAACTGGTCGTGAGCTTCCGGGCCTCCGTGACCCAATTGCGGCCGCTCAACCGCACCCGACCTTTGGATGTGTCGACAATATCGCTGGGGAAGGAGGCGGTAGTGGTGGCGGCCTTGCGTTCGTGACGTAGCCGCAAGCGGATAGTTGGATGGGCCTGCGCTTCTGCACGATCTCGGCGTATTCGCACGGCGCCGCCGACCGCAGCCGCCAAAGCGTGCCACGGGGCGATCGGTCGGATTGAGAAAATGCGACAAGCACACCCACGTCGCGCCCGGTGCGCAATGATCAAGCGAAAGCGCTTCACCGCTTTTCGTCGACCAATCCGCCCGAAGATCATCATCCAGATCGCGAAGCGGCGATCAAGCGGCAGCTGGGCAGGCTTCGGCGTTTCCACTGGTTCCAGCCCTCCCCTTGCGTCATGACGGTTCGAGCAGCACCCTTCGAGGTGGCGACGGGGATGGGGAACAGAGTTGGCGCGAGCTGCAAAAAGCGTGAATGACGAGGTTGCGCGTGTCATTCAACGCGCCGACATCGAAATCGTGGCAAAATCCCTGGGCATCCAGGTTGACAACAGGGGTCGGCAGCCACTTCGTGCGATCTGCCCGTTCCACGACGACAGCGATCCATCCCTCAACCTGTACAAGGGCGGCGCAGCAGGCGGCGAACGAGATCACTACCATTGCTTCGTCTGCAGCGCGCATGGCGATGTTGTTTCTCTCATCCAGAATTTCGAGCGGATAGGCTTCTGGGAAGCGGTTCAGAGGCTCGCAAGCATCCAAGGGGTGGAGATCGCGTCATCGCGGCGCGCACCCGTGGATCGCCGAAGCGGCTCGGCGATCGTCTCCGAGCTCATTGAGAACGCGCCTGTCGATGATCCAAGCCTCATCGCCTTCGCCGCTGATCGCGGTTTCGACGCTGACTTCATCAAGCGATCACACGCAGCCGTGGTCGATCTTCGAGAGATTTCCAGACAGGCTCAGGCTGACAGGACAATCGAAGAGCGACTGGTCCAAGCCGGCATTCTTCGTCGGGGTGAGAGAAAGGGCAACGAGCTGGAGCTCTATGGGTCCAGCTTGAAGAGCTTCTTTGGCGGGCGACGTCTGGTCTTCAAGATCAACGACGTTCACGGCGAGACCGCAGGTTTCGCCGCCCGTGCGATAGGCGGCGACGTTCCAAAATACTTATTCTCGTACGATTTTCCGCGTCGAAGCACGTTGTACGGGCTCGACAGCATTGCTCATCACGTCCGATTCACCGCGACAGATGCCTCTGCCGGGCCCATCGAGATCTACCTGGTCGAGGGAATATTCGACGTTCTCCGGTTGCGATCGGCCGGCCTCCTAGCGGCGGGTGTCCTGGGTTCAAGGATCACATCGGGCCAGCTGGCAAGCCTCAGCGGCGTCATCCAGTCCGCCCGGGATACCGGACGACAGGTCGTGCTACGCCTGCTGTTCGATCGTGACGCCGCCGGTCGGCGTGGGACGTACGACGCTGCGATCAGCTTGCTGACCTTGCTCGGTCAAACCCATCCGTTCGATCTGGAGGTGATCTGGCCGGCCGGCGACGGAGAAGCCAAGATCGATCCAGACTCGTGGCTGAAGGGGCTCGATAGAACACAGGCTCTTCAAACCCTTGCCGCCGCACGGCTTCCGGCGCTGACCTTTCTTGCGGCCTTCCGCTTGGGCGCCGATCCTCACGCGATCGAATGGGAAAAGTACGGTCGACTGAAAATCGCGGCGGAGGCGCGCGCGGTCGCGCTCTCCATTCCTGGCGCACTATGGTCAAATATCCTCGCACCGCTGGACACGGGTAGTGCGGGTGATGGCCTAGCCGAATTCACGGCGCTGGTGCGCGGCTACGGTGGGCACGCCATCGTGCCAAGCCAATCCGCCGAACTGCTCAAAAGATATCGGGATCCAGCCGACGATCGGGCGGACCTGCTGTCCGCGCTCACGCTCGGGCGTTCGTCGACCTCGCGTCGAGAGTATCCGCTGGACGACTACGCATGGGAACGGCTGACGGTCGCGGCTTCTCCCCTGTTCCACATCCACAGGGCCAGGCTTCAAATCGGAGATGGTCCTTCGGCGCCGTTGCTATCCCGATCCCTCCCCAAGGGAGATGACCGCTACCGGCTCAAATCCGGCCCCGTGGCGGAGGATGCCCTACTCCAGCAATATGTGATGCTAGAGCTGCTCAGGGATCGCCCCGACTGCCAGTCTTTCGCGGAGATGATCCCGGCTGTCCGATACGCACCGGAACGTGGGGCCACCAAGGCACTCTACCGGACCGGATCCACTTGCGAACGCACCTCCCTGAGCTTCGCATATCAGATCGACATGGACATCGTGAACGGGGAACGCCCGCCACGACGCGAGGGCATCTTCCGCCCTTACTTCGAATGCTGGCGCTCTTTCGTCGATTTCCTCGATGACAGGATCAAGCGCTTCGAACACGAGGACTTGCAGATCCTCCGCCTCGACATAACCGGGTTCTACGACAACGTCAGGCGGGACGTCGTCTCGGGGGCATTGGTGGGGCCGCTCGAGCACGCGCTCAATCTTCTTCCCGCGGCAGATGACGACACACCTGGATTCGCTCCGATGCTAAGGCCAGATGCGGGTCACAGCACGGCAGGCCGTGCCGAAGCCGTCACCGGTTTCCTCCTCAATCATAGCTTTGGCCTAAGCTACCTCGATCCCGAAACGGGCAAGTCCAAGATTCACGACCAGCGGCTCGGCATTCCGCAGGGCCCCGACCTTTCCGCCTATCTAGCGAACATCGCCTTGTTCGACCTAGACGACATGATGGAAGCTGAGATCGATCAGCTGGCCAGGGTCGATCGCGGAAGTACGAGCGACGACGCGTCGCCAAGGTGTGCCGCTGCATATGCGCGGTATGTGGACGACGTCGTTCTGATCTGTCGCGATCTCGAGACGGCGAACGCCTTGAGGCGAAAGGTGGAGGCGTGGCTCGCGCTGAAGGGGCTTACGCTCAATCGTAAGAATGTGACCCCGCCGCCAATGACCCGCGCCGAGGCGCGGGCCTGGCTGACTGACAACAGAGCCGGTTTCGGTTTTTCGGGACCACTTGCGGACCTGCCTAACACGGACGCGATGGACCCCCTTGCGGATGCGGGCGAGATCGACCGGAAAACCGCCCTCGGTCTACTTTTCGATCCTGAGCTGGATGATCCCGCGAACGCCGACACAAGTCTTGTCCGGTTAGGCATGGCGCTCAGCGCCCCGGACATACGGTTCAGCGATCGAGCCAGCGCCTATCGACGTCTTTGGTGTCTCGCCGCGAACAGGCCTGACGTCGACGACGGGCAATCCCTCGCGGATGCCTTCTGGTCCATGCTCCTACAAGCCGAACCCCAAACGGTGCTTTTGGCCGGCAGTGAGAAAGCTCTCGATATCGGCCTGGCGTGCCTCGAAGGTCTGGATCGGGCCTTACGATCATCCACGCACATGAACACACTGGCCGAGGAATCGTCGGAGCAGGTTGCGGCAATTCTGCTGCGGCTGTCCGCAAATGTTCTCGACGACGTGTTCACGCCGCTCGCCAGCCATGTGCTGGGCGGTCCGAAGATCGCGCTTCTGCTCAACCGGTTCGACATCAGGTGCCAGACGGCGATCATCGCATGCCTGGCGGCACAGCGATTGCTAGACAAGGCCAAGCCGTTTGATTTCGCTCGGGTCAGCCCGCATTTCTCCGAAACTTGGTCGGGAGGGGGTAGGCAACCACTTCCGGAGGGACTGCGCCTCTCACTCGTCAAGTTCGATCCTGCGTTCGCCCCGGCGGCACCTCCAAGCATCCTGCAGGGACAATCCAAGACAGATGCCGCCTTTGCCAACCTCAACCGAACGATCGTCGCGCTTCAGCGTGTCGCATCCCACGGGGCGGACGAGGAACCCATCCCCTACGACGCCGCAGTCGCGGAAGAGCTCAGCCCGATCGCCAGTCTGACAAGCTTGATCATGCGGGTGTGGACACCCTCAGACCTCGGTTCTTACGTCTCCCATTCGACGCAGGCCATCGAACTCGATGCCGCAGCAACACTGGTCAACATCACCTACGCGAACTTCGCGGACGTCGCAGCACGGCGGCCCAGGTTGATGCACCTCATAGCAAACACCTCCAACGCCGTGCCGCTACCCTCGCCGCCAGGGCTCGAGACTTCTGGAATCATGCTTTGGTGCGATGAGAACAAATTGCTTCTGGCCACCGCCGAAGGGGCAGACGCCGCGCCGGTCGGGACGAACTGGACCGACGCCGACACCCAGTCCGTCCCCGGGATTCGACTGCGGGTCTCAGATCTTCCGCGCGACTATGCGCCTCTGTTCCTGATGAAACGAGAATGGACCCCCGGCGCGATAGCCACCGTCTACCGCGCGGGCTTTCCGGCGTTCGCCGCATCCTTGTCGACTGTGGACGGTCGCGTACCTGTACCCACCGCGTTCTCGTTCTTCGTCAGAATGGCGTCGGAAGCTGCGGATCTCACTGCCATTAAACTCATCAGCTGGGACGCATCGCGCGACAGCGTCGATAGCCTCGCTTTCGTCCGCGCCGGCACCTCGCTTGGCGCGAAGAAGGTCTTCTTCGACGGGGCAGACTACTGGCGGTATGGCTGGGCCGTTCGGGATGTCTGCGAGCGCGCCAATCTGGCAACAGATGAAGAGCCTGGCATCGATGCCGACGCCCTCACAAAACTTCACCGCGACATCCAACGCCGCGAGGCGATCGTGGTACGAGTGCTGCCCAAGCTTTCCGGCGCAGATCGATGGGGCGCCGGCGATGTCACCGCCGAGAAACCAATACCAACCCGGGTCGAACGAGCACTAAGCCTTCTCGAGCACTTCGACGCCTCCCCGTCCCCCGCAAGCCACGCTGCCTATCTTGTCGCGGCGATGGCCGAGGGCATGTACATGAGCGAAAGGATCAACTCGGACGCCAATCTCGGAACGCCCGGGCAGCCCGCGGCGCTCATGGTCCGCTCCTCCCGTCGACTGACGCGAAGTCTTCCCGAAGCCGTTAAACTCTGGCCGGGCACGATCGACGCCACGCTTCCATACCGACGAAGTGCCGCAGCATGGCAAACCATAAGCGCCAAGATCGCCGATCACATCCCCAGCGTTGCCGCCGGCGCTGTTCCGCCCCTTGTGAACCTGTCACTCGGGGTCGGTATTCTCGCCGCCGTGGCCGACATCCGTGCGCTGGCGTTCGAACTGACCAGCGGCCTGCCGCGCGAAGCGATAGAACAGTTGGAGCAGTGTGGGCTCGAGCCTTCATGGCTGAGCGATCTCGTCGGGCCCGACGTGATCCTCGTCGATGCAGACGGCAGCGATGTCGATCTCAGCCTGGATGGCCAGGCGCGCACGCTGCTCAAGACGTTCAGCCAGATCGTGCTTGGTCGCAAAGGTGGCCTCGGTGCGCTGCGCGACCGCATCGCGCCGACCGGCTGGGCGGTTCTTGTCGCCATTCTCCTTCAGGTCGCGCCCTTGAGGCAGAACGGAGAGCGCCTGAGACCCCGTCTCTGGCCCATGGATCCGACCAGGCTCGCCCAAGCAAAGACCGCACTCTGCGAACTCATCGGGTTTTTCGCCAGCACGTGCGAAACTCCGGAAACAGACGAGGACTGGCCGTGGGGCGCATTCCAGGAGTTGGGACGAAACAAGCCGAGCGATCTCGCCGCAGTGTTGCGCAAGCTGACGGAATGTGCTCGTCTCGACGTGACCGACGAGGAATCTTGGTCAAACCCCCGCACCGGCGAGTCGCAATCCGATCGAGCGGTCATGCGACTGGCGGACGGAAGCTCGCAGAGCCTGGCGGACTGGCAGGTCGACATCGCCCACTCGCGCGGGGAGCGAGGCACGGCGACCGAGGCCCACTCCGTGGGGAGCCGAATGCGTTTCCGCTATTCGGTGAGCAGGCGCGAAGATCAGGTGCTCGGCATGCACCTCATCTCGCGGCAACTCGCCGATGCCGTCTTTGGGGAGCATGGAGAGAACCCAAACACGGCAGCGACTTCCCCACCATCATTTCAGGGAGGGGATCCATTCGATGCCGGTTCGGGCGGGTCCTCATCAGATCAGAAGCGCACCGAAACACCCGCGATCGGGATCGGAGCGGAGCCACCAGCGGATATCGAAATGGACGCGGCAGGATCGACGCCTGCTCCAGCGCCAGCGTCAGTGCAACCGATGGACACGGACGACCTCGAAATTCCGCCGCTCGAAACGCTTCGGGAATTTCAACGCTCGTCGTGGACAGCCCGAGGAAAGGACAAGAGCCTGACCGCACGCCGACTGGCGATCGTGCAGTGGGACGTTGCAGAGACGTACTCCTCGCCTGGAGACGGAGACGGCAAACTAGAAGGCTTGCTGGCCCCGGCGAGCAGCATCGTTGCCGCCAACGGAAAAATCAAAAAAGGCGGGGTGTTCGTATCGACGACCGAGTTTCGACGGCGCGCGATCCTGAAAGAGGTTCTCGAGGCTTGTAAGCAGTTCAAGGTCGAAGGGATCGTACTCCCGGAATACAGCGTCCGCCCGGAAACCGTCAATTGGCTGGCGCGCCGCATTCGAGCGATGGCGCTGCCCGTTACCATCTGGTCGGGTACGTTCCGGGTGCCATCGGGCACCCAGATCGACCGAAACTATCTGCCGAATGCACCGGTGCCGTTCGTCACGGCGGACCTCGCAACAGCACCCGCCGGCCGCGACCGCTGGGAGGCGCACACCGCTCTCCTGTCGTGCCTTCGAACTGTGGAACGCAAGGACGGGCAAGGGATCGATTCCGCGCATTTCGTTCGTCAGAAGCGATATCCTTCCGCGGCGGCCGGCGAACTGATCAGACCGCCTCTGAACATGTCCTGGTCTCCGCAATTGGAAAGTGTGACGGATCCCTTCGACATCGGCACCTTCACGCTCGAGCTTATCTGCTCGGAAATGTTTCCACATGCGAGCAGCGCGAATTTCATCGGCGTCATAGAGGAAAATCACGATCTCGCGCGCCGCTATCAACTTCCGAAGGGCAGCCTGGCGCCATTCGAATATCTCAGCAACGACATCTACGAGTTCGCCAGATGGACCGCGTACCGGAATCCATTGACGGTAGTCGGTGATCCACATGACAAGCTTGCACGGGGAAGGAAGCTTCAGCGTACGCTCGTAGTCCTCCCGGCGATGACAGCCCGCTCCGCGGATTATCACATATTCGGGCAAAACCAGTATCTCGCGACAGGCTTGGTAACGGCATTCTGCAATGCGGTGTCCCCACCATATGGGTGTGGCCAGAGCGCCTTCGTCGGCCTGGACGGCTGGAAGATCACCGAAGCAATCCGCACGCCGTACGGCTCTAAGTCTCCCGGCGTATTTCAGCTCGGCAGCAGCAAACATAGCGGACCACTAGGTAAAAACGAGTCGGCCGTCGTCATCGCCGATCTGGACCTGCTTCGAACGACCGAGCAGAAACCGACTCCGCACTACCAGACCAAGGCATTGAAACTCGTGGCGCATCTGCCGATGATTTTCGCGACAGAACGCGGACGCGGGGGTGAGGCTTTGGGCGACTATCCACATAAGGATCGCCGAGTTCGCAAAAAGGCGGTAAACGGGGTCGAGAAGATCTTTGAAGAAGCCGCGTACGTTCTTCTAGTAGCCCTGCAGGCTGAGGATACGTGGCGTTCCGTCGAGAATGTGGCAAATCCTGCAACATCCCCGTCGGGGAACTACATTGGCGCCATAGATGCTACCCGTAATGCCTTGCTGCTGCTGGAGCAATTCGTCGACGATCCTTCATGGATGGTCAAGCGAACCGCGTCGTTTGCGGATGAACGTTACAAATTCCCCCCGGTCTCGCCGCTACCTGTCCTCGTGGACTGGATCTACGTCGACGATCGCTGGCAGCCGGATCCCCGGACGCTGGCGCAGCCCGCAGGCGAAGAAGATGCGTTGACATCTGACCGGCCGGTCCTCGCGGTCCCCGCATCGATGGAGGACGACCCACGTCGCGAGGCGGGCTGAACGGCTGACGGACTAGTGCTAGGGGGTGAAAATGATTGATGATCCTGAAAGCGTCGTGCGAGAGCTTGAGGCGAGCGGCAAATACCGTGTGCTCCGCAGGCTCGATCTGCCTCGGCTGCTTGCGGAGAACCTCGGCACTCCAACCAAGTGCGGCATCTTTCTCGACATCGAGAGCACAGGTCTGAACCCCGTGCTGAACGAACCGATCGAGTTCGCGATGGTGCCATTCGAATATACAACGGATGGCAGGGTGGTCGCCGTTCGCGAACCACTTCATCAGTTCAACGAACCAACGGAAGCCATCCCTTCAGAGATAACCGCCATAACCGGACTCACGGACGCCCACGTTGCGGGTCACAAACTCGATGTCTCCGCCATCGAGATGTTCGCCGCGCAGGCCGCGATCATAATCGCGCACAACGCCGCTTTCGATCGCCCATTCGCGGAACGGATCTCGCCAGTGTTCGCCGCAAAGCCGTGGGCGTGCACGATGTGCGACGTACCATGGAAAGAGGAAGGCATCGAAGGCCGTCGATTGTCGGATCTGCTCTCGAGATTTTCATATTTCTTCGACGCGCATCGCGCCGTCGACGACTGCAATGGAGGCATTGCGCTGACCACCATGACATTGCCCGTCAGCGGTCGAACGGTTCTCGACAGGCTTTTGGAGGGGGCGCGTCAGCCGACCTGGCGAATTTTTGCAGAAGGGGCGCCGTTTGAGACAAAGGAGGTTCTCAAGCAGCGCGGTTACCGATGGAACACGGACGCTGCCGTAGGCCCGCGCGCTTGGCGCATCGACGTCGACGAAGGCAGAGTTGAAACCGAAATCACGTTTCTCAAGACGGACATCCTGCGTTCGCGATCGATCCCGTCCGTGAGTGAGATAACTGCCTTCCAAAGATATTCGGCAAGGAACAGGTGAACCTCAAGCCGGTGGCTTGACCATCGCGCGAGCGTAATCGAGCCCGATCCCGTATCCACCTTCCTGGTCTCGACGGTACGGCCGTTCGCCAGCAGATGAAGCTGGTGGAGGCCGTCGAGGTCGCTGCTGGCTTCCGCGCGGCAAAGCTATTGTGCTGAGGTGTGGAGCTGCCGATGAGCGCTACATGAACGAACGTCTGCTTACGCCGGCTTGGCGCTCCAAAGCGGCCAGGCCGCCATCCACCATCATAGGCGTTCAGCCACCCCCTGCCCCGCCGTATGAACGAACGTCCGCTTAGACCAAAATCCGCTCCAAAGCGGTCAGGCGGCTTTCCACCAGTTTTACCAAAAATGCGGACGGTCCGCATGCATCGTGATCGCGCCGTTCGCCCTTTGAGGCTGTGCATTCCTGCCGCTTTGCGATCTGCTGGCAGAACGCGGTGCGGTTCTCCATTAGAGAAGCATCTTCCGCCTGCAGATAGCGGGCATTTTTGGCGGAATGACCTCAGCCAACCGCCTGTAAATGCCCCTGCCGCCCCCGCGACGTTTATGATAAAAGGCGGCATGCTCAAGACAAGAATGAAGTGGGTCGCCGATCGAGGCGATCACGCGGTGCGGCGACTTGCCGAGATCAAAGCCTCGATCACGGACCTTTCCAGCGAGGATCTGCTCGATTTGGCCGACATCTTTAAAGCCGAGCCCCGCTCGCCAATCGGGGATATGGCATTCGTTGAAATGGCGCGGCGGAATATCAGTCTTTAGAGACCGATCGGGAACGAACCAGCAGGATCATGGGACTACCAAGGAGCATCGGCTGCCCAAAGTATCTCCCGCAATTTTGCATGATCATCAACGGAGCGACGACATAGCGATGGTAGCGATTGGTACCCGGATCAATGAGATAGGCACCTTGGTCCGCGACGGCGGAGCCTTCTACCTTCGCCGCGATGTCGGTGGCCGCTACGAGCTGGAACTGCATCGAACCCCCGTAGATCTGGTAGAGAAGCGCGTCCGGCTCATCGGCACAGTGGTTGGCCCGGATCTGGTCAACGCTGACGGCGTTGCGCCAGCTTAGTTGGCTTGATATTTGTCCCGTTCGGTCGTCAGCCACCGGCCGCGATTATGATTCAACCTGACTCATTGCCATTGCGCACAAACCACGAGCGGGCATCCTCCATGCCATGGAACAGCGGATCATTCATGCCTGCGGTCATGAGCAGGCTCATCATCTCACCGGCTTTGAAAGCCAGCAGGAACGTAAGGCCAAGTGGCTGACGACGACTACCTGTCGTGACTGCTTCGTCACGGAGAAGCGAGCTTAGGATGTCGCTGCGGCAGCGTTGAGCAGCGCCGTTGTCTCACACCTTGTTCTTCCGCCGCTGGCTGGGACCGATCGGCAATTTAGCTGGGCATCGACGATCAGGACCAAGCGGCTCGCAACGCTAACAAGTTCCAATAGCGACGCTGACTGTTACGCTTGCCTCCAGGTCACCGACGCCAAATGGTGGATCGATTACCTCGATGTTACGGACGTCGATCTGATGGCGGCAGCGACGAAGGCATCGGACATCCGAAACGTCACGGCAGTGACGGCGACGATCACCGTATGCCTCGGACGACATAATCATCTAGCTGACGCCGTAGCACGACCAGTCTTGTAGAAACGGTGTCATTGATAGCACGAACTTCGCCGGGATAACGCGCGCCTACCCCACTGCCCGAAATTGAAGCCGATGCGAAAAACGTGCGCCTGGCGGTTCGTTTAGGGTATACCCACAGCGCACCCCTCTAATCTGATCTGTTTTGCGTCAAAAATTTACGCTTAAGAATCTGGTCAATTTGCCCGTTGGCCGCCTTTAGCCTGAACTTAGAAGGACCAAACGGCACCCGTTCAAACAGGACCTTAGTAGGCATTGTTCGCGGCGCCCGGGGGGTTCTCGGCTTGATCTAACCCAAGCCGAATTGTTCAGATTCTCAAAAAGGATCGCATTTTGGGAAGCCGAAAGGTGGCTCGCATAGACCGCTGGTTCTAGAAGACGATCACGCCCACGCAACCATCGTGACGGAGGCATATGGGAAGATGCTTTTCAGGCCGCTCGCCATTGCGTGCCCGGCCTCTTGCAAGGCATCGTTCGGCATCCCGGCAAGGGCTTCCAAAACGAACCACATGGATTGCTCGTTGCCATTCAGCCGAGTGCGCGTCCCCTGCCGCCAGTTCCAGCGTCGGCAGGTCACGCCCACGTCATCGCGCCAGACAACTTCGCCGGGCAACGGGTGCTCGATCACAGGCTCGCCGTTGGACATGGTGTCAAAGGCTTCTGAGCCGTCCGCGATCGTGAGCCGTGGGACGCCCACATAGGCCCCCAGATTCTCACCTCCGACCGGAACAGCGTAGCGCAGGCTGATTGCGTTATACATGTCCACCACCGGGTTGATCGACGGGAGCACGCCATCCTTCAGCACGCGCTTACGGAGCGCCTGCGCTGAACAAGGCGTTCGGTTCGGCTTCGCGCCAAACTGGGCATAGGTTTCCGCCCAAGCGGCTAAGTGTGCGTCCGCCCATGGTGGACCACCATCGCGTACAAATTGGCAGGCTGCGGCCAACGCAGGCGAAGAATTGGTGATAGCCGGCGCATCTGGCGTGCTGACAAACAGATGGAGCGCACGAAAGTCGGGTGCCAAGCGAATGACGGCGGGATCGATGATCGGGATGTCCTGCATATCTCAGTTTCTACTTCTTCGCCGTCGTGGCAGCGCCAATCGAGGCGCAAACGATCAATCCGATCGCCAACCACTGTGAAATCGCTAGCGTTTCGCCGAGCACTATGAGGCCAACAAGGGCACCCACCGCCGGCTCCGCGCTTAGGAGCGTGCTGAAGGTATTAGTCGGCAGGCGCGGCAGTGCGATCATCTCTAGGGTGTAGGGGAGCGCACTTGATACGATGCCGACGACCAATCCAAGCGCCAGAACCTCGGGCCGGAGCATGGCGGTTCCGGCGTGAAGGATACCGACCGGTGCCGTAACCAAAGCGGCTATCACCATGCCGCCTGCGACAGCTGCAATCCCATGATCTTCGCCTGCCTTCTTCCCTTTGAGGAGGTATACAGCCCAGCAGACTCCTGCGGTGCCCGCCAAGGCAACGCCGTGCCAATCGAGGTGAGCTGCACCTCCCCAGATGGGCAGCAGCAGGGCAAGGCCTGCAACAGCAAGCGCGATCCACAAAAAGTCCGTTTTGCGCCGCGAAGTCAGCAGCGCGACCGCTAGCGGTCCGCTGAACTCGATCGCGATCCCGATACCCAACGGAATGAACGTGATCGCCTTGTAAAACACAAGGTTCATGACACCCAACGCGACCCCGTAAGGTATGAGCGAACGCCAATCCGACACGCTAAGGACGCGCCATGGTCGAAATACAACCGTCAGCACGCAGGCGCTCACGATCAGGCGCAGGGCGGTCGCACCTTCCGGCCCGATGGCAGGAAAAAGCCACTTCGCGAACGACGCGCCGACGCTGATCGACAGAAGCGAACAGAACAGCGCGGCGATAGCGCCGAGATCAGCGTGCGGACCAATCGGTCGCGCGATGGAGAATGTGGTCATGCAGGTCTCACGAAGAAGCGGGAGCCCCGGAGTTTAAATGGGACCGTCAACGAAGGTGATCAAAATAGGCTCGCTTACGATAAAGATTATCGACTAAGTTGCACGGGATGGAAAAACCGGTTTCACTCGACAGCTTCGATCTGAAGCTCCTGAAACTCGTGCAGATCGACGCGCAGCAGCCAGTGGCGGAGATTGCCGAGACGATAGGTCTATCGACGCCGGCCTGTTACCGTCGCCTCCGTCGCCTACGCGAGACGGGCGTGATTGAGCGCGAGGTAGCGATCGTCCGTCCGCGAACGCTTGGCTGGCCGCTATCCATGATCGTGATGGTCACGCTCGAACGTGAAGGCCCGGGCACGATTGGCGAAATGATGCACTTACTGGACCGGGAGCCGGAAGTGGTCGAAGCGTGGAACGTCACTGGCGACCATGACCTGGCAGTGCGGATCGTCGCTCGCGATATGGAGAGTTACGACGAACTGGCGCAGCGCCTGTTTTCAGCGAACGAACGCGTGCGATGTTTCAAAACGCTCGTGGTGATCCGGCAGGTGAAAGCGCTCGGCCCCATTCCTGTTGAGTGATGAGCTTGATAATGGCCCTCCTCTTAAGCTGCGCCTGTTGGCTGCCGTTGAAATATCGTTGATCTACAATTATTTAGATGTGCGGTGACAACGTTCCCGGCCCAGAAGTTGGGTTAGAAGTCCGGGACGGCCCGGCAGCTCGTATGGAGGCTGCTATGGCGTGGATCGCACTTGTTTTCGCTGGTTTGTTCGAGATTGTCTGGGCGTCGGCCATGAAGCAATCTCATGGTTTTACCCGGCTCTGGCCAAGCGTCATTACCGGCGTAGGCATGTTGGTCAGCTTCGGCCTTCTCGCGTCGGCAATGCGAGTTCTACCGTTAGGAACGGCTTACACGATCTGGACCGGCATCGGCGCGGTTGGGGCGTTTGTTGTCGGCATCATGGTCTTCGGCGAGGCAATGACCGCGATGCGCGTCCTAGCTGCCGTGCTTATCGTCAGTGGCCTCGTCTTGATGAAGCTGTCCTCGACTAGTTGATCTTCAACGTCCGCCAGCGGCTTAGGCGCTGATCCAGCCTTCTTAACAGGGATGGTGAAACGGGAACCCACGCATAACGATGCGAAAGATACCTAGAACGACGGGTGCCTTGCTACATAATAATATTACGTGTACTGCATGTATAACACACCTAAGGCGAGACTAATGGGCACGTTGATACGAGTAGCGTACATCATGACCTTGTTGCCTCTCCCCGCAGCAGCCCAACAGGCTCTCCCTACGCCTTCGAAGATCGCTGCGGTTGAGCGCGGACTAACGCCAGCCGTCGTGCTGTCGGGTATGCCAGCCCCGCGCCGCACGATCGAAGCGGAAATGCGCCGGTTGAACGTACCTGGAGTCAGTGTCGCCGTACTGCATGGCGGCGTCGTAGACTGGTCTAAGGGGTACGGGGTGA
>Ga0265798_10000376_pt1 | contig 79490 bp, 67 predicted proteins | sample P3T30metagenome_FD_192430 | JGI IMG/M metagenome (GOLD analysis project Ga0265798, IMG submission 192430) | Plant litter microbial communities from East Loma Ridge, Irvine, California - P3 T30 | ecosystem: Environmental > Terrestrial > Plant litter > Unclassified | place: USA: California... | reverse complement strand
AATCGGATCGTCCGCTCCCAGAAGTGATTGGCTCGGCTGGCAATTCATGTGAAGACGCTCGATGCCTTTCCTCAGATTGTCCCATGTCACCACCTACACGTATCGGCAGCCGGTGTCGTTCGGCGAACACCGCATCATGGTGCGTCCGCGCGAAAGTTACGACCAGCATCTGCTCGACGCGCAACTGCTGATCGATCCCGAGCCCGCCGACGTGCGCTGGTTACAGGACGTGTTCGGCAACTCCGTGGCGATCGCGACGTTCCGCAAACGCGCCAAGCAACTCATCATCGATAGCCGCATCCGCCTCGATCATCAGCCGGCGGACCTCCAGACCGTCGATATCGAGGAATATGCGCGCAGCTATCCCTTCACCTACAATTCGGAGGAGATGCCCGATCTGCTCCGCTCGATCGAGCGCCAGCATCTCGATCCGTTGCGCCAGATCGACCAGTGGGCGCGTGGCTTCCTCAGCCCGTCCGGCCAGACCGACACGCTGGCGATGTTGTCGGAGATGACCGCCGCGATCCGGCGCGACTTCACCTATGTCGCGCGTCACGAAAAAGGCACGCAGACGCCGATTGAGACGTTGACCAAACGTAGCGGAACCTGCCGGGACTACGCGATGCTGATGATCGAGGCGGTGCGCGCGCTCGGCTTCGCGGCGCGGTTCGTGTCGGGCTATGTCTACAACCCCTCGCAGCGCGACGAGCGGCGCGGCGGCGGCAACACGCACGCGTGGGTGCGGGTGTACCTGCCCGGCTCGGGATGGGTGGAGTTCGATCCGACCAACGGCATCATCGGCAATCGCGGGCTGATCCGGGTGGCGGTGGCGCGCGATATCTATCAGGCGGTGCCGGTGTCGGGGACGTGGGCCGGCTTTCCCGGCAGTTTCGTCGACATGACGGTCGGCGTGGACATTTCCGTCGAGGACCGCGTTACGAATCCGGAACGAACAGCCGCTGCGGCATCGGGGAAATGACATCATGCTGATACGCGCCGGCTACGAAATTCGCTATGAAACGGATGTGCCGACGCCGATGCTGGCGTTGCTCAGCATCCATCCGTCACGCAACAGGGATCTGGTGACGCCACACCGGATCGTCGCGGCGCCCGACGTGCCGATGTACGGCTACACCGATTCGTTCGGCAATATGTGCACCCGCGTCACCGTCCCGGCCGGCGGGCTGACATTGTCATGCGACTTCACCATCGAGGACGACGGCTTGCCCGACCCGGTGTCGCCCGATGCGATCCAGCACCCGCTCGAAGACTTGCCCGACGACGTGCTGATCTTCCTGCTCGGCAGCCGGTATTGCGAGACCGACCGCCTGTCGAACGTCGCCTGGTCGATGTTCGGCCACATCGCCTCCGGCTGGGAGCGGGTGCAGGCGATCGTCGAGTTCACGCACGAGCATATCCAGTTCGGCTACCATTTCGCGCGGCCGACCAAGACCGCGTGGGACGCACATCAGGAACGGCAGGGCGTGTGCCGGGATTTCGCGCATCTCGCGATCACCTTGTGCCGGTGCATGAACATCCCCGCGCGGTATTGCACCGGGTATCTCGGCGATATCGGCGTGCCGGTATCGGACGCGCCGATGGATTTCTCCGCTTGGTTCGACGTGTACCTCGGCGGGCGCTGGCACACGTTCGATGCGCGCCACAACCAACCCCGCATCGGCCGTATCCTGATGGCGCGGGGCCGCGACGCGACCGATACCGCGCTCACCACTACGTTCGGGCCGGCGTGGCTGGCCGGGTTCGACGTCCGCACGGACGAGGTCGCGGCGCTTGACTGAGGCCGCTGTGCGCGATCCGCTGCTCGATGAAAGCACGCTGGCGTTCGGTGCGCCCGACTTTGCGGCGATCACCCCCGGGGCGTTCCTGCCCGCGTTTCGGCTCGGCATATCGGAGGCAGCGGCGGAGCTGGACGCGATCGCCGCCGATCCGGCCGCGCCCGATTTCGCCAATACCGTGGAAGCGATGGAGCGGGTCGGTGCGCGGCTGGCGCGGGTGCGGCGTATCTTCTTTACGCTGACCTCCGCGCACGCCACGCCGGCACTGCGCGCGATCGAGCCGGAGGTGTCGGCGATATTGACCGAGCACGGCATCGCGGTGGCGCACGATCCGCGCCTGTTCGCGCGGGTGCGGGCAGTATGGGCGCAGCGTGGCGCGCTTGGCTTGGATGAGGCGCAGCAGCGCCTGCTTCACGACAGCTACTACGGCTTCGTCGACGGCGGTGCCGACCTCGATGCCGCCGACAAGGCACGTTACGCCGAAATCGCGCAGCAGCTTTCCGCATTGTCGATCACGTTCGGGCAGAACGTGATGGCGGCGGCGGCGGACTGGGAAATGCTGCTCCATGAGAGCGATCTCGACGGCCTGCCCGAGGTGATCCGCACCGCCGCCGCCGCGCGCGCTGCGGCGCGCGGGGCTACCGGCCGCTATGTGCTCACGCTCGACCGTGGCGATGCCGAGGCGGTGCTGACCTTTTCCCGCCGGCGTGATCTGCGCGAGCGGATGTGGCGCGCCTTCACCGCACGCTGCGACGGTGGCGCGCACGACAATCGCGGTTTGGTCGATCAGATTCTCGCGCTGCGGCACGAACATGCGGCGTTGCTCGGCTATGGCTGCTATGCCGATTATGCGCTGTCCGACAGCATGGCGAAAACGCCGGAGGCGGCATCGGGGCTGCTGATGCGGGTTTGGGAACCGGCCCTGCGGCAGATCGCGACCGAGCAGGCCGAACTGGAACCGCTCGCCGCAGCGGACGGCATCTCGCTCGCGCCGTGGGACTGGCGTTTCTATGCCGAGCAGGTGCGGCGTGCCCGCTACGCGCTCGATGGCAGCGCGGTGAAGGCACATCTTACGCTCGGAAAGGTCCGCGCCGCCGCTTTCGCCAGCGCAGGCCGGCTGTACGGCTTGCGGTTCGAGCGACGCGGCGACTTGCCCGGCTGGCACCCGGACGTGCAGGCCTGGGCGGTGTCCGAGCAGGATGGCACCGCGCTCGGGCTGCTCTACACCGACGATTTCGCACGCGCGGAGAAGCATGGCGGCGCATGGATGGGGTCGCTGCGGGTGCAGGAGAAGCTGGACGGGCCGGTGCTGCCGATCGTCTATCTCGTCGCCAATTTCGCCCGCGCGCCCGATGGCGCGGAGACCGGCCTGTCGATCGACGAGGCGCGAACCTCGTTCCATGAATTCGGCCATGCGCTTCACGCCTTGCTGTCCGATGTGACCTATCCGAGCCAGGCCGGTACGGCGGTGGCGCGCGATTTCGTCGAGTTCCCCAGCAAGTTCATGGAGCATTGGATCGTCGCGGCGGAGACGCTCGGCGCGCTCGGCCTGCCGGACACGCTGGTCGCGGCGATCGGCCATGCCGACGATTTCGGGCAGGGCTTTGCAACGATCGAGTTTCTTGCCTCCGCGATCATCGATCTCGAACTGCACCGACGCAGCGCGCCGACTGCCGATGCGGTGGCGGTCGCAGCCCGCATCCTGTCGGACGCAGGCATGCCGGCGCTGATCGCACCGCGTCACGGCCTGACCCATTTCACCCACGTCTTCGACGGTGGCTATGCCGCGCGATACTATAGCTACCTGTGGGCGGAGGTCCTCGATGCCGACGCGTTTGCGGCGTTCACGGAACGAGGCGACATCTTCGATCACGTGCTGGCCGAGCGATTCCGGCGGGACGTGCTGGCGCGCGGCAATGCGCGGGACCCAGCCGCGTCGTTCGTCGCGTTTCGCGGGCGCCCGCCCGAGGAGACCGCGCTGATCCGCGACCGCCGGCTGGCGTAAGATGCGGTAGAATCCGGCTGGGCGGCGCGGGGCGGCTGTGCCACGGTGTCGTGGTTCAACAGTCAGGGTCTTGCATGAAATTCGCCGCTTTGGTGCTGGCCGGCACCGCAATCGTGTCCGCCACAGCTGCTCCCGCGCAGACACTGCCCAACGGCATTCCGGCGAAGTTCACCCCCGCAACATCGACGTTCGATTACGACCGGCGCGAGGTGGACGTGAAGATGCGCGACGGCGTGGCGCTGCATATGATTCTGATCGTGCCGAAGGGCGCGCACGATGCGCCGATCCTGCTCGAACGCACGCCGTACAATGCCGACGATGCAACCAGCAAGCAGGACAGCGCCCACGCGGTGATGCTGGTCGGCACGGCGTTCGCGGAGATGCTGCGCGCCGGCTACATCATCGCGGTGGAGGATGTGCGCGGCAAATACGGGTCGAAGGGCGAGTATGTGAACGAACGCCCGCTGATCGGGCCATTGAACGGCAGCAAGGTCGACCATTCCACCGACGCGTTCGACACTATCGACTGGCTGGCCAAACACGTGCCGGAATCGAACGGTCGCGTCGGCATCGTCGGCACCAGTTACGACGGGATGATGGCGGCGATGGCACTGGTCCACCCGCACCCCGCGCTGAAGGCGGCGGCGCCGATGAACCCGGTCATCAACACATGGATGGGCGACGACGATTTCCACGGCGGCGCGTTCCGCATGGCCGGTTACGATTATTACTTCAGCCAGGATACCAAGCGCGGCAGCGGCGGCAATTTGTGGCGCGACGCCTATGACGATTACGACACCTTCCTGCGCGCCGGATCGGCGAGCGGGTTCGTAAAAAGCCGCGGCCTCGACCAGATCCAGGTGGTGAAGGATCTCCACGATCATCCGGATTACGACGCCTACTGGCAGGCACAGGCGCTGGAGACGATCCTGCCGCGCGAGAAGGCGACCGTGCCGACCCTGTGGATCGGCAGCCTGTGGGATCAGGAGGACATGTACGGCGCGGCGGCGGCGTATGAGGCGAGCGCGAAGAACGATCCCGATCACCTCGAACATCTCGCGATCGGGCCGTGGTCGCATGGCGGCTGGGCGGGGACGGGCGACAGCCTCGGGGCGATCCGTTTCCAGTCGGATACCGGCACGTGGTTCCGCCAGCATGTGCTGATCCCGTTCCTCGACAGCCACCTGAAGACCGGTGCGGCGCCGGCCGATATCGCCCCGGTCACCGTGTTCCAGACCGGCAACAACGTGTGGCAGCGCCTGCCGGGCTGGCCGAGCGCGTGTGCGCAGGGCTGCGCGCAGGCCAGCCGCAAGCTGTACCTGCAGGCGGGCGGCGCGCTGTCGTTCACCGCGCCGACGGCGGACGGGGCGGACGAATACGTCTCCGATCCCGCCAAGCCGATCCCGTACCGGCTGCGTCCGATCCGCCCGACCTATGCGACCGGATCGACGTGGCGGCAGTGGCTGGTCGACGATCAGCGCCCGTTCTCCGACCGCACCGACGTGCTGACCTACGAAACCGAGCCACTGACGACCCCGCTCGCGCTGGCGGGTGCGCCGGTTGCCGATCTGGTCGCGGCGACGACCGGCAGCGACGGCGATTTCGTGGTAAAGCTGATCGACGTCTATCCGGACGAGTATTTCGAGAAGCCGGAACTGGGCGGCTATCAACTACCGATCGCGATGGACATCCTGCGCGGGCGCTATCGCGAGAGCTTCTCGACACCGAAGCCGATTACACCGGGCGCACCGCTCGGTTACCGGTTCACGCTGCCGAACGTGAACCATGTGTTCCTGCCCGGCCACCGCATCATTGTGCAGATCCAGTCGAGCTGGTTCCCGCTCTACGATCGCAATCCGCAGACGTTCGTGCCGAACATCTTCGATGCGAAACCGGGCGATTACCGCAAGGCGACGATCCGCGTGTTCCACACGCCCGCACAGGCGAGCGCGATCGAACTGCCGGTGGTGGCGACCGGGGCTGCGCAGTAAGGCGTTACTGCGTGTAGCTTTTGGTGAGCCGCTTGCCGCCGCCGCGCCGCGCGAACAGCGTGATCGCGAGCGCGGAGAGGGCGCCCGCCACCGCTACCTTGCGGGCGAACCCGGCCTTGTTGAAGGCGAGTTCGGAACGGATGCCCATCTCCGCCGGGATGTTGGGCACGCGCGCCTGCGCGAGATCCTCGACCACGCCCTCGACCACGTTGACGCGGTCCGCGCCGAGCAGCAGCAGCCAGTGCAGCCAGTTCGATTCGCTCCAGCGGAACGCCGCGCGCCGCATCACGCCGCTGATGCCGCTCGGCGGCACGGAGGTGCCGACCACGGCGGGCTGGCGGACATGCTCGATCGACTGGAGGATCTCCACGGTCGGATGCTGCACCGGCGGCCGGTCCCACTTGCGGGTGAGGCCATGATCCTGCGACTGGTCGCGGATCGGGTAGGTGGGATCGTTCTCCGGATCGGCATCGACGCCCCAGCCGGGGATTCTGGAGGTGTCGACCAGACGCGGGCTTTCGGTCTTGACGGGAAGGGTCATCGTCCGCTCCTGCTCATCCATTGTTCGGCACCAGTACCGGCTTGATGCAGCCGTCCAGCTTGGCCGCGAAGATGTGGTAGGCATCGGCGATGTCGGCGAGCGGCACCTTGTGCGTGATGAGCGCCTTGGGGTTGATATGCCCAAGCCGGACATGCTCGATCAGGCGCGGCAGCAGTCGCTTGACCGAAGCCTGATTGGCGCGGATCGTGATGCCTTTGTTCACGACATTGCCCATCGGCACCATGTTACCGGTCGGGCCGTACACACCCACCACCGAGACGATGCCGCCCTTCTTCACCGAGTTGATCGTCCAGTGCAGCGCGATCGCGGAACCCGCTTCGAGCTTCAGCTTGGTGCCGAACAGCGTCTGGAGGAAGTTGCCCTTGGCATCCCCGCCGACCGCATCGATCGCCACGTCCGCGCCGAGCCCGTCGGTGGTCTTCTTCAGGAAGACCACCACGTCATCGACCTCCTTGAAGTTGTAGACTTCCGCAGGACCGTAGCTCTTGGCGAACTCCAGCCGGTAGTCGAGGTGATCGAACACGATCACGCGGCCGGCACCGAACAACCACGCACAGCGTGCCGCCATGATGCCGATCGGCCCGGCGCCGAAGATCACCACCGTGTCGCCACGCTGGATGCCGGCCATCTCGGCCGCCTGATAGCCGGTCGGCACCACGTCGGTCAGCAGCACCGCATCGTCCGGGTCCATCCAGTCCGGAATGATCGTCGGGCCGACATCGGCATAGGGAACGCGGACATATTCGGCCTGACCGCCGTCATAGCCGCCGGCGGTATGCGAATAGCCGAAGATGCCACCCACCGCCGTCGCCTGTGCGTTCGACTCATGGCAGTTGCCGAACAGCCCCTGTTTGCAGAAGTGGCACTGGCCGCAGGCGATGTTGAACGGCACCAGCACGTGATCGCCGACTTTCAGGTTCTCCACCTCCGGCCCGACCTGCTCGACAATGCCGCAGAACTCGTGGCCGAACGTGCTGCCAACGCGCGTGTCGGGCACCATGCCGTGATACAGGTGCAGGTCCGACCCGCAGATGCACGATCGTGTCACGCGCACGATCGCGTCGCGCGGATGCAGGATCTGCGGCATCGGCTTTTCCGAGAGGCGGACCCGATATGGTCCGCGGTAATCCATCGCCAGCATAAGCGTCCCTCCGTTGGAAACGCGAACCAAGCTGAAGTCGTGTAGTTCCAGATACTTACATAGGTTAACACAAAGTTCATCGTGGAAGTGGCCAGCATTGACCTTTCTCTTGCGAAACTTCGCTTGATCGATCTTGGAATTTGCGTCGTTCTGTACCAGAGCAGCCCTGCTATCGATCCCGCGTGCGGGGTGGCAGCGCGTAACCGAGAAGGACCGGGCAGTTTGACGATAGTGGCTGACAAGGACCCGGTTTCGACAGGGAATGACGGTTTTGATCTGATCCTGAAGGGCGGGCTGCCCGCCAATCGCATGTATCTGCTGGAAGGTGCGCCGGGGTCGGGCAAGACCACGCTGGCGCTTCAGTTCCTGCGCGAGGGCGTTCGGCTCGGCGAACCGGCGCTGTACATCACGCTTTCCGAAACGCGTGACGAACTCGCCACCGTTGCGGGATCGCACGGGTGGAGCATCGACGATTTCGAGGTGTTCGAATTCAACGCCGCCGAGGATGCGCTGGGCGGGGAACGCGGCCAGTCAATCATCCATCCTTGGGAGATGGAACTCGGCGAGACGGTCAAGCTGATCCGTGCCGAGGTCGAGCGGGTTAAGCCGCGCCGGGTAGTGTTCGACAGCCTGTCCGAAATGCGGCTGCTCGCGCAGGAATCGCTGCGTTTTCGCCGGCAGATCCTCGCCATCAAACAGTTCTTCGCCGGTCGCGATACCACGGTGCTGCTGGTCGACGATCTTAGCGGTGCGGAAAACGGGCGTGATTCCCACCTCCACAGCCTGTGCCACGGCGTAATCACGCTCGAACGGCTGACGCTCGATTTTGGCGCGGCGCGACGGCGCTTGCAGGTGCAGAAGCTGCGCGGGGTGGACTTCACCGCAGGCTATCACGACTTCACCATTCGCAAGGGCGGGCTGGAAATCTATCCGCGCCTGATTGCGGCGAAACATCGTGCCGATGTCGAAATCGCGCCGGTACCGAGCGGCGTCTTGGCGCTCGACAATCTGCTCGCCGGCGGGCCGCTGCGGGGCACCTCCGTACTGCTCACCGGGCCGGCGGGCAGCGGCAAGACGACGATCGCGCTGCAATATGTCTGGGCGGCATGCGAACGCGGGGAGCTCTGCACGGTCTATCAGTTCGACGAGCGTGTCAGCACGCTGCTGATCCGTGCCAAAGCGTTCGGGTTCGACCTGCAACGCCACATCGACGAAGGCCGCCTGCTGATCCGGCAGATCGACCCGGCCGAAATCTCGCCCGGCGAATTTGCCAGCAACGTGCGTCACGAGGTCGAGCAGCGCGGCGTGCGGATGCTCGTGATCGACAGCCTCAACGGTTATCTCGCGGCGATGCCGCAGGAGCAGCAGTTGATCCTGCAAATGCACGAACTGCTGTCGTACCTCAGCCAGCAGGGCGTGGTGACGTTCCTCATCAATCCCCAGCACGGTCTGGTCGGTACGATGTCGACCAGCCTCAACATCTCCTACATCGCCGACGCCGTGATCCTGTTGCGCTTCTTCGAGGCGGGTGGCCGTATTCGCAAGGCGATCTCGATCATCAAGAACCGTGGCGGTATGCATGAGGACGCGATCCGGGAATTGCGGATCGACCGCACCGGCGTTCGTGTCGGCGAGCCGCTGGCCGAGTTCCGCGGCGTGCTGACCGGTACACCGGAATATACCGGCTCCGCCATGCCATTGATGGAAGACCGGTCCGGTGCCGCATAGATCGGCGGAGGAAGGCTCCACTGTCCTGATCGCCGCGCCGTACGGGCGAGACGCGGCCAGCGTGGCGGGGCTGCTGGCGGGCAGGGGGCTGGTTACGCAGGTCTGTGCCGACCTCAACGATCTCGCGCGATGCGTCGATGATCGCGCCGGCGTGCTGCTCATCACCGAAGAGGCGCTGCATGGCGAGCAGCGTTCGCTGGCGGAGGCGCTGGCGGCGCAGGCGGCGTGGTCGGACGTGCCGTTCATCGTGCTGGCAGCGCCGCGCGCCGCGCACACCCGGTCGATGGATTCGGCGCGCGCCCGCCTGCCGGACATGGTGGACAACGCCGTCGTGCTGGAGCGGCCGCTCGGCGCCGCATCGCTGTTCAGCGCGATCAATTCGGCGCTACGCCTGCGGCAGAAGCAGTTCGAGATGCGCGACCGCTTGCTCGAACTGCAAGGCAGCCGGGCGGCGCTTGCGGCGAGCGACGCCGAACTGCGGCTGGTGGCGGATGCGTTGCCGGTGCTGATCGGCTTTATCGATCGTAACCGGATCTATCGTTTCGCCAATCGCGCGTACGAGGACTGGCTGGGCCGCCGCCCCGAAGAGGTGATCGGCCAGCGGCTGGAAGACGTGGTTGGTCCCGTCATCCTGTCGACGCGACGGCAGGCGATCGACCGCGCCTTCACCGGAGAGACCGTGCGGTTCGAGGCGGCGTGGCCGCACCTCGATGGCCGGCGACGCGATGCCGAGATCCGCTATCTGCCGCGCATCGACGCCAAAGGTGACGTGGACGGCATCCACGTCTTCGTCCTCGACGTGACCGATCGCAAGGTGATCGAGGAGCAACTGAGCGAGCGCGTCGCCGAACGGACAGCGGCCCTGGAGGCCGAGATGGCCGGGCGCGCCACGCTCGAGGAAGCGCTCAGGCAGAGCCAGAAGATGGAGGCGGTCGGCCAGTTGACCGGCGGCATCGCGCACGATTTCAACAACATGCTGACCGGTGTGATCGGCGGCCTCGATATCCTCAAGCGGCGGATCGCCTCGGGACGGCTCGACGATGTCGATCGGTTCATGGATGCCGCTTTGACCTCGGCGCAGCGCGCGGCCGCGCTGACCGCACGCCTGCTCGCCTTTTCACGACGGCAGTCGCTCGATGCCAAGCCGGTCGATGTAAATGGCCTGGCGCGCTCGCTCGAAGATCTGCTGCGGCGGACCATTGGCGAGAACATCGCGCTGGAGATCGCGGCGGGCGAGGGCTTGCCGCTGGCGATCGTCGATGCCAACCAGCTGGAAAGCGCGATCCTCAACCTCGCGATCAACGCGCGGGACGCGATGCCCGATGGCGGCATGCTGACGGTTGAAACCTGCGTGACCGAACTGGACGACGCCTATGCGGCGCTTTACCCTGACGTTACCGCCGGGCGCTATGTGGTGGTGGCGGTGTCGGACACGGGCGTCGGCATCGAAAAGGATGTGCTCCAACGTGTGTTCGAGCCGTTCTTCACCACCAAGGCGATCGGGCAGGGCACTGGCCTCGGGTTGTCGATGATCTACGGCTTTGCCCGGCAATCGGGCGGGCAGGTCCGCATCCACAGCGAACCCGGCGAAGGTACGTCGGTCAAGATCTACCTTCCTGCGACCGATGCGCTGAGCGACACCAGCGTTGCGGCCGGCACGCCCGTGCGCGAGGGTGCGGGGCAAACCGTGTTGATCGTCGAGGATGATCCGTCGGTGCGGATCCTGGTGCGCGAGGTTCTCAACGAACTGTCCTACCGTGCGATCGAGGCGGAGGACGCCAGCGTGGCGATCCCTATCCTCGCCTCCGACCAGGCGATCGACCTGGTGGTGTCGGACGTCGGCCTACCGGGCATGAACGGCCGCCAGCTTGCCGAGGTTGCGCGGCAGCACCGGCCGGACCTGCCGATCCTGTTCGTCACCGGCTACGCCGAAAACGCCGCGATCCGTGCGGGTTTCCTCGGCACCAACATGACGATGATTACCAAGCCGTTCGCGCTCGAAAACCTCGCCCGCAGGATCAGCGAACTGATGCAGGGCGAGACCGAAGGCGAGGCATCACCGACCGGGGCGATCGACGCATAAGCGGCGCGCCGCCGGTTGCAGGTGTAGACTATCCGTTGGCTTCGGCAGGTTCGATCACACCAACCGCGCCATCGTGCGGCTTGAGCGCGGCCAGATCCTGTCCGAACATCCCGGCGAGCGGCTGATCCAAAGGCTTACCGTCGCGCCGGACCGACTCGGTGACGGCACGCCGCCAATCTACAAACGGCCCCTGGCGTTCGGAATGGTTTTGCCCGGTTCCAACCATATACACACCACCCACCGGCAACCGCGCCAGCCGTACACCGAGCCGCGCCGCGTTCTCCGTCCATTCGTGGTGCGAACCCAGCAACGCATGGGGGTCGTGCCGCACCGGCGCGTCGCCATCGGCTACGATCCGGCCGATGGTGCAAGATCCGCACAGTTGGTGAAAGGCGAACCCGTCGCCAAGCGGGAAGGGGGCGGCGTGCAGCGTGGCATAATCCAGGGCAAAGCCGTCCGGCACGATCGCACCGACGTCACCTGGCGCGACCGTGGCGCGCGCAGCGCGGACCAGATCGCGTGAGACCCAGTCGTCGGCATCGAGGAACATCAGCAGCCCGCCACCCCGTTCGCGCACGGCTTGCTTGATCAGCCATTTCTTGCGCCCGCCGTCGTCGTTGGCCACAGTCGGCGCGGCGACCGGCCAGTCGGCTGCAAGCCGGACGAAGCGCGCGTCCGCCTCGACCCGGCGCCACGGCTCGGGCAGATCGTGCGCCGCAAGCAGCACGCGGAAATCGCCATCGCTCTGCGCCAGCACCGACCGCAATGTGAGATCAAGCAGATGCTCGACCAGCGGCCAGTCGTTGCTGGCAGCGCGTGCGATCAGCGGAATGCCGAAGGTGAACGGCTCGATCATGCGGTGACCCTTGCCAGCCGCGCGACATGATCGCCGTACAGCGTGCAGCATTGCCGGTATGCAGCCGCCACCGCATCGTCGGCGAGCAGATCGGCGACCGCCGCGCGGACGGCGGGCAGGTGGCGCTGGATGCTCAGGTCCTCTTCCTCGTTACGGTTGAAGATCGCCCAATTTTCGTCACGCGCCCAGCGTTCCGGGCCCAGGCCGCCGCCGCGGTCGTGCTTGGCGAGGTAATCCTCCCAGGATCGCGTATTGTAATGGTTGACCTGCGCCAGGGACCAGGAGACCTGCCCGGCTTCGCTTTGCAGGAACGTCTCGGCGCACGCATACCGTTCCGGCAGCGCGGCGCCAGCACCATCGACCGGTCGCAACGCGGCAAGCGTCTCGGCCTTGGCGTAGCCCGGCCCGTGCGGCAACAGCGGACAGTGGTAGGCATCCGGCCGCCTGAACAGCGTCTTGAACGACCAGTTGACGCCGTGGTCGCGTTCGGCGGCCCGGGTGAACCGTTCCAGCACCGGGGCGGGGGACCAGCGATCGTGCCCGGACGCGCCGAAGATACGCCAGTTGATCAGGAACGCCGTCGCATCCGGAACCGCGCCGAGCAGATCGGTGACCAGCCCGCCGCCGACATGCACGTTGAGGAACTCGTCCGCATCGAGCACCATCAGCACGTCGGGCCAATCCCCCGCGAGCACGGTTTCGACGTGTCGGTAGGCGAACAGTTGCGCCTTTTCATCCGGTGCCGGTGTGCAACGCAGATGGCGAACGATCCCGCGTGCTGCCAGCGCGTCGAGCAGGTCGGGCGACCCGTCCACGCAGTCGTTGGTGCAGACGATCACCTCGGTAAAGCCGATCGCGCGATGGTAGGCGAGCCATTCGAGGATGAACGGGCCCTCGTTGCGCATCGTCGCCACCAGGGCGATCCGCTGATCCGTCATTGTCGCTCCACTTTGCCCCGTCCGCACCGCACAACGCCCGTCTGCCGTGCGCGATCCCGCCCGCGTCCGCGTGAACAACCGAAGCTTGTCGTGATCGGCCGAGCGATCGAAAAGGGATCGCGATTACGCGCCGCCTCGTTATGGCCACAGCCGGCCGGCATGACCGCGCGATATGATAGGTGCCGAACACGTGTTGCGACCCTTGCGTTCCTTATGCCTGCTGGGCGGGCTGGTATCCGCCGTGCCCGCGCTGGCGGCCACTTCCTCGTTCGATCTGGCCGGCCCACGCCTGAAGATCACGGTCACGCACGATGGTGCGACGCTGCCCCTGGAGCGCGTACCGAACTTGTCCGAGGGCGATCAGGTCTCGATCAAGCTCGACCAGCAACCGGGCCAGTCCGAGCATTTCCGCATGGTCGCCGCATTCCTGCGCGGCGCGAGCGATCGGCCCGACGCGAAATGGTTTCATGAGGCGCTGAGCTGGAAGCCGAAGCGTGACAATCTGTCGCTGACCGTGCCGAAGGGTGCGCAGCAGATGGCGCTGTTCATCGTGCCCGAAAGCGGCGGCAGCGCCGGTGCGATCGCCAGCACCGTCCGCAAGCAGCCCGGAGCGTTCGTGCGGGCAGTGCAGGAACTCAATCAGGCGTCGCTCGATCGGGCGCGGCTCGACACGTTTCTGCAGGTCATGCTCGATACCGAGCGGACCGCGCCGGGCAGCGTCGCCACCATCTCGCCGACGCTGGCACGAAGCCTGTCGATCCGTCTCAAGGCCGAATGCCTCCAGCAGCCGGCGGAGCTTCAGGCCGCCTGCCTGACGGTCGATCGCGAGACGCTGCTGCTGGCGGATACGCACAGTTCGGCGCTCGCCGATACGCTTGCCGGAACGCCGACGGATCTCGCCTTCCAGCTCAGTGCGACGCCGCAGGGGGGGTATGGATCGTACAGCTCGTACATCGGTGTGGTGCGCGATCTGTTTCGGCTGGTGGGGGCATTCCAGTCGACTCAGCTGCAATTCATTCCGGCGCTGTCGAAGATGGACGACGGCGTCGTATCGGTTCTGCTCAACACGCCGATCTCGTTCGCCAAGCCAGCTTCGGTAATGGTGATCGGACTGCCCGCGATCGAGGCGCCGAAGCCGCCGCCGCTCCGCCGCGCCGTACCCAATGGCGCGGTATGCGCGGCCGCCGGCCTGACGCTGCCGGTGGAAGGTGCGCCGCTGATCTACGCGACCGATTATGCGTACGACGTGCGGTTGCGGATCAAGCGGGCAGACGGCACGCTGGTCGAGGTGCCGCTGCGCGCCGATGCCGGGGTGGGCGGCTTCGCGGTCGACGGCGCGTTCCCGGCCGGCCCGTTCGGCCCGGCGACGACCGGTCAGGTGCACGGCCAATGGGGCTTCGCACCGTTCGACGGCCCGACGTTCGCGCTGTCGCGGCCGGAGGATACCAGCTGGAAAGCAGCCGACCGAACCACGCTGGTGGTGGGGCGCGTCAACCAGCTTGCCCTCACTGGCGGCGGTGCCGGCTGTGTCACCCGGGTCGAGATGCGGCGCGGCGATAGTGCCGCGCAGGCGGTGGGGTGGAAACAGACCGGCGCAAACGCGATCGAGGCCAGCCTGCCGCTGGAGAAGGTCGATCCCGGTACGCTCTCGGTTTTGGTTCAGGGGCGCAGCGTCGATCCGGCGGTAGTGACCTTGCGCGCCTATCAGGAGGCCGGCAGTCTTGAAGACCTCACCCTCCACGCCGGCGATACCGAGGCGGTGCTGACCGGGTCGCGGCTGGATCAGGTGGTGGCCGCGACGCTGGGCGGCGTGACTTTCCAGCCGGGCGCGTTGACGCGCGTCGGCAAGCAGGACCGACTGACCTTGCGCCCCGGCGATCCGGCTGCGGTCGCGATGCTCGCGGCGGGCAAGACCGAGACTGCGGATGTCAGCTTCGCCAACGGTCGCCACAAGACCGTGACGCTCACCGTCGCGGCGCCGCGACCGGCGGTGGCGCTGGTGCGGGTGACCGCGCAGCCGCCCGCGCATGACGGTATGCGGCCGATCACGCTGGTCTCGCAAGGCGTGTTCGCACAGGACGCGCGGCTGACCTTCGCCTTCCACGTCGATGGTGCCGCCACGCTGACCGGCAAGGAAACGATCGAGGTCGCCACCGCCGATGGACGCGCGACCACGCTGATCGAACCCGGCAAGGGTTATGACCTGCAGGACGCGACAACCGGCATCGTCAGTCTGGTGCCTGCCGACGCGCTCGGCCCGACCGCTTATGGCGCGCTGCGCTTCCGGCTGGTGCGGGAGGATGGCGCGACGGCGTGGACCGCGCTGGCGACGATCGTGCGGCTCCCGGAAATCCGGGCCGTCACCTGCGCTTCGGCCAAGCTGTGCAAGCTGGCCGGGAGCCGCCTGTTCCTGATCGCGAAGGTCGGCGCGACGGCAGGCGAGCCGGGGCAGGCGGTGCCCGACGGCTTCGTGGGAGAGGAGATCGCCACCGCACCCGGGCCGGACGGGCGCATTTACCTGCGGTTGCGCGATGATGCCGATGCGGTCGCGTCGGTCGCGGCACGGTAACAGCAAATATCCGCAGACGCCGCGCATCCGCCGCGCCGCTGGTTCGTTGGAGGCGGGAAGGAGACGATCATGGCCATCACCCCCGACAACGAAGAACCCGGCTTCGAGACCGACGTCAACGAACTGCCCAAGGACCGGAACAGCTCCGAGCAGTCGGTCGAGGACAATCCGAAGGCCGAGGACGAAGCTTCCGAAATGGAGCACGTCCAGGAGGAAGCCGCCGAGGAACGCAAGGAAGGCGGCTACCAGTAAAGCCGGCTACGCCGCAGGTTACGCGTTTCGAAAGCCCCGGTGCTGCCGGGGCTTTCTTTTTGCGCATAAGGTCAGCTTCGGGTGCGGCGCAGCCCCTGTAGAAAGCGCCGGCTCACGCGACCGACCAGCGAGCGGTGGCCGCTCGTCAATCGGGTATAGATGCTCGGGTGCGACCAGTGGCCATGCGTGTCGCCGTGCGTCGCAACCGTGACGCGGGTCGGCGCATCGAGATTGTCGGGACGATCGTCCCGCGGAGCGCCGGTCTTGAACAGGCGCGGCCCGAGCAACGCCGCCGCCGCATCCGCGACATTCGGGAAGGCCTGGGCGAGGATCGAACCCAGCCGCACCGTCCCGCCGACGTGCAGGTCGCGCTCCGGGTTCTCGGCGGCGGACAGGATCGCTGTGGCGACGTCTTCGGGTCTGTAGAACGGCGGCGGCATGGTCGCCTGTTCGTCCATGCGGTTGCGCTGATGTTCCAGCACGGGTGTGGCAATCGGCGCGGGCTTCACCAGCGTCACCGCCACCGGAGCGCGGTCGATCATCAGTTCGATGCGCAGTGCGTCGGTGTAGCCCTTGATGGCGTGTTTGGTCGCGGAATACAGGCCCATGAACGGCGCGGCGACGTCCGACGTGACACTGCCGAGATTGACGATCACGCCGCCGTGCGCTTTCAGGAACGGCAGCGCCGCCTTGCAGCCGTGGACCATGCCCCAGAAGTTAACCTCGAACACGCTGCGCGCATCGTCCTCGGAGATGTCTTCGAGCTTCCCGGCGATCGCGACACCGGCATTGTTCACCCAGGTGTCGATCCGACCATAGCGCTGCACCGCGAACGCGGCGAGCCGTTCCACGGCTGCGGCGTCTGTTACGTCGGTCGGGCAAGCCGTCACGCGCCCGCCCGCAGCCATGATCTCCGCCACCAGCGTTTCGAGTCCCTCCCGCCCGCGCGCCGCCGCGACCACAGCCGCGCCGCGCGACGCCGCCATCAGCGCGGTCGCGCGACCGATGCCGCTTGACGCGCCGGTGATGACGATCACCTGATCGGCGATGGGGCGGAGCCTGACTGTCACGATCGACCCGATCGACGGCGCAGGCCGGAGCCCATCACTGCGCACGCACCTTTGGCCAGTCGTGCTGACGAACCGAGTACACCGCGCAGGCTTAGGTGGCGCCGGTGATCGGCGCAGTCCGATGAAACCCAGCCGCCACACGAAGGCTGGTGCGGGCGCGATACGACACGACTGTCGCCGGTGGCGCGGAAGACTGCGGCTTTCATCGCGTTCGCTCCTTTGTATTTCGGCTGCGGTTGGGCGACGTGGGCGATCGCCCCGGCCGGCAGGTCGGAGTGTGAACGCGGGAGTGCCGTGCAATATCCGCCGTCCGCTCGCGCGGTGGTCACCCGATCGCGAAAGGGCGACAGATGACAGAGACGTCACGCAACCAAGCGATGAGCCACGGGTATCTCTTCATCTAAGGAGAATATCATGCGCACTACCGCCGTCGCTCTTGTCTTGCCGCTGCTACTCGTGGGCGTATCGCCCGCCTTTTCCAAAGGCTGCATTCGCGGCGCGGCCGCCGGCGGTGTCGCCGGGCACTTCGTCGGCGAAGGCCACGCGGTGATGGGCGCCGCAGCCGGCTGCATCGCCGCGCACCATCATTACGCCAAGCAGGCGCGCGCACAGCGCGCTGCTGCACGCGGGCAGCACTAAGCGGCTCCGCGCCGCCAGCACCTGACCTGTTGTAAAACGAAAAAGGGCAGCTCCTCGCGGAGCTGCCCTTTCTCTTGACGTTTATGTCGATGCTTACAGATCGATGCGTGCGCCGAACCGGATGAACCGGCCGATGAAGCCTTGGCTTTCCCAGGCGACGTTGTAGCCGAAGCCGGAGTCGTAGGTCTGGCCCGGGTTGAAGTCCGGCTTGACGTCGAACACGTTGAGCAGGTTCGCGTAGAACGTGAAGTGGTCGGCTACCTTGACCGTGGCGGTCATGTCGACGTCGATGAAGCGACGTGCATGACACTTGTAAGGATCGCCATTGTTATAGGTGTAGACCGAGTTGTTGACGCTCGCCGCGCAATCGTTGGGGTCGCCGCCGTAATCGACCGACGCCATGCTGTAGCCGCTGGTGTAATAGGCGGTCGCGCTGAGCGAACCACGGCCAGCGAAGTCGAGCGTGTTCTGCCAGCTGCCACGCCATTTCGGCGCACCCGAGCACGACGTGACGTTACACGGGCTGAGCGAGCCGTCGAAGCGCTGAGTCACGCCACCCGGGGTCACCTGCTCGAGATCGATCAGGTAGGTTGCGTCGACACGGCTGGTCAGGTTGATGCCATGGCCAAGCGGGATCCGCGCGGTGCCCGAGAAGTCGAGACCCGAGGTCTTCTCAGACGTGGTGTTGACGAACTGATACTCGACAAACCCAAGCTGCGGCAGTGCGCCGGGATGGTCGGGGTCAGCTACGCCCGGACGCACGGTGATGCCGGGGAGGTTCACCACGCCATTGTTGGCGTAGTAATCGGTCACGACGCTGGTGTAGTCCGGCGCGCCGATCAGTCCGTTGATCTTGATGTGGTAGTAATCGACCGTGAAGGCGAAGTGGCGGTTCGGTTCGAACACGATGCCGCCGGTCAGGCTGGTCGACTTCTCCGGCTTGAGGTTCGGGTTGCCGCTCGAGGTCAGTCCGTAACTGTACGGCAGCGCTGCGTAGCTGTTGTTGCCATGCGCGTCGAGATACGCCTGACCGCCCGGTTGAGTGCTGGAGACGGTGTTGTTGATATAGCCGGTGGTCGGCTGGCCATACGCCTCCTGGAAGCTCGGGATGCGAAAGCCGCGCGACCAGGTGCCGCGGAAGCGGAGCTGCTGGATCGGCTTGAAGATCGCGGTGATCTTCGGCGAGAAGTTATCCTGACCCGACGAGTAGCTGTCGTAGCGGCCCGAGCCGTTGATCGTCAGCTGATCGAAGATCGGCGCGTCGATTTCGAAGAACCCCGACCGCACGTTGCGGCTGCCGATCGTGCTGACCGAGTTGATGCTGTAGTAACGATCGGCCGGATTGGTCTCGTTGGCCGGGTTCGCACTCGGGTTGTAAACGGACTCATGCCGGTAGGCACCGCCGACAGCTGCGGTCAGGTCGCCGCCGGGCAGCGCGAACAGCACCTTCGAGAGGGTGGCCTGTACCTGCCACAGCTTCGAGTTGGAGTCGTTGACGTTGGTCGGCGCGATATAGTCGCGGATCGCCTGGCTGTTCTGCGAAGGATCGACGAAGTTGAACGACCCATCGTTGATGACGTCCATCAAACGTTGCGGGATCAGGTAGTTCTTGTTGGTGACGCGAAGATCGACCTCGGAATAGGTGCCGTTGACGTCATACTTCCAATCGTCACCGAACGAGCCCGAGATGCCGCCCGCGAAGCGGTAGGTCTTGGCGTCGGTCAGCGTCTCACGCGGCTGATCGTAACGGTAGTTGACGCGGGCCTGCTCGCCCATGGCAGCGAACGGGTTGTTCGGGTTGAGCGTACCGTTGGCACCCGTGCAGGTGACGGTGCCGCGCGGGCAGATCAGCGCCGGCAGCAACACCGGGCTGAGCGTGTACTGCGTGCCGCCGGCTGCGGTCAGGCCGGCGAAGTTCAGCGGCGAGATGCTGCTGGTCGTCTTCGACTCGTAGAAGGTGCCGGTCGCATAGGCCTGCGCGCGGCTGCCGATGTTCACCGTCAGATGCGCGGTGCCGCCGTAACGCTGCTGCTTGGGAATTTCCTGAAGGTAGTCGTTGATGTTGTCCTGCTGGCAGATCAGCGAACCCGTCGGCGTGCCGACGTCCGCAGCCTGCCCCTGCTGGGCAGCGGTCAGGGTCACAGCCTTGAGATCGCGGCATCCTGCGCTCCCATTGAGGAGCTGGAAATCGCCAACCGGCTGGCCGTTGAGATACGGCTGAACGACCGGTACGCGCGTGGAGCCGAGGCCGCCGAACGTCCCGTCAGCCTGGATGCCGTTGGTCGTCTCGTTGGTCAGGCAGTTGCCGGCGCCGTTGCAGACGCGGCTGTAATCGTTGGTGTTGTATGGATAACCGCGATCACGAGCGTAGAGCGGGTTGCTCGACTGATATTCCGCATTGACGTAGAAGTTGAAGCCTTGCTCGCTGAGCTTGCCGTAGCCGTAGGTCAGATCGGCGCGCTTTTCGCCGCCGTCGCCACGCTGCGAGATGCCCGCCGACGCGTTGGCGTGCAGGCCGACGATCTGCTTCTTGATGACGACGTTGACGACGCCCGCCACCGCGTCCGCGCCGTAGGTCGACGAGGCGCCGTCCTGAAGCACGTCGACCTTCTCGACGATCGACTGCGGAATGGTGTTGAGATCGACGAAGCTGCGCTGGCCGTCATCGCCGAGCGGGTAGACTGCCGCACGCTGGCCGTCGAACAAGGTCAGCGTGTTGCCGGTGGTGAGGCCGCGGAGCGACACGGCGGTCGCACCGGAGGAGAAGCCGAAGCTGTTCCACGCGCGCGAGATCGTGCCGGCGCCGTTGGCGGGAATGGTCTGCAACGCTTCGGCGATCGTGTTCTGGCCGCGCGTGACGAAATCCTGCGCGGTGAGCGTGTTGATCGGCGCGGCGGTCGCGGTCGCGCTGTTGCGAATCAGCGAGCCGGTGACGACGACGTCCTGCGGCGTCGCGGCATCATCGGCGGGCGGCGGAGGCGTGGGGGTAAGCGCGGCCGGTGCGGCATCCTGGGCGGGCGCGGTATCCTGCGCGAACGCAGGCATCGTGCCGAGCATCATGGCAAAGGGCGCTGCGGCGAGCAGAAGCTGCGCCTTGCCAGCGATCTGAGTGGTCCTGATCATGATAATCCCTTTTTGACCTGCCGGCGCTCTGGGGTGCCGCGCGCAGGTGTTCCAGATCCCGACACACGACAGCCGTCGTGTTCAAGACATGGTGAAGGAATTAAACCATCAGCCATTACTGTAAAGTTACGTATCGTTCAGCGTCGCACTTTCGTCGTCTGCGTCGCCGAAATGTCACAGTTTCAGTGTGTTAGGGCCGCGTCGGGCTTAAGGTGTAATTTGCTCGCGTCACCGGCGTGTGCGGGCGCGGATGCTCTCACGTTCTCTGGTGCACGTGCGGGGATTTGCGTGCCGGAGGCAAACGCCGCACACCAGGATGCAGTGCGCGGCGTTCGAACAGGTCCTGTTCAGGCGGTCACGCGGTAGGCGACCGCCTGAACGGTCGGCTTACTTGAAGTGGAAGCCGATGCTGCCCATCACGCGCTGACGCGACGTGTGGTCGTTGTACTGCGAGTAGACATACTGCGCGCCGACGAACAGCGGCATTTTCATCACGTCACGACCGAGCGAATACTCGACGCCGCCGCCGACCTGATAGCCATCGGTGCGGAAGTGATCGTAGAAGCCGGTCTGGCCAGCCGGCGCGGTGAAGCGCTTGCGCTGCTCGTTGTCGACATAGCCGCCCTTGCCGTAGACAAGGAAGTTCGGCGTGACGAGGTAACCCGCACGGACGCCGGCGCCCCATTCCTCGAACGACTTATGGCAGATCGTGCCGCCGGTCTGTCCGCCCGAGCAATTCTCGCTGCCGTCGTTGGCGTGCCAGTAGCTGCCTTCCGGGCCGATCACGATCTTGTCGCCGATCACGCCGTCGAAGCCGATCGTCCCACCGAAGCCGAAGCGGTCGTTATGATGGCCCTGCGACTGAAAGCGATCGCCGCCAGCGTTGCCTTCAATGCGAATGCCGCGAAAGGTCGAGTTGGAATCCGGAGTGGTGGTGTCCTGCGCGAAAGCTGCCTGCGCGGTCAGGGCGGTGAGGCCAAGGGCCAAGGCTGAAAAAAGTACCTTACGCATTACCGTGTTCCTTCTATTGCAAATTCGTTCCGCGAGGTGCGTAACCGTCGCGGCAACGCAACGATCCGCCGCTATGCACTAATTGTGACGATGTTGCGGCGATGCAACACTCGCGTCCGCCCTGTTGACGACACAATCTGGACCGAGCCGGTCAAGCGTCGCGCAACCAAGCTGTGCCATCGTCAGTTCGAGTTCCCCGCGCAGGATGTGCGCGACATGTGCGACTCCGGCCAGACCGGCGACCGCGAGGCCGTGCATCTGCGGGCGCCCGACCAGCACCGCCGCCGCACCAAGCGCAAGCGCCTTCACCACATCGGTTCCGCCGCGCACGCCGCCATCGAGCAGCAGCGGCACCGCACCCGCTACCATCTCGGCGATTGCCGGCAGAACCTCGATCGCGGAAGGCGCGCCATCGAGCGTGCGGCCGCCATGGTTCGACACGACGATGCCGTCGACACCGTGTTCCACAGCGATCCGGGCGTCGCTGGCGGCGAGAATGCCCTTGATGACGAGCGGCAGCGCCGTGCGCGTGCGGAGCCATGCGACGTCTTCCCACGTCGGCGCCGAATCGGCGAGCGGCGTGCCGAACAGGATCGCGCCGCGTGGTGCGCTGGTCTGTCGCCGATCGCCGCCGCTGCGCAGGTTCGCGGCAACTACCCCCGGCGGCAGCGCGAAGGTCGCGCGTTTGACCGCGGCGTCGACCGTCAGCACGATCGCCTCGTAACCCGCCTGTTCGGCGCGCGTGACGAGATCGGCGGAGGCGGAGCGGGTCGCTTGCAAGTAAAGCTGGAACCACAGCGGTGCAGGCGGAGTGCCAAGCTGGCGCGCGGTATCGCGAGCCGCCTCAGCGATCGCCTCCAGCGGTACGCTCGACAGCGTGCTCACCACCATGCCAAGGCCCATCGCCGTTGCCGCACGCACGCACGCCAGTTCGCCGTCGGGATGCGCGATCCGCTGATAGGCGATTGGCGCGAACAGGATCGGCGCGGCGTGTTCACGACCGAACAGCGTCCGCCGCGTGTGCCCGCCGCGCAGATCGGTCAGCATGCGCGGCAGCAGCCCGACGCGGTCGAACGCGGCGCGGTTGCGCAAGATGGTTAGTCCGTCGCCCGCGCCCGACTGGACGTGCGCCCACGTGGCCGGAGCCATGTGTCGCTGCGCCAGCCGTTCGTAATCGGCGAGAGTCTGCACCTCGGGCGGGATTGCCGTCAGCGGCGGCAGCGGCGCGCTCACGTCTCCGCCCATTGCCGTAGCAGATTGTGGTACACGCCGGTGAGCGCGTCGATCGACGCGTGCTCGGGATGGTCGCTGGCAAGCGACTGGATCGCGGTATCGAGATCGAACAGCATGCGGCGCTGCGCGTCGGCACGGATCAGGCTTTGCGTCCAGAAGAACGCGGCATACCGCACGCCGCGCATTACCGGCGTGACATGGTGCAGCGTGCTGCCGGGGTAGACGATCAGGTCACCGGCGGCGAGCTTGACCGTCTGTGTGCCGAAAGCGGCTTCGATCACGAGTTCGCCCCCGTCGTAGTCGCCCGGATCGCTTAGGAACAGCGTGGCGGAAAGGTCGCTGCGAACCCGCTCGGTCGTGCCGGGGACAGGGAAGATCGCATTGTCGATATGCGCGCCGTAGCTGCCGCCGCCCTCGTAGCGGTTGAAGCGCGGCGGCAGCACTCGCAACGGCAGCGTCGCGGCGATGAACACCGGCGTCTGGCCGAGCCGATCGACAATGCACGCGCCGAGATCTCGCGCCACCGGATGATCGAGCGGTAGTTGCAGGTTGCGCTTCACCAGCGCCGCGCGGTGGCCGGCGGTGCTGCGTCCGTCGTGCCAGTCCGCGCCTTCAAGCTGGTCGCGCATGGCCCGCACCTCGTCGGCGGAGAACAGGTCTGGCACGTGAAGCAGCATGATCGGCACCTTTCGCGTGTGACGGCCCGGACGCAAGCCGCACGGCACCACGTTAATTGTATCAAGCGGCGGAGCGCTGCCTCCGCCGCCCCTGCGGGTCGTCAGCTTCCGATCAAAGCCGGTAGCTGACGGTCAGCACCGCCGAGCGTGCATCGCCCGGTGTCGCCCAGCCATTGTTGGCGCGGATGCGCGTGTAATACAGCTTGTCGCCGATGTTCTTGACGTTGATCTGTGCCGACAACGCCTTGGTGATGTCATAGGCGATCGTGACATTGTGGACGAGATAGCCCTTCGAGTGGAACACCAGCGCCGATGCTGCCGTCGGCGTATTGATCGCGAACGGCCCCTGATACGTGGCGCCGTAGCCCAGCGTCAGGCCGAACGGCAGCGTGTAGGCGGTGTAGAGGCTACCGGAATCCCGGGGCGTACCGATCAGCATCGAGCCGCCGCCGGGGTTCGGCACCGCCACCGTGTTGGTGCAATTGCCCGATCCCGGTGCGGCGAGGCACTTGTCCGACACTGCCTGAAGCAGCTTGCTGTTGAGGTGTGTGTAGTTGGCGGTGATCGACCAGGCCGGCGTGATATGCCCCGATGCGCCGAGCGCGAGACCGTCGACGCGTGACCGCCCGTCGGTCTGCTGGTCGGGCACGGTCGGATCGCCCGATGGCACCTTGTAGCTGTCCCGCTCGTTCCGGAACAGCGCGGCGGTGAGCAGCAGCCCGCCGTGGAACAGTTCGACCTTGCCGCCGATCTCGTAATTCTTGGCGCCTTCCGGGCGGCTGCTGCATGTCGACACAGGCACGGTCGCGGTCGGCGTGAACGTGCAACTGCCGTTGACGGTGCTTTGCGACGGCGTCTTGGAATTGCCATAGGCGACATACAGGCTCGCCGCCTCGACCGGCTTGTAGACGAGGCCGACGCGGTAGGAGAGCAGGCTGTCGCGGTTATAGAGCGTCGGGCCGGCGGTGGTCAGCGTGCCGAAGCTCGCGCCCGGCGTGGTCGAGAAGGTGTTGGTCTGCGACTTGCCGATGTTGCGCTCCCATCGCACGCCGCCGTTGACCTCGAAATGGCGCGACAGCTTCATCGCATCGAACAGATAGACCGCATAGTTGTCGACCTGCGACTTCGGACGGGTGGCGACGACGAAGTTGACCGGCCCGGTGTAGGTGTTGTTCGCGCCCGGGTTGAAGATGTCATACGGTGTGATCGTCGCGGGCGTACCGTTGGCGGCGCGCTGCGAATTGCCGGTCACCGCGTTGTAGCTCTCGCGCGACAGCGACACGCCGAGATCGAGCGTGTGTTCGATCCCGCCGGTCGCGACCACCGCCTTCAGGTCGGTCTGATTATAGGCGAGCTGGTTCTCGGTAAAACGCGTGTTGCCGCGCGATCCGCCGCTCGGCGTGAACAGCCCCTTCGCCGGACAGGTGGCGCCGAGCACGGTGAAACCGCTCGGCAGGCAGAAAACGCCCTCTGGCCCGTCGGCGCGGGTGAACTGCGTCACATCTTCATACCGCGTCAGGTTGCGGATCGAGACCGTGTCGCTGAAATCATGCTCGAAGATCTGCGTCGCCTGATCGAAGTTGATGCGTTGCGTGTCGAGGTTGCGATAGCCGAAATAGGCGCTGCGGCCGATGCCCGGGACCGGCCCGCTGCGGCCCGCGCCGGGGGCGCCGCCGACGATCGCGCCGCTGATATACGGCACGCCGAACTGCGGGATGTTGGTGTCTTCCTGGTGCATGTACTCGAAGGTCAGCCGCGTCGGCGTGCCCATGCCGAACGTCACCGATGGTGCCACGCCCCAGCGCATGTTCTTCTCGACATCACGGCCGGGGATGTCGTTGCGGTGGTACATCGCGTTGAGCCGCACCGCGACCGTATCGCTGACATGCTGGCTGATGTCGGCGGTGGCGCGGTAGTAATCGTCGGTGCCGACGCCGCCCTCGATCACGGCGCGATCACGATCGAGCGGGCGCTTGGTTACGAGGTTGATGTTGCCGCCGACCGATCCCGCGCCGGTGTTGACCGAACTGGCGCCGTTGGTCACCTCGATCTGCGCGACGTTGAACGTGTCGGTGCGGCTGTACTGCGCACTGTCGCGCACGTTGTCGACGGTGATGTCGTTATTGGCGGAATAGCCACGCAGCGTGATGCTGTCGCCGTAGCCGCTGCCGCCTTCGCCGGCACCGAACGAAATGCCCGGTACTGTCGACAGCGCATCCTTCAACGACAACAGGTTCTGCTGTTCGAGCACTTCGCTGCTCAGAACGGTCACGGTCTGCGGGGTATCGCGCAGCGTTCGCACGGCCTTGGGGCTCGCCTGCCGCTGAGGGGGCTCCGCCTTCAGCCGCTGGCCCTTCACGATCACGCTGCCGGGGATATCGGCGTCGGGTTCGGCGGCATCGCTCGCCGGCGTGGCCATCGCTTGCGAGGCGAGCAAGCTGCCGACGCAGGACAGCGCGAGGAAGGCGCCGGTGCGGGTTGCGCGAGCGATCGGTTGAGTCATTGTCCCCCCGTAATGTTACGTCGCGCTCCCGATATTGCGAGTCATTCGCAACGTCAACCGAAATGCGAATCGTTCTCATGTAGCAGCGGGGTTGTCGGATCATGCGTGCTCGGTCAGATTGCCGTCGACGCCGTAACGTGCTCGCGCGAGACGCCGCTTACCAAGGGGAAGTTCGCCATGAAGGCTGTTCGACGCTCAACCTTCGTTTCGATCACTATGGCCGTTCTGCTCTCGGGAACGGTGCCGTTGCACGCTGCACCGACCGACCCGCGCGGCGGCGAGCCGGCATTCCGGGCGCTGTACAAGGAACTGGTCGAGACGGACTCAAGCTGGCCGCACGGCAGTTGCACCCTCGCCGCCGAACGCATGGGCGCGCACCTCAAGGCGGCGGGCTATCCCGCCGCCGACGTGCAGGTACTGGTCGATCCCGCGCATCCAAAGGAGGGCAGCCTCGCCGCGATCCTGCGCGGCAGCGATGCGAAGCTGCCGGCATTGCTGCTGCTCGCGCATGTCGACGTGGTCGCCGCCAAGCGCAGCGACTGGACGCGGGATCCGTTCACCTTGGTCGAGGAGAACGGCTATTTCTACGGGCGCGGCACATCGGACGACAAGGCGATGGCAGCGGCGTTCACCGACGCGATGGTGCGGTTCCGGCAGGAAGGCTACAAGCCGAAACGCACGATCAAGCTCGCGCTGACGTGCGGGGAAGAGACTGAAAAGGCGCTCAACGGCGTATCGTGGTTGCTCAAGAAACACCCGGAGACGTTACAGGCGGGCTGGGCGCTCAACGAAGGCGGCGGCGGTTCGCTTGACGAGGCGGGAAAGCCGGTCAGCCAGGGCGTGCAGGCCGGCGAGAAGGTCTATCAGGATTTCACCTTCACCGCGACGGCGCCGGGCGGGCATAGCTCGCGGCAGGCGCCGCACGTCAACGCGATCGGCTGGATGGCGGAGGCGCTGGCGCGGGTGAACGCTTACGACTTTCCCGTCGACCTGACGCCTGCCGCCAAGGCCTATTTCGGTGCGTCGGCCGCTTTGTACCCGAACACGCGGGCGGCAATGGCGGCAATCGGTTCGGGCAAGGCGACCACCGCCGATTACGCGACCGTCTCCGCCGCCAACCCAAGCTGGAACGCGACGCTGCGCACCACCTGCATCCCGACGATGATCTCCGGCGGGCACGCCACCAATGCGCAGCCGCAGTCGGTGACGGCGAACGTCAACTGCCGCATCATTCCCGGTGAGAGTGTCGAGTCGATCCAGACCATGCTGGCGGCGGTGGCAGGTACCCCCAAGGTAAGCGTCGCGCTGGCCGATCCGCCGCAGCCGAAATCCTCGGCGCCGCCGCTCACGCCGCAGATCATGGCGCCGATCGAAGCTTTGTCGAAGGAAATGTGGCCCGGCGTCCCCGTGATTCCGCGCCTGTCGACCGGCGCCACCGATGGTCGCTTCACCAACGCGGCCGGCATACCGACCTATGGCGTGTCCGGGCTGTTCTCCGATCCTGACGGGCAGGGGGTGCATGGCCTGAACGAGCGTATCCGCGTGAAGTCGCTGATGGACGGTCGCGTGTTCCTGTACCGTTTGGTGAAGGCGTATACCGGCTGATCCGTGGTCCCCGACGCAGGTCGGGGACGGACGCCGTCAGATGCGGAAGCCCTTCGACACCGCATAGGCGAGTCCGCCCGCGATGACGATGCCGATCGCCGCCTTCCACGGCGAAGCGCCGGGACGCTCCGCCACCGGCTCTGCACCGGCGCGGCGGCGACCGTGCAACATCGGCGAGATCAGGTTGTGCCGAAGCGCAACGAGATAGAACAGGATCGCCAGCACGTGCAGCGCCACCAGCGCGAGCAGCACGTTGAACACGAAATGATGAACACCCGCCGCGGCACGCCCGACATCGAAGCTGACGTAATCTGCCAGCGGCCCGGATTCGAGCCCGTCGACATCGACCGAGAACAATCCCGCCGTGACCATCACGGTCAATGTCGCAAGCAGCAGCACCACGCTCCACCCGCCGATCGGGTTATGGCCGTCCGCCGCCTGATAGGGCCGTTTGCCGAGTTGGCCGACATAGCCGAATGCCGCGCGCGGCCCCCGCACGAAGTGCGCGAAGCGGGCGGTGCGGCTGCCGAATACGCCCCAATAGATGCGGAACACCACCAGCGCGAGGATCATGTAGCCCGACAGCCGGTGCCAATCCATGTCGTGATGATCGCCGCTCCACCACGAAAAGCCGAGCAGCACGACCAGCGCCCAGTGGAACAGCCGCACCGGCAGATCCCACACGCGCACCGATGTCGCGGCGGCGGCGGGCGGCTCCACAGGCGTCATCGCCGGATCAGTCCTCCGCGCGGAACTGGCGGTGGCAGGCGCCGCAGGTCGCACCCACGGCCTTCATCTGCGCACCGGTCGTGGCGGTGTCGCCGGTGCCCGCGACGGCAGCGAGCTTGGTCGATTCCGACACCAGCTTGGCCATATCGGCATCGAAGGTCTTGCGGTCGGTCCAGATCGCGGGGAGCGCGTCGGTCTTCAACCCGGCGGCGGGCCTGGTGTTCGCCGGGAACAGCTTGCCCTGCGCCTTGGCGGTCGCGGTGAGGGTCTGTGCAGCGGCGGTGACGATGGCCTTGTCGGGCGCGCCGGTCTTGAGCTGTTCGCCGATCGCCTTCATCGCGCCACCCATCTTCTTCATGCCGGCCATGCGCGCATTGACGATGCTCTGCGGCGTGGGTGCTGCCGCTATCGCCGGGGCCGCTGCGAGCGTGGCAATCGCAAGGATGCGAAGCGTCTTGAAGGCTGGTGCTACGATCATGAACGTTCGCCTCTGAGTTAACCTGGATCATGGCCGCAGCCAAAGGCTTCCTCTCTCATTTTGCGACGATTTGCCAGCCCTCGTGACGGTGCCGGCGAAAATGCATCCAACGTCGCGACACACGTAGCGTGCACCAGCGCCGCGTCTCTACCCTTCACCTCGGCTGGCATCCAAACACGGCGCCGTGCGTCCTATCGACGAACCGTGTAATCTTAGACCGCCTATAGCCGAGGTTCCCATGACCGACACCCGTACCGAAACCGATTCGATCGGCGCGATCGACGTTCCCGCCGTGGCATATTGGGGTGCGCAGACGCAGCGCAGCATCGAGAACTTTCCGTTCGACGCGACCGAGCGGATGCCGATCGGCATCGTCCACGCGCTCGCCATCGTGAAGCAGGCCGCCGCCCGCGTGAACCGCAAACACGGTCTCGCCGCCGAGATCGCGGACGCGATCGACGCCGCCGCCGCCGAGGTGATCGCGGGGCAACACGACGATCAGTTCCCGCTGGTGATCTGGCAGACCGGCAGCGGCACGCAGAGCAACATGAACGTCAACGAGGTGATCGCCGGGCGCGCCAACGAAATCCTGTCGGGCAAGCGCGGCGGCAAGGCCCCGGTCCACCCCAACGATCACGTCAACATGAGCCAGTCGTCCAACGACAGCTTCCCGACCGCGCTGCACATCGCCGCCGCACTTGCCGCGACGCGCGATCTCGTGCCTGCGCTGGAACATCTCGAGGCGTCGCTGCTGGAAAAGGTCGAGGCGTGGGGCGATATCGTCAAGATCGGCCGCACGCACCTTCAGGATGCAACGCCGGTCACGCTGGGCCAGGAGTTTTCAGGCTATTACGCGCAGCTTCGGCTCGCCCGCACGCGGATCCTGCCGCTGATCGAGCACGGCCTGTGCAAGCTGGCGCAAGGCGGCACCGCCGTTGGTACCGGGCTCAACACGCCACCCGGTTTCGCCGAGGATATCGCGGCTGAGATCGCGACGCTGACCGGGCTGCCGTTCGAGACGGCGCCCAACAAGTTCGAAGCGCTGGCGACCCATGATACGCTGGTGGATTTCTCCGGGCGCCTCAACACGCTGGCGGTGGCGCTCACCAAGATCGCCAACGACATTCGCCTGCTCGGGTCCGGCCCGCGGTCGGGACTGGGCGAGATCGATCTGCCCGCCAACGAGCCGGGCAGCTCGATCATGCCGGGCAAGGTCAACCCGACCCAGTGCGAAATGCTGACGATGGTGGCGGCACAAGTGATCGGCAATCATCAGGCGGTGACGGTCGGCGGCCTGCAGGGCCATCTTGAACTGAACGTGTTCAAACCGCTGATCGGTGCGGCGGTGCTGCGCTCGGTGCATCTGCTCGGCGTCGGCATGCAAAGCTTTGCCGAGCGCTGCGTCGATGGGATCGAGCCGAATCTTGGCCGTATCGCCGAACTGGTCGATCGTTCGCTGATGCTGGTGACCGCGCTGGCGCCCGAAATCGGCTACGACAATGCCGCCAAGATCGCCAAGCATGCCCACGCCGAAGGGCTGACGCTGAAGGAGGCCGGGTTGGACCTCGGTCTGGTCGATGCGGCCACGTTCGACCGGCTGGTGCGGCCCGAAACCATGGTGTGACCTCTGCCCATTCGGGCGGCGGCCGCGAGGAACAACTGTAACGCTCACGCTTTCTGTTTCGCGAAACGGAGAAACATGATGGACTTCAGCACGATGATCGGCGCGGCGATTGGCGCAGCGATCGACGGTTCGAGCGGCGACGACGGCAATGTCGATGGTGCAATCGAGGGCGCCGTCGCGGCAACCGTGATCCGCGCGGTGATCCCGCTCGCAGTCACCTTCGCCACCGGCTGGCTGGTGCTGCGCGGGATCGGCAAGCTCAAGGACGCGGCGTTCGGCGCGGGCAAGAGCGAGGCGTAATCCGCTTCCTGCCTTGACGTGGCCGCCACCCGCGCGCGATGAGCGCGCGATGAGCGTAACCGACCCCGCCGATCCGCACGGCTTCAAGCGCCGTGGCGTGCTGTTCGTCCTGTCCTCGCCTTCTGGCGCGGGCAAATCCACGATTGCGCGAAAACTGCTCGCCGACGAGCCGGAACTCGGCATGTCGGTGTCGTACACCACCCGGCCGATGCGGCCGGGCGAAGTCGACGGTGTGGATTACCATTTCGTCGACCTCGAGCGCTTCCGCGAGATGGTGGCGAATCACGAGTTCCTCGAATGGGCGCACGTGTTCGACCATCGCTACGGCACGCCCAAGTCGCAGGTCTGGCATGTGCTGGGCGAGGGGCGGGACATTCTGTTCGACATCGACTGGCAGGGCGCGCAGCAGCTCCACCAGCTCGCCGGCGGCGACATCGTGCGGATCTTCATCCTGCCGCCTTCGATGGAAATCCTGCGCGAACGCCTCGAACGGCGCGCCACCGACTCGCAGGCAGTGATCGACGCCCGGATGGCGCGCGCCGCCAACGAGGTGAGCCACTGGGACGGCTATGATTACGTCATCGTCAACGACGATGTCGAGGAATGCTTCGCCAGCGTGAAGACGATCCTGGCGGCGGAACGCCTCAAGCGCTCACGTCAGACCGGGATCATCGGCTTCATCCGCAAGCTGTTGCGCTGATCGTCCAGCCGAGGCGGCGGCTTAGCTGCCGTTGTTGGCAACCAGATCGACATCGGTGCCACCGTCGCCGCGCGCGGTGAGGAACAGCGCGAAGGCAGCGCCGTCGCGGCTGCGGGTGCCGCCAAGCACGTGCTGGCTGCCGTTCGCTTCATGTTCGGCGGCGAAGCCGGCGCCGCTTGCGTGGGTATAATACCAGTCGATCACCGATTGCAGCGACGCCGATGTCGCGAAGCTGACCGCACGTAGCGCGCATCCGTTGCCCGAATTGCCCGCCGCCTCGCTCACCCGCGCGTCCGGATACAGTGGCAGATCGGTTGGCAGGCGGTTTGCCCAACCGGCGGAATAGCGCATCTCTCCCGCGCAATTCGCGGTGCGCTTGTCGCGCTGGCGCGACGCCAGTGCGCCGAGCGTCAACGACTGCCGCGCCGCCTCGCACTGCGGGCACGAACCGTCCGCCTTGGGTGCCGGCGCCGACTTGAGCGTCTCGCTGGTGCCGGCACCGTTGCCGGTCGCCGCGCCGTTGCTCCCGCGGGCTACCGGATCGGCCGGAACCGCGCCCGAATACGGCTGGGCTGGCGGACGTACCGCGTCGGTGTTGGCCTGTTGCGCGAGCGCGGGATCGACCATGATCTGATCGTGCAGCGCCGCCATCATCGCCGGATCGCGGCTGTTGCTGCTCCCTGCATCGGCGAGTTGATTGTCGAGCGAATCGAGGTTGCCCTGCTCGGTGTTGCGCGCGCCACAGCCCGCGGTCGCCAGCGCAAGCGCGAGTGTGGCGATCAGCCGGTTGCGACGCATATCAAACGCTCCCTCAAGTCGGGTCCTACACTGCGCCCGCTTGCCGTATTTTGCGTTAAGATTGAACGCGGGAACGGGGTTAATGCGTGAAATCGCCGTTAACCGCGTCCGTGCGCGCTTGCGTCGCGCGGCAACGGCGGTCATCCTCGCAAGATGTTCAACCTTCTTTCGATCCTGGTCGGCGTGCTGGTGTTCTTTGGCGCGATCATCGGGTTCATCCCGCTGTTCGGCTGGTTCAACTGGTTCCTGATTCCCGTCGCGCTGTTCGGGCTGGTGCTGGGCGCGCTGTCGTCGCATCGCAGCGGGCGTAACCTGAACCTGATCCTCCTCGTATTCTGCGCGCTTCGGCTGATGCTGGGCCACGGCATCATCTGACGCGAAAAGGCCCGGCGGTCGCCCGCCGGGCCTTCTACTTCAACAGTGAAGCGGTCGCTTAGCGGCAGACAATTTGGCCACGGTCGATCGACGTACCAAGCGCCGCGCCACCGGCCACGCCGAGCAGCGTTCCGAGCGTACTGGACCGGCCGTTCGACAAGACGCTGCCGAGCACACCGCCAGCCAGCCCACCGACGATCAGGCCGGTCGTACCGTCCGAGCGGCGGCAATAATAACGTCCATTCCCGCCGCGATAGATGCGGTCGTGCCGACTCAGCCGGTGCGGCTGATAGTAGCCGCCATCGCGATAATAGCGGTCGGCATAATAGACACGCTGACCGGGTTCGAGCCGATTGTAATCATAGCCGCGAAACTGCCGCCAATCGCGGTTGCCGTGGCCGCGCCAATCGGCACGGTCGCCCCGGCTGCGATTGTCAGGCCCGCGATCATCGCGGCGGTCGCCGTGCCAGTCGCCATGGCCGTTGCGATCGTTGTCATGGCCGTCGCGGTTGTCGCCGCGGTCATGCCGGCCATGATTATCCCACTGCCGGTCCTGCGCGGTGGCGGGAATGGTCGGCAGCAACGTCGCGGCCGCGATGGCGGCGAAGATCAGCTTGCGCACGGTTTGTGTCCTCCTGTGTTTGATGGACTTAAAACCCGCGCCGCCGGGTGGAGGTTGCGTGAACGGCAAACTACGTTCCGTTCACGCAACGTTTAGCTGAGTGTCAGCCGTTGAGGCGGTGGGTCAGCGCGATCTCGGCATTGAGCAGCTTGGACACCGGGCAGTTTGCCTTCGCACCGGCGGCAATTTCCTCGAACTGGTCCGCCGAGATGCCGTCGATCGTCGCGGTCAGGTCGAGGTCGGAGCGCGTGATCGTGAACCCGCCGTCGGCCTGCACGAGTGTCACCTTGGCGCTGGTCTCCAGCGTACCGGCCGAAAAGCCCGCCTCGGCCAGCGCAAAGCTCAACGCCATCGTGAAGCAGCTCGCATGCGCGGCGGCGATCAGCTCTTCCGGGTTGGTGCCGGGTTCGTTTTCGAAGCGGGTGTTGAAACCATATGGCGAATCAGAAAGCACGCCCGACTGGGTCGAGACGTGGCCCTTGCCGCCCTTGCCGAAGCCTTCGTACTTTGCGGAACCGGAACGGGTCGTCATGATGCGTCTCCTGTGGGGTGCTGGCTTGCCGATCCTGCGCGCGCCGCGTTACCGTCTCGCGAAGATCGGGGACGGTAGCGTAACGGTTCCACCCGACCGGAGTTTCACGCGCGTGAAAACAATCCGTTCAGCCGCGCGCCAGCACCGCACGCGCCGCGTCGCAATCCACCGCGATTTGCGCGGTCAGCGCGTCCAGCGTATCGTATTTCGCCTCGGGCCGCAGGAACTCGATCAGTTCGACGGTGATCGTCTGGCCGTAGAGGTCACCGGTGAAATCGAAGAAATGCGGCTCCAGCAACTCCTTGGGTGGGTCGAAGCTCGGTCGTACGCCGAGATTGGCCGCGCCACCGAGAACACGGCCATCCGCAAGCCGACCGCGCACGGCGTAAATCCCGTACGCGGGGCGCAGATAACTGCCGAGGTCGAGGTTCGCGGTCGGGAAGCCGATCGTTCGCCCAAGCTTGTCACCGTGCGACACCACGCCTTCGATCGCAAAGGGGCGGGTGAGCAGCCGCGCCGCGCCGCGCGGGTCGCCACCGATCAGTGCCGCGCGGATCCGGCTTGAGGAGACCGGTTCCCCGGCGAGCGTGACCGGCGCGACGGCTTCGACCGAGAAGCCGTGACGGGTGCCAAGTTCGCCCAACACGCCGATGTTGCCGCTGCGCGCCTTGCCGAAAGTGAAGTCTTCGCCGGTCGTCGCGCCGCCGATGCCGCTGCCGGCGACCAGCCGCTGCTCGACGAACTCCTGTGCGGTCAGCGCGGCAAGCGCGGCATCGAAGCGGAACACGACCATCGCGTCGGCACCGGCCTCGGCGAACAATCGCTCACGCTGGTCGAGCGTGGTGAGACGGAACGGTGCGGTGTCCGGCTTGAAATAGCGCACCGGATGCGGATCGAACGTCGCGACCAGTGCCGGTCGGCCCTCGGCACGGGCGCGCGCGATCGCCCGGCCAACCACGGCCTGATGTCCCAAATGGAACCCGTCGAAATTCCCAAGCGCTACGATACCACCGCGCAAAGCCGACGGCAGCACCGAGCTGCCGTCAAGCCGCTCCATGGTCGCGGGCTATAGGAGCGCGGTGGCGGGTGCGCCAGTGGCGTTGCGCGGGTAGGTCGGCGTGAGCGTGAAGAAGCTGTAGGCGGGGCGGTCGCCTTCGGCTTCGTGATGGTCACCCGGCGCATCCTGCCACCCCGCCGGATCGAGCGTGAACCGGGCATCGCCGTCGTAATCGCGCCAGATCGTCGTCATCTCCGCACGATCGGCACGACCCTCGAACAGCCGGAACACCTCGGCACCCCCGATGACCGACACATCCCCGCCCGCCAGCGTGAGTGCGGCATCGACATCATACGCCACCTCCGCGCCGGGCGCGGCCCATGCCGGATCGCGCGTCAGGACGATGTGACGACGGCCGGGCAGTGGGGCGGGGAAGCTCTCGAACGTCTTGCGGCCCATGATCATCGGCTTGCCGAGCGTCAGCGCCTTGAACCGCTTCAGGTCGGCAGGCAGATGCCACGGCAGTGCGCCGTCGCGACCGATCACGCCGTTCTGCGCGGCTGCGAAAACCAGCGTGATCACACCGACACCGGCGCCTTGATATGCGCCTGCGCGACATAATCGTGCAGCACGAAATCCTCGTATTCGTAAGTGTCGATGGACGGTGCCTTCCGCAGGATCTCGAGCCGTGGCAGCGCGCCCGGCGTTCGCGCCAGTTGCTCGCGCGCCTGATCGAGGTGGTTGGAGTAGAGGTGGCAATCGCCACCGGTCCAGATGAACTCGCCGGGTTCAAGCCCGCATTGCTGCGCGAGCAGATGCGTCAGCAGGGCGTAGCTGGCGATGTTGAACGGCACGCCGAGGAAAATGTCGGCCGAACGTTGGTAGAGTTGCAGCGACAGCCGGCCGCGCGCGACATGCGTCTGGAACAGGCAATGACACGGGGCCAGCGCCATGTCGTGAAGATCGCCCGGGTTCCACGCGCTGACGATCTGGCGGCGTGAGGCGGGGCTGGTGCGGATCTGCTCGATCAGGTCCGCGATCTGGTCGATATGGCGGCCGTCCGCCGCCGCCCAGTCGCGCCATTGCTTGCCGTACACCGGGCCAAGGTCGCCATCTTCATCGGCCCACTCGTCCCAGATGCTGACCTTGCGGTCGCGCAGCCACGCCACGTTGGTGTCGCCGCGCAGGAACCACAGCAACTCGACGATGATCGAGCGCAGATGCAGCTTCTTGGTCGTCAACGCGGGGAACCCGTCGGCAAGGTCGAAGCGCATCTGGTGCCCGAATACGGAGAGCGTACCGGTGCCGGTGCGGTCCATCTGCTCCACACCGGTGTCGAGAACGCGTCGCATAAGGTCGAGATATTGCTGCATGCGGGCAGTCTAGCGCGACGGCACGCGCCCGTCACCGCCGATATGGACCGGGTTGCGCTTCCGCATGTCTGCGGACGCGCCATCATGGCGTCGTGGAGTTACGACCGATCCCGACGCCGCCCTTCGGCATACCCTTTCGCGCGCTCGACGCCGAGCAGGAGGCGATCGCCTTGTTCGCGCCGATCCGCCTTCTCGCAACGGAGGTCGCGATGTTCTGCTATGTCGATCCGGAGTGGCGGCTGCTCGCGATTCGAACGACGCCGTCCGAACGCAGCGACATGGTCGAGATCCCGATCAGGACGATCGTCGCCGACGCGCTCGCCTTCGACGCGGCCGGCGTGGTGATGGCGCACAACCACCCGAGTGGGGACGCATCGCCCAGCGAAGACGACCGAGTGCTCACCCGCCGCCTCGCGCGGGCGCTCGACGCGGTCGGGGTGCGGCTGATCGACCATTTCGTGCTGGCAGGCACGCAGACAGTAAGCTTCCGGCGATTGGGGCTGCTGTAACAGGGAGTTGCGCGACGTAGCTGCCAACGACCGTGAAGTCTTCGGGCGGCCTCAGTGGTTGACGCAGGGCCTGATCGTGGTCGGGTCCGGTCGCGGGCCGATCGCCTGGAACAGCGCGAGGTAACCGCCCGCCGACGGCATGTCCTCTCGCCCGACCTGCGAGTAGCCGACCGCCGCGAATTCACACTTCAGCAGGGCCGGCGGGGTGCCGTGGCGCTGCGTGGGACGATCGGCATCGACCACCACGACCAGACCGCCGCGCTTCAGCGATGGGCGCATGCGCCACAGGAACTCGTAGGGCTGACCGATCTCATGATACATATGGATCATCAGCACGCGATCGAAGCTGTTCGCCGGCAGCTTCGGATCGGATGGCGCGCCGAGGCGCACACTCACGTTATCAAGCCGTTCGCGGGCCACGCGCTCGGCAAGCGTATCGCGGACGCCTGCCACGATATCCTCAGCCAGCACCCGCCCTTCCTTGCCGACGCGAGAGGCGAGGCGGATCGTGTAATACCCTTCGCCCGCGCCGATGTCGGCCACGGTCATGCCCGGCTTGATGCCCGCCTTCGCCATCACCTGTTGCGCTTCGTCGCGGCTGTCACGGTCCTGCTCGTTGGACCAGCGCGGCGATACGATGGCGGCGACGGGGCGGTCGGCGGCAGGGAAGGGGCCGTCGCTCGCTTGTTTCGGGACGTTGGAACAGGCGGCGACAGCAAGCAAAAGCATCGCAGACGCCGGCAACGCCGCGCGCCGGCGCGGCAAGCGCGCGCACAATGCAGGCAAATCGCTGCTATTCATCCTCAGTCGACGTCCTCCACCTCGACCGTCTCGCCGGTCACGCGCTGCGACAGGGCGGCGGCCATGAACGAATCGAGATCGCCGTCGAGCACGTCGGACGGACTGGACGAGGTGACGCCGGTGCGCAGATCCTTCACCAACTGATACGGCTGGAGCACGTAGGAGCGGATCTGGTGGCCCCAGCCGATGTCGGTCTTGCTCGCGTTCTCCGCATTCGCCGCAGCTTCGCGAATCTGCAATTCGCGTTCGTAGAGCTTGGCGCGGAGCTGGTTGTAGGCTTCGGCCTTGTTCTTGTGCTGCGAGCGCTGGTTCTGGCACTGGACGACGATGCCGGTGGGGATGTGCGTGATGCGCACTGCCGAATCGGTGGTGTTGATGTGCTGACCACCCGCGCCGGATGCGCGGTAGGTGTCGATGCGCAAGTCGCTCTCGTTATATTGCACGTCGATATTGTCGTCGATCACCGGATAGACCCACACGCTCGCGAAGGAGGTGTGGCGGCGCGCGGCGCTGTCGTACGGGCTGATCCGGACGAGGCGGTGGACGCCGCTCTCGGTCTTTGCATAGCCATAGGCGTTCTCGCCCTTGAGCAACAACGTGGCGGACTTGATGCCGGCCTGCTCGCCCGAATGCTGATCGACCAGTTCGACTTTCAGCCCGTGGCGTTCCGCCCAGCGCGAGTACATCCGGCTGAGCATTCCCGCCCAATCCTGGCTCTCGGTGCCGCCGGCACCGGCGTTGACCTCGACATAGGTGTCGTTGCCGTCCGCCTCGCCTGCCAGCAGCGCCTTCACCTTGTCCTCGGCAGCGCGCTTGGCGAGCGTGGCGAGGGCGGCAACGCCTTCGTTCTCCATCTCGGTATCGCCCTCGGCTTCGGCCATTTCGATCAGCTCGGCGGTGTCGCTCACCTCCGTCTCGATCGCGCGGGTGGCGGTGATCGCCTCGTCGAGACGGCGACGCTCGCGCATCACCTCCTGCGCGGCCTTGGCGTCGTTCCACAACGTCGGGTCCTCGACACGCGCGTTGAGTTCGTCGAGCCGGCGCAAAGCCCGGTCCCAGTCGAGGAAACGGCGCAGCAGCGCGAGCGAATCCTTGATCGAATCGATATGTGCCTGCGCTTCGGCGCGCATGGTCGTCACTCCAGAATGTCGTTGCTCCGGCAACAGGCCGGAACGGTTATGTAATACCCAGCCGCCATCGCGCCAAATGCGGCGCTAGTAAATCCCGCCCTGCTGTTGCACGAAATCGCCGTCCTTGCGCTGTTCGGCGGCCTGTGCGGCGCGGGCGGCTTCCGCGCGGGCGGCGGCGGCGGCCGCGGCGGCGGCGGCTTCCTCCGGCGTCTGGCGGTGGAAGACGCGGCGCGGTTCGCTTTCCGGCTTGAACGCTTCCCAGATCACCGCCGCCTTTGGGTCGGCGGTCGGCCATGCGCCATAGACCGGCTTGCCCGAGCCGCGATCGATCCGCACCATGCGGATGCCAGGCGGCGCGCGGAACGGCAGCTTGGGCAGGCCGTCATACGCCTTCTGCGCGAATTCCTTGAAGATCGGCGCCGCGATCGTGCCGCCCTGCGCATAGCCGCCGAGGCCGTGCGGCGTGTCGTAGCCGATATACAGACCGCCGATCATCTGCGGGGTGCCGCCGATGAACCACACGTCGGTCGGCCCCGAATTGGTGCCGGTCTTGCCGAACATCGGCCGGTCGAGATCGCGCAGCACGGTGGCGGTGCCGCGCTGGATCACGCCCTCGGTGATGTGGATCATCTGATATGCGGTCATCGCGTCGACCACCTGCTTGCCGCGACTGATCGGGCGCGGCATCGCCTTGCCGTTCCAGTCGGGCGCGTTGCAGCTTTCGCATGGGTGCCAGTTTTCCGGCCAGATCACCTTGCCATGCCGATCCTGCACATAGTCGATCAGCGTGCCCTGATGGGCCTGACCGTGATTTTCGAGGATCGTATAGGCGTTGACCATCCGTGCCACGGTCGTCTCGCCAGCGCCGAGCGCGAAGGAGAGGTAGGGCGGGTATTTGCCAACGCCGATCTTGTCCATCAGCGCGACGACCTTGGGCATGCCGGTCTGCGCGGCGGTCCGCACCGTCATCAGGTTGCGCGACTGTTCGATACCCCAGCGCATCGTGTGCGGGCCGGCGCCGCCTTCGCTGCCGAAGTTCTTGAAACATTTCTGCCCGAGCCGCGCGCCCTGGAACACGCAGAACGGCCCGTCGACGATGATCGAGGCAGGCGTCATGCCGTTTTCCAGCGCGGCGGAATAGACGATCGGCTTGATCGTAGAGCCGGGCTGGCGCATCGCCTGCGTCGCGCGGTTGAACGCCTGCAAGCGGAAGTCGAACCCGCCCTGCATCGCCAGCACCCGCCCGGTCGAGGGTTCCTCCACCACGAACGCGCCCGAGACCTTGGGTACGGCGCGCAAAGCAAACTGGCCGCCTTCCGGTGCGACCGCGATGATGTCGCCGACCTTCAGCGCCGAGAACGCATTGCCGCCGACCCCACGCACCGGCATCTGCGCGCCCCAGCGCGGCATGGTGCCGGTCTCGCCATTGGTGAAGCCCAACGTCGCCGATGACCCGTCGAGCGCGGTGACGATGCCGGCGCGCCAATCCTGGAAATCGAGCCCGATGTTGGTGTTGAGCAGCGCCGGCAGCCATTTGTCGCCGTCGATCTCGGCATGGGCGAGCGGTCCGCTCCAGCCACGCCCGCGGTCGTAGCGGAGCAGGCCGTTGCGAAGCGCGGTCTGCGCGTAATCCTGAATATGCTGATCGAGCGAGGTGCGCACCCACAGGCCGCCGGCATACACGCTATACGGGCCGGCGTTGGCATCCTCCCCGAATTCATCGATCAGTTGGCGGCGGACCTCCTCGACGAAATAGCCGGTGCCGGCGATCTCGGTCTTGGGCGTCTGGCGCGGCACCGTGCCGAGCGGTTCGCTCTCGGCCTGCGCATATTGGCCCTGATCGATGAAACCGTTCTTGAGCATTTCGCCCAGCACGTAATGCCGTCGCGCCAACGCGCGTTCGGCGTGCCGGTCTGGATCGTAGTTCGACGGACCCTTGGGCAGGATGGCGAGATAGGCCATCTGCGCGAGATCGAGGTCGCTCAGTTCCTTGCCGAAATAGGCATAGCTCGCCGCCTCGACACCGAAGGCGTTACGCCCGAGCGCGATCTGGTTGAGGTAGAGTTCGAGGATCTGCTGCTTGGTGAGCGAATCCTCGATCCGGTAGGCGAGGATCGCTTCCTTCAGCTTGCGGCTGTAGCTGTGCTCGTTGCCGATCAGCAGGTTCTTGGCGACCTGCTGCGTGATGGTGGAGGCCCCGCGCGCGCGCTTGTTGCGCGCCAGGTTGTCCCACACCGCCGAAGCGATACCGGCATAATCGACGCCGTGGTGCTCGAAGAACGTCTTGTCCTCGGCGGCGAGGAAGGCGCGCACCAGCATCGGCGGATATTCGTTGTAGCTAAGCTGCACACGGCGTTCGCGCGCATAGGCGTGGATCGGCAGGCCATCTATGCCGCGCACGTTGGTCGGCAGCGGCGGTTCATAGGTGCGCAGCTTGTCGACCGAGGGCAGGTCGCGCGCGAACAGCACGAAAAAGGCGGCATAGGCGATGCCGGCCAACACCGCGAGGACGAGCAGCAGCTTCACCCACCAGCGGCCCCAGAGATGACGGGCGCGGCCGGCTATCCCACCCGCCTGGCGGCGGAGGCGGAAGCTCACGCTGGAATCATTGTCGGCCATAATCGGGGCAGGCTCTAGCAAGTTTCACGCAGCTTGCCAGCCTTGGCGGTGCGGAGAAATCTCAGCGGCGCCTTGGACGGTACGATACCGCGCCTATAATGCCAGTAGTGGCGCGGAGAACGAGACGCCCTTTACGCACTTCGGCCAGCAGAACGCGGGCGGGTGATCGTGTCTCACGCCTTCTTGCGAAGGCTGCCGTACTGGAGCGCCGCACTTGTCGTATCACCCATGCATCCTTACGCCGCGGCGTTCCCCGCGGAAGGGCGGTCAGTTCGTCGAGGCGAGTCGCCGTGCGAAATGTACATCCACCGCCTTGCGCACCGCCTCGGCAATCGCCCGCCGTCCGTCCGACGAGTCGATGAAATCGGCGTCCTTGGGGTTGGAGATGTAGCCGGTCTCGAACAGGATCGAGGGCATGTCGGGCGCCTTCAGCACCATGAGCGATGCCATACGGTGGAAGTTCGGCTTCATCGGCACCAGCGGCTGCGCCTCGCGGCCGAGCAGGCGGGCGAAGTTTGCCGAGGCGTTCATCGTCTCGCGTTGCGTCAGGTCGATCAGGATCGACGATATGTCGGCCGAGGTGGAGGCGAGGTTCACGCCCGCGATGATATCGGCCTTGTTCTCACGCGCCGCCAGCCGGGCCGATTCCTTGTCGGACGCTACCTCCGACAGCGTGTAGACCGACGCACCGCTGGCGTCGCCCGAGCCTACGCTGTCGCAGTGGATCGAGATGAACAGGTTGGCGTGCAATTTGCGCGCGATCCCGAACCGCTCCTGCAACACGATGAAGCGGTCGTCTTCGCGGGTCAGCGCGACGCGGACCCGGCCCGAGCGGATCAGTTCGTCACGGATCGCCTTGGCGATACGCAGGGTAACGTCCTTCTCGCGGCGGCCGTCGGTGGGAGCGATCGCGCCCGGGTCCTGTCCGCCGTGCCCGGCATCGATCACCACCAGCGGGCGGCTGGCGTCGTCGCCATACACGTGTGGCAGCCGGAGCGTACGGCTCGACGATGGGATCGGCACGGCCACCTGATATCGCCGCAATGCCTTGGCTGCGGTGCCGAACGTGAACGGCGGCAGCGCGGGGTCGGCATCGCGACCGCTGGCGCGGGCCGGTCGCGCGTCCTCGGCGACATGCAGCGCGAGCGTGAGATCGCGTCTGCCGCCGGCGGTGACGGATGCGGCGCCATCAGCGCGACCGAACTGCAGCACGACCCGATCGCCGTTCACGACAATGCGTGGCACCACGACCGCGAGCGCGGGAGAGCCGACAAACCAACAGGCCAGCAAAGCAAGGACGAACGACACACGGCCATGATGCCGCGTCTGCGCGCGGCCGGTCCAGCGAAAAGACATTTGGGAAGGTCCCCCGGTTACGCGATTACTGGGATCGTGTTTGCCACCGACGCGTCACTTCGTGATGAAACGGCAAGGTTAATGCGCCGTTCGGCAAAATTTTGCCGGTTGCGCCGGCTGGAACGTGCCAGTTGCTGCACGCCGTGTGGGGTGCTACGCATGTCAAGCACCGGAAAGCGCTTCGTTGACGCACGATCCGGTCACCCGGTCGCCCGCGCGCTTTTGAGCGGCGACCTTCTCAGGTTGACGTTCGCATGATGCATTTCCCCACCACCTCGCGCCGACCGGCTTTTGCCGGCGGTTTTGCGAGCGCGCGGGGTGCCGTGGGCCATGCGCCCGGGCGTGCAGTGCGAGCAGAGGCAGTTTTGCAAACCCATTGCGGCGACCAGCCGGGCGCGTTTTCCGCCCGACCCGCGCCGCTTCACATTCGCGCGCGGCCAGCGCCACAGGCACCCGGACCGCGCGCCCGGAGAACAATCAATGACAACGCGTATGCTGATCGACGCACGCCACCGGGAAGAAACCCGCGTGGCGGTCGTCAAAGGAAACCGGATCGAAGAGTTTGACTTCGAATCGGCCGAGCGCAAGCAGCTCAAGGGGAATATCTACCTCGCCAAGGTGACCCGCGTCGAACCGTCGCTTCAGGCGGCGTTCGTCGATTACGGCGGCAATCGCCACGGCTTCCTCGCGTTCAGCGAAATCCATCCCGATTACTATCAGATCCCGCGCGAAGACCGCGAGGCGCTGCTCGCCGAAGAGGCCGAGCATGCCGCGCAGGAAGCCGCGCTGCGCGCCGAGCAGGACGCCGAGGACGATGAGGACGAGGAATTCGACGGCGACGATCACGACGTCGACGAGGACTCGGTCGAGCGTTTCGAGGATGACGGCGGCGCCGATGCGGAAGCCGCCGCCGAGCAGACCGGCCGTCGTCGCCGTCGCGGCAAGAGCCAGTCGGACGATGCGGTCGAGGATCTGCGCGAACGCCGCATGAACCTGCGCCGCCGCTACAAGATCCAGGACGTGATCCACCGCCGCCAGGTGTTGCTGGTGCAGGTCGTCAAGGAGGAGCGCGGCAACAAGGGCGCGGCGCTGACCACCTATCTGTCGCTCGCCGGTCGCTATTGCGTGCTGATGCCGAACACGTCGCACGGCGGCGGCATTTCGCGGAAGATCTCGAACGCGGGCGATCGCAAGCGGCTGAAGTCGATCATGGCCGAGCTGACGCTGCCGCCATCGATGGGCTGCATCGTGCGCACCGCCGGTCTCCAGCGTACCAAGGTCGAGATCAAGCGCGACTTCGATTACCTCGCCCGGTTGTGGGACGGTATCCGCGAGACGACGCTGTCGTCGTCCGCGCCGGCACTCGTCTACGGCGACAGCGACCTGATGAAGCGCGCGATCCGCGACATCTACAATCGCGATATCGAGGAAGTGATCGTCGAGGGCGATGACGGCTATCGTCAGGCCAAGGAGTTCATGCGCCTGCTGATGCCGACGCATGCCCGCAAGGTGAAGCATTACAGCGACCCCGTGCCGCTGTTCCAGCGCGCCGGCGTCGAGGATCAGTTGTCGGCGATGTATCACCCGGTGGTGCAGTTGAAGTCGGGCGGGTACCTCGTCATCAACCCGACCGAGGCTTTGGTGTCGATCGACATCAACTCCGGCCGGTCGACGCGCGAGCACAATATCGAGCAGACCGCGACCGCCACCAACCTCGAAGCCGCGCAGGAAATCGCGCGCCAGTTGCGGCTGCGCGACATGGCCGGGCTTGTCGTGATCGATTTCATCGACATGGATCATTCGTCCAACGTCCGTAAGGTCGAGAAGGCGATGAAGGAGGCGCTCAAGAACGATCGCGCGCGCATTCAGGTCGGCCGGATCTCGTCGTTCGGTCTGATGGAGATGAGCCGCCAGCGCATCCGCACCGGCGTTCTGGAAGCGTCGACCCGGCCGTGCCCGCATTGCGAGGGTACCGGCTTCGTCCGCACGGCATCGTCGGCGGGTCTGTCGGCGCTGCGCCTGATCGAGGACGAGGCTGCGCGTGGTCGCGGTTCGCTGCTGACGATCCGCGCCAGTGCGGAAGCATCGTTCTACCTGCTCAACCGCAAGCGCGCGGAACTGGCCGAGATCGAGGATCGCTACGGCGTGTCGATCGAGGTGATCGCCGACGGCGAGCAGGAAGGCGCGCGCATGTCGGTCGAGGCATCCGGCCCGCCGCCCGCGCATCCGCCGCGCTTCGACGCGCCGATCATCGAGGTCGACGAGGAAGACTTCGTCGAGGAGGAAGAGGACGAGATCGAAGCCGAGGAGGTCGATGAGGCAGATGACGCGGACGAGGGCGAGGCTCGCGAAGAGCGTGACCGTCCCGGCGAGACGGCGGCCGAGGGTGATGCGCGTCGCAAGCGCCGCCGTCGTCGCGGTCGTCGCGGTCGCAACCGGCCGGAAGGTGAGCCGCAGGGCGAGCCTGCCGAGCAGGGTGACACCGCCGAGGTGGCCGAGGCCGATACGGTGGCCGACGCAGATGAGGGTCCGGCCGAAGTGGTCGAGACCGCCGAGGCTGGCGAAGGCGAGGGCCGCCGTCGCCGCGGCCGTCGTGGTCGTCGTGGCGGTCGCCGCAACGAGGGCGAGGCCAACGCAGCGGCAGAGGCTGAAGCGCCAGCGGGCACGTTGCTCGGCGACGTGACGGAAGGCTCGGTCGAAGCGGAAGCGCTTGCCGAATCGACGCCGGAGCCGGTTGCCGAAGTGGCGGCTGCGGCCGAAGACGCCGACGCGCCCAAGAAGAAGAGCCGTCGCCGCAAGGTCGCTGCCGACGCCGCACCGGCGGAAGCGGTTGCCGCGCCCGAAGCGCCCGTCGTCGAGGCAGCGCCCGAACCCGAGGCCGAAAAGCCGAAGCGCAAGCGCCGCACCAAGGCGGAAATGGCAGCGGCGGAGGCACCCGTCGTCGCGGCACCGGTCGCGGACGAGCCCAAGAAGCGTCGTGCACCGCGCCGCAAGGCGACCGAGGAGGCCGCTGTCGAAGCCACGCCAGCGGCTCCGGTCGCGGCAGCCGAGCCGGCACCCGAGGCCGAGACGGCTGCGCCAACCGCGATCGATCCCGATCCGGGCGAGGCGGGCACGCCGCGCCGTGGCTGGTGGCAGCGGACGTTCGGCGCCTGATCGATCCCGGCGGGGCTCCTGTGACGGGAGCCCCGCCGGAACCGCTTCACCGTGGGTTCACGCAGGCGAGGCAAAGGAGCGCGCAGTCGATCGATGTCTTGCATGAAACGCCTTGTCGCCGGGTTTGTAACCGCGCTGTTACTGTGGGCACAGCCTGCCGCCGCACAGTCGATCCTGCGCGACGCCGAAACCGAAGCCTTGTTCAACGACATGTCCCGGCCGCTGATCGTCGCCGCCGGGCTATCGCCCAACACCGTCAAGGTGATCCTCATCAACGATGATTCGATCAACGCCTTCACCGCGGGCGGGCAGGTCGTATATGTGCATTCCGGATTACTCGCCGCCGCGGACAACGCCAACCAGGTGCAGGGCGTGATCGCGCACGAACTCGGCCACGTTGCCGATGGCCATGTCGTGCTGGCGGACGCCGGCTACCGCCCTGCGCTCGGCATTTCGATCCTCAGCCTGGTGCTCGGCATCGCGGCGATGGCGGCCGGTGCGGGCGATGCCGGTGCCGGCATCCTCGCCGCCGGGCAGACTGCCGCCGGTTACAAGGCGGCCGCCTTCAGCCGCGTACAGGAATCGACCGCCGATGCGACCGGCGCCAAGTTCCTGCGGCAGGCCGGGATCAGCGGTAAGGGCATGCTGACCTTCTTCAAGAAACTGCAAAGCCAGGAATATGCGGTCGGCCTTCAGAACATCGATCCTTACGCGCAAAGCCACCCGCTGAGCGGAGAACGCGTCGCGACGCTGACCGCCGACGTGGTCGCGTCACCCGCCTACAACAATCCGCCCGACCCCGATCTGGAGGAGCGGTTCAAGCGCGTGAAGGCGAAGCTGCTCGGTTTCGTCTCCGATCCCAAGACGACGCTAAACGTCTACCCGGCGAGCGATCAGTCGGAGTACGGCCATTATGCGCGTGCCTATGCGTGGCACAAGGCGGGCTATCCCAACAAAGCCGACGCCGAGACCAAGGCGTTGCTCGCGCTCAAGCCGCACGACCCATATTTCCTGGAAGTGCGCGGGCAGATCCTGCTTGAGGCGGGCAAGCCCCGCGACGCGCTGGCGCCGCTGCGCGAGGCGACCGAACTGACCCGCACCGCGCCGCTGATCGCCACCACGCTCGGCCACGCGCTGATCGCGACCGAGGACAAGGCTTATTATCCCGAGGCGGTGAAGGTGTTGCGGTCGGCGGTGGCGCGCGACGACGACAATCCGTTCGCCTGGTACCAGCTTGGCACCGCCTACGAACTGTCGGGCGACGAGCCGCGCGCCCTGCTCGCCAGTGCCGAGCAGGCGAGCCTGACTGGCGACGTGCCGCGCGCCGCCTATAGCGCGAGGGCCGCGATGGCCGGGCTGCCACCTAACAGCATCGACTGGATCCGCGCGCAGGACATCGCGATGACGTCGATGAACGATATCGAAGACAATCCCAACAAATATAAGAAGCGCCGATGAACCGACTGACTCCATTGCTGATTGCGTTGCTCGGTGCCGTGATCGGCGGCGTTGCCGTGTATCTCGGGAGCAGCCGGCTGACGGGTGCGACGGGCGACCAGGCGCGGATCGAGCAGGTCGTGCATGACTATCTGCTGTCGCACCCCGAGGTTCTGCCGGCGGCGATGGATGCGCTCCGCGACAAGGAACACGCCAAGACCATCGCCGACAATCGCGCCGCGATCCTCGAGCCGGTCGGCAGCGCCTGGGCAGGCAGCGCGCATCCCGACCTGACCATCGCCGAATATTACGATTACAATTGCGGCTATTGCCGGGCCAGCCTGCCGGCGATCGCGCAGTTGCTGGCGAGCGACCCGAAGCTGCGCATCGTCTTTCGTGAATTTCCGGTGCTGGCGGAATCGAGCGCAAGCGCGGCGCGGATGAGCCTGGCGGCGGCTTCGCAGGGCAAGTTCAAGGCGTTCCACGATTCGCTCTACGCGGGTGGCCAGGTCAGCGAACAGTCGATCGCGGCGGCGGCGAAGCTGGCTGGTGTGGATAGCGCCAAGGCGGCGGCGTTCACGCCGCGCGCCGATGCTGAGATCGCCTCCAACATGGGGGTCGCGCGGCAACTGGGGATGACGGGCACGCCAAGCTGGGTGATCGGCAATCACGTCGTGTCGTCGGCGCTGCCGCTGGAGACGTTGCAGAAATTGGTCGCACAGGCACGCGCCGGCGGCTGAACGGTCAGGCGACGGCAGTGCAGGGCGGCGTGGCATCGTTGGCGGCGCCGCGCCGCTCAGCGATCAGCCTCTCCCAGAATTCCTCTTCCTGGCGCGCGCGTTCGGCGCATTCGCGTGAGCGACGCGCAAGGATGATCATGTCTTCCAGGGTCATCGTCGATCCCCCCTCTTGTTGGTCAGAGCGCTTAGGCCAGGGTAAACGTCGCTTTGCACGAGAAGTCGCAGCTAACGCGCGCTTAACCATTCTTTCCTTTTGAAATTCGGCGGGACGAACGGTCGCGCTTTATCGGGTCGGTTCCCCGACACCCGTTGCGGCACCGCAACGGCGTTCCTATCTGCCGCGCACAAGGGGAAGCACATGCAACCAATCCTGTCCGTCCGGGGCGTCTCGAAGACTTACGCCTCGGGCCACCGCGCGCTCGAACCCGTCGATCTGGATATCAACAAGGGTGAGATCTTCGCGCTGCTCGGCCCGAACGGCGCGGGCAAGACGACGCTGATCAGCATCATCTGCGGCATCGTCACACCGTCGACCGGCACGATCACCGTGCTGGGCCATGATGCGATCCGCGATTTTCGCGCCGCACGCAGCGTGATCGGGCTGGTGCCGCAGGAACTGTCCGTCGACATGTTCGAGACGGTGCTGGCGAGCGTCCGCTACAGCCGCCGCCTGTTCGGCAAGGCCGGGCATGACGCCTATATCGAAGAGGTGCTGCGCGACCTGTCGCTGTGGGACAAGCGTAACGCGCGCATCCGCGAACTGTCGGGCGGCATGAAGCGGCGCGTGCTGATCGCCAAGGCGCTCTCCCACGAACCCGACGTGCTGTTCCTCGACGAGCCGACCGCCGGTGTCGATGTGGCGCTGCGCCGCGACATGTGGAAGCTCGTCCACAAGCTGCGCGCGAAGGGCACCACCATCATCCTCACCACGCACTATATCGAAGAGGCCGAGGAAATGGCCGACCGCGTCGGTGTGATCGACAAGGGCCGCATCATCCTGATCGAGCAGAAGACCGAATTGATGAAGAAGCTTGGCAAGCGGCAGATGCTGATCTCCTTGCAGGAGCCGATCGCCGCCGTGCCGCCCGACCTTGCCGATTGGCACCTGTCGCTGGAGGATGACGGCACCACGCTACGCTACGTGTTCGACGCGCAGGCAGAGCATACCGGCATCCCGTCGCTGCTGCGCAAGCTTGGTGAGATGGGGATCGGATTCAAGGATCTGGAAACGAGCAAGTCGTCACTCGAGGACATCTTCGTCGATCTGGTCGAGCGCAAGGAGCAGGCGGCGTGAGCACGGGCATCAACCATCATGGCATCTGGGCGATCTATCGCTTCGAAATGGCGCGGTCGCTGCGCACCGTCTGGCAGAGCATCGCTACGCCGGTCATCACCACGTCGCTATACTTTGTCGTGTTCGGCGGCGCGATCGGTTCGCGGATCAGTACGGTCGGTGGGGTCGGCTACGGCAGCTTCATCGTGCCCGGCCTCATCATGCTGTCGCTGCTGACACAGAGCGTATCGAACGCGTCGATCGGCATCTACTTCCCGAAGTTTACCGGCACGGTGTTCGAACTGCTGTCGGCGCCGGTCACCGCGATGGAGATGGTGGCGGGGTTCGTGGGTGCGGCGGCCACCAAGTCGATCGTGCTGGGGTTGCTGATCCTCGCCACCTCGGCATTGTTCGTGCCGCTGCATGTCGCGCATCCGCTGGCGATGATCGCGTTCCTGGTGCTGACGAGCGTGACGTTCAGCCTGTTCGGCTTCATCATCGGCGTATGGGCGAACGGGTTTGAGCAACTGTCGGTCGTGCCCGCCTTGCTCGTCACGCCGCTGACCTTCCTGGGTGGCGCGTTCTACTCGATCGACATGCTGCCGCAGCCGTGGCGGACGATCAGCCTGTTCAATCCGGTCGTGTACCTGATCAGCGGGTTCCGCTGGAGCTTCTTCGACAAGGGGGATGTCAGCATCGGGGTCAGTCTGGGCGTGACGGCGGTGTTCATGGTGGCGTGTCTGGTGGTGATCGCGACGATCTTCCGGACTGGCTGGCGGTTGAAGGCGTAACCCGAGCGAGCCGCGCAGCGAAGCTGCAAGGCGGTCGCGAAGCGACGCGACAGGCCGGCCGGCGTGGGCGACGCCCGCGTCCGACGTCATGGGATTTACTCCCATGACGGCCTGTGGTCCGACAGGCCGCGAACCGGCCCGACCGCAAGGCGTCAAGGCACGCCACGGGCAAAGCCCGTGTCGTCGGACGCGGCGGTGCCGCGCCGGCCAGCCGTTCGCGTCGCTTGCGCGACCGCCGCGCTACAAGCGCGGCTCGCTCCCTATCACCGGCAACGTCACTCGCGACCCGGCGCACACCCGCTGCGTCGCCTTGATGAAATCGCCGGGCTTGGCGCGCGCGATGTTGGGTACGAAGGTCTGCGGGTTGCGGTCGATCACCGGGAACCAGCTCGACTGGACCTGCACCATGATGCGGTGGCCCTTCTGGAAGACGTGGTCGTGGTCGCGGAGTGGCACATCCCAGGCGATTACCTTGTTGGGCGTCAGTGGCCGCGGCGCGACGTCGCTGGCGAGGAACTTGCCACGGCGCACCTCCATCGCGATCGGCCATTCGTAGCCGTTGAGCTGGCGTGGATACGCACCGAGCGGCGCATCCATATCAAACTGCTGGTAATTTTCAGGCAAGACGTCGATCAGCTTCACCACGAAGTCGCTGTCGGTGCCGCTGGTGCTCGCCATCAGGGTCGCGGCGAGCTTGCCTGTAACGGTGAGATCTGCGTCGAGCGGCGCGCTTACCCAGCTCAGCACGTCGGGCCGGTGGTCGACGAAACGCTGATCCGCGCTTTCCCACCAGCGCCACTCCGGACGTGGATACGTGGGTGAGATCGGGCGCTCGCGGAACGGCACCGGATTGGCGGGATCGGACACGTAATCGCGACACGCCTCGGTCTTCGCTGGCGCGGTGAAGCTGAGCGAGCCATCCGCATGAAGGAACAGGTTGGTCGGTGTGGCGCCCGCAGGCGGCCAGTGGCGATAGGTCTTCCACAGGTTCGATCCGGATTGCAGCATCTTCGCCTCGAACGATGGCCGCTCGCCGGTGCCGTGCAACCAGTAGCGGAAGAACGGCGTCTGGATCTGGTCGCGGAACTCGGCACCGGTATCGCGGCCGAGCGGGATGTTGCCGAGCGCGTCCATCTTGCCCTGCCAGGTGCCGTGCGCCCACGGCCCAGCCACCATCTGCGCGAGATGATCGGGATCATTCGCCTGTTGCTTGGCGTAGATCTGCCACGATCCCCACGGATCCTCCTGATCCCAGAAGCCCGCGACGTTGAGCGTCGGCACCGTCGTCTTGCCGAGCGCCGCCGTCCAGTTCTGGCTGGTGTAGAAGCTGTCGTGATTGGGATGGTCGAGCAGCGCGTTCAGCATCGGCACGCTGCCGCGGAAATAGCGCTTGTCCAGGTTCTCGACCGGGCCGAGCGCGAGGAACCACGCGTAGGTATCGACATTGCCGTAGTCGAACGGCTTGTTCTGCGTCTTGTCGACTTGCAGGCTCGACACCCAGTCGGCGGTGTAGCTGAGCCGAAGCGCGCCGTTACGGTGAAGATCGTCGTTCTGCCAATAGTCGATCCACGCCGCCTGCGGGCTAACCGCCTTCAGCGCCGGGTGCGGGTGCACCAGCGCCACGGCGGCGGCGAAACCGGGGTAGGAGACGCCCCACATCCCGACCTTGCCGTTATTGTCGGGCACGTTCTTCACCAGCCAGTCGATCGTGTCATAGGCATCGGTCGCCTCGTCGATGGCCTTTGGATCGGCCGGATGGACGGCGGTGGAGAGCGTGAATTTGCCGTCCGAGCCAAAGCGGCCGCGCATCGACTGGAACACGAAGATGTAACCGTCCTTGACCAGCGAGGCCCAGCTTCCCGGCACCTTGCCGGGGGCGGACTCCGGCACGCCGTAGGGCGTACGCTGGAGCAGGATCGGCAGCGGGCCGGTGTGGTCGCGCGGGCGGATGATGACCGTTTCCATCTTCGCCCCGTCGCGCATCGGCACCATTAGCTTCTGATAAGTGAAGGGCGCATCCGGCGCTTCGGCCGCGACCGGCGCCGCCTGCGGGCGGGCCGCGACGAGCGCGGGCAGGGCGGCCGCGGCAAGCAACATCAGAAAGCGGTGGCGCATCGATAATCTTTCGCAATTCGGCGAAAGCTTAGCCGGGGCGGTGTGCGCAGGTAAAGCCGGTGCTATGGCCGCGACGATTGCATGATGGGGAAAGCATGTCGGGAATGGAGTTTGCGTGTCGGGTCGTGCGGAAAGACGATGCGGCCGCGATCGCGGCGATCTACGCACATCATGTCCTGCACGGTACCGGCACGTTCGATCTGGTGCCGGTCTCGCAAGAGGACTGGCGCGTCCGGATCACCGATATCGTTGCGAACGGCTGGCCGTTCCTCGTCGCGGTGGGCGGCGGGCGCGTGATCGGCTATGCCTATGCGGCGCAGTTCCGCGACCGCGAGGCGTACCGGACAACCTGCGAGGACAGCATCTACATCGCCGAGGAGGCGCGAGGCGCGGGTGTCGGCGCGCGGCTGCTGGCGGCGCTGATCGCCGCCGCGCCGGCGGCGGGCTTCCGCGAGATGGTGGCGGTGATCGGCGGGCCGGAGCCCGCATCGGTCGCGCTGCACACGAAGCTTGGCTTTGCGGAAGCGGGGCGGCTGAACAACGTCGGCGTCAAATTCGGGCGATCGCTCGACGTGCTGTTCATGCAGCGCAGCGTCTAGCGACCGCCGTCTGGGCGCGCGGCACCCCGGCTCGCGCCGGAATGCCGTGTGCTGGACGGGTCAGTCGACGCGGTGTTCGCCCTTGACCCAGCGCACCGTGCCGGAGGAAGCGCGCATCACCACGCTCTCGGTGGTCAACATGCCCTTCTTGCGCTTCACGCCGGCGAGCAGCGAACCGTCAGTCACGCCGGTCGCCGCGAAGATGCAGTCGCCCTTGGCCAGTTCGGTGAGGTCGTACTGCTTGTCGAGATCGGTCACGCCCCACTTGGCGGCGCGGCCGCGCTCGTCGTCGTTGCGGAACAGCAGCCGGCCCTTGAACTGGCCGCCGACGCAGCGCAAAGCGGCCGCCGCCAGCACGCCTTCCGGCGCGCCGCCTGACCCCATGTAGATGTCGATGTTGGTGTCCGGGTTGGTGGTGGCGATCACGCCCGCCACGTCGCCATCCCCGATCAGCATCACGCCGCAGCCGAGCGCGCGCAACTCCGCGATCAGCTTCTGGTGGCGGGGGCGATCGAGCACGCAAGCCATGATCTTCGACGGCTCGACGCCTTTGGCGGCGGCGAGTGCGCGCACGTTCTCGCTCGGCGATTTGTCGAGATCGATGATGCCTTCGGGGAAGCCGGGGCCGACCGCGATCTTGTCCATATAGACGTCGGGCGCGTTGAGCAGCATGCCTTCCTCGGCGATCGCCAGCACGGCGAGGCTGTTGGGGCCGGCGGTAGCGCAGATCGTCGTGCCTTCGAGCGGGTCGAGCGCGATGTCGATCTTCGGCCCCTTGCCGATCGCCGAGCCGACCTTCTCGCCGATATACAGCATCGGTGCCTCGTCGCGCTCGCCTTCGCCGATCACGACGGTGCCGTCCATGTAGAGTTCGTTGAGCGCGGTGCGCATCGCATCCACCGCCGCCGCATCCGCCGCCTTCTCGTCGCCGTGGCCGATCAGCGGCGCGCAGGCGATCGCCGCAGCCTCCGTCACGCGAACCATTTCGAGGACGAGGACGCGGTCCAGAACGTTGCTGACGGTCGACATAGGCGGTTTCCTCTGTTTGTTTGCGCCAGCGGATAGGCAGCGGAGGTTCCGTTGTCGAGGCGAGGCTTACGGATTCTTGCCGACCCGGGTCAGCGTGGAGCATGTTTGTTGCCGTGCCAACGCCAGCGATAGTGGATCGGCAGAGTCACCGGGCGTGCGGCGGTGCGATCTCGAACAACACCGGCCAGTTCTTGCCCGTCACGAACAACCGACGACCCTTGGCATCCCAGGCGATGCCGTTCGCCACCGCATCACCGCCGCCGGCATCGGCCTTCTTGGTCAGCGCGCTCACGTCGATCCAGCCGATCACGTGCCCGCTTGTCGGGTCGATCCGCGCGATGATGTCGGTCATCCAGACGTTGGCGAGGATCTCGCCATCGACATATTCGATCTCGTTGAGGTTGGCGACCGGGTTGCCGTCCGCCGTCACCTTCAGCCGCTTGACCACGCGCAACGTCTTGGGATCGAGGAAGCGCAGCACCGGCGTGCCATCCGACATGATGAGGTGGTGCGCGTCCCTGGTCAGCGCCCAGCCTTCGCCGGCATATTGGAACGTGCCGAGCCGCTTGAACCCGCCGAGGCTCCAGCGATAGCCGTGGCCGTTCTTCCACGTCAGACTGACGATCTGGTCGCCATTGTCGACGATGCCCTCGCCGAACTCGGACGGCGGCGTCGCGATCTTGCGGCGAACCGTGCCGGTCTTGATGTCGACCTGGCGGATCGTCGAGCGGCCCTCCATGCCGGTGCTCTCGAACAGGCTGCCGTCGCGGTAGAACAGCCCTTCGGTATAGGCGCTCGGGTCGTGCGGGTAGGTGGCGATCACCTTTGCCGCGTCGAGCGGCAGCGGATCGGCCAGCGCCGGCGCGGCGACGAGCAAGGCAAGGAGGGCGAGCGCGCGCATCAGTCGCGCAGCAGCTCGTTGATGCTGGTCTTGGAGCGGGTCTGCGCATCGACGCGCTTGACGATGACCGCGCAGTACAGCGCCGGTTTGCCGTCGCCGCCACCCATCGAGCCGGGCACGACCACCGCGTAGGCTGGCACCGACCCGATATGGACTTCGCCGGTCGCACGATCGACGATCTTGGTCGATGCGCCGAGGTACACGCCCATCGAGAGCACCGCGCCTTCGCCGACGCGCACGCCCTCCGCCACTTCGGCACGCGCGCCGATGAACGCGCCGTCGCCGATGATGACCGGATCGGCCTGGAGCGGCTCCAGCACGCCGCCGATACCCGCACCACCGGAGAGGTGGACGTTCCTGCCGATCTGCGCGCACGACCCGACGGTCGCCCACGTGTCGACCATCGTGCCTTCACCGACATAGGCGCCGATGTTGACGAAGCTCGGCATCAGGATCGCGCCTTTGGCGATGAAGCTGCCCCGCCGTGCGACCGCACCCGGCACGACGCGGAAACCACCGGCGCGGAACTCGGCCTCGCCCCAGTCGGCGAACTTGGACGGCACCTTGTCGAACGCAGGCGCGCCCGACGCGCCGCCTTCGACGAGGGTGTTGTCGTTGAGGCGGAACGACAGCAGCACCGCCTTCTTGAGCCACTGGTTGACGACCCAGCCGTCTCCCTGCGGCTCGGCGACGCGGGCCTTGCCGCTATCGAGCAGGTCCAGCGCGGTTTCGACCGCATCGCGCACCGGCGCGCCAGTCGTGAAACCGATCGTGTCCCGCGCGTCCCATGCCGCTTCGATGGTCGTTTGCAGGTCGCTCATTGGTCCTCCAGAATGTCGTGCAGCCAGTGCGTGATATCGGTGCAGGTGAAATCTATGAAAGCGCGGTCAGCATCGTGGCCCTGTTCGGAGCCGTTATCGATCCACACGGTCGTCATGCCGATGGCCTTTGCGGGGGCGAGGTTGCGCGCCATGTCGTCCGCGAACAGCGATTGCGTGGGATCAAGCCCGAATGCCGCGCACAGCCCGGCATAGGCCGAGGCTTGCGGCTTCGGGATCAGGTTCATCGCGTGAATGTCGTGCACCGCCTCGAAGCTCTCCGACAGGCCGAGCCGGTCCAGCACGCGTCCGGCATACAGCCGCTCGCCGTTGGTGAAGACGATCTTGCGCCCGGGCAGCCGCGCGATCGCGGCGGCGAGGGGCAGGTTCTCCTCCAGCACGTCCATCTCGACATCGTGGACGAAGTCGAGGAATTCGTGCGCGTCGACCTCATGCTCCGCCATCAGCCCCGCGAGCGTGGTGCCGTGGCCGAGGAAATACTGCTTCTGCATGCGGTACGCCTCGTCGCGTTCCACGCCGAAGCGCTGCGCGATATAGCCGGTCATCTTCGCGTCGATCTGGCTGAACAGGTTCGCACTCGCCGGGTACAGCGTGTTGTCGAGATCGAAGATCCAGTTGCGGATATGGGCGAGGCGCTGGTGCATGCCCGCGCGCTCTAGGCCGGGCGCGGGCGGGGGGCAAGGCGCGGGTGGCCTCCGTCACGGCCTTCTCGGGCGGGAGTAACTGGGCAAACGCGCTATCGATCGTCGCGATCGTCGCGGCTCTCGCGTCGGTCACGGTTGTCGTCATCGTCATCGTCGTGCCCGACCACCCAGGTATGGTCCTGATTTTCCACGCGGGAGCGGATCTTGCTGCCGTGTGCGTCCCTTGCCGGTTCGTAGCGGTAGCGTTGTTCGATCAGGTTGCAGGTGGTCGCGTCGATATCCGGGTTGCCGCTGCTCCGCCGGATCGTGCAGCCCGTCGCGCGGCCGTCGACCTCGACGGTGTAGCTGACGTACACGGTGCCGCCGACCCGCGCCCGAAGCGCGCTCTTCGGATAGTCCGAACCGCGGATCCGGCCGCTCTTCTGATACGCCTCTTCAGCGACGCCGCCGCCATCACCGTCACCGCTGCCGCCGCTGCCCGTACCTTGGCCGATGCCGCCAGCACCGGTGCCCACGCCGGGTTTGTTGGCCGCGCCGGATGTCGCCTGATTGCCCTTCGCGGCGATCGGCGCGGCGACGACGGGGGGCGGCACCGGCATCGGGATCTTCGGCGGTGGCGCTACGACTTCGGTCGCTTTCGAGCGCTGGTTCGGCGGCGCGGCGGCGGCGGCCTTGTGCCGGGTCGGCTTCGGGCGCGGTTGTGGAGGCGGCGGCGGCGGCGGTGGTGGGGGCGGCGCGGGTGGAGTCACGCCGAACAATGCAAGATCCTGCGTCACGACGCGCGGCATCGTCACGGTAAACCCGCTGATGAGCAGGAAGCCAAGCCCGACCTGCAACACCGCCGCCGCGATCGCGGCACCGATCTTCCTGTCGCTGCTGGCCCGGTATGTCGTCATCGTCGCGTGCCAACCTTGTTTGCCGCCGTCGGTTCCCGCGGCTTTGCGGCTGTAGCGCGCGACGGCTATCGTTCGTCCAGCCGATTCGTTCAGGAGCCTGCCGTATGACCCAGTTTCGGGACCGAGCGATCCAGCTCTACGATGCCTTCACGCACGAACATCGCGACCGGCGCGCGTTGCTACGCGACATGGTGGCGTTGACCGGGTCGGTGGCGGCGGCGGAACTGCTGATCGCGGGGATCGCCGCATCGCCAGCGGCCGCCGCGATCACCGATGCGGCCGATCCGACGCTCGATATCGTGACGGAGCCGTATGGCGTCGGGCCAGGCAAGCAACTGACCGGCTATTTCGCGGCACCTAAGGGCAAGACCGGGCTCGGCAGCGTCATCGTGTTTCATGAAAATCGCGGGCTCACCCCGCATATTCAGGATGTCGCCCGCCGCTTCGCCTTGGCCGGCTTCCGCGCGGTCGCGCCCGATTTCCTGAGCGATCAGGGCGGTACGCCTTCCGACGAGGATAAAGCGCGCAATATGATCGCTAAGGCGGATCTCGCCGCGATCACCAGCGAGGCGGTCGGCACGATCGGCGCGATGCGGGCGCGGCCGGGTGGCAACGGCAAGGTCGCGGTGGTGGGGTTCTGCTGGGGCGGGGCGCTCGTCAACCGGGTGGCGGTGGCGGCGGGCGATGCGCTGGCGGCGGGGGTCGCCTATTACGGGCCGGCGCCGGACCCGGCCGAGGCGGTGAAGGTCGCCGCGCCCTTGCTGCTCCATTACGCGGGCAAGGACGCGCGCGTCGCCGCGACCGGCGGACCGTGGGTGGCGGCGCTGAAGGCGGCGGGCAAGGACGTGACGGATTACACCTATGACGGCGTCGATCACGCGTTCAACAACGACACGGCGGCCGATCGCTACAACGCGGCGGCGGCGACGCTGGCGTGGGAGCGGACGCTCGAGTTCCTGCACACACATATCGACGGCTGAGCGCAGGCAAACGGACCAACCAGGGAGGCTAAGCGATGGCGAACGATCTCATTCTCTACACAAACCCGAGGTCACGCGGGCGGATCGCGCGCTGGATGCTGGAGGAAGTCGGTGCGAGCTACGAAACGGTGGTGCTCGATTATGCATCGTCGATGAAGGGGCTGGAATATCTGACGGTCAACCCGATGGGCAAGGTGCCGGCGATCGTTCATGGCGGCAAGGTCGTCACCGAATGCGCCGCGATCTGCGCCTATCTCGCCGATGCGTTTCCCGATGCCGGGCTGGCGCCGCCGCCGGCCGGGCGCGCGGACTATTACCGCTGGCTGTTCTTCGCCGCCGGACCGGTCGAGCAGGCGTTCACCAACAAGTCGATGGGGGTCGAACCCGACGATCGCCAGAAGCGCATGGCGGGCTACGGCTGTTTCGAGCAAACCGTCGACACGTTGGAAGCGGCAGTGACTGGCCGCACCTACGTCGCCGGTGACAGGTTCACCGCTGCCGACGTGTATGTCGGCTCGCAGATCGGCTTCATGCTTCAGTTCGGCATGCTGGAGGCGCGACCCGCGTTCACCGCCTATTCCGAGCGGGTCTACGCACGCGAGGCGTTCAAGCGTGCGTCGGCGCTTGACGACGCACTCATCGCAGCGGCGCAGGCAGCGGAGGCGGAGTGATGCGAGCGGCAGCGACCTGCACTGTGGGCCGGTCGCGCCGCAAGTACCGGCCGAGTGCCGGCTTAACCCGCTCGGCAGCGGCATAGGAGAGGTGGTTGTCGTCCGAATAGGCGAGCGCGCCGGCGAGATCACCGTGGCAGACCGTCGCGTCGCACAAGGCGTCGCTCATCCGTAACACGCGAACACGCGGATCGCGCTTCAGGCGGGCGAGAATGGGCGCATATTCCGCCTGCTCGGCCTCGAAAACGGCGCGTGGGATAGCCGGGTGGAAGGCGGTGCGACCGAACATGGTGGCACGCGGCGCCGCATCGCCGCCGAAGGTCAGCGAATGGGCCGAGGGCAGCACGAACAGGAAGCGACGGTCCGGATATCGCTTCAGGAGTGCGCCGAACCCCGCCTCCACCGCCACCGCCCCGGCCACGCGGGCGTTGGTGGGGTCGACATAGCTGTCGATGCTGACCGCCTGATGCCAATAGGCGGGGATGACGACAGTGCGTACCGCCGGATGACTGTCGAGCAGTGCGACGGCGAGGCGGTTTAGATAGCGGTACTTCGCCTCTTCACCCACCTTCGCGTAGCCGAGCAGCGGCCGATAGCCGGTGTCGCTGATCTGGTAGCCGGCGTGGCCCGCCTCGTCCGCCGCCTCGAATACGCTCTGCGCGAGGGCGTCGGCATGGCTGTCGCCGATCACGAGCAGATCGGGCACCGCGCCGGGTGTGCCGCGCACGCACAGCGTCGCCAGCGTGCGACGCTTCTGATAGGCGCCGCCGCAGGTGCGGGGCGGCCCCTGATAAGCTGCCTTGTTCGCCATCGCGACGATCGCGGGTGAGATCCGCCACGCCAGGCCGTCGCGCGCGAACACCAGCCCGATCGCGGCGATCCCGCAGGTGAGCGCGGCGGTGGTGGCGAACAGCCGTCGCGGCGCAACCGGCGCGGCCGGGCGACGGAACGGCCGTTCGACAAAGCGCCACGACAGGGTCGCCATGACGATGGCCAGCGGCAGGATCGCCAGCTTGAGCGTAAGGTTGAGATCGAGGAACACGTAGCGGGCGAACACGATGATCGGCCAGTGCCACAAGTATAGCGAGTAGCTGATCAGTCCGATGAAGCGCGGTGCGGGATGCGACAGCAGCCGCCCCGCCATCGTTTGCTGACCACCCATGCCCGCGTACAGGATCAGCACCGCGCCGAGTACCGGCGGGATCGCGCCGAGGCCGGGGAACGGCGTGTGCGCCGTGTAGAGCACGATCGGCAGGGCGATCAGTATCAGCCCGGCCAGCCCGGCGACTTCCGCCATCCCCGCCCGGCGCGGTACGCCTGCGACACCGAGCGCGAGCAGCGAACCGGCGAGTAATTCCCACGCGCGGGTCGGCAGCAGGTAGAAGGCTGCGACCGGCGCCGCCTGCGTGCCATGGATGCTGAGCGCCAGCGATACCGCGAAGCACAGCGCCACGGCCGCCTTCATCCACGTCCGGCTGCCGGCCCGTGACGCCACGATCAGCAGGAGCGGGAAGACGATGTAGAATTGTTCCTCGACCGACAGCGACCAGGTGTGGAGCAGCGGCTGGAACTCGCTTTTCAGACCGAAATAGTCGCCGCTGCCAAGCCAGAAGCCGATGTTTGACACGTAGACGCTGGTCGCAGCCATGCTCGACCCGTAGTCCTTGAGATCGGACGGTAATTGCAGCGCGGCCGCGAACACCGAGACGATGCAGATCAGCGCGAAATAGGCCGGGAAGATGCGGCGGATGCGGCGCACGTAGAACTGTGAAATGCTGTAGCTGCCGGCGCGGATGTCTTCGTCCAGGCTCATCGTGATGAGGAAGCCGGATATGACGAAGAAGATGTCGACGCCGACGAAGCCACCGGAGAGCCCGGCGAAGCCGATGTGAAACAGCACAACTGGGATGACGGCGAGCGCGCGCAGCCCGTCGATGTCGGTCCGATACTGTTTCACGCTGTCCCCTTCGACCCTGGGGAGCCCGTTCTTCAACGATCGGCGAAGGTCATCGGAAGGCCCCCGCCTTCCGATGACCCCGGTTCGCAGGTGGTGCCTGCGCGCCGTGGTGAAGTCGACCTCATCCCCGCTAAACCCGGGGATCTTCGGCCCCGGACGATGCGGGTATTTCACAGAAGGGCACGGTGCAGAATGCGATGCCACCATAACCGTGCTAATTTTGCGCAGTTTGCGCAGCGGCCCGGCGGCAGATCGTTATGCTAGTGCGCGCCCAGGACCGCAGCAGGAAGCAATCGGGCGCGGCAGCGGCGCGATGCCGCCGCCGTCAGAGCGAGATGCGCGCGTTCAGGAAGTCCGGCAGCGGGCCGTTCCAGCCGTCATCAGGCCCGTCGTCCTGCTCGCGTCGATCACGACGGGGCACGCCGCGATCATCACGCGGCGGACGCGTGTCGCGGGACGCGCGTTCTTCGCGGGCGGGACGGGCATCGCTGACGGGCCGCTCCTCACGCGCCGGACGTTCAGCGCGCGCCGGACGTTCCTCACGTACAGGACGTTCCGCATGCGCCGGACGCTCCTCGCGCTGCGCGGTGTCGCGCGCGGGACGGTCCGCGCGCGGCTGACGTTCCGCGCGCGGCGCCTGCGGTGCGGTCTCGGGCTCTGGCGCGGCCGGCTTCGCTTCGGACTTTTTCACGGGCTTGCCGCGCGTCCGCTTGCGCGTGGTACCCTCGGCCGGCGCTTCGTCGGCGGCGCCTTCGTAGCGCTCGATCTTCAGGCCGGTGAGCTTCTCGATATTGTCGATGTTCTCGGCGTCTTCGGCGGTCGCAAACGTGAAGGCGATACCGGTCGCGCCGCCGCGACCGGTGCGGCCGATGCGGTGGACGTAATCGTCCGGATGCCACGGCGCGTCGTAGTTGAAGACGTGGCTGACACCCTTGATGTCGAGCCCGCGCGCGGCGACGTCGGACGCGACGAGGATCGTGACCTCGCCCTTCTTGAACCGCTCCAGTTCGGCGAGCCGCTGCGGCTGCTCCATGTCGCCGTGGATTTCCGACGATTTGAAGCCGGCGCGTTGCAGCGACTTGTTGAGTTCACGCACCGTCGTCTTGCGGTTGGAAAAGATCATCGCGGTGGCGACCTCTTCCATCTCCAGCAGCTCGATCAGTTTCTCGCGCTTTTTCGAGGAAGAGACCGGCACTAGCCACTGTCGGATGTTGATATTGGCGGTGGCGGGGCGCGCGACCTCGATCGTCTTGGGATTGTCGAGGAACTTGTCGGCCAGCTTCTTGATGACCGGCGGCATCGTCGCGGAAAACAGCAAGGTCTGGCGCGCGGGCGGCAACTTGGTGCAGATTTCCTCGATATCGGGGATGAACCCCATGTCGAGCATCCGGTCCGCCTCGTCGATCACCAGCAGCGAGCAGCCGTTGAGCATGATCTTGCCGCGCCCGAACAGGTCCATCAACCGGCCCGGCGTGGCGATCAGCACGTCGACGCCCTTTTCCAGCGCGGCGAGCTGGTCGCCCATCGACACGCCGCCGATGAGGAGCGCCATCGAAAGCTTGTGGTTCTTGCCGTATTTCTCGAAGTTCTCGGCCACCTGCGCGGCGAGTTCGCGCGTCGGCTCGAGGATCAGCGAGCGCGGCATGCGCGCGCGGCTGCGGCCTTCGCCGAGGATGTCGATCATCGGCAGCACGAACGCGGCGGTCTTGCCGGTGCCGGTCTGCGCGATCGCGACGAGATCCTTGCCCATCAGGACGCTAGGGATCGCGCTCGCCTGGATCGGAGTCGGCTCGGTATAGCCGGACTCGGTCACGGCGGAGAGAAGTTCGTCGGAAAGGCCGAGATCGGCAAAGGTCATGTAGGATCCGGATTCTTGCGCCACACGGCGAAGGCGCTCGCAGGCACCTCTAGCGCTTGCGGATTAGCGCGCGAATGTCAAGAAAAACGCGGATTATCGCTTCTCGACGATCCGTTTGAACGTCTCGATCGCGCAGACACCCCCGGACCGAGAGCGAATCGCGTCACGACCGGCGCACATCATGCCATCATCGGGCAGGCGCAGATACAGATCGGGATAGAAATCGAGCGCCGGGCAATCGTCGTCGAAATGCGCACGGATCCGCTCGCCGGTTTCCAGCAGCAGGTCGATGCTGTTGGGGCCGGTGATCACCGCGCGGTCGAGCGTGGTGAGCGGCACGCATTTCGGGCCCTTCTTCTCTTCCAGCCGCACCGGCCGCTCGGCGCGTTCGCGACGTTCGGGCAACATGCGCGGGATGCGAATCACGATGCGCGAGTGGAAGGTATATTGCGCAAGCTCGACCCGCTCGAACGGCTGCGGGCGCGGCTGGTCGGCCGCCGCGGCGGGCACCAGCGCAAGCAACGCGATAAGGGAAACGATCGAATTCGACATGAACCTGTATTGGGTGACCCGCGACGTTTGAACGGACGATGAATTCGCCTGATCCGTGCTGCCACATCCGCACGTTGCCGAGCGGAACTCACGCATGGTAGGCGCATCCCCCATGAATACAGCACAGTCCGCGCTCGTCGAGGCGGTTCGCGCCACGCTTGGCGAAAAGGCCGTCATTACCGACCGCCACGACATCGCGCCGTGGGAAAACGACTGGCGCGGCCGCTATTATGGGCACGCGCCCGCCATTCTGGCACCTGTGGATACCGCTGGTGTCGCGACGGTGCTGAAGCTTGCGGGGGAGCACGGCGTGGCGCTGGTGCCGCAAGGCGGCAACACCTCGATGGTCGGTGGCGCGACACCGCCGGCCGACGGTTCGGCGCTGATCCTGTCGTTGCGGCGGCTCCAGCGAATCCGCTCGATATCCGCGCAGGACAACCTCGCGGTGGCGGAAGCCGGCGTGATCCTTGCCGATCTCCACGATGCGGCGGCACGGGTCGGACGCCGCTTCCCGCTGACGCTCGGCGCACGCGGCAGCGTGACGATCGGTGGGCTTGCCTCGACCAACGCGGGCGGCACGCAGGTGCTGCGCTTCGGCACGATGCGCGGGTTGATCGCGGGCGTCGAGGCGGTGCTGCCCGACGGCACCGTGCATGATGGGCTGGTGGCGCTGAAAAAGGACAATCGCGGCTACGATCTCAACCAGTTGCTGATCGGCGCGGAGGGGACGCTCGGTATCATCACCGCCGTCACGCTGCGGCTGGTGCCGGCGGCGGCGGACCGGGCGGTGGCGTGGGTCGGCGTGGCGGACCCCGAAACCGCGCTGGCGCTGCTGAGGCGGCTGGAGGCGCAGACCGACACGATCGAGGGGTTCGAGATCATCTCCGGCGATTCGCTGGCGCGCGTGCTGGAGCATATTCCGGCGACGCGATCGCCGCTTGTCGGGCAACATCCCTGGCACGTCCTGATCGAGGCGACCGTGGCCGATGCGGGAGGAGAAGCGCCCGCCGCGCTGCTCGAACGGCTGCTCGCGCCAGCGATCGCGGCGGGGCAGGTGGCGGACGCGGTGATCGCCGCGAATGCGGCGCAGGCCGATGCGTTCTGGCGAATCCGCGATTCGCTTTCCGAAGCCGAGCGTGCCGGCGGCCCCGCCGTGCAGCACGACATTTCCGTGCCCGTGGCGGGGATGCCGCGTTTCATGATCGAAGCCGCCGCCGCCGCCGAGGCGCGCTTCCCGGGCTCGCATGCCACCGCCTTCGGTCACCTTGGCGACGGCAACGTGCATTTCCACGTTCGCGCGCCGGCCGGCAGCGATCCCACGCGCTGGTATGCCGAGGACGCGCCGGTGGTAACGCGCTTCGTTCACGATCTCGTCGTCGCGGCGGGTGGTTCGATTTCGGCAGAGCACGGGATCGGCCAGATGAAGCTGCGCGAACTCGAACGCCTGTCGCCGCCTGCGCGATTGGCGGCGCAGCGTGCGATCAAGCGCGCTCTCGATCCGTCCTGGATTATGAACCCCGGCAAGCTCGTTACGCTTGCGCCGGATCGAACCGCGCCATAGAGCCAAACACCAATCGGCGCGTCCGGACGGCCGGCTTTTCTTGGAGATGATTATGGCCAGCGCGCCGCAACAAGCCTCGCTTCCCCTGTTCTACAACGCGCTCGAGCCGCTTTCGAGCGGGGCACATGCCGCCTTCAAGCTGCGCCAGCTCGACCGCGCGCCGTTCCTCGTCAACCAGCACGCGATTCCGGTAACCGTCGACGAGTTCGTTCACGTCCAGCGTTCGATGCCGATCGTGTTCACCGCTGGTGACGACGCGGTGCCGATCGCGCTGATGGGCCTGAACGAAGGCGTCAACGTCTTCATCGACGATCAGGGCAAGCTCGATGACGCGTCGGTCTACGTGCCGGCGTATGTGCGCCGCTATCCGTTCATGCTCGCGCGGCTGACGCCGGACGCGCAGGAACTGTCGCTGTGCTTCGATCCGACCGCCGACGTGATCGGTGCGTTCGACGAGGGCGAGGCGCTGTTCGAGGACGGCAAGCCCGCGCCGATCGTGCAGAACATCCTTCAGTTCAACGAGATGTTCGAGGAAGCCGGCGCCCGCACCGCCAATTTCATGCGCGAAGTGCGTGAAATGGGCCTGTTGATGGAGGGTGAGATCTCGATCCAGCCCGAGGGCGCGCCGCAGCCGTTCGTCTATCGCGGCTTCCAGATGGTGAACGAGGAAAAGCTCAACGAATTGCGCGGCGATCAGCTGCGCAAGATCCAGAAGAACGGCATGCTGCCGCTGCTGCATGCGCACCTGTTCTCGTTGCAGCTCATGCCGCAGTTGTTCGATCGCCAGAACCGCGCGGGCAAGGTGCCGTTGCCGCAGCTTCAGAGCTGATTGACGTAGGGCGGACGGTAACATGTCCGCCCGCTCTCAGGCCGTTCGTGTCGAGCGAGGTGATAAAGCGAGGGCAGAGACGTGCTTTTACAGGCACGCCTCAAGATACGCCTGATCGAAGCCGAACTGCCGGGCCTTCTCCAGCGTATACGGCCGCAATCCCATCGAGCGGTATTCGCCGATAATCTTGCCCTCGGCGCTTTCGTCAAGATATTCGAACTTGAACAGCTCCTGCGTGACGATCACCGGACCTTCCATGCCGATCACTTCGGTGATGTTGGTCACGCGGCGCGAACCGTCGCGCAGGCGCTTCACCTGTACGATCATGTCGACCGAATCGGCGATCTGGCGGCTGATCGCCTCCTTGGGCATTTTGATGTCGCCCATCATCACCATGTTCTCCATACGGCCCAGGCACTCGCGCGGGGAGTTGGAGTGGAGCGTACACATCGAGCCGTCGTGGCCGGTGTTCATCGCGGCGAGCAGATCGAAACACTCGCTCCCGCGGATTTCGCCGAGGATGATTCGATCGGGGCGCATACGCAGCGAGTTCTTGACGAGATCGCGGATCGAGATTTCGCCCTGACCCTCAAGGTTGGCGGGCCGCGTTTCCAGCGGCAGCCAGTGCGGCTGTTGCAGGCGGAGTTCGGCCGCGTCCTCGATCGTCAGCACGCGCTCGCCCGGGTCGATCATCTTCGACAGCGCGTTGAGCATCGTCGTCTTGCCCGAGCCGGTACCGCCCGAGATGACGACGTTGAACCGGCACGCGCCCGCGATCTTCAGCGCGGTCGCCATCCTCACGCTCATCGAGCCGAAGCCCGCCATCATGTCGAGCGTGATCGGCTTGTCGGAGAACTTACGAATCGAGATCGCGGTGCCGCGCAGCGACAGCGGTGGCACGATCACGTTGACGCGAGAGCCGTCCTTGAGGCGGGCGTCGGCGAGTGGCGTGGTCTGGTCGACGCGGCGGCCGACCGAGTTGCAGATGCGCTGTGCGATCTGGAAAAGATGCTCCTCGTCGCGGAACTGGATTTGCGCGAGTTCGAGCTTGCCCTTGCGCTCGACGAAGGTCTGGTTGGGGCCGTTGACCATGATGTCGGTGATGTTCGGGTCCGACAGCAATTCCTCGAGCGGCCCCAGGCCCAGCAACTCGTCGACCAACACCTTTTCGAGCGCGAACTGCTCGCGGCGGTTGAGCGTCAGCTTCAGCTCGGCGAGCACCTCACCGATGATCGGGCGGAATTCCTCGGCGAGTTCGTCCTTGTTGAGCGTGGCCGCCGCTTCGGGATCGACGCGTTCGAGCAGGCGCGGCAGCACCTGTTCCTTGATCTTGTGGATCGATGCCTCGAACCCTTCGACCCGGCTGTTGCCGGCCTCTCCCGACGCTGCCTGCCGCTCGGCGAGGCGGGTCATCGCGTCCTGCGCGCCGCCGGGCATAGCACCAAGCGCGCCCTCGATCTCGCCGGGCATCGGCAGGTCGTTCAGCGGCGGGAACTGGTCGGACGCGACATCGGCGTCTGTGGCGGGGCGGGCGCTACCGCCCTGCATCGGTCGCGCAACGCCGAAGGCGGGGCGGTTGCCGGGTCCAGCGGCACCGGGGCGGCGGCCAAATGCACTCATTCTTCGCAGTCCTTCATCTCGACGAGACTGCGTAGCGGAGAAGTTTTGAGATTTGCCTAATGGCGAAGAAAGGGTCGCGCGGAGCGATGCCGCGCGGCGTCAGATTGGGGGGCAGGCGGGCGCATGGCCCGCCGCGGCTCAGCCGACCTGTTCGGCCAGAACGATCAGCCCGCTTGCGTTCACCTCGGCGAAACCGCCGAGGATCGGCAGCGTCTCGGGCTCGCCCTTGTCGGTGCGATAGATCTGGAGGGCGCCGTCGCGGATCGTCGACATCACCGGCGCATGGCCTTCGAGCACGCCGAAATCGCCCTCGGTGCCGGGCACGACAACCATATAGACCTCCTCCGAGCGGACGAGTTTCTCAGGCGTGACGAGTTCGAAGTGCAGCATATCTCGGTTCCTTTAACCCCTCCTTGCGGCAAGGCGAGGGCGGGGCGGGGCACGCCTCGCGCACCCTTCGCCCCACCAGACCTCGCCCTGCGCGGGCGAGGCGATCAGAAGCTTACGCCTCGTGGGCCATCTTCTCGGCCTTGGCGACCGCTTCCTCGATGCCGCCGACCATGTAGAACGCGCTCTCGGGCAGGTGATCGTACTCGCCCTCGACGACGGCCTTGAACGACTTCACCGTGTCCTCGATCGCCACGAACTTGCCGGGGATGCCGGTGAAGACCTCCGCGACGTGGAACGGCTGGCTGAGGAAGCGCTGGATCTTCCGCGCGCGGCTGACGGTCAGCTTATCTTCTTCGGACAGCTCGTCCATGCCGAGGATGGCGATGATATCCTGAAGCGACTTGTACTTCTGGAGCGTCGACTGCACCGCACGCGCGGTGTCGTAATGCTCCTGGCCGACGACGCGTGGTTCGAGCACGCGGCTGGTCGAGTCGAGCGGATCGACCGCCGGGTAGATGCCCAGCTCCGAAATCGCGCGGTTGAGCACCGTGGTCGCGTCCAAGTGGGCGAACGACGTCGCCGGCGCCGGATCGGTAAGATCGTCCGCCGGAACGTACACGGCCTGCACCGAGGTGATCGAGCCCTTGTTGGTCGAGGTGATGCGCTCTTGCAGCGCGCCCATGTCAGTCGACAGCGTCGGCTGATAACCCACGGCCGATGGAATGCGGCCGAGCAAAGCCGACACTTCCGCGCCCGCCTGCGTGAAGCGGAAGATGTTGTCGACGAAGAACAAAACGTCCTGGCCTTCGACGTCGCGGAAATATTCGGCGATCGTCAGGCCCGACAGCGCGACGCGGGCGCGGGCGCCGGGCGGCTCGTTCATCTGGCCGTATACCAGCGCGACCTTCGAACCTTCCGAGGTGGCATTGCCGTCGGCATCCTTGGCGATGACGTTGGCGTCGAGGAACTCGTGATAGAGATCGTTGCCCTCGCGGGTACGCTCACCCACGCCGGCGAACACCGAGGTGCCGCCGTGGCCCTTGGCGATGTTGTTGATGAGCTCCTGGATCAGCACGGTCTTGCCGACGCCGGCGCCGCCGAACAGGCCGATCTTGCCGCCCTTGGCGTAGGGCGCGAGCAGATCGATCACCTTGATGCCGGTGACGAGGATCGCGTTCTCGGTCGACTGATCGACGAAGGCAGGGGCCTTGGCGTGGATCGGCGCCGTCTCGGTATTACCGATCGGGCCACGCTCATCAATCGGCTCACCGATGACGTTCATGATGCGGCCGAGCGTCTTCGGGCCGACCGGCATGCGGATCTGCGCGCCGGTGTCGGTCACGGTCTGGCCACGCATCAGGCCGTCGGTCGCGTCCATTGCAATCGTGCGGACGGTGTTCTCGCCGAGATGCTGCGCGACTTCCAGCACCAGCCGGTTCCCGTTGTTGCTCGTCTCCAGCGCGTTCAGGATCGCGGGCAGATTACCCTCGTCGAACGTCACGTCGATGACCGCGCCGATCACCTGGCTGATGCGGCCTACGTTGTTGGTGGTCGCTACCGGAGCGATCGTGTCGGGGGCGGTTGCCATTGCTCGTCCTACCTTCTTGCGATTACTTCAGCGCTTCCGCGCCGGAAATGATTTCGACCAGTTCGGTCGTGATCGCGGCCTGTCGGGCGCGGTTATACTGGATGCTGAGCCGCTTTATCATGTCGCCGGCGTTGCGAGTGGCGTTTTCCATCGCGGTCATGCGGCTGCCCTGTTCGGACGCGGCATTCTCCAGCAGCGCGCCGAAGATCTGGATCGCGATGTTGCGCGGTAGCAGATCGGCGAGGATCGACTCTTCGTCCGGCTCGTACTCGACCGCCGCACCGCCATCATCAGCGGGCGCTACATCGTTGGCGGGCAACGCAACCGGTATGATCTGGCGGCCGATCGGCTCCTGCACCAACGCCGACTGGAAACGGGCGTAGAACAGGTGCGCGACGTCGAATTCGCCGGCTTCGTAGCGGGCGATCACGTCCTCGGTAATCGCCTTGGCGTCGGCGAAGGCGACCGTCTTGATGTGGCCCATCTCGTGGTCGACCACGATCTGCGTCGGGTAGAAGCGCTTGATGACGCGGCCCTTCTTGCCCGCCACGTAGATCTTGACGGTCTTGCCGGCCTTTTCGAGCTCCTCGGCCTTGCGGCGTGCGGCGCGGACGATGTTCGAATTGAAAGCGCCGGCCAGACCACGCTCGGAGGTCGCCACGATCAGCAGATGGACTTGATCGCTGCCGGTGCCGGCGAGCAGCTTCGGACCGCTTTCGCCAGCCGTCACCTTCGAGGCGAGGCTCGCCATCACCTTTTCCAGGCGACTGGCATAGGGGCGTGCGGCGATCGCCGCTTCCTGCGCACGGCGCAGTTTGGCGGCGGCGACCATCTTCATCGCCTTGGTGATCTTCTGCGTCGACTTCACCGAGCCGATGCGGATCTTGAGGGCCTTTAAGCTCGCCATCTCGTTCCCTTTGTACCCCCGCGCGGGCGGGGGCACATATCAATTACGCAAAGGTCTTGGCGAACGCTTCGAGCGCGGACTTCAGCCCGGCCTTGGCTTCGTCGCCGAGATCCTTGGTGTCGCGGATCTTGCCGAGCACATCGGCATGGTTCGCACGCAGATCGGCGAGCATCGCCGCTTCGTAGCGCACCACGTCGCCGACCGGCACCGTGTCGAGGAACCCGTTGGTGCCGGCGAAGATCGACGCGGTCTGTTCCTCGAACGGCAGCGGGCTGAACTGCGGCTGCTTGAGCAATTCGGTCAGGCGCGCACCGCGGTTGAGCAGCTTCTGCGTCGAAGCGTCGAGGTCCGAGCCGAACTGCGCGAACGCCGCCATCTCGCGGTACTGCGCCAGCTCGAGCTTGATCGAGCCCGACACCTTCTTCATCGCCTTGGTCTGTGCGGCCGAGCCGACGCGGCTCACCGACAGGCCGACGTTGATCGCGGGGCGGATGCCGGCGAAGAACAGGTCGGTTTCGAGGAAGATCTGGCCGTCGGTAATCGAGATCACGTTGGTCGGGATGTACGCCGAAACGTCGCCCGCCTGCGTCTCGATGATCGGCAACGCGGTGAGCGAGCCTGAGCCATTGTCCTTGTTCATCTTCGCGGCGCGCTCGAGCAGGCGGCTGTGGAGATAGAACACGTCGCCGGGATAGGCTTCGCGGCCCGGCGGGCGGCGCAGCAGCAGCGACATCTGACGGTAGGCGACGGCCTGCTTCGACAGATCGTCGAACACGATCAGCGCGTGCATGCCGTTGTCACGGAAATACTCGCCCATCGCGGTGCCGGTGTAAGGCGCGAGGAACTGGAGCGGGGCGGGATCCGACGCGGTCGCGGCGACCACGATCGAATAGTCCATCGCGCCGTTCTCGGTCAGCGTGCGGACGAGCTGCGCGACGGTCGAGCGCTTCTGGCCGACCGCGACGTAGATGCAATAGAGTTTCTTGCTCTCGTCATCGCCGGCGTTCGCGATCTTCTGGTTGATGAACGTGTCGATCGCGACGGCGGACTTGCCGGTCTGGCGATCGCCGATGATGAGTTCGCGCTGGCCACGGCCGACCGGCACGAGCGCGTCAATCGCCTTGAGGCCGGTCTGCACCGGCTCGTGCACCGAAGTGCGCGGGATGATGCCGGGTGCCTTCACCTCGACGCGGCTGCGCTGGTCCGAGACGATCGGGCCCTTGCCGTCGATCGGGTTGCCGAGGCCATCGACCACGCGGCCGAGCAGGCCCTTGCCGATCGGCACGTCGACGATCGTGCCGGTACGCTTGACGACATCGCCTTCCTTGATCTCGGCGTCCGAGCCGAAGATCACGACGCCGACGTTATCGGCCTCGAGGTTGAGCGCCATGCCCTGCACGCCGTTCGAGAATTCGACCATCTCGCCCGCCTGGACGTTGTCGAGCCCGTGGATGCGCGCGATGCCATCGCCGACCGACAGTACCTGTCCGGTTTCGGAGATTTCCGCCTCGGTGCCGAAGCTGGCGATCTGGTCCTTGATGACCTTCGAAATTTCTGCGGCGCGGATATCCATTGTCAGCCTTTCATCGCGTGCGCGAGTGAGTTCAATCGGGTTTTGATCGACGAATCGATCATCTGGCTGCCGATCTTAACGACCAGCCCGCCCAGGAGCGAGGGATCGACCAAAAGGTCGACGGCAACGTCGCGCCCGATGCGGGTGCGAAGCTGCTGCTTGAGTGCGTCGACCTGCTCGGCATCGAGCGGGTGCGCGGAGGTGACCTCGGCCGTGGTCTCACCGCGGAAGTTCGCGGCGAGGTCGCGGAACGCACGCATCACGGCGGGAAGCTGCGACAGGCGGCGATTTTCGGCCAGCACGCCGAGAAAGTTCTTGGTGGTCGCATCCACGCCCATCACATCGGCGGTGGCGGCTACCGCAGCGGCCGCCTGCTTGCGCGACACCAGCGGGCTCTGCGTCAGGCGGCGGAAATCGTCCGACTGGTCGAGCGTCGCGCGCACGGTGGCGAGGCTCGCCTCGACCGTGTCGATCGACTTGGTTTCGCGTGCCAGCGCGAACAGGGCGGTCGCATAGCGTCCGCTTAAGCTGGCTTGAATACCGCCGGATGTCTCCACGCGATCAGGTTCCTCGAATTGGGCGTACAGAAATTGGCCCCATGCCCGAACAGGGTGTTCACCGCGCCTTCATATGGGTTGCGGGCGGTTAGCATCGGGTTCGGCAATGCGCAAGCCGCGCGGGGCGGTCAAGTCGCGGTGACAGTCACGGCGCGAGCAACCAGGGTTGCGGTGCGCGGGCCCATGAACTCAGCGGCCAAGCGCCGGTGGTGGCGCGGCGAGCACGGCGGCGGTGTAGTTCTCGATTACATACGCGAACGGCGCGCCGTCGGGCAGCACCAGCACCGCCCGGTTCTCGATCACGCGAGAAGGGATCGCGAGGTTTTGCGCGGGCCGCGTTCTGTTAGCGGTCCCATCACCTATAGTGTCCCAGTCCTCGCCGAGCGGCGACCAGAGGATTCGCGAGGCGAGCGTGGTGCGGCGGAACCCGAGCGGCCGAACGACTCGCCCGAACGACGTGTCCGTGGTGTCGAGCACGTGGTTCATCTCGGCGGTGAGCCGCGTGGGGACGTACCAGTTCTCCGCAACCGACAGGACGAGCCCGCCGCAGCGCAGGTGGACGAGGCGGTAGTTGAGCGGGGTGTCGGCGGAAACGTGCAGGCTTGCGCGGACGTCGGCCGGGGCTTCGTGGGTGGCGCCGGACTGGCGGTCGGCGACGATCTTGGTGCCGGGCGGGGCGAGATGATGGCGCGCGCACCAATCGTCGAGCACCAGCGTCGCGCTGTCCTGCGTGACGAGGGCGAGTTCCAGCGATTGCAGCATCGCCAGCGCTTCCAGACGAGCGACGGGCGTATCGGGCCAGGCTGGGGCGACGAGCGGCGGGGGCGGTGGCGGGAGCATGGCGGCTGGGTAGCGGGGATGCGGGGGCGGCGAAAGTCTTGTCCTTCGGGCCGGCGCATGGGCGAGTTTGGCCGCAAGTCTCGGGATGTGGCGCGCGCAGTCCCCCGTTATACCCGTGCCATGAGCGATACCGATCCGATCGACACCGACGCCGCATGGGCTGCCTTCGACGCGCGCGACCGGCGGCGCGACGGGCGCTTCGTGGTCGCGGTTCACACCACCGGCATCTATTGCAAGCCGAGTTGCCCGGCGCGGCGACCGAAGCGCGAGAACGTGGCCTTCTATCACGATGGCGCGACCGCGCAGGCGGCAGGCTACCGCGCCTGCCTGCGTTGCAAGCCCGACGATGCCGCGCGTGACCGTATCGCCGTGGCCCGTGCGGTGACGCTGCTGGCGGGCGAGGATGCGCCCGGCCTCGACGCGCTTGCCGCAGAGGTCGGCTACGCGGCGCACCATTTCCACCGCCTGTTCAAACGCGCGACCGGCGTCACGCCAGCCGCCTATGCACGCGGGCTCCGCGCCGGGCGGGCGGCACAGGCGCTCAGCGAGGAGGATAGCGTGACCGACGCCATCTACGAGGCCGGCTATTCCGCGCCGAGCCGATTTTACGAGCAGGGCGCCAAGCGGCTCGGCATGAGCCCGAGCATCTGGCGCAAGGGAGGTGCGGGCGCGGTGATCCGTTGGACGATCGCCGCGACGAGCCTCGGGCCGATGCTGATTGCCGCGACCGACAAGGGCCTGTGCCGCGTCACCTTCGACGAGGGCGAGGCCGATCTGCGCGCGCGCTTCCCCAATGCCGAGATCGTCGCGGGTGACGCGGCGCTGGCCGAGCTTGCCGCGCAGGTGGTGGCACTGGTCGAGACACCGGACCGCGACCTCGATCTGCCGCTCGACGTGCAGGGTACTGCGTTTCAGGAGTCCGTGTGGCAGGCGCTGCGTGACATCCCGCCGGGCGAGACGCGCACCTACCGGGAGCTTGCCGCCGCCGCCGGCAACCCGCGGGCGGTGCGTGCGGCGGGCACGGCATGCGGCGCCAACCCGGTGTCGATCGTCACGCCCTGTCACCGCGCGCAGCGCGCCGACGGATCGATGGCGGGCTACGCCTGGGGCATCGACCGCAAGATCGCGCTGCGCAAGCGCGAGGCGTGAGCGCTTCCGGCGTGGGCGGGTGGCTCAGAGCCCGAGGTCGCTGAGATCCGGGTGATCGTCCGGCCGGCGGCCTTGCGGCCAGTGGTATAGCCGCTCGTCCTCGCGGATCGGCATATCGTTGATGCTCGCGACACGACGGCGCATCAGCCCGCGTGGGTCGAATTCCCACAGTTCGTTGCCATAGGAACGGAACCAGCTGCCGCTATCGTCGTGCCATTCGTAGGCGAAGCGCACCGCAATGCGGTCCTCGCGGTAATCCCACAGTTCCTTGATCAGCCGGTAGTCGTGTTCCCGCGCCCATTTGCGGGTGAGGAAGGCGACGATCGCGTCGCGGCCTTGCAGGAATTCGGTGCGGTTCCGCCAGTGGCTGTCGGGTGTGTAGGCAAGCGACACGCGCTGCGGATCGCGCGTGTTCCACGCGTCCTCCGCCATGCGGACTTTCTGCGCGGCGTCCTCGGGCGTGGTGAAGGGCGGTAGTGGCGGGCGTTCGGCTTCCATGCGGGCGATCCTTTCGGGCGGAGCGTCATAACGCCACGCCAGGGCGACAGATACACGAAACCCGTTCGGGCCGGGCAGGAGGCGCGGCGCGAACGGGTTCGGGAAAGCGTCCGAACAGGACACGCCCGCGCCCCACCGGGGCACGCGGGCGCGGGGTGTTACGCCGCCAGCTTGCGCAGCACGTACTGGAGGATGCCGCCGTTGAGGAAGTATTCCAGCTCGTTGACGGTATCGATGCGGCAGCGCGTCTTGAACGTCTCGACCGTCCCGTCGGCGCGGGTGAGCGTTACGTCGACGTCCTGGCGCGGGCGGATCTCGGCGACCTTCATAATCGTGAAGGTTTCGGTGCCGTCGAGCTTGAGCGTCTGGCGCGTCACGCCGTCCGCGAACTGGAGCGGCAGCACGCCCATGCCGACGAGGTTGGAGCGGTGGATACGCTCGAAGCTTTCGGTAATGACCGCGCGCACGCCGAGCAGGTTGGTGCCCTTCGCCGCCCAGTCGCGCGACGAGCCGGTGCCGTATTCCTTGCCGGCGATGACAACCAGCGGGGTGTGATCCGCCTTGTAGCGCATCGCCGCGTCGTAGATCGGCATCACTTCGCCGGTCGGCACGTACTTGGTTACGCCGCCTTCGATGCCGGGCGTCATCTCGTTCTTGATGCGGATGTTGGCAAAGGTGCCGCGCATCATCACATCATGGTTGCCGCGGCGTGCGCCGTAGCTGTTGAAGTCCGCCTTGGTGACCTGATGATCGAGCAGGAACTTGCCGGCGGGCGAGTCCGCCTTGATCGAACCGGCCGGCGAGATGTGGTCGGTGGTGATCGAATCGGCGAAGATCGCGAGCGGGCGTGCCTCGATGATGTCCTCGGTCGGCACCGGGGTCATCGTCATGCCTTCGAAATACGGCGGGTTGGCGACGTAGGTCGATCCGGCGCGCCATGCGTAGGTGTCCGAACCGGTCACGTCGATCGCCTGCCATCGCTCGTCACCCGAAAACACGCTCGCGTAGCGCGACTGGAACATCGCGCGATCGATGTTTGCGTCCATCAGTTCGCGGACTTCGGCGTTCGAGGGCCAGATGTCCTTGAGGTAGACATCGTTGCCATCGGTCGACTGGCCGATCGGGGTGGTGGTGAAGTCCTCGACCACGGTACCCTTCAGCGCATAGGCGACGACCAGCGGCGGCGAGGCGAGGAAGTTGGCGCGCACGTCCGGCGAAACGCGGCCCTCAAAGTTACGATTGCCCGACAGCACCGAGGCGGCGACGATATCGTTGCCGTTGATCGCCTTCGAGATCGGCTCGGCGAGCGGGCCGCTGTTGCCGATGCAGGTGGTGCAGCCGTAGCCGACGAGGTTGAAACCGACCGCGTCGAGATCCGCGCTGAGGCCCGACTTGTTGAGATAGTCGGTGACGACCTGCGAACCCGGTGCGAGCGAGGTCTTGACCCACGGCTTGGGCTTGAGGCCGAGCGCGTTGGCTTTCCGCGCGACGAGGCCCGCGGCAACCAGCACCGACGGGTTCGACGTGTTGGTGCAGCTCGTGATCGCGGCGATCACCACGTCGCCATCGCCGATGTCATGGTCGCGATCGTCCACCGCGACACGCTTGGCGCTGGCGTGGTTGTAGATCTTGACGAGATCGGCGTTGAACGTGTCGTCGACTTCGGTGAGGATCACCTTGTCCTGCGGGCGCTTCGGCCCGGCGAGCGACGGCACGACGTTCGCCATGTCGAGCGACAGGGTGTCGGTGAAGATCGGATCGGCGGCATGCGCCACGCGCCAGAAGCCCTGCGCCTTGGCATAGGCTTCGGTCAGCGCGATCTGGTCCTCGTCACGGCCGGTCAGGCGCATGTAGTCGAGCGTGGCGTCATCGACCGGGAAGAAGCCGCAGGTCGCGCCATATTCGGGTGCCATGTTGGCGATCGTCGCGCGGTCGGCGAGGCTGAGCGCATCGAGACCGGGGCCGTAGAACTCGACGAAGCGGCCGACGACGCCCTTGGCGCGCAGCATCTGCGTGACGGTGAGCACGAGGTCGGTGGCGGTGATGCCCTCGGCCAGCGTGCCGGTAAGCTTGAAGCCGACCACTTCGGGGATCAGCATCGACACCGGCTGGCCGAGCATCGCGGCTTCCGCCTCGATGCCGCCGACGCCCCAGCCGAGCACGCCCAGGCCGTTGACCATCGTGGTGTGGCTGTCGGTGCCGACGCAGGTGTCGGGATAGGCGATCTTCTTGCCGTCGGGCGCAACCGAAGACCACACCGCCTGCGCGATGTTCTCGAGGTTGACCTGGTGGCAGATGCCGGTGCCGGGGGGCACGACCTTGAAGTTGTCGAGCGCCTTGCTGCCCCATTTGAGGAACTCGTAACGCTCGTTGTTGCGCTGGTATTCGAGCTCGACGTTATCCTCGAACGCCTTGGGCGTGCCGAATTCATCCACCATCACCGAATGGTCGATGACGAGGTGGACGGGGACGAGCGGGTTGATCTTCGCCGCATCGCCGCCGAGCTTGGTGATCGCGTCGCGCATTGCCGCCAGATCGACCACGCAGGGCACGCCGGTGAAATCCTGCATCAGCACGCGCGCGGGGCGATACTGGATTTCGCGGTCGGGCGCGTTGGGGTTCTGCTGCCAGTCGATGATCGCCTGAATGTCGGTCTCGGTGACGGTGACGCCATCCTCGAAGCGCAGCAGGTTTTCGAGCAGAACCTTCATCGAGAAGGGCAGGCGGCTGATATCGCCAAGCTTTTCCGCCGCTGCCGCCAGCGAATAATAATCGTACGAAATCCCGTTCACGTCGAGCGTGGCGCGGGTGCCGAGCGTATCCTGGCCGATGGCGGTCATGCGGGTCCTTCCCATATGAAGCCCCGTGACGGGAGCGCGGGAAAGCGGCAACGAGCGCCGCACGAGCGCGCCCCGGCTAGGGCGAAAGCGTGAGTCGGGCTGGCCTTAGCAACCGTGGACGCGTTGCGCAAAGGTTGCGGCGCGGCAAAGCGCACGGAGTGCGGCTGTTGCGACGCACTCGCAGAAACAGTGGCTTATCTGGCGATTTGCACCACGTTTGTCTGAGTTTATCGATGCCAAGACCTTCCCGCCGTGAGACGGGAAGGTCATGTGCGCGCTCCGTCAATTCGGGCAGGTCGAGGCGGCGCCGCCGTCGAGATCGAGGCAGCGCCCGTCCGGAAGCGGCGCGGTCACCGGCAGGTGGATCGCGGCGGCGAGCGTCGGCATGATATCCACCGTCTCGACCGATAGCGGCTGCTCGAAACCGACCATGTTCTTGCGCCAGAACAGGATCGGCACGCGGCGATCATAATCCCAGAAGCTGCCGTGGGTGGCGACATAGCCCTTGGTCGGATCGGGGATCGGCATCACGCGCGGCTTCAGCGCCACCACGATATCGCCCGAGACGGCAGGGTTGTACGATGCCTTGGCGCGCATGATGAGCGGCCACGTCTCGGGCGGGCCGTTCGGTTCGGGCGATGCGGCGATCTCGGCGCCCGAGAAGGCGGCGGCGACGAACGGGCTGGCGCGGTAGACCTTGAGCGCCTCGACGAGGACGGCGGCGTGCTGTTTCGCGGTCAGCTTCGGGTCGATCCAGATATCGCCCGAACCGGAATCGCCGAACAGCACCTGGCCCGGCAGGTTTAGTCGGGCGGTGACGGTCGCGTTGATCGCCTTGGTCGAGAAGCTCGCGTCGGTCCGCACGGCAGTGGGCGCGGCGTGTTCGCGGTTGCGTTCGGGGAGGTCGTGGCCGCCGTGATCGGCGGTGAGGACGACGAGATAATCGACTCCGGTCGCATCAAGCTGATCGAACAGCTCGCCAAGAGAATGGTCGAGATTGGCGAGGTTGATGCACATTTCGGCACCCTCGGTGCCATAGGTGTGACCGACATAATCGGTCGCCGATGCGCCGATATCGATGATGTCGGTGGCGGGGCCGGTGCCGAGCTTCATGTCGCGCACCATGCCGGCGGCGAGCGCGAGGATGGCGTTGTCGAATTCGGGCGAGGCGCGGAACTTGGTGCGGTTGCCGGCGTCGCGCTCGAAATGGCCGGCGCCGACGGTCTTGCCGCCGCCGATCGGGATGGCGTGATCCCGGCTGCGGCAGAAGTCCGGCACCTCGAAGCCCGGCTGCGCCTCGGCGATGCGCGCGGCCACGGCGGCGTTGGCGCGCGTCACCATCTCCGGCGTCTTGCGGCCGGCGTAGCTGACGAACGCCTTGCCGTCCCACCACCAGATTTCGTCGAGCGTCGCCTTGTGGCCGCCCATCATCACCGCCGAGCGATCCTTGCCCGATACCGAGACGGTGCGGACCTGCGGGTTCGCCGCCTTCATCCGCTCGCCGAGGGTGGGGACGAGCAGGTGCGTGTCGGTGACGGTGTACGCCTCGTGCGTGCTGCCGGCGATGCTCTCGTCCTCGGCGCAGTAGATCTGCTTGTCGGCGAGCGGCGACTTCAAATTGTACCAGGTGTTGGCGACGATGCCGGTCTTCGCTGGGCGGAAACCGGTGAGGATGGTGGAATGGCCGGGGCACGTCTCGGTGGCGGCGTGGCTCTGATAGCCTGACGGGAACACGTCACCGGTCAGCAGTCGCGCGAAGCCGCCGGTGAAGTGGTTGCGGTACTCCGCGAACAGATCGGCCGAGAACTGATCTACCGAGATCGCGACGATCAACTTCGGCGGTGTTTCCGGCGAGACGGCTACGGGCGCGGGCGGAGCGGATTGCGCCGCCAACGGGGTGGCTGCGAGCGCGAACGAAAGGGCCAGTGCAAGGGCGGGGAGGGAGGTAAAACGATTCACGACTTTCCTTTCGCGG
>Ga0265798_10000375_pt1 | contig 79804 bp, 59 predicted proteins | sample P3T30metagenome_FD_192430 | JGI IMG/M metagenome (GOLD analysis project Ga0265798, IMG submission 192430) | Plant litter microbial communities from East Loma Ridge, Irvine, California - P3 T30 | ecosystem: Environmental > Terrestrial > Plant litter > Unclassified | place: USA: California... | reverse complement strand
CCATAGCAAGTCGGTACCACCCCTTCCCATCCCGAACAGGACCGTGAAACGACTTTGCGCCGATGATAGTGCTGCAACCAGTGTGAAAGTAGGTTATCGTCAGGCTAATTAATGAGTAGTAACCAGAGAACTCCGCCCGGCTGACGCTTGGCGGGGTTTTTTGCGTTATACGCTATCCAAATTACGCCGGCGCCACACCCCCGAAATCCACCAACCCCGACCGCGCCGCCAGGTGCATCAGCTTGAAATCATTCTCCGCATTCAGCTTCTGCCGGATCGACGTCAGGTAATTCAACACGGTTTTCGGACTCAAATGCATCACGGTAGCGATATCCTGCACCGATTCCCCATGCACCAGCAGGCGCAGCAATTCGAATTCGCGCGGCTTCAGCTCATGTAAAGCATCTTCATCCTCGGGCACCGCCGCATCCAGCATGTCGCGCGACAGCACGCGCCGGCCATCCATCACGCCGCGTATGCCTTCGATGACTTCTTCCGGTTCGCTGCATTTGGTCAGATACCCATGTGCACCGGCCTTCAGCGCCTGCGCCAGGTGACCGGCGCCATCGTGCATCGACAGCACCAGCACGCGCAGTAGCGGCACGCGCGCCCGCATCCCGGCGATCGCCTCCAGCCCGCTGCTCCCTTTCAGGCTCAGGTCGACGACGGCGACGTCCGGCCGCACGCGCTGCACCAGCGCATTCGCTTCCTGGACCGTGGCCGCTTCGCCGACGACCTCGAAATCCGGCTCGGCCGACAACAGCCGGCGGTAGCCGCTGCGCACGATGGCGTGGTCGTCGACCAGGATGATGCGGATCATGTCAGCGCTCCGGCAAGGGCAGGCGGCACCTGCTCAGCGTCCAAAGGCAAAGGGAAAACGGCGCGCAGGCACAAGCCGCCTGAAGACGCAGGCACAAGAGTCAGGTCTCCACCCGCCATGCCGACCCGCTCCTGCATCCCGAGCAGCCCACCGTGCCAGCGAAAGCCCGCCGGCAGTCCCCGACCGTCATCGACGACCTCGAGCGCGAGCATGGCCGATTCGACCCTCAAGCGCACCGTGCAATGACGGGCGCCGCTGTGCCGCACGACGTTGGTCACGGCTTCCTGCACCACCCGGTACACGGCAAGCGCCATCGCATCATCGATTTCCGGCAGCGCAGCCGGCAAATCGAGCGTGAATTCGATCTCCGTGTGGCGCCCGCGCCATCCCTGGATCAGCTCGCGCAGCGTCTGCGCCAGGCCGCTTGCGTGCAGGCCATGCGGCCGCAGCGTCTTGAGCATCCCGCGCAACTGCTCACTGCAAGTGCGCAGGTCGCGGCGCAGGTCGCCCGCGCATTCGGCCACCGCACCGGGCGACAATTGCGCGGCGTTGCGCGCCAGGTGGGTCGCCGTGACGCTCAGCGCGGTCAGCGTCTGGCCCATCTCGTCGTGCAGTTCGCGCGCCAGCGCACGCCTTTCCGCTTCCTGCACCTCGATCAGACGGCGCGCCAGCGCATGCTGCGCGGCGCGTGCTTCACGCAGGGCGCCGGCCAGGTGCTCGATGGCGCGCGCGACGCGGCCGAATTCGCGCAGAGCAAAGGTGGGCAGGGCGGGATCGGGGTCACCGCGCGCCAGGCGCTGCAGGCTGGCTTCGAGTTCACGCACGGGCGCCAGTGCCCGATCGGCGCACCACCAGGCAGCCGCCAGCGTTGTGCAGGAAAAGAACAGCAGGGTGCTCAATATCTGAACAGTGTCCTGCAGCCGTTCATCGATTTCGGAACGCGGATTCGGTGCAATGTACAGGACCTGGCCGCCGATATGGATTTGTTGTTCGCTGCGCTCGCGCGGCGCCAGGCCCAAGCGGGACAGCAGCGGATGCGGTGCCCGGACCACAGGCGGCTGGCTCGCCGTGCGCACGCTCAGGTGACGCAGTCCCGCCTGCGCCAGGCGCTGGTCCAGCCCCTGTCCCGCGCCGGGCCAGGTATCGGCCGCGGCCAATAACACATTCACCAAGCGCGTCGACGCATCGACCTCGGCCTCGATGTCGGTGCGCAGCGACAGCAACTGAATGACGGCGGTCATGGCCAGCAGGCTGCCCAGCAGCAGGCCGAGCATGCCGACCAGGCGGCGGCGCAAGTCCATGGGTCTCCTCGTGTGATGTTTTTCATGGCGAGGTTTGCAACTTCCATGCCAGAGCGATGGCGGCGCAGGTCGGGAATTTTTCCCTAGCCGCGCGTCGGCCTTCCTTGAATAATCGGCACCGAAGAGGCCGAAAAAGGCCCGTGAAAAGGAGACCCGAACCATGAGACAGCAGCCGCAAGCCCGGCAATCCAGCCCACGACCGGGCATGCGCCTCGTCGCCGCCACCGTCGCGGCCATCTGGCCCGGGATGGCGGCCTGGGCGGCGCAGGACGGGCAGGGCGCGATCCCGACCGTGGAAATCATCGGCACCATGCCGCTGCCGGGGCTGAACCTGCCGCGCGAGCGCATCCCGGCCAATGTCCAGACCCTCGACAGCGCCGCGGCGACGGGCACCGACAGCGTCAACCTGAGCGACGCCTTGAACCGCCGCCTGGGCAGCGTCTTCGTGAACGAGATCCAGGGCAATCCCTTCCAGCCCGACATCAACTTCCGCGGCTTCACGGCCTCGCCGCTGCTGGGCACGCCGCAAGGCTTGTCGGTCTACCTGGATGGGGTGCGCATCAACCAGCCGTTCGGCGACGTCGTCAGCTGGGACCTGATTCCGCGCGCCGCGATCGCCTCGGTGACCCTGATGCCGGGCTCGAACCCGCTGTTCGGCCTGAACACGCTGGGTGGGGCCTTCTCGATCCGTACCAAGGATGGCCTGCATGCGCCCGGCACCTCGGTACAGGTGCTGGCCGGCAGCTACAACCGGCAGGAGCTCGTGTTCGAGCACGGCGGCCACGACGCCAGCGGTTGGCACTGGTACGTCACCGGCACCGGCTTCAAGGAAAGCGGCTGGCGCGATGCGTCGCCGACCCGGCTCGGCCAGCTGTTCGCCAAGGCCGGCTGGAGCAATGCACGCACCGATCTGTCCTTGAGCGCGTCGCTCGCCCCCAGCCGCCTGACCGGCAATGGGCTGCAGGAGCAGCGCCTGCTGGCGCGCGACTACGCCAGCGTCTACACCACGCCCGACCAGACCCGCAACCGTTCGCTCCTGTTCAACCTGGCCGGCAGCCACGCCCTCGGCGACGACGTGCAGCTGTCCGGCAACCTGTACTACCGGAAGATCCGCACCGCCACCCTGAACGGCGATTTGAACGACGATGCGCTCGACCAGTCGGTGTACCAGCCCGGCGCGGCCGAGCGCGCGGCCCTGGCGGCCGCCGGGTACACCGGCGTCCCCGCCAGCGGCGCGAACGCCGCCAACACGCCTTTCCCGTCCTGGCGCTGCATCGCCAACGTGCTGCTCGACGACGAGCCGGCCGAGAAATGCAACGGCCTCCTGAACCGCAGCGACAGCCGCCAGCACAACTACGGCGCCAGCGCCCAGGCCACGCTGTCCGGCGCGTTGGGCGGCTACCGCAACCAGTTCACGATCGGCGCCGCCTTCGACGCCAGCCGCGTCGACTTCGGCCAGTCCTCGCAGTTCGGTTACCTGAATCCGGACCGCAGCGTCACGCCGGTCGACTTCTTCGCCGACGGCAGCGAGATCGACGACGACGGCACGCCCATCGATGCCAGGGTCGACCTGCGCGGGCGCACCCGGACGAGCAGTGTGTTCGCGAGCGATACGCTGAGCCTGATGGAAGCGCTGCACCTGATCCTGTCCGGCCGCTACAACCGCACCACGGTGCACAACCGCGACCGCATCCTGCCCGGCGGCGGCCCGGGCTCGCTCGACGGCGACCACCGCTTCAGCCGCTTCAACCCGGCCATCGGCCTGACCTGGGGCACGACGCGCACGCTCAACGCCTACGCCGGCTACAACGAAGGCAGCCGCACCCCGACCGCGGTGGAACTCGGCTGCGCCGATCCCGAAAACTCCTGCAAGCTGCCGAACGCGATGGCAGGCGATCCGCCGCTGCGCCAGGTCGTCACCAAGACCTGGGAGGCGGGCCTGCGCGGCACCTGGCAGGGCGTGCGCTGGAACGCCGGCGTGTTCAAGGCGGACAACGTCGACGACATCCTGTTCGTGGCGGACAACGCGGCCGGCTTCGGCTACTTCCGCAACGTCGGCAAGACCCGGCGCCAGGGCGTGGAACTCGGGCTGGAGGGGAGAAGCGGCGCCGTCGACTTCTCGGCCAGCTACACGTACCTGGACGCGACCTTCCGCAGCCTTGAGGTGCTGAACGCGGAAGCCAACAGCAGTGCGGACGACGACGGCAACATCGAGGTCCGTCCCGGCGAGCGCATGCCCTTGATCCCGCGTCACGTGTTCAAGGGCAGGGTCGACTGGCGCGTCACGCCGGCATGGTCGGTGGAGGCGGGCGTACAGGCGGTATCCGGTTCGAACGCGCGCGGCAACGAGAATGGCGGCCACCAGCCCGACGGGACCTATTTCCTGGGCAGCGGCAGGTCGGGCGGTTATGCGGTGTTCGACCTCGGCACCACCTACGACCTGACGCCGCGCCTGCGCTTGTTCGCCCAGGTGAACAACCTGTTCGACCGCCGCTATGCGACCGCCGCGCAGCTCAATGCGACCGGCCTGACGGCCGAAGGCAACTTCATCGCCCGGCCGTTTTCAGGCATCGGCGACAACAGCAGCGTGGTCGCCTCGACCTTCTACGCGCCGGGCGCGCCGCGCACGGTCTGGGCTGGCCTGCGCTACTCGTTTGGTCAGTGACGCTCGTTCATTTGAGCAGCGCGGGATCGTACCCCAGTGCCCGCACGGCGCGCATCTCCTGCTCGCGGCGCGCCTTTTCCGCCTCGCCCACCACGGTCTTGGGCAGGGGCGGTTGCGGGGTGGTGGCCAGGATCGTGGCCTCGTCGTCGCGCGCGAGGGCAGGTTCGGGCAGCGGCTGGGCCGGACCGCTCAAGTCGATCACTTCCAGCCCGGCCAGCAGGTAGGCCCCGCTCGCGTACGGCCCGACGTCGTCCAGCCCCGTCGGCACTGGGCGATCACCGGTCTTCTGCGCCGCGCCGACCAGCCCGTTCGGCAGCACGAGGCGGTTCAGCGCCGCCCAGCCTTTCGTCACGGCCGGCTGGTAGACGACGCGGTCCAGCAGGCCATGGTTGATGCCCCAGGCCAGCGCGTACACGAAGAAGCCTGAGCCCGAGGTCTCGGGTTCCGGAAAACCCTTCGGGTCGTTCATGTCGCTGCGCCACAGGCCATCGGGCTGCTGCAATTCGATGACGCGACCGGCCATCTTGCGGAAGATGTCGACGTAGAAGCCGCGGCCCTCGAAATCGGCCGGCATGACTTCCAGCGTGCGCGCCAGGCCGCCCATCACCCAGCCATTCCCGCGCGCCCAGTAGACCGGCTTGCCGCCCGCGCCGAGGTGGTCCTTGGCGCGGAAGCGTTCGTCGCGCAGGAACAGGCGGTCCCGCTCGACCCACAGCCGGGCCGCGGTGCGGCGCCATTCCTTGTCCATCGCGCGGACGTAGGCGGCGTTGCCGGTGAGGGCGGACTGGCGCGCCAGCACCGGCGGGGCCATGAACAGGGCGTCGCACCACCACCAGATCAGCGCCGGCGTTTCCTGCTGCCGGTTCAGGTGCGGCAGCATGAAGTCGAGGCGCTGCTGCAGCGGCATCAGCAGGCCACGCTGGCCGCGGCGCGCATACAGTTCCTGGTACAGGTCGCCGATGGCCAGGTCGTCGGCGTTCAGCAAGCCGCGCTCGGTACGCGCGCCGCGCAACGCATAGTTGTAATGCTCCGCGGTGGCTGTCAGGAAGCGCAGCGTATCCGGATTGCTCGACACGCGCGCCAGCCGCGACGCGCCGACGTAGAACACGGCCGCCACCCAGTTCGACGAGATCTCGGACAAATTCGAACCGGTCGACAGCTGGATCGGGCGCCGGCTCATGTCCGCGATCTGCGCCGCGGCCACGTACTCGAGTGCGGGCAGCACGGCGCCGCGCGACGGCAGCTTGTCAGGCGCGAAGCGCAGGTCCGGCCGCGCGGGCGGGGTCAGCCAGGCGGGCTCGATGCCGGCCACTTGCGCGGCATCGAAGCCGTCGCCCGGTGCTGCGGCGGCCAGCAGCGGAAATGCCACCAAACCGGCCAGCACCAGGACACGTAGGCCGGGCGCTGTCATGGTTTCGCCGCCTTGTAGGCATCCAGCGCCTTCTGCGGCATTGGCGTGTACCAGGCGTAGCCGTTGCGGCGGCCCTTGGAGATGCCGTTGACGTCGTCGTGGATCGATTTGTCGCGGTCCCCGAAGATCGGCTTGCCGCTCCGGATATCGTAGTTGCGCGACCAGATCGGTCCCGCGCCCGGCTTGTCGACCAGCTTGCGGCCTTCCTCGTCATTGACCTTGGTGAAGGCCTTATCGTAGATCGCGTGCGACTTCAGCCACTGGACGCCGGCATCGACGGCGGCGCGGATTTCCGGCGTCTGTTTCGGCTGGCGCATCAGGAACAGCAGGACCTCGGTGCTCTCGGCGCTGGCCAGCGAGCGCATCTCGTAGTTGCGCGCGGAGATCGGCTGCAGCGTGATGGCGTCGACCTGCTGCGGCCAGACGGTCTTCTTGCCGTCGACGACGACCTGGGCATCGAGGATGGGGCGGATCGCGCGGGCGCTCGCGGCGCCGGCCTTCTGGCGCAGGTCCTGGGGCACGAAGGCGAAATCGGGCTGGCCCTCGGCGACGTCTTCCAGGATCATCGCCGCTTCCGCCACGGCGTTGTCGTTGAAGGTGATCCCGTCGTGGAAGCCCCCTTCGAGCGGATAGACCTGTGGCCAGCCGCCGTTCGGGTACTGGGCCATCAGGAGGTAGTTGATGGCTTTCGTGATGCTGGCGCGGTAGGCGTCGCCCTCCTTGCCCGGCAACTGCGCCTGCACGCGGGCCAGGTAGCGCATCTCGCCCGTGGTCGCGCCATTGTCCAGGGTGCCGACGAAAGTCCAGTAGCGGTCGCGCGGCGAATCGAAGTTGGCGGTGCCGGTCTCCATGGTCTCGGCGTCGTTCGCGTAGTGCTGGCCGCGCAGGCGCGGCGCCTTGGTGCGGTCCTGGTTCTTGCTCCAGCCGCCGGACGGCGTCTGGAAGCTGACGATGGTGTCGGCGATGGCGCGTGCTTCCGGCGACGCATACCAGGCGGCCTCGCGGTTGCGCGGCATCTTGCCGCTGCCGGGTTGCGGCGGCGGCGGGGTGGCTTCGCCGGGCCGCAGTTCGGCGGCCAGCGTGTCCTGGTCGATGCGGTGCTGCTTGTCGGAGCGCGCGATGTAGTCGGCCCAGGCCGCGCGCTGCGCCGCCGATACGTCGTTCAGGCGCGCCGTGCTGACCTCGGGCGCGGGCGTGTTGGTGCCGATGACGGCACTGTGCGCGGGCGCGGCCAGGGCGAGGCCCATGGCTGCGACCAGCGTCAATACGGGGTAGGGTTTCACCGCTGTCTCCTATATTTGTTTTCCCATCACTACTCAAGACGAATGGACGCGCGGCTTCCTCAGGCCCGGCGGCAAACGCGCAAACGCGTGATTGAAAGAGGAGGCGGCTTCACTTCCGGCAGGTCGATATGGTTGAATGGCCCGGCTTGCGTCCATCCCGCCTTCGTCTGAAAGGAAGCCCCGCCCCATGCCGCCATCGTCCCTGTCCCGCCGACGCCTGATGCTCTCCGCCGCCGCCGGTGGCATGGCGCTGGCCCTGCCGCTGCCCGGCTCCAGCGCGGAGCGCGCCACCGACCGCATCGACCGCAAGGCCCTGGTCACGCGCCACAACCCGGTCCTCACGCAAGCCGACCCGCACGCGCCCCTCATGCTCGGCAACGGGAACATCGGCTTCACGGCGGACATCACCGGACTGCAGACCTTCACCGACGCCTACAGCAAGATCGCCCCCTTGCTGGTCGAGGCCCAGTGGGCCTGGCACAGCTTCCCGAATCCGAAGGGCTACACGGTGCGCGACACCCAGGTCGAGATCGACGTGCGCGGGCGCAAGCGCCACTACGGCTACATCCGCGACTGGAACGAGGCCGCGAACAACCCGGCGGTGGCCTGGATCCGCGAGAACCCGCACCGCTTCTCGCTGGGCAGGATCGCGCTCGACCTGCGCGCCAGGGATGGGACGCCGGCGCGCATGGAAGACATCCGCGAGACGCGCCAGACCCTCGATTTGTGGACCGGCACCTTGCGCAGCCATTTCGTCTACGACGGCGAGCCGGTCACCGTGGTCACCCGCGTGCTGCCGGACCAGGACACGGTGATGGCGGAAGTGAGCTCGAAGCTGGTGGCCCAGGGGAGGCTGGGCATCGCAGTGCGCTTCCCGGGCGTGTCGAAGAACCTGAATCCCGATCCCGCGGACTGGTCGCATCCCGAGGCGCACAGCACCACCGAGCTGTCGCGCAAGGATGGCGAAGTGCGCCTGAAACGCCAGCTCGACGCTAGCGTCCACCATGCGGCCATCGCGGCGCCCGGCGCGACGATCGAAAAGACCGGCGCCCATGCCTACCGCGCCGGCAGCAAGCGCGCCACCTTGACCGTGATGGCCCAGTTCTCGCAGGCGCCCGGCGCGCCGCTGCCCACGCCGGCGGCGGCTGCGGCCGCCGTGGCCCGGCACTGGCGCGGCTACTGGAGCGAAGGCGGCATGGTCGACTTTTCGGGCTCGACCGACCCGCGCGCGAAGGAACTGGAGCGCCGCATCATCCTGTCGCAATACCTGATGGCGGTGAACGCCGCCGGCCGCTTCGCGCCGCAGGAAGAGGGCCTGTTCTCCAACAACTGGAACGGCAAGTCGCACCTGGAGATGCATCCCTGGCATTCGGCCCACTTCGCGCTGTGGGGCCGGCCGCGACTGCTGGAGAACAGCCTCGGATGGTACGTCGGCTTCCTGCCGCAGGCCAAGGCGCGGGCGCAGGAGCAGGGCGTGAGCGGCGCCTGGTGGCCGAAGATGATCGGACCGGACGGCGTGGACAGCCCGTCCAAGGTCTCGCCCTTCATCATGTGGCAGCAGCCGCACCCCATCTACATGAGCGAGCTGCTGTACCGGGCCGACAAGGGCGGCGGCGCGCGCGTGCTGAAGGCGTATGGCGAACTGGTCGAGGAAACGGCGGCGCTGCTGGCTTCCTTCCCCCATCTCGACGAAAACAGCGGCAGGATGCGCCTCGGCCCACCGATCATCCCGGTGCAGGAAAACTTCGACCCGCTCACGACCTTCGACCCCGCCTTCGAAGTCGCCTACTACCGCTGGGGCATAGAAACCGCGCAGGCCTGGCGCGAGCGCGCCGGCAAGCCGCGGCGCGCCGACTGGGACGCCGTCCTCGCCAGATGGCCGGCGCTGGCGCAAAAGGATGGCCTCTACCTGCCGGTCGCCTCCGAGCCGGATTTCTGGGACAAGGCCGCAGGCAGCTGCCGCTCGAACGCGATCGAGGAAAGCTGCCAGAACCGCGACCACCCATCCTTCCTGATGCCGCTCGGCTGGCTGCCGGGCCAGGGCGTGGACAAGGCCACGATGCGCCGCACCTACGAGCGCATGCGGCGCGACTGGGACCTGCGCCAGACCTGGGGCTGGGACTACCCGATGCTGGCCATGACCGCCACACGCCTGGGCGCGCCGGATGACGCCATCGACTGGCTCTTCTTCAATGCGAAAAACAACCAGTACGGCAGCAGCGGCATGACGCCGCGCGTGCACCTGGACGCCCACGCCGCCGCCTTCGTGCCGGCGGCGATCGGGGCCGGCGGGCAGGCCGCCGGCCAGGCGGGCGCCAAGCAGGACGCGGGCCCGGACGGACCGGGCTACCAGCGCGCCGCCGAAGCCTATTTCCCGTCGAACGGCGGCCTGCTGCTGGCGGTCGCGCTGATGGCGGGCGGCTGGGATGGACAGTCTGGCGGCGGTCCCGGCTTTCCGAAAACCGGCTGGAAGGTGAAGGCGGAAGGCCTGCTGCCCTCGCTGTAAACACACGGCGCCATTCCCGAGAATTGAACCGCGCGCTGGTCGTTTTCGCAATTGCGGTTCGGCGCGCGCCGGCGCATGCTCGCGCTCATTCTTACCTCGACCATAAAGCACACGATGTCATTCTCGATTAGCCGCCGCAACCTCCTGGGCATGTCCGCCGCGCTCGGCCTGGTCGGCAGCGTCAAGGCGGCCGGCCTGGACGCGTCCCAGGGCGAAGCCGCCGCGCCCGATCCGCTCGCCATCCCCGATGCCGGCTGGACCCTCTGGCTCGACCGCGGCGCCACCTGGCAGCAGGACGTGATCCACCTGCCGGAAAACCTGCCGCCGCTTGCCAGCCTGCCTATCAACCCGCCGACCGGCGGCTGGGACGCGCTATACAAGGGTCAGGGCCTGCAGGTCACCCTGCCAGCGACGGTCGAGGAGCATTACTGGGGCCGGTTCGGCGAGCGCCCGTACACCGCCGACGAATACCGCTACGCCGAGGACGATCCGGTGCCGCAGAACGGCGCGGTGCCCGGCGTGTCGTGGTGGGTCAAGCAGATCGACATTCCCGCGTCCGCCAAAGGCCAGCAGGTCTGGCTGCACATCCGCGGCGCCCGCATGCGCGCCGAGGTCTTCCTGAACGAGGTGCTGGTCGGCTATTCGATCATGTCCGAACTGCCGATCGACTGCGACCTCACGAAGGCAATGAAACCCGGCCAGCCGAACCGCCTGGCGATCCGCATCACCAACCCCGGCGGGCGCTACGACTGGAAGGACTCGAACAACACCGCCTGGGGCGCGGTCAAGCTGTACCACTCGCACGGCTTCGGCGGCATCGACCGCGGCCTGCGCCTGTCCGTGCACCCGCTCGATGGCCGCATCCGCGATGCCTGGGTGCTCAACACGCCGGACCCGCGCGTGGTCACCCTGCACGCCGAGATCGCGACCACGCGCGCGGTCAAGGCGGCGGACCTCGGCGCCACGGTGCTCGATGCGCTCGGCAAGCCGATTAAAGCCGAGATCAAGGTCGAACAGCTGGATGCAGCCGGAGGTATCGCGACCGTGCGCCTGCGCGTGCGCGTCCCATCGGCAAAGCTCTGGGACCTCGACACGCCCAATCTGTACCGCCTGCGCCTGCAGTGGACAGCCGGCCAGGCGACGGACACGCGCACGGTGCGCTTCGGCTTGCGCTGGTTCGCCGCCGAAGGCATCGGCAAGAACGCGCTGTTCCGCCTGAACGGCCGCCGCATCAAGCTGTACACCTCGATCTCCTGGGGCTTCTGGGGCTACAACGGCCTGTTCCCGACGCCCGAACTGGCGCGCCGCGAAGTCGTGGCGGCCAAGGCGCTGGGCCTGAATTCGCTGAGCTTCCACCGCAACGTCGGCAAACCCGAAGTGCTGGACATCCAGGACGAACTCGGCCTGACCCGCACCATGGAACCGGGCGCGGGACGGCAGGCGATCGGCCGCATGCTGAAGGCCGGCGAGCGCCTGTCACCGGCCGACGCCTTCAGCCGCGACTTCATGGTCTCCAAGTGCAAGGCCATGGTGCGCGCGATGCGCTCGCACCCCTCGCTGGTCCATTACACGCTGCAGAACGAAGTGTCGGCGGACCTGAACAACCCGGATGTGGAAGCGGTCCTGCGCGCCATGCGCGAGCTCGACCCCAGCCGCAGCATCATCCTCAACGACGGCTTCGTGGAGCGCGGCGCGGCCCAGGCCATGTTCCTGCCGTATAACGAGCACTACTTCCGCTCGGACGTGGAAAAGGCCGGCGGCTGGTGGGGCAACCACCAGGGCGCGGGCGACCAGTGGTACGACAAATTCTACGTCGACAAGGACAAGTACATCCACCGCCAGACCATGCCGGAAGCGATCGTCGAATTCGGCGAGATGGAAGGCTGCGCCGTCGGCGACAACCACGTCAGGATGATCGCCGATATCCAGCAGCACGGCGGCAAGAGCTACGACCTGGCGGACCACCAGGCGATCGTCGCCGGCGCCTCGGCCTTCCTCGACAAATGGGGCTTCCGCAAGGCCTTCCCGAGCACCGAGAGCTACTTCCTCGGCGTCGGCAAGAAGCAGTACGAGGCCTGGCAGAACTACCTGGAAAACATCCGCATCTGTGACCAGGTCGACATGGCGGCGATCAGCGGCTGGGAATCGACCTCGATCGAGAACCATTCCGGCATCGTCGACAACCTGCGCTACTTTCACGCCGACCCCGACATCATCCGCGTCAGCCTGCTGCCGGTGCGCCCGGTGGCCAAGCAGCGCCGCTACACCTACGCCACCGGCGAGGCGGCGGACCTGGATATCTGGCTGCTGAACGACAGCGGCGCGCAGGTGGCGGGCACCCTGAGCCTGAGCGTAACCGATCCGGTCGGGCGCAGCGTCAAGGTCGGCGATTATGCGGCGCCGGCCAACGTGCCCGACCAGTTCAGCTACCTGCTGGCCGAGCACGTCAAGGCGCCCGCTTTCACGAGGCCAGGCAAGCACACGATCCGCCTCGAACTCTCGGGCCGGCCGGACGTCACCTTCACGCGCGAACTGTGGGTCGTGCAGGCGGATGCCAGACCGGCGGCACGCCAGCTGCGCATCGCCGTGTCGGGCATCGCCAGGTCGCTGCGCGAGCGCCTGGCCGCCGTGCCCGGCGTGCAGATCGAGGACTTCCAGGCTGGCCAGCGCTACGACGGCCTGGTCGCCTCGGGCCTGAAGGCCGACGAGATCGTGCGCCGCCAGATCGGCGACCAGACCGGCCTGGAAGCCGCGCCGAAGAAGGGCGAGAAGCCCAAGCTGGTGCCGGGCGAGCTGCCTGCCGAGGTGCTGGCGGCGGTGAAGGGCGGCCTGCCGCTGCTGGCCCTGGTGCCGGAAGACGGCTTGTCCGACGGCGTGGCGAAGCAATTAGCCGGCCTGGGGCTGTTCGAGTACGGCGGCGCGGTCGGCAACCTGCGCGCGCCCTGGATGGGTAACTGGAACATCCTGCGTTCGCACGCGCTGTTCGACGGCATCCCGGCCGACATGGCGACCAGCGTCTGGCACCAGGTCCAGGGCCAGCCGTCGAACGGGCTGGTGGTGGACGGCGAGGGCATCGAGGTGATCGCCGCCTACAGCCGCGACCACGACCGCAAGCTGGGCGCGGCCAGCTTCACGGTGCGTAAAGCGGGAATGAAGGTGGTGTTCCACCGCCTGCCGGACATGGTGGCGCCGCTGCAGCGGCGCTTCCTGGTCAATGCGCTGGGGTGGATTGCGAGCTGATATTTTCGTGCCTGTGTTCACCAGTGCACGGTGCGCGGGCGGGATCTGCCGCACACTGGCCGGATCATGACAGCTCGGAGGGTGGCACGATGTCCAGCGCAGGCGCGACGGTGGAACAAGGCATCCAGGCGGCCGGCGTCGGCCGCTTCCAGTACCGGCTGTTCGTCATCTTCGGCCTGGTCTGGATGGCCGACGCCATGCAGGTGCTGTCGATCGGCTTCACCGCGCCGTCGATAGTGAAGACCTTCGGCATCGCGCTGCCGCGGGCGCTGGAAACCGGCACCGTGTTCTTCGTCGGGATGCTGCTCGGCGCCTTCGTGTTCGGCCGCCTGGCCGACCGGGTGGGGCGGCGGCCGGTGCTGATGGCGGCGGTGCTGGTCGACGCCTGCTTCGGCGTGGCTTCAAGCTTCGCCCCGGATTTCACCTGGCTGCTGGCGCTGCGCTTCCTGACCGGCGTCGGCGTCGGCGGCACGCTGCCGGTCGACTACACGATGATGGCCGAATTCCTGCCCAGCGACCGGCGCGGGCGCTGGCTGGTCCTGCTCGAATCCTTCTGGGCGGCCGGCACCATCCTGCTCGCGCTGCTGGCCCTGGCCGCCCTGCGCTGGGGTGAGGACGCCTGGCGCATCATCTTCCTGGTCACCGGCATCCCGGCGCTGGTGGGCGTGGTGCTGCGCCTGTCGATCCCGGAGTCGCCGATGTACCTGAACCGCAGCGGCAAGCAGCGCGAAGCGCGCGCGGTGCTGGAGCGCATCGCCCGGGTCAACGGCCGCACCGTGGCGATCCCGGAACTGCAGGCGGAAGTGGCCGCGAAGACGCCCTTGTCCGCGCTGTTTTCAATCCAGCTACGCCGCCGCAGCAGCGCGCTGTTCGCGGCGTGGATGCTGATTTCGCTGGCCTACTACGGCGTGTTCGTCTACCTGCCCGTCAAGCTCGGCGCCGAAGGCTTCGGCTTCATGCGCGGCCAGGAATTCCTGATTCTGCTGGCGCTGGTGCAGCTGCCGGGCTTCGCGCTGTCGGCTTACGGCGTGGAGCGCTGGGGCCGCAAGCCGACGCTGGTCGGCTTCCTGCTGCTGAGCGCCGCGGGCTGCATGGCCTACAGCCTGGGCAGCGCCCCGGCGCTCGTGGTCGGGTCGACCCTGCTCATGAGTTTCGCGCTGCTCGGCACCTGGGGCGCGCTGTATGCGTTCACGCCCGAGGTCTACCCAACCGGCCTGCGCGCCAGCGGCATGGGCGTGGCGGGCGCGGTGGCGCGCTTCGGCGGCCTGTTCGCGCCGGCCGTCATCGCGCCGGTGATGGCGGCGCATTTCACGCTGTCGCTGGCGATGCTGGCCGGTTTCCTGGCGCTCGGCGCGGCGGCGATCCTGTGCGTCGACGTGGAGTCGCGCCAGCGCGCGCTGGAGTAGGGCGCGCACCCATCAGGATTGCGGGGTGGCCGGCCAGCCACGGGATGGGCTGATCTATAATCCCGGCATGAATCCGAGCCCGAGCATTCTCCTGACCTTCGGCCTGCTGGCCTTGACGGTGTGCCTGCTGTGGGTGCCCGTGCCGCGCGAACGAAGCGCCGCCTGGCCATGGTGCATCGGCCTGGCCCTCGCCTGCGCGGCGGGCCTGCATGGCGGCCTGCTCGACTGGCGTGCGCCGCCGGCGATCGCCGCTTTCGGCATGCTGGCCTGGTCGGCACGCGAGGCCGGCCGGGCCTGGGTGCGCATCCTTCTCCTGGTGCTGACCGGCGTCGCCGCCTTCCTGTTCGCGCTGCACCGCTTCCCGGGCTTCTTGAACCCGGTCCTGGCCGGGAACATCCGCTTTTCCAGCGACGCGCCGCCGTTCACGCTGCGGGCGAGCTTCGACACGGCGGTCGCCGGCATCATCCTGACCGGCGTGTTCTGCGAGCGGATCCGCACGCTGGACGCGTGGCTGGCCATGCTGCGCAAGGTGTGGCCGGTCATGCTGTCCGTGCTGGTGGTGGTGCTCGGCATCGGCACGGTGCTGGGCTACGTGCGGCCGGATAGTAAATGGACGCCGTATTCGGCCTGGTTCCTGGCGGCGAACCTGTTGTTCACCTGCGTGACCGAGGAAGCGTTCTTCCGCGGCCTGCTGCTCGAGCGTTTCAAGCGCGGCCTTGCGCGCCGGCGCTGGGGCACGGCGCTCGCGGTGGCGCTGTCGTCGGTCCTGTTCGGGCTCACGCATGCGCGCGGCGGGCCGCTGCTGGTGCTGCTGGCGACGGTCGCGGGGCTGCATTACGCGGCGGCCTACCTGCGCACGCGGCGGATCGAGGGGGCGATCCTGACCCACTTCGCGCTGAATGCGGTGCATTTTGTGGCCTTCACCTATCCGAACATCGCACCATGAGCTACCGGCATGGCCTCGTCGTCGGGAAGTTCTGTCCGCTGCACCGCGGCCACATGCACCTGATCCAGCGCGCCATCGACGCCTGTGACGAGGTGCTGTTGATCAGTTATACCAAGCCCGAGTTCGAGGGCCATGGGCGTGCCGCGCGCGAGGCCTGGCTCGAGGCCGTGTATCCGGGGCTGCGTTCGCTCGTGGTCGATGACGCGGCGCTGGCAGCCCTGTGCCGGCAGCGTGGCTTGCCCCCGCGGCGCTTGCCGCACAACGACGACGACGCGGCTGTGCACCGCGAATTCACGGCCTGGCTGTGCGACGCGATCTGCGGCGTGACGGTCGACGCCGTGTTCACCAGCGAGGATTACGGCGACGGTTTCGCACGCGCGCTGACCGATTATTTCAGCGCACGCCAGGGCGGCACGCACGTGGTGCGCCATGTCTGCGTCGATCCGCGGCGCGTGGCGGTACCGGTATCCGGCACCCGCATCCGCGCCGACCCGCACCGGCAGCGCGCCTTCCTGCATCCGGCGGTCTACGCCAGCTTCGTGGGGCGGATCTGCCTGCTGGGCGGCGAATCGAGCGGCAAGACGACGCTGGCCCGCGCGCTGGCGCAGCACCTGGGTACGGCCTGGGTGCCGGAAGTGGGCGCGAACTGTGGGAGGCCCAGGGAGGCCGGCTCGACTACGCCGACATGCGCCGCATCGCCGAGGGCCAGGCCGCGCGCGAGCAGGCCCTGCTCGGCAGCGCCCAGCGCTGGCTGGTCTGCGACGGTAGTGCGCTGACCACGGTGTTCTACAGCCTGGACGGCTTCGGGCGCGTGGACCCGGCCGTGCGGCATCTGGCCCGGCAGCCCTACGCGCACACCTTCCTGTGCGCGCCGGATTTTCCCTTCGTGCAGGACGGGACGCGGCGGGATGCGGCGTTCCGGGCGCGCCAGTGCCGCTGGTATGCGAAGGTGTTGGCGGCGAGGGGCGTACCGTACGTGCTGCTTGAGGGGACGGTGGCCCGGCGTGTGGCCACCGTGTGCGAAGTGTTGGTGGCATAGCCGCAGGTGGCAACCCCGGCGGTACGCCGCGCCATGGCCGCCTCCGGGTGGAACCGCCGGCCGGGATTGTGTATATTCCAATCTCTCGACAATCCCGACAGCGCCGGCTGCCATCCAGACGATGAAGACAACCCTGAGCCGTTTCACGCAGAGCCTGTTCCTCCTTGCCGCCGCCCACCTCACCGGCGCCGCCCACGCCGCCAACCCGATCGTCCCCGGCTGGTACGCCGACCCGGAAATCCACATCTACCAGGGCGAGTACTGGATCTACCCGACCTACTCGGCCGACCAGGGCAAGCCCCAGGCGCCGCGGACCTTCAGCCCCCAGCAGGAACAGATGCGCGCCCAATCAAAGCTGATCTGGGCGCCGTACCTGAAGCAGACCTTCATGGATGCGTTTTCTTCGAAGGACCTGGTGCACTGGACAAAACACGAGCGCGTGCTGGACGTCGAGAACGTGTCCTGGGCGGCCTACGCGCTATGGGCGCCGTCGTCGATCGAGTACAAGGGCAAGTACTACCTGTTCTTCGGCGCCAACGACATCAAGAGCAATGGCCAGCTCGGCGGCATCGGCGTGGCGGTGAGCGACCGGCCCGGGGGGCCGTTCAAGGACGCGCTCGGCAAGCCGCTGATCGGCGAGATCCACAACGGCGCCCAGCCGATCGACCAGATGGTGTTCAAGGACGACGATGGCCAACTCTATATGTACTACGGCGGCTGGCAGCACGCCAACGTGGTGAAGCTGGCGCCGGACCTGCTGGGCGTGCTGCCTTTCGAGGACGGCAGCACCTACAAGGAGATCACGCCGGACCCGGCCTACGTCGAAGGCTCCTTCATGGCCAAGCGCCGTGGCGTGTACTACTTCATGTGGTCCGAGGGCGGCTGGACCGGGCCGGACTACCGCGTCGCCTATGCGATGGGTACGTCGCCGACCGGGCCGTTCAAGCGCATCGGCACCATCCTGCAGCAGGACGCGAAGATTGCGCGGGGTGCCGGCCACCATTCGATCGTCAACATTCCCGGCACCGACGACTGGGTCATCGCCTACCACCGCCGGCCGCTGGGCGAGACCGATGGCAATCACCGGGAACTGGCCATCGAGCACTTGACCTTCAACGAAGACGGCACCATCCGGCCGGTCAAGCTGAGCAACGAAGGCGTGGCGCCGCGTCCGCTGCCGGCCGCCAGCCGATAACGCCGAAGCCTGACCGGCATCAGACGCGTTCACGCGGGACGCCGGCCGGCGTGAACCGACGAGGTTCCGGCCGGTCCAACAGCACATCGTCCAAGGTGAATTGCGACCATGCTGCTGGCCCATTGCATCCGGCTCGACCCGAAACGCGCAGCGTGCGGCCTGCTCCTGTGCGCGGCGGCCATGCTGCTCTCGGCCTGCAAGCGCGACCCGCCGCCCTTGAAGCAACCGCCGCCCGAGGTCACGGTGGCCCAGGCGCGCCGCGCCAGCGTACCCGTGACGGTGGAACTGCCCGGGCGCACCAATGCCTACCGCGTGGCGCAGGTGCGGGCGCGCGTCGACGGCATCGTGCTCAAGCGCGAATTCAAGCAGGGCGCCGACGTGCGCGCCGGCCAGCGCCTGTACCAGATCGACCCCGCCCCCTACCGCGCGACGCTGGCCAACGCCAGGGCGGGCCTGGGCCGGGCGCAGGCCAGCGTGGCGGCGGTGAACGCCCAGGCGGCGCGCTACCGCCAACTGGTCGGCTCGCAGGCCGTCAGCCGCCAGGAATACGATAACGCGCTGTCCTCGCTCGACCAGGCGCTGGCGGACGTGGAAGCCGGCAAGGCGCAAGTCCAGACGGCCAGCATCAACCTGGGCTATACCGACGTCACCGCGCCGATCGAAGGCCGCACCGGCATCGCGCTGGTGACCGAGGGCGCCTACGTGCAGTCGGGCGCGGCCACGCTGATGACCACGATCCAGCAGATCGATCCGATCTACGTCGACCTGAGCCAGTCCAGCGCCCAGGGCCTGCGCCTGCGGCGCGACATCGCCGACGGCCAGGTGCGCAGTGCCGGCAACCGCCAGGCCAGGGTCACCGTGTTCCTGGAAGACGGCTCGCAATACCCGGTGCCTGGCACCGTGCAGTTCTCCGACATCACCGTCGACCCGAATACGGGCTCGGTCACGGTGCGCGCGATCGTGCCGAATCCGAAGCACCTGCTGCTGCCCGGGATGTTCGTGCGCGGCCGCGTCGAGGAGGGCATCGACGAGGACGTGCTGCTGGTGCCCCAGGCCGGGGTCACGCACGATCCGCAGGGGCAGGCAGTGGCGCTGGTGGTCGGGCCGGGCAACCGCGTCCTGCAGCGCACCATCCAGGCGGTGCGCACACTGGGCGCGGACTGGGTCGTCACCGGCGGCTTGAAGGAGGGCGAGAAGGTCATCGTCGCCGGGCTGCAGAAGGCGCGGCCGGGCACGCCGGTGCGCGTCACCGCCCAGGTCGGGGCCGGACCGGACCTGGCGCAGAGCGGGACTGGGGTGCAGGGCCAGTCCACGGCAACGGTGCGGTAGGGGAGCCCAGGTGCCGAATTTCTTCATCTCGCGCCCGATCTTTGCCATCGTCATCGCCATCCTGATCGTGGTGGCGGGCACGCTGGCTATCCTGCGCATGCCGATCGAGCAGTATCCCTCGGTGGCGCCGCCCGCGATCCAGATCCAGACCACCTACCCGGGCGCCTCCGCCGAGACGGTGGAATCGACCGTGGTGCAGGTGATCGAACAGCAGATGAGCGGCCTGGACCACCTGATCTACCTGGCCTCGACCAGCGACGACAGCGGGCAGGGCGTGATCACGCTGACCTTCGCGCCCGGCACCAACCCGGACATCGCCCAGGTGCAGGTCCAGAACAAGCTGCAGCTGGCCACGCCCCAGCTGCCGTCCGCGGTGCAGCAGCTGGGCATCCGCGTGACCAAGTCGAGCGCGTCTTTTCTGGTGGTGGTCGGCTTCATTTCGGAAGACGGCAGCATGACCCGCGAAGACATCGCCAACTACCTGGTGTCGCGCATCCAGGACCCGGTCAGCCGGATCAGCGGCGTCGGCAACTTCACGGTGTTCGGCACCCAGTACGCGATGCGCATCTGGCTCGACCCCAACAAGCTGAACAACTACGGCCTCACGCCCGGGGACGTGGCCGCGGCGCTGCAGGCCCAGAACGTGCAGATCCCCGGCGGCCAGCTGGCCGGCCTGCCGGCCACCGGACGCCAGCAGTTCACCGCTACCATCCGCGAGGCGACGCTGCTGCGCACGCCCGAGCAGTTCGGCAGCGTGCTCTTGAAGGTGCTGACCGACGGCGCCCAGGTGCGCCTGCGCGACGTGGCGCGGGTGGCGCGCGGGGCCGAGAACTACAGCATCAACAGCAAATACAATGGCGCCCCGGCATCCGGTATCGGCATCTACCTGGCGCCCGGCGCCAACGCGCTCGACACCAGTGACGCCGTGCACGCGCTGGTGGACCGCCTCACGCCCTTTTTCCCGCCCGGCCTGAAGGCCTTTTATCCGATCGACGCCGCGCCCTTCATCCGCGGTTCGATGACCGAAGTGGTCAAGACCCTGTTCGAAGGCATCGGCCTGGTGTTCCTCGTCATGCTGCTGTTCCTGCAGAATATCCGCGCCACGCTGGTGCCGACGATCGCCGTGCCAGTGGTGCTGATGGGGACCTTCGGCATCATGGCGGCGGCCGGCTTCACGATCAACATCCTGTCGATGTTCGGGCTGGTGCTGGCGATCGGCCTGCTGGTGGACGACGCCATCGTCGTGGTCGAGAACGTCGAGCGCATCATGGAAGAGGAAGGCTTGCCGCCGGTGGAGGCCACGCGCAAGGCCATGGGCCAGATCGGCGGCGCGCTGGTCGGCGTGGCCACCGTGCTGTCCGCCGTGTTCGTGCCGGTGGCGTTTTCCAGCGGTTCGGTCGGCGCCATCTACCGCCAGTTCTCGCTGACCATCGTCTCGGCGATGCTGCTGTCGGTGTTCGTGGCGCTGTCCCTCAGTCCCGCGCTGTGCGCGATCCTGCTCAAGCCGGCGCACGACAAGAAGAAGCGCCGCTTCTTCGACTGGTTCAACCGCGGCTTCGAGCGCACGCGCGACAAGTACATGGCCGGCGTGAAGCACGTGATCGCCCGCTTCAAGTGGTGGCTGCTGGCCTATGCCGCCGTCATCGGCGCCGTCGCCCTGCTGTTCCTGCGCCTGCCGGCCTCCTTCCTGCCGGACGAGGACCAGGGCTATATGTTCCTGCAGGTCCAGCTGCCGCCGAACGCGATCCAGGACCGCACCGCCCAGGTGCTGGGCGAGATCAACGACTACCTGCTCAAGGAGGAGGGCGGCATGGTCGATGGGGCGTTCCAGGTCAGCGGCTTCAATTTCGCCGGCCGCGGCCAGGCCCAGGGCTTCCTGTTCATCCACCTGCGCCCCTTCGAGGAGCGCGCCACGGCGGATTTGCGCACGCCGGCGCTGGTGGGCCGCATCGCGCGCCGCTTCGCCGGCTACCAGGGGGCGGTCATCGTGCCCATCAATCCGCCGGCGATTCCGGAACTGGGCACCGCGTCCGGCTTCGACTTCCAGCTGGTGGACCGGGCCGACATCGGCCACGACGCCCTGCTGCAGGCGCGCAACCAGCTGCTGGGTATGGCGCGCGCGGACCCGACCCTGGCCCTGGTGCGTCCCAACGGACTGGACGACAACCCGATGTTCTCGGTCGAGATCGACCGCGAAAAGGCCAGCGCGCAAGGGCTGGCGCTGAGCGCGGTCGACCAGACCTTTTCGATCGCCTGGGCTTCCAGCTTCGTCAACTTCTTCCTCGACACCGACGGGCGCCTGAAACGCGTGTTCATGCAGGCGGACGCGCCCTTCCGCATGTCGCCGGAGGACCTGAACGCGATCTACGTGCGCAATGCGAACGGGACCATGGTGCCCTTCAATGCCTTCGCGACCGGGCACTGGATCTACGGTTCGCCCAAGCGCGAGCGCTACAACGGCGTGTCCGCCTTCAACATCCAGGGCCAGGCTTCGCCCGGCCACAGCACCGGCCAGGCGCTGGAGGCGATGGCGGCGCTGGCCACCAAGCTGCCGCAGGGCACCGGCTTCGAATGGACCGGCATCTCGCGCCAGCAGGTCGAGGCCGGCGCCCAGACGCCGCTGCTGTACGCACTGTCGGTGCTGGTGGTGTTTCTGAGCCTGGCGGCGCTGTACGAAAGCTGGTCGATTCCGGTGTCGGTGATCATGGTGGTGCCGGTCGGCGTGCTGGGCGCGCTGCTGGCCGCCTTCGGCTTCGGCATGTCGAACGACGTCTATTTCCAGGTCGGGCTGCTGACGACGGTGGGTTTGTCGGCCAAGAACGCGATCCTGATCGTCGAGTTCGCGCGCGAGCTGGCGGCCCAGGGACGCAGCGCGGTGGAGGCGGCGATCGAGGCCGCGCATATCCGGATGCGGCCGATCCTGATGACCTCCCTGGCTTTCGGCCTGGGCGTGCTGCCGCTGGCGATCGCCAACGGCCCCGGCTCGGCCAGCCAGAATGCCGTCGGCCGCGGCGTGCTGGGCGGGATGCTGGCGGCCACCTTCCTGGCGACCTTCCTGATCCCGATGTTCTTCGTGCTGATCGCCGGGAAGATGAAACTGCGCAAAGCGGAGCCGCGGCGGCCGGATGCGCCACCGGCCCCGCCGCGCGGTGGACAGCCGGCGTGACGCCTGCCGGCCATGCCGTCTTGAAGCGCTAGTCGGAGTGGACCACGCGCAGGCCGCCCTTGCTGTCCGGCAGCCACACCTCGGCCAGGTCCGAACTGACGTCGAAGAAGCCGACCGCGTGTTTCGCCGCCAGGCTGGACACCGCCGCGTGCGCGCGGTCGATCGTGTCCCAGTCGTGGAAGCCCATGTAGATCAGGCCGCGGGCTATCATGTATTCCGTGCCGGCTTCGGGGGCCTCGGCCGACTCGTCGGACAGCGGCGGGAATTCGGCGGCCAGGTCGGCATAGAAGGCCTGCAGCGAAGGCGAGGCGACGGCGGGATCGTCGTAGCCGTGATCCTCTTCCCATTCGGTCTGCGCCTCGTACCAGTCGATGAAGGCGGGACGCTTGATCGGCGCCAGCGCGGGGTCGAAGACCATCAGGTCGTAGCTCATGATTATTCCTTTGTAGAGGGGGGCTCGGCGCGTTCGGCGGCCTCGGCATCCACCGCCGCCTGCTCCGACGCGTGCGCCACCGGCAAATGCCAATCGTAGCGGATCGCCGCCAGGCGCAGGCCGAAGCACAGGGCGGCGCCGGCACAGGCCGAGGCGGTGCTGGGCAGGTGCAGCGCGTCGCCGGCCACCAGCACGCTGGCGCCGGCCAGCGCCGCCACCGCGTAGACGTCCGAGCGCAGCACGGCCGGGATCTCGGACAGCAGCACGTCGCGTGCGATGCCGCCGCCGACGCCGGTCAGCATGCCGAGCAGCGCCGCCATCACGGGTTCCAGCCCGAACACCAGCGCCTTCTGGGCGCCGGCCACGCAGAACAGCGCCAGCCCGGCGGCGTCGAACACCAGCACCGGGCTGCGCAGCCGGCGGATGGTCGGGTACCAGAAGAAGATCAGCACGCCGGCCAGCAGCGAGGCCGCCAGGTAGCGCCAGTCGCGGATCGCCGCCGGCGGCGCCGCGCCGATCAGCAAATCGCGCAGGATGCCGCCGGAATTCGCGGCGACAAAGGAGAGCACCAGCACGCCGAACAGGTCGAGCCGGCGCCGGACGCCGGCCACGGCGCCGCTGAGGGCGAACACGAAGGTCCCGAGCAGGTCGAGCGTCAGCACGAGCGTGCGCAGGGCGGCGCTGACGTCCAGGGATACGGTGGGAAACACTTTGACAACTTTCAGGCAATGGGCAACATGACATTATGAGGCTTGGGCGGCCGGGCTGGAAGGCTGCGCACGCTTCTGACAAAAACTTGATCTACCGCAAGGATTATCCATGGTGCATCGTTCATTGTTGCGTTCGCGCAATTTTTGACACGACCGATCACGCCCATGCGACTGAAAAGCTTTGACATCGACGCCCTGAGCACACGCACCATCCCGGCTGCAAGCCGCAGCTGTACGCCGCAGGCCAGCCGCCGCGCCGTCCTCGAACTGGACATCGACAGCCTGCCGCATGGGGTCATGGTGATCGATACCGCGGGCAGCATCCGCACCATCAACCCGGCGCTGTGCCGCATGCTCGGCCAGGACGCGCCGCCGCCTGGCGCCGACTTCGATCAGGTCCTGCGCATGCCCGAGCTGCGCGACAGCATCGCCCAAGCCCTGGCCACGCCCGACTACCGCGAGGAATGTGTCGTCGCGCTGCCGGCCGACGGGGAGCCACAGCGATCGCAGCCGCAGTACCTGCGCTTCGCGGTCTCGCGCGCCTGGCTCGACGACGAGAAGCTGGTGCTGGTCATCGCCGAGGATGTGACCGGGCCGATGCTGGCCAAGGCCGAGCTGCTGCGCCTGGCCAGCCACGACGTGCTGACCGGCCTGGCGAACCGCAGCCTGCTGATGGACCGCCTCGACCAGGCCCTGGCCATGGCCCGGCGCGGCCGGCGCCAGGTGGCGGTGCTGTTCATCGACCTCGACCGCTTCAAGAACATCAACGACAGCCTGGGCCACGAAGCCGGCGACCAGGTCATCGTCGAGGCGGGGCGGCGCCTGAGCGCCAGCGTGCGCAAGGGTGACACGGTGGCGCGCCTGGGCGGCGACGAATTCGTGGTGCTGATGCCGGACATCGAGCACAGCCGCGCCGCCGCCATCCTGTCGGCCAAGCTGCAGGAAGCGCTGCTGCTGCCGATGAACGTGTTCGGCCACGAGTTCTCGCCGATCTGCAGCATCGGCATCAGCGTGTATCCGCGCGACGGCGCCGACAGCCACGCGCTGCTGAAGAACGCCGACGCCGCCATGTACCGCGCCAAGGAACTGGGGCGCGGCACCTACCAGTTCTATACCGAGGCACTGAACGCGCGCACGCTGGAGCGCCTGCGCCTGGAGGGCGGCCTGCGGCGCGCGCTGGAACGCCACGAATTCGTGCTGCACTACCAGCCCCAGGTCGACCTGGCCAGCGGCGCGGTGGCCGGCGTCGAGGCCCTGCTGCGCTGGCAGCCGCCCGGCGGCCCGGCCGTCGCGCCCGGCCAGTTCATCCCGATCGCCGAGGAGACCGGCCTGATCGTCGAGATCGGCGCCTGGGTGCTGCGCACCGCCTGCGAACAGCTGGTGGCCTGGCGCGGCGCCGGCCTGGCCATCGACATGGTGGCGGTGAACCTGTCGGCGCGCCAGTTCCAGCAGCAGAACCTGGTGCCGCTGGTGCGCCAGGTGCTGGCCGAAACCGGCTGCGCGGCGGCCCGCCTCGAGCTGGAGATCACGGAAAGCGTGGTGATGGCCGATCCGGTGGCGGCCACGCGCACGCTGGAAGAATTGAGCGCGATGGGCATCCGCCTGTCGATCGACGACTTCGGCACCGGCCACTCGAGCCTGAGTTACCTGAAGCGCTTCCCGATCCATGCGCTGAAGATCGACCGCTCCTTCGTGCGCGACCTGAGCACGGACGCCGACGACGCCGCCATCGTGTGCGCGGTGATCGCGCTGGCGCACACGATGCAGTTGAAAGTCATCGCGGAAGGCGTGGAGACTTCGGACCAGCTGCGCTTCCTGCGCGAGCACGATTGCGACCAGTTGCAGGGGTTTTATTACAGTCCGCCGGTGACGGCGGAGCAAATCAGGGCAACGCTCGGGCCGGCGTGATGCCGGCCATCCTTCATATCAATGGGACAGCTCGGTCACGGCACGCTCGCGCTTCGCCGCGGCACGCTGCTCCCAGTAGCCGGCATTGCGGATCCCCAGCGCCGCCGGATCGAATTCCGGATCCTTGCCGGCCGCCTTCTGAGCTTCGTAGTCGCGCAGGCACTTGAACGAGATGTCGCGCAGCAGCAGGATGGCGACGATGTTCAGCCACGCCATCAGGCCCACGCCGATGTCGCCCAGCGCCCAGGCCAGGTCGGCGGTCTTGACGGTGCCGTAGACGGTGGCGCCGATGATCGCGACCTTCAGCACCAGCGTCAGCCACGGCCGGTGCACGGTGCGGTTGAGATAGGCGATGTTGGTTTCGGCGATGTAGTAATAGGCCACGATGGTGGTGAAGGCGAAGAAGAACAGGGCGATCGCCACGAACAGGGCGCCGAAGCCGGGCATGATGTTTTCCAGCGCGGTCTGGACGTAGCCCGGGCCGGCGGCCACGCCCTTGATGCCGGTGAAGATGGCGCTGCCGTCCGGCGCCTGCACGTTGTACTGACCGGTGATGAGCAGCATCAGCGCGGTGGCGGTGCAGACGAACAGGGTGTCGATGTAGACCGAGAAGCCCTGCACCAGGCCCTGCTTGGCCGGATGGCTGACTTCCGCCGCGGACGAGGCGTGCGGGCCGGTGCCCTGGCCGGCTTCGTTGGAATACACGCCGCGCTTCACGCCCCACTGGATCGCCATGCCGAGGATGGCGCCGAAGCCGGCGTCCAGGCCGAAGGCCGAGCTGAAGATCAGCTTGAACACGCCGGGCAGCTGGCCGATGTTCATGGCGACGATCACGCAGGCCACGGCGATGTAGCCGAGCGCCATGAAGGGCACCACGACTTCGGCGAAGCGGGCGATGCGCTTGACGCCGCCGAAGATGATCACGCTCAGCATGATCGCCAGGCCGACCGCGGTGACGGCCGGGTCGAGGCCGACAGCCGTCTTGAGGCTTTCGGCGATGGAGTTGGCCTGCACGCCGGGCAGCAGCAGGCCGGTGGCGACCACGGTGGCGATCGCGAAGGTCACGGCATACCACTTCATGCCCAGGCCCTTCTCGATGTAGAAGGCGGGGCCGCCGCGGTATTCGCGGTCGATCTGTTCCTTGTAGACCTGGCCGAGCGTCGATTCGGCGAAGGCCGAGCTGGCGCCGAGGAAGGCCACGGCCCACATCCAGAACACGGCGCCGGGACCGCCGAAGGTGATGGCGGTGGCCACGCCCGCGATGTTGCCGGTGCCGACGCGGCCGGCCAGCGTCATGGCCAGCGCCTGGAACGAGGAGACGCCCTGGTCCGAGCTTTTCCCCTCCATCATCAGGCGCGTCATTTCACGCACGTGGCGCAGCTGCAGGAAGCGCGAGCGCAGCGAGAAATACAGTCCGGCGCCCAGGCACAGGACGATCAAGGCCGGACTCCACACCACGCCATTGATGGCCGTGACCCATTCATTCATCGACTTCTCTCCCAGAGGTGATTGTGGCGGATCGCCGCGCCGCCCGTGCGGTTTCATGCAGGGCGGTTTCCGGGATTATTGCATTGTTCGATCAGTTGTTTATATTTTTTTGCAACACCCGATGACGTGCGGAATCCGCCGGGTCGAAGTCCATCGTGTCCGGGTCGCGGTCGCCGGCGGCCGGCGCGCCGAACAGCTTCAGCCAGGCAAAGCCGAGCACGCCCGCGGTGGTCGAGGCAACGAGGATCGCCATCTTCGAGGCGTTCACGAGGTCGGCCTGGCCGGCGAAGGCGAGGTTGGTGATGAAGATCGACATGGTGAAGCCGATCCCGCCGAGCAGGCCGGCGCCGACGACGTGGCGCCATGCCAGGTCGGCCGGCGGCCGGCACAGGCCGAGCGCCACCGCCGCCAGGCAGGCCAGCACGATGCCCACCGGCTTGCCGGCGACCAGGCCCAGCAGGATGCCCAGGCTGTTGGACGACAGCAGCTGCCCGGCCCAGCCCTCGCCGACGAGGATGCCGGTGTTCGCAAGCGCGAACAGCGGCAGGATCAGGAACGCGACCGGCTTGTGCAGGATGTGCTCGAGGCGGTGCGAGGGCGAGGCGCTGTCGTCGCAGCGCGCGGAATAGGGGATGGCGAAGGCCAGCAGCACGCCGGCGATGGTCGCATGCACGCCGGATTTGAGCATCAGGAACCACATCAGGGCGCCGCCGAGCAGGTAGGGCGTCAGCGCCATCACGCGCATCACCCGGTTCAGGGCCAGGAGCCCGGCGAACACCACGAGCGCGCCGGCCAGCCAGGCCATCGACAGCTGCGCCGTGTAGAACAGCGCGATCACGATGATGGCGCCGAGGTCGTCCATGACCGCCAGCGCCGTCAGGAACACCTTGAGCGAAGCGGGCACCCGGCTGCCGAGCAGGGCCAGCACGCCGAGCGCGAAGGCGATGTCGGTCGCCATCGGGATGCCCAGGCCGGCCTGCGCCGGGCCGCCCTGGTTCAGGCCGAAGTGGATCAAGGCCGGGACCGCGATCCCACCGGCCGCCGCCAGGATCGGCAGCAAGGCGTTCTTGAGGTCCGACAGTTCGCCGTTGTACAGCTCGCGCTCGAGTTCGAGGCCGATCAGCAGGAAGAACACCGCCATCAGGGCGTCGTTGATCCACTGCTCGACGCTCAGGCCGCCGGCTTGCAGATGCCAGAAGTGCAGGTATTGCGGGCCCAGTGCGGAATTGGCAAGCAGCAGCGAGAGCACGGTGCACAGGATCAGCACGATGCCGCCGGCCTTGCTGGAATGGATGAAGGCCTTGAAGGTCTTCGACAGCGGCAGTTCGATGGGAAAGGAAGGGAACAGGGGCATGATAAGGGCGCAGGCAGGCCGCGCGGCGGCCCGACCAACGCCAATCCTGCCATGCCCTGGCGGCATGCGCACCCTCTCTTGATTATAGCGCAAGGCCTTCCGGTAGCTGAAATATTTGTACAAATCAAGATTGTCGGTGAAAATCAACGATTCAGACCGACCGAGCGCCATCCATGACTTCACCCGACAGCCAGCCGCGCCCGTCCCTGCGCGCCGCCATTGCCCACCGTTTCAGCCTGGTCGACGACAAGGCGGACGATGCCGACATCGACCGCGGCATCCGCGCCGGCGTGGAACTGCAGGGCGCGACGCCATGGATCCTGATGCTGGCGATCCTGATCGCATCCATCGGCCTGAACATCAACTCGAATGCCGTGATCATTGGCGCCATGCTGGTCTCGCCGCTGATGGGGCCGATCGTCGGGCTCGGCTACGGCATCGGCATCCTCGATTTCGCGCTGGTGCGGCGCTCGCTGGCCAACCTGGCGATCGCCGCCGGAATCAGCCTGCTGACCTCGACGCTGTACTTCATGGTGACGCCGCTGGCCGAAGCCCAGTCGGAACTGCTGGCGCGCACCACGCCTTCGCTGTGGGACGTCCTGATCGCGCTGGCCGGCGGCCTGGCCGGCATCATCGGCCAGACGCGGCGCGAAAAGTCGAACGTGATCCCGGGCGTGGCGATCGCCACCGCGCTGATGCCGCCGCTGTGCACGGCCGGCTACGGGCTGGCCAACGCCGACTGGTCGGTGTTCGGCGGCGCGTTCTACCTGTTCTCGATCAACTGCGTGTTCATCGCTTTCGCCTCGGTGCTCGTCATCGAGTTGCTGCGCCTGCCGCACCGCAAGTTCATCGACCCGGTCAAGGAGCGCCGCGTCAAACGTGCGCTGCTGGCCATCGTGCTGGTGACGGGACTGCCCAGCATCTGGCTGGCCGCGCGCCTGGTCGACAACGAGCTGTTCAGCAGCAAGGCGCGCGCCTTCGTGCGCACCGAATTCAAGGCGGCCCAGGTGCACGTCCTCGAGACCCGGGTCGCGCCCGGCTCGCGCGACATCGAAGTGACCCTGATCGGCCCACGGCTGCCGGCGGCCAGCATCCATGCGATCGAAGGGCGCCTGGCGCCGGCCGGGCTGCAGCGCGCGCGCCTGCTGGTGCACCAGGCCCAGGGCGAGGAAGCGGCCAAGATCGACGTCGGCAGCCTGAAGGCCGACATCCTGGCCGAGATCGTGCGCAACAGCCAGCAGGCGATCCAGGACAAGGACGCGGCCATCGCGACGCTGCGCCAGCAATTGACGGGTCAGCACGAATGGGTGGCGCAGGCGGGCGCCGTCACGCGCGAGTTCGAGGCCCAGTATCCGCAATGCGGCAACACCCTGGTCGGCAGGGCCGCGCCGCCAGCCGCCGGCCAGGCCGCGCCCGTGCCCTTCCTGAGCGCCGACTGCCGGCGCATGCCGGGGCGCGAGGAGCTCAGGCGGATCAACGAATGGCTGCGCGTGCGCATGGGAAGCGCGGACGCCAGGCTGGTGCTGACGCTGGCGCGGGCCAGGATCGTGCGGGCCGCGTCAGCGCCTGTGGCCACGCCGGCGGCGTCACCGGCAGCCGCGCCGGCGCCGTGATGCCGCGTCACGCCAGGGTTCCGCGCTCCATCATCGACAGCGTCCGGCGGAAGGATTCGGCCACCGCTTGCTTTCCGTCCCGCACGATCTCCGCATCCCAGAACGCGCCATACACCGCGCCATAGTCGAAGGGGGCCAGGCGCGCCTCCATCTCGCGCAGCGTAAAGGCGGGCAGGGGAATGTAGTTCGGGTAGCTCCACATGAAGGCGACGTGCCTGCGGTCCGGGACCACCTGCAGGATGTCGCCGCTGAGCAGGGCGCCGCGGCCTTCGCCGCCCTGCGGCCAGTGCAATACCGTACCGCCCTTGAAATGGCCACCGAGCCGCACCAGGGTCATGCCGCCCGCGAGGATGGCCGTGTCGCCGGACCAGTAGCGGATCGCCGGGTCGTCGCGCATCACCCATTCGCGGTCGTCCTCGTGCAGCCACACCGGGCAATCGAAGACGCGCGCCCATTCGACCATCGTCGTGTAGTAGTGCGGGTGCGAGATGGCGATGGCCGCGACGCCGCCGAGGGCGCGCAGGATGTCGATGGTGGCATCGTCGACCAGGGTCAGGCAATCCCACAGCAGGTTGCCGGCCGGGCTTCTGACCAGCAGGGCGCGCTGGCCGATGCCGACCTTGGGTTGCGTCGCGATCGCGTACAAATCGGGCTGCAGGCGCCGCCAATAGTTCTGGTAGGTGAGCTTCAGCTTCTCGAGCGTGGTCCATGCCTGGCCGGTGAGCGGCACGTACTGGCGCACGTCGCTGCAGATCGCGCAGCTTGGCGGCGGCGCGTCGCTCGGCGGGTACTGGGTGCCGCAGGTGCTGCAGATGAAGGCGTCCATGGTCGCGTCCTTTCGCTTCATTGGCGGGCATCGTCGGGGCGAGTGTACGTCAATCGCACCGGGTTGGCGTCTGCACGTCATTCGAGTTTTCCGCAGTGAAACATCTGATAATCCTGATGTATCCCCGAACCCAGCCGCTATACACTTTCTTTGCCGTCAACATGACGGCCATCAAAACAGAAAGGGGATAGCAAAATGAGAACTCTGCCCTTGAAAGTCGTGGCCATCGTCGCCGGGGCGGTCGTGTTGGTATCGCTGGCGCCCTTCGGCACCGTGCCGGCGGGACACCGGGGCGTGATGACGACTTTCGGCAGTCCCGGCGACCAAGTGCTGAGCGAGGGCATCCACTTCCGCATCCCGCTGGCGCAAAGCCTGAACCTGGTCAACGTGTCGATCCAGAAGGGAGAGGGCGACGGCGACGCCGCCTCGCGCGATTTGCAGACCGTGCACACGCGGGTGGCGCTGAACTACCACGTCAGGCCGGACGCCGCGGTGTCGGTGTTCCGCGACCTCGGCAACGAGCCGGGCACGCGCATCATCATCCCGGCGACGCAGGAAGCGGTGAAGGCCGTCACCGCACGCTTCACCGCCGAGGAACTGGTGGCCAAGCGCACCGACGTGCGCGACCAGATCGTGACCCAGCTGCGCGAGCGCCTGGGCCGGCACGGCATCATGGTGGACGAGTTCTCGATCGTGAACTTCAACTTCTCGCGCTCCTTCAACGAGGCGATCGAAGCCAAGACCACGGCCGAGCAGTTGAAGCTGAAGGCGGAGCGCGATTTGCAGCGTATCGAGGTCGAGGCCAAGCAGCGCGTGGCGCAGGCGCGTGCGGAAGCCGAATCGCTGGCGGTGCAACGCCAGCAGGTGACGCCGGAACTGATCCGCCTGCGCGAGATGGAAAACCAGCGCATGGCGATCGAGAAGTGGGATGGCAAGCTGCCGAACGTGGCGGGTGGGGCCATCCCCTTCATCAACGTGAAATAAAAGCACCGCGATGGCATCAAATGAGCGGCAGCCGCCGCTCATTTGATCGCCGTTTAACAAATTACCTCTTACATCAACGCACCAGGCAAGGCCGCTTGTTGTCGAACTTCCAGCCCGGCACCAGGAACTGCATGGCCACCGCGTCGTCGCGCGCGCCCAGGCCCATGTTTTTATAAGCCTGGTGCGCCTTTTCCAGTTCCGCCTCGTCCAGCTCGATGCCCAGGCCCGGGCGTTCCGGAATGCGGATCACGCCGCCTTCGATCTTGAGCGGTTCCCTGGTCAGGCGCTGGCCGTCCTGCCAGATCCAGTGGGTGTCGATCGCCGTCACCTTGCCCGGCGCCGCCGCGCCGACATGGGTGAACATGGCCAGCGAGATGTCGAAGTGGTTGTTCGAGTGCGAGCCCCAGGTCAGGCCGAACATCTGGCACAGCTGGGCCACGCGCACCGAGCCCTGCATGGTCCAGAAGTGCGGGTCGGCCAGCGGGATGTCGACCGATTGCAGCTGGATCGAGTGGGCCATCTGGCGCCAGTCGGTGGCGATCATGTTGGTGGCGGTCGGCAGGCCAGTCGCGCGGCGGAATTCGGCCATCACCTCGCGCCCCGAGAAGCCGTTCTCGGCGCCGCAGGGGTCTTCGGCATAGGCCAGGATGCCGTGCTTGTCGCGGCACACGCGGATCGCTTCCTGCAGGGACCAGGCGCCGTTCGGATCGAGCGTGATGCGCGCGTCCGGGAAGCGCTCGTGCATGGCGACGATGGCTTCCATCTCGGCGTCGGCCGACAGCACGCCGCCCTTGAGCTTGAAGTCGTTGAAGCCGTAGCGCTCGCGCGCCGCTTCGCACAGGCGCACCACGGCTTCCGGCGTGAGCGCTTCCTCGTTACGCAGGCGCAGCCAGGCGTCGCCGGCATCGGGTTCGCTGCGGTAGGCGAGGTCGGTCTTGTTGCGGTCGCCCACGTAGAACAAATAGCCCAGCATCTCGACGGCGTCCCGTTGCACGCCTTCGCCGAGCAGGGCGGCGACCGGCACGTTCATGAACTGGCCGAGCAGGTCGAGCAGGGCGGATTCGACCGCGGTCACCGCGTGGATCGTGGTGCGCAGGTCAAACGTCTGCAGGCCGCGCCCACCCGAGTCGCGGTCGGCGAACTGGGTGCGCATCGCGTTCAGGATGTTGTTGTACTCGCCCAGCGTCTTGCCGACGACGAGGGCGCGCGCATCCTCGATGGTCTGGCGGATCTTCTCGCCGCCCGGCACTTCGCCCAGGCCGGTGTTGCCGGCGCTGTCCTTCAGGATGACGATGTTGCGGGTGAACCAGGGGCCGTGCGCGCCGGAGAGGTTGAGCAGCATGGAATCCTGGCCGGCGACGGGAACGACGCGCAGTTCGGTGACGGTGGGTGCGCCTGAAACGTGGGTGGTCATAAGGGCTCGACGATGTGAAGTGGTTGAACGATCGGATTATTTTTTTACCAGCGACTTGACGAGCGAAACCCGCTTGATGTCGCCGACGATGAAGACGTAGCAGAAGATGGCCAGCGCCGCGTTCGCGCCGACGTACACCAGCGCGCCGGCGAAGGAACCGGTGGCATCGACGATGTAGCCGATCACGATCGGCGTGGTGATGCCGGCGGTGTTGCCGAAGGTGTTGAACAGGGCGCCCGACAAGCCGCCGGCTTCCTTCGGCGAGGTGTCCGAGACCACCGCCCAGCCCAGCGCGCCGATGCCCTTGCCGAAGAAGGCCAGCGACATGATCGCCACCACCAGGGTGTCGGTCTCGATGTAGTTACAGGCGATCATGCTCATCGACATCAGCATGCCGATCACGATCGGCACCTTGCGCGACACCGACAGCGAGTACCCGGACTTGCTCAGGCGGTCCGAGATCCAGCCGCCGACCACGCCGCCCAAAAAGCCGGCGATGGCGGGCAGCGAGGCGACGAAGCCGGCCTTCAGGATCGTCATGTGGCGCTCCTGGACCAGGTAGACCGGGAACCAGGTCAGGAAGAAGTAGGTGAGGGTGGTGATGGCGTACTGGCCGATGTACACGCCCAGCAGCATGCGGTTGCCGAGCAACTCCTTGATGCAGGCGAACACGTCGACCTGGCTGGCGCCGGCCACGTACTTGGTGCTCTCGAGGTCGACCAGGGCGCCGCCTTCCTGGATGTACTGCAGTTCGCTCTGGCTGATGCCGGGATGCTGGCGCGGGCCGTGGATCATCTTCAGCCAGATGAAGGCCATGATGATGCCGAGGCCCCCCATCACGTAGAACACGCTGTGCCAGCCGGCGGCGTGCACCAGCCAGCCCATGATGGGCGCGAACAGCACGGTGGCGAAGTACTGGGCCGAGTTGAACACGGCGGCGGCCAGGCCGCGCTCGTGGGTCGGGAACCAGGCGGACGCGATGCGGCTGTTGCCGGGGAAGGAAGGCGCTTCCGCGGCGCCCACCATCAGGCGCAGCAGGAACAGCGCGGCGACCGCCGCGCCGCCCGTGAAGAAGCCGGCGGCGCCGGTGCAGACGGTGAAGGTCGACCACAGGAAGATGCTGAAGAAATAGGTGATCTTCGAGCCGAAGCGGTCCAGCAGCCAGCCGCCCGGGAGCTGGGCCAGCACGTAGGACCAGGCGAAGGCCGAGAAGATGAAGCCCATCTGGACCGCGGACAGGCCGAGGTCGCGCCTGATCTCCGGGCCGGCGATCGAGATCGTCGCGCGGTCGGCGTAGTTGATGGTGGTGACCGCGAACAGCACGGCGAGGATCAGCCAGCGTGTGCGGGTCTGGACCTTCGCCGCGCTCGCGGCCTGGATGGTGGGTGCCTGTTCCACAAATGTCTCCTGTCGGTGGTTGTCGTTGAAGCGCCGGCTTTGTCCTCAGAAGGTCTGCTGCAACCCCAGGTTGTAGCCCGTGTTGCCGGTGCCGGCTTCGGTATTGTTGGCCACAGTGTAGCCTGCGCCGTTGCGGTTGTGGATGTGGCCGTAGGCGGCGTACAGGCCGGTGCGCTTCGAGAGACTATACATGTAGGCGATACCCCAGGAACTGGCGTCCTGGTCGAAGGCCGTGCGGTCGTCTTTGCGCATCACCGAGAACATCAGTTTGCCGCGGCCCAGGGGCGCGGACAAGCCGGCCAGCATGTCGCGGCCGTCAGTGGACGGGGTCGGGCGCACGCCGCCGTAGGGATTGTTGGCGTTCCCCAGCGGGGTGCTGTTGTCGCCCTTGTCGATGCCGTAGCCCAGGTGCAGCTTGAGCGGGCCGAAGTCGTAGTTCGCGCCCAGCAGGGTATTGCGGCCCATCGAGCGGCTGACGGCGGGGACGGTAGCGGTGCCCACCGTGTCGGTGTTCTTGCCGTTCCACGCCAGGCGCACGGTCAAGGGACCACTCGTGTACCCGACTGCGCCGCCGAACTGGCGCCCGGCCCGGATCGAGGATTGTTCCCCCGCGCTGTAGGCCAGCTCCATGTCGACGCCATGCAGGCGCGGCGAGGCCCAGGTGAGCGTGTTGCTGGTCCGGATGTTCGTGCCCCAGCCGGGGAACAGGTTCTTGGACGAGCCGGCATAGCCGGTGCGGAAGGGGTCGACCACGTTCACCAGCGTCGTGTAGTAGGGGGTGTATTGGCGTCCCAGCGCCACCGAGCCGAACCCGCCGCGCAGGCCGACCAGGGCCTGGCGGTTGAAGATGGTGCCGCTGGCATCGACTTCGCCGGTATCGATCTTGGCGCCGGTCTCCAGCGTGAAAAAGGCCGAGAGGTCGCCGCCCAGGCTTTCCTCGCCGCGAAAGCCGATGCGCGAGGCGGCCGCCGCGCCGCTGGTGATCTTGTTCAGGTTCCCGCCGCTGCCGCCGCGTTCGCCCACGAAGGCGGCGTCGGCGATGCCGTAGATCGTCACTGCGGATTGCGCGTGCGCCAGGCCGCTGCCCAGCGCCAGGATGATGGCTGCTGCTTGCTTCATTGTCTCCTCCGTACTGCCGGCTCCGCTCACGAAGCTGATCGTTTTCTTGTTGCGTCGATCATATGCCTCGATCTATGCGCAACCAAACCAAATCGTGAAGGCAGCGATTCAGGAATTGAATCAAGGAGTTTCATTCTCCGTGATGAAGGTCGGCAGGATCTCGCGCTTGAAGGCCTCGAGGGCGGGATTGTCGTTGCTGCGCCGGTAGGTGCAGACCAGCTCCACCGGCTCGGTCTCCATGCGGCGCATGACGATGCCCTCGAATTGCAGGCGCGCCGCGCTTTCACCGATCAGGGCCACGCCGACGCCAGCGCGCACCAGCGCCAGCATGGTGTGGATCTGGCCGATGTGCTCGACCACGTCGGGCACCACGCCCGCGCGCGCGAAGCGTTCGCTCAGCATCTGGTAGAAGGGGCGGGCTTCGTAGGGCGAGTACATGATGAAGGGCCGCCCATGCAGGCAGGGCAGCGTCGGTTCGGGCGGCCAGGCGTCGGCCTCGTTCTCGTGGATGGCCAGCATCAGCGACTCGGTCACCAGCGGCACGGTCTCGAGTTCGCTGTTGACGGCATGCGGACGCATCAGGCCGATGTCGAGTTCTCCGGCGTTCAGGGCCTCGACCTGCACGGTGCTCACCAGTTCCTTCAGGTTCAGGGCGATGCCGGGCAGGCGCTCGCGCAGGCGGCGCACCACTTCCGGCAGCAGGCCATAGCCGGAGGCCGAAGTGAAGCCGATCGCCAGCGTGCCTTGCTCGCCCCGGGCCGCGCGGCGCGCCGTGAACACGGCTTCCTCGGCCAGGCGCAGGATGCGCGCCGCTTCGGGCAGGAAGGCCTTGCCGGCGGCGGTGAGCTTGACGGCGCGGCTGTTGCGCTCTAGGAGGGGCGCGCCGACGTGGTGCTCGAGCAGCCGGATCTGGCGGCTGAGCGGCGGCTGGGTCATGTTCAGGCGCTCGGCCGCGCGGCTGAAGTGCAATTCCTCCGCCACGGCGACGAAGCAGCGGAGCTGGCTGAGTTCAAACATCGAGGGGTCTTTCGGAACTGGGTCGACCCCTATTCTACTGCCGGCTCAAAGTATGTCGCCGCGATGCCGCTTCAGACTGTCCAGCACGATGTCGCTCAGGCCCGCGCCGGCCTGCCCGTCGAGGTGCGCCAGCAGGGCCGTGCGCATGCGCGGCTCCCAGGCGCGGCGCAGGTGGCGCGCGATTTCCTCGAGCGCCTGGCCGCGGTCCTGGAAGGTGCCGAAGAAGTCGCCGATCTGGTTGGCCATCGTCACCAGGTGGACCGCGTTCGCCGTCATTTCGCCGCCTCCGCCCCGACCGGCTGCTGGCCGTGGACGAGGCCTACCTGCAGCTTGTCGAAACGCCGGTAGGCCTGCTGCCATTCGGAGGGCTGGGCCACCGGCGTCACCTGCACCGCCGTCACCTTGTACTCGGGGCAGTTGGTGGCCCAGTCCGAGGCGTCGGTCGTGATCACGTTGGCGCCGGATTCCGGGAAGTGGAAGGTCGTGTACACCACGCCCGGCTGCACGCGTTCGGTGATGGTGGCGCGCAGCACCGTCTGGCCGGCGCGCGAGGCGATGCCGGCCCAGTCGTCCTGGCGGATGCCGCGCTCGGCCGCATCAATCGGGTGGATCTCGAGCCGGTCCTCGCTGTGCCAGGCGCCGTTTTCCGTGCGCCGCGTCTGCGCCCCCACGTTGTACTGCGACAGGATGCGGCCCGTGGTCAGGATCAGCGGATAGCGCGGCGTGACCTTTTCCTGGCTGGCGAAGAAGCGCGTCGGCAGGAAGCGGCCCTTGCCGCGCACGAAGGCGTCGACGTGCATGATCGGCGTGCCGCCGGGCGCCTCCTCGTTGCACGGCCACTGGATGCTGCCGCCCAGCGCGTCGATGCGCGCGTAGCTGACGCCGCGGAAGGTCGGCGTCAGGCGTGCGATCTCGGCCATGATCTGTTCGGGATGGTCGTACCGCATCGGGTAGCCGAGTGCGTTGGCCAGCATCACCGTCACCTCCCAGTCCGACTTGCCGGCCTTGGGCGGCATCACCTTGCGCACGCGCGAGATGCGCCGCTCGGCGTTGGTGAAGGTGCCGTCCTTCTCCAGGAAGGAGGAGCCGGGCAGGAACACGTGGGCATACTTGGCGGTCTCGTTCAGGAACAGGTCCTGCACCACCAGGCATTCCATCGCGGCCAGCGCCGCGGTCACGTGCTGGGTGTTCGGGTCCGACTGCACCAGGTCTTCGCCCTCGCAGTAGAGGCCGCGAAAGGACCCGTCCAGCGCGGCGTCGAACATGTTCGGGATGCGCAGGCCGGGTTCCGGGTCGAGCGTGCAGCCCCAGTCGGCTTCGAAAGCGGCCCGCACCGTGCTGTCCGACACATGGCGGTAGCCGGGCAGCTCGTGCGGGAAGGAGCCCATGTCGCACGAGCCCTGCACGTTGTTCTGGCCGCGCAGCGGGTTCACGCCGACGCCTTCGCGGCCGACGTTACCGGTGGCCATGGCAAGGTTGGCGATGCCGATCACCATGGTCGAGCCCTGCGCGTGCTCGGTCACGCCCAATCCATAATAAATGGCCGCGTTACCCCCGGTCGCGTACAGGCGCGCGGCGCCGCGGATGTCGGCGGCCGGCACCCCGGTGATGGTGGCCACCGCTTCCGGCGCGTTTTCCGGCAGCGCGACGAAGGCCTTCCACTCATGGAAGGAGGCGGCATCGCAGCGCGCCGCCACGTAATCCTCGCGCACCAGGCCTTCGCTCACGATCACGTGGGCCAGCGCGTTGACGATGGCGACGTTGGTGCCGGGCCTGAGGCTGAGGTGGTAATCGGCCTGGATATGCGGCGACTTGACCATCTCGGTGGTGCGCGGGTCGATCACGATCAGGCGCGCACCCTGGCGCAGGCGGCGCTTCATCTGCGAGGCAAAGACCGGATGCGCGGCCGCCGGATTGGCGCCGATGATCATCACGACGTCGGCCTGCATGACGGAATCGAAGGTCTGGGTGCCGGCCGATTCGCCCAGGGTCTGCTTCAGGCCGTAGCCGGTGGGTGAATGGCAGACGCGGGCGCAGGTATCGACGTTGTTGTTGCCGAAAGCGGTGCGCACCAGCTTCTGCACCAGGTAGGCTTCCTCGTTGGTGCAGCGCGAGGAGGCGATGCCGCCGACGGCGCCGCGCCCGTATTTTTCCTGGATGCGCCGGAACTCGGACGCCGCGTAGTCGACCGCTTCCTGCCACGACACTTCGCGCCACGGATCGAGGATGCTGGCGCGGATCATCGGTTTCAGCATGCGGTCCTTGTGCGTGGCGTAACCCCAGGCGAAGCGGCCCTTGACGCAGGCGTGGCCGTGATTGGCCTGGCCGTCGGGATTCGGCACCATGCGCACGACTTCGTTGCCCTTCATCTCGGCGCGGAAGGAGCAGCCGACGCCGCAGTAGGCGCAGGTGGTGATGGCGGCGTGCTCGGGCTGGCCGAGATTGAAGATGCTCTTTTCCGTCAATGTCGCGGTCGGGCAGGCGGATACGCAGGCGCCGCAGGACACGCATTCGGAGGCCAGGAAATCCTCGCCCTGGCTGGCCGCCACGCGCGAGTCGAAGCCGCGCCCCGTGATGGTCAGCGCGAAGGTGCCCTGGGTTTCCTCGCAGGCGCGCACGCAGCGGTTGCAGACGATGCACTTGGACGGGTCGTAGATGAAGTAGGGATTCGACTCGTCCTTCCGGTCACGCAGGTGGTTGGCGCCTTCGTAACCGTAGCGCACTTCGCGCAGGCCGGTCACGCCGGCCATGTCCTGCAGTTCGCAGTCGCCGTTGGCGGCGCAGGTCAGGCAGTCCAGTGGGTGGTCCGAGATGTACAGTTCCAGCATGCCCTTGCGCAGCGCCTGCAGGCGCTGCGTCTGGGTGCGCACCTTCATGCCGGGCTCGCAGGGCGTGGTGCAGGAGGCCGGGGTGCCGCGCCGGCCCTCGATCTCGACCAGGCACACGCGGCACGAGCCCCAGGCTTCCAGGCTTTCGGTGGCGCACAGCTTGGGGATGCGGGTGCCGGCCAGCGCCGCGGCGCGCATCACCGAAGTGCCTCCCGGGACGGTGACTTCGATGCCGTCGATCTCCAGGGTCACGTCGATGCCGGATGCCTTCGGCGTGCCTAGGTCGGGCCGCTTGAGTTCAGTGGTGTTCATGATTGACGCCTTTCGCGAAATCTTCCGGGAACTGGTCGAGTGCCGACAGCACGGGATAGGGCGTCATGCCGCCCATCGCGCACAGCGAGCCGGCCGTCATCAGGTCGCACAGCTCGCGCAGCAGGTGCACCTGGCGCGGCCGGTCCTGGCCGGCGACGATGCGGTCGATGATCTCGACCCCGCGCGTGGAACCGATGCGGCAGGGCGTGCACTTGCCGCAGGATTCGATGGCGCAGAACTGCATCGCATAGCGCGCCTGCTTGGCCATGTCGACGCTGTCGTCAAAGGCGACGATGCCCCCATGGCCCAGCACGGCGCCGATGGCGGCAAAGGCTTCGTAGTCGAGCGGGGTATCGAACTGCGCTTCGGAGAGATATGCCCCGAGCGGACCGCCGACCTGCACCGCGCGCAGCGGCCGCCCGCTGGCGCTGCCGCCGCCGAAGTCATATAAAAGCTCACGCAGTGTGACGCCGAAGGCCTTTTCGACCAAACCACCCTGCCGGATGTTCCCGGCCAGCTGGAAGGGCAGGGTGCCGCGCGAGCGCCCCATGCCGAGATCGCGGTAAAAGGCGGCGCCGCGCTCCAGGATCAGCGGCACCGAGGCCAGCGTGATCGCATTGTTGATGACGGTGGGCTGCCCGAACAGGCCGGCGATGGCCGGCAGCGGCGGCTTGGCGCGCACCACGCCGCGCCGGCCTTCCAGGCTTTCCAGCAGGGCCGTCTCTTCGCCGCAGACGTAGGAACCGGCGCCCTTGCGCACTTCCAGGTGGAAGCCGTGGCCGCTGCCCAGGATGTCGGCGCCCAGGTGGCCGGCCGCCAGCGCCACGGCAATCGCCTCGTTCAGCGTGGCGATCGCATGCGGGTATTCGGAGCGCACATACAGGTAGCCGTGGCTGGCGCCGACCGCCAGGGCCGCGATCGTCATCCCTTCGATCAGCATGAAGGGATCGCCTTCCATCACCATGCGATCCGAGAATGTACCGGAATCGCCTTCGTCGGCATTGCAGACGATGAATTTGCGGGTGCCGGGCGCGGCCAGCACGGTCTGCCATTTCAGCCCGGTAGGAAAGGCGGCGCCGCCGCGTCCGCGCAGGCCGGCGTCGACCACTTCCTGCACGATGGCCGCGGGCGTTAGCGCCAGCGCGCGGCGCAGGCCGCGGTAGCCGCCGTGGGCCAGGTAGTCGCCGAGCGAGACCGGGTTGCTCAAGCCGACGCGGGCGAAGGTGATGCGTTCCTGCCGGGCCAGGAAGGGGATCGCTTCCGTGGGGCCGAGCGCGAGCGGGTGGTCCGCGCCGCCGTCCGGGAAGCCGGCATCGAACAGGCCGGCCACATCGGCGGCATCGACGGGGCCATAGGCGATGCGGCCGCCTGGTGTGGCCACCTCGACCAGCGGCTCGAGCCAGAACATGCCGCGCGAGCCGTTGCGCACGATGTGAATGTCGATCCCGCGCCGCAGGGCTTGCGCCTGGAGGGCGGCGGCCACCGCATCGGCCCCGAGCGCCAGCGCGGTGGAATCGCGCGGCACATACACGGTCACGCTCATGGCGCACCGCCTTCGACCAGCGTGCGCAGCAGGGCATCGAAGCACGCCGGCGTCATGCGCGCATGCGGCTGCGCGTCGATGGCGATGTTGGGCCCGACCGCGCAGTGGCCCAGGCAGTACACCGGCCGCAGGGTCACGGCGCCATCCAGCCGGGTCTGGTGGAAGCCGCAGCCGACCACCCCCTCGGCATGCGCAGCGAGCAGGTCGGCGCCGCGTGCCTGGCAGGCTTCGGCGCGGCAGACCTCGATCACATGGCGGCCGGGCGGATGCTGGCGGAAGTGGTGGTAATAGGTGAGCACGCCATGCACTTCGGCGCGCGACAGGTTCAGCCGGGCGGCGACGGCGGGCACGGCGCCCGGCGGCACGTAGCCGAGCGCGTCCTGGATCGCATGCAGGATCGGAAGCAGCGCGTCCTGGGTGGCCGGGTGCGCGCGCAGGATCTGTTCGAGCGCGGCGCCATCCCATGCGCGCGGCGGGTCCATATTGCCCATGTCGTCTCCTGTTTTATGTGAGGGACAGCGCCTGTGCCGGCGGCTTGTCATATATAGTAGTCAGGGCATGGGCAGTGCGCAATAAGCGGAAAACAGCCGCTTGAATATGCAGAAGACTGCATATATTCTAGTGCCATGACCCGCATCCGACTCCAGCCCAGTGTCGCGCTCGAAGGCTCCGACGGCAGCCTCGAAGCCATCGACCGGCCGCTCGCCCTGCTGCAGGAAGTCGAACGGCAGGGCAACCTGCGTTCGGCCTGCGAGCGCCTCAGCATCTCCTACCGCAGCGGCTGGGACATGATGGCCGCCCTGGAAAAGCGCTTCGGTGCGCCGGTGCTGGACATGACGCGCGGGCGCGGCTCGGCGCCCACCGAACTGGGCGCGCGCCTGCTGTGGGCGCTGAAGCTGGTGCACGCGCGCTTCGATCCGCCCTTCGACTCGATGGCGGCCGAGATCGACGCCCAGGTCCAGGCGGTGCTGATGCGCGATCGCGCCTACCTGAAGATCGTCGCCAGCCACGGCTATGCGATCGCGGCGCTGCACGCCCACCTGCGCCAGGCCGACGCGGCGGTGGAACTGAGCTACCGCGGCAGCATCGAAGCGCTCGACGCGTTGCACCGCAAGACCTGCGACGTGGCCGGCTTCCCGGTGCCGCTCGGCGAGCTGCAGGCGCCGGTGCTGGCGCGCATCCGCCCGCTGCTCAAGGACAGCTACCGCGCGGTGACGGTGGCGGTGCGGCGCCTGGGGCTGATGGTCCGCAAGGGCAATCCGGGCCAGGTCTGGAGCGTGGCCGACCTGGCGCGGCCAGGGGTGCGCTTCGTGAACCGCCAGCAGGGTTCGAGCACGCGCATGATCCTCGAACTGCTGCTCGAGCGCGCCGGCGTGGCTGGCAGCCAGGTCGACGGCTTCGAGGACGTCGAACTGACGCACGCGGCCATCGCCGCCTACGTCGCGTCAAGCAAGGCCGATTGCGGCCTGGGCGTGGAGGCGGCTGCACGCGCCTTCGACCTCGACTTCGTGCCGATCCTGGCTGAACGCTACTTCCTGGTGTGCGAAGCCGCCACGCTGCTGGACGCGCGCCTGGCCGGCATGCTGGCCTACCTGCGCGGGCCGGATTTCAGGCGCAGCCTGCTCGGCCAGGCCGGCTACGACGGCCTGGACGCCGGCCAGGTGTCGGCGCCGGACCAGGCATTCCCGGCGGCATCAGCGTGAATGCCCCACGGCGCTGGTCGCCGCCTGGGCCAGCCTGGCGCCATAGGGATTGTTGACGCTGCGCGTGACCAGGATGTCGACCGGCGTGGCCGCCTGGCCATAATAGGCCTGGTTGCGGCCGTCGTCGACGGTGATCACGGTGCCGTCCAGGTTGGCGCCGCCGTACAGGCCCTTCGAGCGCGTGTAGACGATCATGTCGGCGGTGACCGGCGCGCTGGTGCCGACGCCGACCGGGCCGGCCGCCACGCTGACGTCGCCGCCCACCTTGAACGAAGTCGACATCAGGGAATTGAGCGACTTGTCGCTCATGATCAGGGCCACCATCTCGGAAGCCTGGGCGCCGGCCTTCAGGCCGATGCTGCCGGTGGCCATGCGGTAGAAAGCGGGGCCGTTCCAGCCGCTGCCGCTGCGGTTGTGCGCGATCACCAGCGCCGAGCCGCCGGAACCGCCGACGATGAAGCCGGCCTGCACGATCTGCGGGCTGATCATCAGGACCTTGGCGTTGCCGACGTGCTCGCGGAACCAGCCCAGGTCCGGGTCGCGCATGAAGTTGGCCAGGGTGGTGCGCGCCGCGTCGACGCGGGCCTCGGTGTCGTCCTGCGTCGGCTTCGACGCGAAGCCTGCCAGCCCCAGCGCCGCAGTGGCCGCCACGGCCAGCAGCGGCAAGGCGCCTGCCTTGAAAGTCTTGAACATGATGACCTCGCATGCGGTATCGACGTCGCCGTCGAAGGATGGGCAGCCAGTCTAGCGCCGGTCCGTGGCGGCGCCTATTGGACTTTCGGGCTATCGGGGGACGGCGCTGCCCGAAGGTCCAATGGCGTTGGTGCGGTCCGGCGCGCATAGTCGTGGATGCGGGACTGTGGCCGGAGGGCAGGATGGGCGATGCCGTCAAGCTGATCGTGCGCCGGCCGTGGCGCAGGAAGCGTCCGCGCCGGCGCCACGGATGACGGCGCGCCAGGCCGACGACGCGGCGCTGGCCTGGAGCAATCGCGAGATCGTGGTGCTGCGCGCCGAGGTCGCCGGCATGACGCCGCGCGAGCGCGTCGCGGACGCCCGCGAACGCCTGGCCGGGCTCGATCCCGATGGTCCGCCCGCCGCCGTGTCCACCGGAGCGATGGCGCTGGATGGCCAGCCAGCCGTGGTGGTGGCCGCCGGCGGCGCGCCGCTCTTCGCCATCGTTCGCGCCGACCTCGATCCGCTGGCGTCCCTCGCGCTCGATGCCGCGGCCGCCAGGGCCGCGCATCGGCTGGAGGCGGCGCTGGACGCGGCCCGCCTGCAGCGCGATCCCGAAGTGCTGCTGCACGCGAGCGCGCTTTCGCTGGCGGCGACGCTGGGCCTGGCGCTGGCGCTGTGGGCCATGCGCCGCCTGCGCCGGCATGGCGGCGAGCTGCTGGCACGCGCCGCGCGCATCCCGCTCGGCTGGCTGGCGCGGCGCGGGGTCGACCTGCACGCGGCCGCGGCGGCTGCTGGCCGTCGCGCCGCCGGCCTGGCCGCGCTGGCCCTGGGCCTGGGCGCCTGCTACCTCTGGCTAGCCTACGTGCTGCGCCGCTTTCCGCTCACCGCACCGTGGGGCGACGCGCTCGCCGCCAGCCTGTGGCGCCAGCTGGCCCGGTTCGCCGGCGGCAAGGTGGCCGCCTTGCCGGGCCTGTTCTCGGTGGGCCTGATCGGGGTGCTGGCCTGGCTGGCGACGCGCGCGCTGCGCTTCCTGTTCCGCGCCGCCGAGGAAGAGCGGATCACGCTGCCTTTCGTGTACGCCGACACGGCGCGCCCGACCGGCTGGCTGGTCACGGCCGCGGTCTGGCTGTTCGCGCTGGCCACCGCCTACCCCTACATCCCCGGCTCCGAGACGCCGGCCTTATGGCGACCCTGGGTTCGGCCGGCGTGGTCAACCAGGCGATGAGCGGCCTGATCCTGCTGTATGCGCGCGCCATCGCCAGGGGAGAAATGGTCAGCATCGGCGGCAGCGAAGGGATCGTCAGCGCGGTCGGGCTGCTGTCGACCAAGCTCTCGAACTACCGCAACGAGGAGGTCACGCTGCCGAACACGCTGGTCCTGTCGTCCGAGATCTGGAATTACGCGCGCCTGGCGCGGCGCGGCGCCGCCACGGTGTCGACCACAGTGCCAGTCGGCTACGACAAGCCGTGGCGGCAGGTCGCGGCCCTGCAGCGCGAGCTGACGGCCTTCCACGTCGACTACGAACTGGTGGCGCCGATCGGGCAGCCGGAGCGGCGCGCCCTCATCCCGACGCGCTGCTGGCGAACATCCAGGACCAGTTCAACCGCCATGGGGTGCAGATCATGACGCCGCAGTACCAGTCGCAGCCGGAAGACAAGGTGGTGGTGCCGCCCGGACGCTGGTATGCGCCGCCGGCCAGACCGCGTGACGATCGAATGGTTCCGTAAAGCACCGGCTGAGCGCGCAGGCGGTTTGTGCTTTCTCAAATCCGGATGCCGCGTTCCGTTACCCTGTCTGAGCTCCCTCTAGAATCGTCGGCACCGTTGTGCATTGCAGAGGGATTTCGGATGGTTTTCGGCAGTGTGGGCGCCCCCGCCGCGCCCGAGGCGCTGGTCTACCTGGTCTACCTGGTCGACGAGGATGACGGCGAGCTGAAGGCGCTCGCGCGCCTGCTGCGGGCGCATGGGCTGGCCGTGCGTGCGCTGCCTTCGGCCACGGCCTTCCTGCGCGCCCACGACCCGGCCGTGGCGGGCTGCGCGGTGCTCGACGTCCACCTGCCCGGCATGGATGGCCTGGCGCTGCAGCAGGCGCTGCGCCTGGACGGCGCCGGGCGGCCGGTCGTGTTCATCACCGGCAGCGGCGAGGTGGAGCAGGGCGTGCGCGCGATGAAGGCCGGCGCGGTCGACTTCCTGACCAAGCCGGTCGACGAGGCGGCCTTGCTGGGCGCGGTCTTGCGCGCGCTCGCGCTCGATGCGGCCGCGCGCCCCGCGCGCGCGGAACTGCAGCGTATCCGCGGCTGCCTGGAGTCGCTCACGCCGCGCGAACGCGAGGTGCTGCGCCACGTGGTGGCGGGCCGCCTGAACAAGCAGATCGCGGCCGACCTCGGCATCGCCGAACGGACCATCAAGGTGCACCGCGCGCGCGCCATGGAAAAGATGGGTGCGGCCTCGCTTGCCCAGCTGGTGCGCAAGACGCTCGAGGTGCGGGTTGGCGCGGTGTTCGAGGATGATCCCGAGGGCTGAGGCCCGGCGCGAGGGCACACGGGTGCCATCGCACTTTGGTGCCATCTCACTTTGGTGCAATAGGCACGCCGGGCGGCGCAATCCAGGATGGGAGTCCGGTGGCGCCGCTGCCGTCGCCGTGCGCACTCACAGGAGGGATCATGTTCAAAAAACTGCTGGCCGAATTCATCGGCACGTTCTGGCTGGTGCTGGGCGGCTGCGGCAGCGCCGTCCTGGCCGCCAGGTTCCCGGACGTCGGGATCGGCCTGGCCGGCGTCTCGCTCGCCTTTGGCCTGACCGTGCTGACCGGGATCTATGCGCTCGGCCCGATCTCGGGCGGGCATTTCAACCCGGCCGTCTCGGTCGGCCTGTGGGCCGGCGGGCGCTTTCCGGGGCGGCACCTGGCGCCCTACATCGTGAGCCAGGTGGCCGGCGCCGTGCTGGGCGCGGCCGCGATCTGGCTGATCGCGCGCGGTTGATGCTGTGGTGGGCACGGGGTGCCTACGCCGGCCGCGCCCACCCTACCTACCCTACCTCAGGTCCGGGCCGCCGCGACTGCCTCCTCGACCATCGCTTCGGCGGGGCCGCCTTCGGCCTGCGGTGCGCGGCCCCATTCGCGGTACTCGACCAGCGAGGGCATGCGCGCCAGCGCGCCCAGCGGCTCGATGCCCATGCGCGCCAGCTGCGCCAGCAGTTCGGCCAGTACGGTCTCGCGCTGCAGGGACCAGGTCGAGGCGAAGCAGCGCCAGAAGGTCCAGCCGGCCCGCTCCAGCACGCGCTGGCGCCCCATGTCGGCGGCCCAGCGGTCCGGCCCGTGGAAGGCGTCGCCATCGAGTTCGATCGCCAGGCGCCGGTCGTCCCCGCCTTCGACCACCATGTCGATCCGGTAGCCGGCCGCCGGCACCTGCGGGATGACGCGGTAGCCGCGCTCGAACAGGGCGCTGTAGACCTCGCGCTCGAAGCCGGATTCGCACAGCTCGACCAGGCTGGCCGCGTCCTCGTTCGCCACCAGCGGCTGGGCGAAGTGCTCGACCAGCGTACGCCGCAGGTCGAGCGTCGACAGTTCTTCCAGCTTGACCGAGCGCACCAGGAACATGCGGTCGCGCGCGCGCGAGGCCGCCACGTTGAAGCGCTGGTCGTACATCGTGCCGGACAGCGCGTGGTGCTGCTTGCTGTCCGCGACCATGGACAGGAAGATGATGTCGCGCTCGCTGCCCTGGAAGATGCGCGCGTCGCCGCAGGCGAACTGGCGCCGCGCCAGCTCGGCGGCGTCGCAGCGGGCGCGCACCATCTTGTCGATCAGGAGCGCCTGCTCGGGGCCGAGCAGCGACACCACGCCGATGCTGCGGCCGGCCATCTTCGGGTCGCGCAGGATGGTGTCGATCTCGCTGGCGATGCATTCGGCCTCGGGCGGATTCTGGCCCTTGGTGGCGCGGTAGCCGTTGGCCACGAAAATGTCGACCAGCGGCGGATCGAGCCGCTCGGACGCGGTCGGGATGCGCAGCGGCTGGATGAAGCCTTTATAGAAGACCCGGTTGCTGTAGGCGATGATCGGCTGCACGCAGCGGAAGTGCTCGCGCAGCATCACCTTCGAGGCGGCGAACACGGTCGAGGCGATGTCGTACAGCGACATGTCGGCCGTCAGCACCGGCTCGAAGGGTTGGCCGGCCAGGAAGCGGCGCCGCAGGTCGGCGATCTTGGCCGCGGCCACGAAGCCGGCTTCCGGCGAGACCTGCTTGTCGTCGCCAACCACCAGCACCTGCTTGCCGCGCAGGACCGCCGGCAGCGCCCACAGGTCCGACTGGCTGGCCTCGTCGACGATGACCAGATCAAAAGCGCCCAGGTTCGCCGGCAGCGACTCGGACACGCGCGCATGGCTCATGATCCAGCACGGCACGGCGGCCTGGGCGTCGACCATGGCTTGCTGGGCGTCGCGCCGGTAGCGGCCGGCGTTGACGCCGGTGCCCTTGCCGAACTTGCGCATCGCGGTGCGGTAGGTCTCGAGGGCCGATAGCACGTTCTGGCCGGCGTGGCGCCGCGTGGCGAGCCAGGCGGAGGTCGAGACCAGCTGTTCGTACAGCCTGGCCAGGCCGCCTTCCAGCTCGCGCCGGCGCGCGGCCAGCGTGCGCATCTCGTCGCGCGCATCGATGTCTTCGAGGTGGGTTTTGAGGCGTGCCCAGTTCCAGGCGTCGCGCCATTGGCTCGGGAAGACGTCGTCGTCGCCGCTGGTATCCGCCGGCAGCGAGAGTACGCGCGCGGCCAGCCAGGCACCGCCGTGGCGCTCGATGGCGCCGGCCAGTTCGCGGACCAGCGCGAAGTCGGGCGCCAGCGCTTCGATGCGGCGCAGCTCGGCGATCAGGGCGGCGTAGTCGGCGCCCACGCGCTCAAGCGCAAGATCGGGCGCGCCCAATGCATCGTCCAGCAGCGCATGCAGTTGTTGCGTGACAGGCCCGCCGCAGCCGGCCAGGCGGTCGCGCAGCAGCGCCAGGCTGTGGGTCGCACGTGCCAGTTCCTCGTGCGTCAGGTGGCGGCGCAACTGGCCGCGTACGCGTTCCAGGTCGGCGCGGCGTCCGAGCAGGTCCTGCAGCGACACCTGCGCGAACACCTGGGCCGCCAGCTGGGGCAGCACCGCGTCGTGGCGGGTCGCCAGCCCGTGCGCGCCGCGTGCGGCCACGGTGATCAGTTCGATCGCCCGCAGCTGGCCCACGTCCGGCTGCAGGACCGGCAGCGCCAGCAGCTCGGCAAAGGCATTCCAGCGCACCGTGAACGACAGCACGCGCGCATGCAGCTCGGCGAAGCGCTGCACGTGGGCCCAGTCCTCCCTCGACGCCGGCGCCAGGCCGGCCACGCGGATGGCGCCGATATGCGGCTTGACCTCGCCGGCGCCAAAGGCCAGGAAGCCGAAGGGTTTGCCGGTCTCGGCGCCGCGCGCGATGGCTTCGCGTGCTTTCGGCAGTTCCAGCGCTTCGCGTGGCGCGGTGACCGGCTTTTGCATGAATTCGGCGCGCGCCCGCAGCAGGGCGTCGATGTCGGCGAACAGGGCTTCGAGCGCGGCGCGCTCGGTGGCGAACTGCGGCCGGCGCAGGCGCTCGCGCAGCGTGAAGACCCAGTCGTGGCCATCGTCCTCCAGTGCGCCCGCCTGCGCGATCGCCTCGTCCAGCGCCGCCAGCAGGATGCGCGCTTGTCCCAGTACCTCGGGCGTGTCGGCACGCAGCGGCGGCAGGGCGCCGCCGGCGGTCTCGCGCTCGATCTCGCGCATCGCCTGCAGCAGGCCGTGCAGCTTTTCGACCTCAAGCGCCACAGGCAGGTCGCGCCAGTCGGGAATCCGTGCCTGGCAGTAGACCAGGTCGGGCCCCAGGCGGCGGCGCGCCTCGCGCAGGCGCATGCCGTCCTCGTCGCCGAAGGGCGGCGCGTGCTCCGGGGAAAGCGCCAGCTCATCGTCGAACCAGCCGAAGCGTTCGCGGCCCTCGACCACCAGTTCGGACATCTTCTGGGCGCGCATCGGTACCCCGTCGACCACGATGTCGGCCAGCTGGGCGTGCGCGATCTCGTCGATGCGGGTGTCGATGCGCGCCATCTCCTCGTGGGCGCGGTCGAGCGCCACGCGGGTGGTGGCGATGCGCTCTTCTTCCTGCGCCGGATTCAAATGGGTCAGCGTGTGGATGATGGCCTCGATCGCGGCCTGGAACTGGCGCATGCCTTCCTTGTCGCCGGACAGCAGGGCCACGCTCAGGGGCCGGATCGAGGGCGGGATCTTCTCCTGCAGGACCTTCAGCGCCGGCTCGCCTTTCGAGGTCACCAGGATGCGCTTGCCCGAGGCCAGGTAGTGGCTGATGATGTTGGCGATGGTGTGGGTCTTGCCGGTGCCGGGCGGCCCCTGCACCGCCACGCCGGGCGAGCGCTCCAGTTGCTGGATGATGGTTTCCTGCTCCCGGTTGTAGGGCAGCGGGAAGTACAGCTCGCGCGCTTCGCCGCGCGCCAGGGCCCGGCCCGACAGGCCGCGGAAGGCGATCGGCGCATGCTCGAGCACCTCGCCGCCGGGCGCGCTGACGATGGCCAGCGGGCCTTCGGGCAGGCCGGCGGCGCCGGTCACGCTGTCCTTCAGGCGGTCGATGTCCTCGATCAGGAAGTGGCTGGCGCGCGGGCGCGCGAACACCACCCAGGCGTGGGTCACCACCAGTTCCGGCCCCGGCGCCGGCGCGCTGTCGGCCTGGGCGTCGTAGCGGGCGTTGGCCGAGATGTTACCGGCCACCAGCTTGAGGATCGGCTCGATCGAGGCCGGGTCGAAGGGCGAGAGCTCGTCGCGGTCGCGCAGCAGGGCGCGCGCGGCGCGTTCGACGTCGCCGGTGCCGGGCACGTCGCAGGCGGCAAAGGCGTCCAGTTCGAGGCGCGGCGCCAGCTGGCGCGGGCGCAGGCCGATGGCGTGGGTGGTGTCGTCGATGTCGATCTCGATCGCTTGCGTGACCAGCGGATAGTGATAGTCGACCGTGCCGATGCGCCAGGACGACACGCCGATGCCCCACACCAGTTCCAGCGGGCGCACCGCCTCCTCGGATTCGAGGCGCGTCTTCAGCGCGAACAGGTCGGCGTACAGCGCGATCACCAGGCGCCGCGGGCGTTCGCGCGCGGCCCAGTCGAGCCAGCGCGGCGCATACGCGTCCAGCACCCGCGTCACGCGCGCGCGGCGCTGCTCGTCGCGGCGCGCGGCGCGTTCCTCGCCGTCGATGCCGGCGTCGTGGTTGCGCATGCTCGCGAACGCGGCTTCCTTCAGCGCCGGCGGCGTGGCGGCGGGATCGTCGCTGATGACCAGGAAGGGCGCGTAATCGGGCTCGGGCAGGACCGGCGCGCGCGTCGCTTCCAGGCGCTGCACGCGCAGCCACCAGCTGTCGGCGTCGGTCTCGACGTTGAAATCGACCCAGGGCAGGCTGCCCAGGTCGGCGAAGGTCTTCTTGAATTCGGTCGCCTTCGACAGGTTGAAGGCGTTGGGGTCGATGTCTCTGGCTTGCTCGACGAGATAGTCGAGCAACCCGCTCATGAGCTGGGCAGGTGATGGCATGTTGGGTTTCCCGGCTGGGGCAGGTTCGATGGTGCGTTGGTTCTGGCTTGCAAGGTGCATAAAGCACTGTATTTCCGCACAGTATAACCAGATTGCCGGGTTTCCAAAGGGCGCGTGGGGCGCGTGCGCGTGATTATTGTAATAAATTGCCTTAAATCAAGTGCTCAGTTGCTAACTTGCAGCTGCTCAGATGCGCAAACGCCCTTCGTTTAGCACGATCCGCTAAACCGGTGCCCCTGTCGGGCCGGATGCTGGTCACGCGAAGTTGCCACTGATACCATAACTCGAGATTAATCACGGGGGACGGCAATGGAGATGCGCGCGGAAGCGCCGGCGGCGGGCACGATGGGAGGCAAGCGCGCGGTCGTCGTCGGGATGTTGTTCGTGGGGCTGCTGTTCTTCATCCTCGGTTTCGTCACCTGGCTGAATGGCTCGCTGATCCCCTTCCTGAAGATCGTCTGTGGCCTGAACAATTTCCAGGCCCTGTGGGTGACCTTCGCCTTCTACATCGCCTACACCATTATGGCGCTGCCCTCGGCCGCCGTGCTGGGGCGGATCGGCTACAGGAAGAGCATGACGCTGGGCCTGGCCCTGATGGGCGCGGGCGCCTTGCTGTTCATTCCGGCGGCGCGCAGCACGCATTACGAATTGTTCCTGGCCGCGCTGTTCACGCTGGCCACCGGCATGACCCTGATGCAGACCGCGGTCAATCCCTACATCGTCTTCCTCGGCCCGCGTGAAAGCGCCGCCATGCGCATCAGTATCATGGGCCTGTTCAACAAGGGCGCCGGCGTGGTCGTGCCGCTGGTGTTCACCTCGCTGATGCTGGGCGATATCGAGCGCTTTTCGCCGGCCACGCTGGCCGCGCTGGACCCGGCCGCACAGGGCGCCATGCGCAGCCTGCTGGCGCAGCGCCTGGTCTTCCCCTACGCCTGCATGGCCGCGCTGCTGTTCGCGGTGATGGCTTTCATCCATTTTTCCGGCCTGCGCGAGCTGCCGCCGGAGGGCGAGGATAAGGACGCCGGTGTGAAAGGCAGCTCGGTGCTGCAGTTCCCGCAGCTGGTGCTGGGCGCGCTGGCGCTGTTCGGCTACGTCGGCGTGGAAGTCATCGCCGGCGACACCATCGGCCTGTACGGCCAGCAGCTGCACGTGGCCCACTTCGGCGTGCTGACCTCCTACACCATGGTCTGCATGGTGCTGGGCTACCTGGTCGGCGTGGTGGCCATCCCGCGCTGGCTGTCGCAGTCGCGCGCGCTGGTGCTGTCCGGCCTGGCCGGGGTCGTGCTGACCTGTGGCGTGGCGCTCGGCTCCAGCACGGACACCGGATTGTCGCAGGCGCTGGTCGGCTGGCTCGGCGTGCCGGCGGTGCCGAATACCGTGATGTGCCTGGCGCTGCTGGGCCTGGCGAATGCGATGGTCTGGCCGGCCATCTGGCCGCTGGCGCTGCAGGGCCTCGGACGCCACACGGCGGCCGGTTCGGCCGTGCTGGTGATGGCGATCGCCGGTGGCGCCGTGCTGCCGCTGCTGTACGGCGGCCTGTCCGACCTGGCCTCGCCGCGCAGCGCCTACTGGCTGATGCTGCCCTGCTATGCGCTGATCTTCTGGTATGCGGCGGGCGGGCACAAGATCCGCCGCTGGCGGCCCGTTTGAAGGAGTCCCCCGCTTGAGCCTCACGCATCGACACCGCGTTCGCGCAGCCTGGCTGCTCTCCCTGCTGCTGGCCGCACCCGTGGCCTGGGCCGCACAACCGGTCCCGCAGATGGCGCGGCAGGCCACGCCCGCCGATGCTGCCGCGCGCGGCGACCGCCTGCAGCTGCGCTGGGAGCGCCTGTCCGCCGGACCGGCCGCCGGGGCCGCGCGCGCGCGATCGCAGGCGCGCCTGATCCTCACCAACCGCGACAGCCGGCCCTTGCCCGCGCAGGGCTGGTCGCTCTATTTCAATTCCATCGATGCGATATCGAGCGGACCGGCGCCGGGCCAGCTGCTGCTGGAAGCGGTGGCCGGCAGCCTGGTGCGCCTGCGTCCGGGTCCTGGTTTCGAGGGCCTGGCGCCGGGCGCCTCGCTCGACATCCCGCTCGCGTATCCCGGTAAGGTGATCCTGCTGTCCAAGGCCCCGGCCGGCCCCTACCTGGTGTACGACGCCCAGCCGGACGTGGGCACGGCGATCGCGGATTTCCAGCTGCTGCCCGTTGCGACACTGTCGGTGACGCCCGCAGACACCTACCGCCGCAATGCCCGCGCCGACCTGCTGGCGCCGGACGCCGTGCCGCCGGTGCTGCCGACGCCCAAGCAGCTGCAGCGCGGCCCCGGCAAGCTGGCCATCACGGCGATGCCGGTGGTGGAGGCGCCGGCGGCGTTGGCAAATGAAGCCGCGCTGGCGCGTTCGCTGTTCCCCGCGACCCTGGCGGCGGGCGGCCCGAAGCTGCGCCTGGCCATCGGCAGCGTGCCCGGCGAAACCTCGCCGGAAGCCTACCGCCTGCGTGTGCAGGCTGCAGGCGGCATCGAGATCGTCGGCAACAGCGCGGCCGGCGTCCACTACGGCCTGCAGACGCTGCGCGAACTGCTGCCGCTGCCCGGCGCCGCCTCGCGCGGCCCGGCCTTACGCGGCTCGGCCCCGCCAGCGCTGCCCGAGGTCACGATCGTCGACGCCCCGCGCTTCGCCCATCGCGGTTTCCAGCTCGACGTCGCCCGCAACTTCCACGGCAAGGACACCGTGTTCAAGTGGCTGGACCTGATGGCGCGCGCCAAGCTGAACCGCTTCCATTTCCACCTGACCGACGACGAAGGCTGGCGCATCGAAATCCCCGGCCTGCCGGAACTGACGGCCATCGGCGCCGTGCGCGGCCACAGCGCCGCACCGGGACTGCGGCTGCAGCCGGCCTATGGCTCGGGGCCGGATCCGGTTGATGCCAAGGGCAGCGGCTACTTCACGCGCGCCGACTACATCGAGATCCTGCGCTATGCGACAGCGCGCCACATCGAGGTGATCCCGGAACTCGAGATGCCGGGCCACACCCGCGCCGCCGTGCAGGCGATGCGGGCGCGCTACGAGCGCCTGAAGGCCCTTGGCGACAAGGATGCGGCGCACTACCTGCTGAACGACGCCGGCGACCGCTCGGTGTACCGCTCGGCGCAGTACTACACCGACAACGTGATCGATCCCGGCCTGGATTCGACCTTCGCCTTCATCGAGCACGTGGTCGGCCAGGTCGCGGCCATGCACCGCGAGGCCGGGGTGCCGCTGCGCACGATCCACATGGGCGGCGACGAGCTGCCCAAGGGCGCCTGGGAAGGTTCGCCCGCCAGCCGCGCGCGCATGGAGCGGGACAAGCTGGCCGACGCCGGCGCGCTGTGGGACTATTTTTACGAGCGCGTCGACGCCATCGTGCGCCGCCAGGGTGCCACGGTCTCGGGCTGGGAAGAGATCGCCGCGCGCAGGGCGTCGCCGGGTGGTCCGCTGGTGCCGAACCCGCGCTTCGTGGGGCGCGGCTTCACGGCCTGGGTGTGGAACAACACCGAAGGCGCCGAAGACCTGGCCTACCGCCTGGCCAACGCCGGCTACGACATCGTGCTGGCCCCGGTCAGCAACCTGTACCTGGACATGGCGCACAACCCGAATCCGGACGAACCGGGCGTCAACTGGAACGATTACGTCGAGCTGGACAAGGTCTACGATTTCCGGCCTTTCGGCATGCTGCAGGACAGCGGCGGCAAGGTCGCCCTGAGCGAGGCGGGCCGCGCCCACGTGAGCGGCCTGGAAGCGACGCTGTTCACCGAATCGCTGCGCGATCCCACCCGCATCGATTACCTGGTGATGCCGCGCCTGCTGGCCGTGGCCGAACGCGCCTGGGCGCCGGATCCGGCCTGGGCCACGGAGGCCGATCCATCCAGGGCGGAAGTGCTGCACCGCGCCGCCTGGTCCGGCTTCGTGAACGCCCTCGGCCAGCGTGTGCTGCCGCGGCTGGACCTGGAGCGGCCCGAGCTGGCCTACCGCATCGCGCCGCCGGGACTGGTGGTGGAGGGCGGCAAGGTGCTGGCCAATCACGTGCTGCCGGGGATCACCTTGCGCTACACGGTCGACGGCAGCGAACCGGCCAGGTCGAGCCCGCGCGTGACGGGGCCGATCGCCGGGCGCGGGTTGATCCGGGTGGCGGGGTTCAGCCGCAACGGCCGGCGCGGGGCGGTGGCGCAGGTCGAGCTGCGTTAGACGCGCCGCCCGGGACCGGGGCGATGCGGCGGCATCACTGCCCACCGAACTTCAGCCGCGCTCGAAAATGACGTGGCTGAAGCGTACCCGCTCCGCGTCGATGCGCTGCTGCCGGAACCAGGCATCCCACTTGCCCGGATCCGAGGTCGGCTTCCCCGTCTGCGGATCCAGCGCCTGCAGGTAGTCGCCGAACTTGAAATAGATGGCGCGCGTCTCGCCCTCGATGCGCCCGGCCGCGCGCAGGGTGCCATGCGCGGCGCTGTCGACGCTCACCACCGCGTCGCCGGCATCGAAACGGATGTCCAGCGTGAAGCTGTCGCCCGAACGCACCGTGCCCAGGGCGGTCGTGACGTCCTTGCCGCCGGCGCCGCGCAGCCGCGCCACCACGTCGAATACGCCGTTGCCGGCCCGGCCGTCGAGCAGCTTCGCTTCCGATGTGTCCTGGACGTAGACCTTGACGATGGTGTCCAGGCCCTCCACGTGGTACTGCGCGACGATGGTCTTGGCGCCCGCCGGCAGCAGCGGCGTGACGGTGGCCGAGAAATGCTCGCGCGTCTGCCCGACGACACGGCGCTCGCGCGCGGCGATCTTCAGCTCGTTGCGGTAGCCATGGCCGTTGGCGGTGGCGAAGCGCGAGTCCAGGGCGCTGAAGGCGAGCGTGCCGTCATGGGGCGAGGCGAAGGGCGATGCACCCTCCATCTCGAACAACCGGTCCAAGGCGGCCCGCGGCGTGAAGCCCGGCTGCGCGCAAGCCGGCACCGCGAGGAAGGCCCACAGCGGGAGGGCGCACAGCAGGGCAGCCGGCAAACGAGGAAGACGCATCATCCGCCCACCTTACTTCAGCGGCAGGATCAGGGCAACCAGCTCGCCCGGATAATGCTCGAGCAGCCAGCGCGCCTTGTCGCGGAACAGCGGCGTGTCCGGGTAGGCGCGCGCCGCTGTCAGCATGGTCGGCAGCGCATGCTTGTTGATGCCGTCGGGCGAGCCTTCCTTCGGATCGATCTCCTGGTAGGGCCATTTGTCGCCGTTCACGTAGCGTGCGACGAAGCGGTAGCCTCCCTCGATGTTGTGCGCATCCTGGCCGTGCTGCCAGATCTTGTCCCCGGTCAGCTCGCCGTAGCGCCCCAGGTAACCGAAAGCTTCCAGCGCGAAGTTCATGTAGCTGGAGGGGCGGGTGCGCTCGAGTTCCGCGATCAGCTTGCCCTCGCGGTCGATCTGGCCCGGGATGCGGCGGATCTTGACGATCTCCAGTTCGCGCTTGGCGATTTGCTGCTGGTTCGTGTACAGCGCAAACGCCACCACCTGGGCCGAATAGAAGGTGCCGTGGTTGTTGTGGGCGTTGCTCTCTTCAAAACCGTTGCGGCTGTTCAGCAGCCAGTTCAGGTAATCGCGGTACCAGCCGCGCACCGCGTCGTGCTCCGCGTCGCTGAGGGCGTCCGTCGGCTGGATCAGCGCCAGGCTGTCCATCACGTCCACCAGGTTGCGGCTGCTGATGATGCCGATGCCGCGCCCGTCGACCCGGCCCGGGATCGCCTGCCCGTAGTCCAGGTTCGGGTTCATGCGCGTGGCCGGGTCGAGGAACCAGGCGCGCGCCAGCATGCCGGCCTTGTCCGCGTATTTGCGTTCGCCCGTGAAGTACCAGGCCAGCGCCAGCACCTGCACGTCGCGGCAGAACTTGCCCATGCGGGTGGCGTCGGTGCCTTCCGTGGACGAGGCCGGATTGTGCAGGCCGTCCTTGCGGATGTAGGGCAGGCCATCTTTCTTCGATGGATCCGGCCACCAGTAGGGACCGAAGCTGAAGAAGTCGTGCTTGTTGCCGCTGGCCGGGGCCAGGGTCTTGTCGACCACGCTGTAGCGGGCGTGCGCCAGCGCGGCGTCGGCATCCTTGATCAGGTTGGCGTAGGACGGCAGGTAGAGCGGATCGCGCGCCGCCACCTTTTGTTTTGCCAGCGCCAGCTCGGCCGGATCGTAAGTGTAGAACTGGGATGGCGAGGCGGCTGCTGCCAGGCCTGCCAGGCACAGGCCGGCGGCCAGCAGCGCCGCTTGAAGCGTCTTGCGGATCATGGAAGTCCCTTGCATCAGAAGTTGACTGTCGCCCGCACGCGGTAGACCCGGCCCAGCGGGCTGGCCTCGCCGCTGGCATAGCCTTCGCCGCGGTAGTTGGCGGCCGGCGGATCGCGGTTGAACAGGTTGTTCACGCCCACCATGACCTTCCACTGCTTGTAGCCGCTGTACTGCAGCGACCAGTTGAACACCGTGTACGGATCGATCACGTGGTAGAACTGGGTGCCGCTGTTGCGGTCCTCGAAGCTCTGCTTGTACTGCTCGTTCAGGGTCGAGGTCCAGTTGCCGTCCGCGCTCACCCATTTGGCCGAGGCTCCGTATTTCCAGCGGAAGGTCATTACGTTGGTGTCGATCGGGCCGAACTTGTTCACGCTCGGGATCCACTCGCCGTCGCGCGTGACCTGGGTCTCGAAGCGGTGGATGTAGGTGCCGTCCAGCTGCAGGCCGAGCTGGCCCCACTTGGTCTTCGGGAAGGTGTAGGTGGTGGTCAGGTCGAGGCCATCGGTGCGCACGCCGCCCAGGTTGCTGCGGCGGTCGTCGATGTAGAGCAGGTTGTTCTTCGCATCGCGGATGAACAGGTTGGCGTTGGCCGGATTCGTGAACAGATCGGCCTGGGCCAGCTGGCCGATCGAGTCGCGCAGGCGCACGTCGAAGTAGTCCAGCGAGACCAGCAGCGAACGGGTGGGGGTGAACACCACGCCCAGGTTGAAGGTCTTCGAGCGTTCCGGACCGACCTCCGGGTTGGCGCCGGTATTGATCGGCTGGCGCGCGTTGCAGACGGTGGCCGGGTTGTAGCCGGACAGGGCGGTGCCACCCGTATTCCCGCCCAGGCGGCCGCCGGGGCACAGCAACGGGTCGTTGTAGGTGGTGCTGGTGATGCCGGTCGGGCCGTTGACGGCGCCGAAGTAGCGCTCCGACAGCGTCGGCGCGCGGAAGCCCGTGCCGGCCGAGCCGCGCACCATGAACATGTTGCTCGGCCTGTAGCGGAAGCTGACCTTCGGGTTGGTGGTGGCGCCGAAATCGCTGTAGCGGTCGGTGCGCACGGCAAAGTCGAGGTCCAGGGCCTTGGTGATCGGCACGTCGATCTCGGCATAGGCCGCCACCACGTTGCGCGAGGCGTGTTCGTTGGCCGCCGTGGTGTTGCCGGTCTGGCCGCCGGACAGCACCACCGTGGTCGGGATCGAGTGGTAAGTAAAATCGTGGTAGCCGCTCGCGCCGAGGGCCAGCGTGACCGGGCCGCCGGCCAGCGTCATCAGCTCGCGGCTGCCCGTCAGATCCAGCCCGGTCATGCGGGTCAGGCCGGCTTCGGCCGTCTCGCCATTGGTCGAGATGCTGTCCAGGTAGGCGCGGCCGCTCTCGTCCTGCAGGCCGAAGGGATTCAGCTGGCCACCCGCCACGCCGGCCAGCAGGCCGTAGCTGTTGACGAAGCCCGAGCGGAAGCTCACCCGGCTGCTGTACAGCGCATGCCAGGCGCTGGCCTTGTAGTCCCAGGCGCCGGCATGGCCCTCGTCCTCGATGGCCAGGCGCGTGGTCTTGGTGTTGTAGTTCAGGACCGTGGGGCCGAGGTCGCCGTACAGCGACCAGGCCAGGGTCAGCGTCTGGTTGGTGATGCCGGGCATGGCCGGCACGATGCCCTTGCCCGGATAGTATTTGCTGGTCGGCCCGATGGTCAGCGCCGGGAAGTTCGCCACCGAGGGGTTGATGCCGAAGGTCGGGTTCTTGACCGGGCGGTTGTAGATCGACGAATACAGCAGCGAGGCCGACAGCTTGTCGCCGCTGCCCAGCAGCAGGGTGCCCTTCGAGAACAGCGAGCTTTCCTGGCTTTGCTTGGTCAGCGTCAGGCTGTTGGCGGTGTAGCTGGCGGTGCAGGTGTTCGACAGGCCCGGCGAGGAGTAGGGTTCCAGGCAGCCGCTCGCGTAATACGGGTTGCCGGTGACGGTCAGGTTGCCGACCTTCGTGTTCCCGTTGGCCAGGGTGACGTTGGCGGGGATCGCGTTGCTGCCCTTGGTCAGCTTGGGCGGCGCGAAGCCGGCGCTGGCCAGGCGTTCGTCGGAGGTGATGTTGGGGCGCGCCGACTGCGGCAGCGCGTTCTGGCGGTTGATGTCGCCGCTGAGGTAGACGTTCCAGCCGTCCTTGGTCAGGTTGCCCTTGCCGGCGATGAAACTCAGGCCGCTGGATGCGCCGCCGCCGCCCATGTGGGTGGTGGTGCCCTTCAGCGTGACCGAGGCACCCGTGTAGGCGCGCTTGGTGACGAAGTTGATGACGCCGCCGATCGCGTCGCTGCCATACACCGACGAGGCGCCGTCGCGCAGCACTTCGGTGCGGTCCAGCGCGCTGACCGGGATGTTATTCGGGTTGATCGGCGTGTCGTTCAGGCGCTTGCCGTCGAGCAGGACCAGGGTGCGCGAGTTGCCGATGCCGCGCATGTTGGCGCTGTTGCCGTTGCCGGAGGTCGTGTTCGGCACGAAGTCCGAGGCGGTCGACATCGACATCAGGATGTCTTCGATGGTTTCCATGCCCTGGGCCAGCCAGTCCTCGGCCTTGACCACGGTGACCGGCAAGGCCTGGTCGGCGACGGCGCGCTTGATGCTCGATCCCGTGACTTCGACTTTCTGCATCGTACCGCTGGTCTCCTGTGCCTGTGCGCCGGCGGCGATCGAGAGCAGGGCGAGCGTGACGGCCGCGGACAACTGGCGCCGCGACAGCGCGTGCGGCTGTTTCGTTTCCTTGTTCAAAGCTTGTCTCCTGTATTTATGTTGGTGTGCCAGTAGGTTGCTTGACACGACGTCTAGTTAAACGTTTAACTTAGTATATCGATGTTTGTATCCGAGCGTCAATGGGCGTACGGCACGCGAGAAATTCGTGTGGCAAAGATGTTGAAATCGGCATCGCAACTATAAAAAGATAGGGGTTAAACGTTTAAGCACAGAGTGCCGCTGATGCCGACAGCGCCCCACCCGTGCCGGCTCTGCCGTACCGTGCGAGGCGGCTTGCCGCATCCTTCTATACTGGCGGCACCGGTCCGGCTCCTGTTGCGCGGGCCATCCACTTGAAAGCCGACCACATCCCCGATGGCCCCGCCGTTTTCGCGCTCCGCCGTACTCGTCGTGAAGCTCGTCCTGCTCGGGGCGCTGGGCCTGGTCGTGGCCGGCATCGCGCTCGCGCGCTGGCACATGGCGCCGCGCCACGTGCAGCTGGAACCCGTCGGGCAGCCGATCCCCTTCAGCCACAAGCACCATGTCGGCGACGACGGCATCGACTGCCGCTACTGCCATACCTCGGTCGAGAAGTCGGGCTTCGCCGGCATGCCCTCGACCTCGATCTGCCTGAGCTGCCATTCGCAGCTGTTCCTCGATTCGCCGGCGCTGGCGCCGCTGCACGAGAGCGCGCGCACCGGCAAGCCGATCCAGTGGACGCGCGTGCACGACCTGCCCGACTTCGTCTATTTCGAACACGACATTCACATCAGCAAGGGCGTGGCCTGCATCGAGTGCCACGGCCGGGTCGACCAGATGCCGCTGACCTGGCGCACCGCCTCGCTCGAGATGCAGTGGTGCCTGCGCTGCCACCGCGAAGCGCCCAGGCACGTGCGGCCGCTGAACCAGGTGCTGCGCATGGAACCGACGCGCCCCCTGACCGACGAAGACCTGCGCCAGCTGAACCGCCTGTACAAGCTGCGCAGCACCGAAGCCCTGACCAACTGTTCCACCTGCCACCGATGACGCGCGGACGCGACCCCTTCATTCCCATCGCCACCCCGGACGCGCTGGCGCGGCGCCGCTTCCTGAAGCTGATGGCGGCATCCACCGCGCTGGCCAGCGCCGGCTGCAGCGGACCGCCGGCCGAGACCATCGTCCCGTACGTCCGCATGCCGGAGCAGGGCGTGCCCGGCCTGCCGCTGTTCTACGCCAGCGCCTTCGTGCGGCGCGGCTACGCGCACGGTGTGCTGGTCGAGACCAACGGCGGGCGGCCGACCAAGATCGAGGGCAATCCCGAGCACCCGGTGAGCCTGGGCGCCACCGACGTGTTTACGCAGGCATCGATTTTGCAGATGTGGGACCCGGACCGCTCGCAGACGGTGCAGCAGGGCACCGAGCTTTCCACCTGGTCCGCCTTCGAGGCGGCGCTCGAAGCGCGCCGGCCCTCCTTCGCCCGCGACGGCGGCGCGGGCCTGCGCATCCTGACCGGCGAGGTGACATCGCCGACCCTGCTGGCCCAGCTGGCGGCTCTGCGCGCGCGCTATCCGAATATGCGCTGGCATGCGAGCGACCCGCTGCACGACGACGGGGCGGCCAGTGCGGGCCTGCTGGCCTTCGGGCGCCCGCTCGATACGGTCTACCGCCTCGACAAGGCGAGCGTGCTGCTGACGCTGGACGCCGACCCCTTCGGCAGCGGCCCGGCCAGCGTGGCGTACGCACGCGATTTCACGGCGGCGCGCAGGCTCGGGCGCGACGTCGGCGCCAACCGCCTGTACGCGATGGAATCGACGCCGACCCTCACCGGCGCCTATGCCGACATGCGCCTGGCGCGCGCGCCGCAGGCGATCGAGGCGGCGCTGTGGCGCATCGCCGGCCGGCTGGGCGCCGCGCCGGAGGCGGGGACGGCGCCGAGCGAAGCCGACGCGCGCTGGGAAGCGGCCGTGGTGAAGGCGCTGCGCGCCGCGCAGGGCGGCGCCCTGGTCATCGCCGGACCGACCCTCAGTCCGGCCAGCCGCGCGCTGGTCCACTTGCTGAACCAGCGCCTGGGGGCGGACCAGGGCACCCTCGCTTATATGGAGCCGGTGGCCGGCAGCGCACCGAACCACGCGGCCGCGCTGGCGGAACTGGCCGCCGACATGCACGCCGGCCGCGTCGACACGCTGCTGATGCTGGACGCGAACCCGGTCCACACGGCGCCGCCGGCGCTGCGCTTTGCCGAAGCGCTGCGCCGCGTGCCCTGCAGCGTCCACCTCGGCCTGTACCGCGACGAGAGCGCGCGCGAAGCGACCTGGCACCTGCCGCTGGCGCACAACTACGAAGCCTGGAGCGATGCGCGCTCGCCCGAGGGCACGGCCAGCATCGTGCAGCCGATGATTGCGCCGCTGTACGCCGGGCGTTCGGCCCACGCGGTGCTGGCCACTGTGCTCGGGCAGGGCAGCCGCGACGGCCATGCGCTGGTGCGCGCGACCTGGCAGGCGGCGCTGGATGGCCAGGAGTTCGAGCCCGCCTGGCGCGAGGCCCTGCGCCGCGGCGTGGTGGCCGGCAGCGCCGCGCGTCCCGTCGGCGTCCGCACGGTACCCGCGATCGAACGGCCGGCGGCCGCCGCGCCGGCGCCGCTGGTCGCCATATTTACACCCGACCCGGCCGTCGACGGCGGCGAGTTCTGCAACAACGCCTGGCTGCAGGAACTGCCGCGGCCCCTGAGCTCACTGACCTGGGACAACGCGGCCCTGGTCGGTCCGGCCACCGCAGCCCGGGCGGGCCTCAAGGATGGCGATGTCGCGCGCCTGGTGCTGGCGGGCCGCACGCTGGAGGCGCCGGTGCTGGTGCTGCCGGAACAGGCCGAGGGCGTGGTCACGCTGCCGCTCGGCTACGGCCGCAGCGGGGCCGGTTCGGTCGGCAACGGCGTCGGCTTCGACGCCTACCGTCTGCGCCCCGAAGCCGCGCTTGGCCTGCCCGCCGCGCTGGCGATCGAGCGCACCGGGCGCCGCCACGAATTCGCCCTGCGCCAGCGCGAGGTCGACATGCACGGGCGCGAACCGGTGCGCGTGGCCGACCTGGCGCGGCTGGCGCAGGCGGCAGAGCGCAACCGCAAGGAAAGCGAGGAAGAGGGCAAGGCGTCGCTGTATCCGGAGCGCCGCTACGACGACTACAAATGGGGCATGGCGATCGACCTGAACGCCTGCATCGGCTGCGCCGCCTGCACCGTCGCCTGCCAGGCCGAGAACAACATCCCGGTGGTCGGCAAGGAAGAGGTGATGCGCGGGCGCAGCATGCACTGGATCCGCGTCGACCGCTACCGTGAGGGACCGCGCACCCTGTTCCAGCCGGTGCCCTGCATGCATTGCGAGCACGCGCCCTGCGAGGAAGTCTGCCCGGTCGGCGCCACCGTGCACGACAGCGAAGGCTTGAACGTGCAGGTCTACAACCGCTGCATCGGCACGCGCTTCTGCTCGAACAACTGTCCATATAAAGTCCGGCGCTTCAACTTCCTGCAGTATGCGAACGAACAGCAGGAAAGCCTGAAGGCGCTGCAGAACCCGGAAGTGACGGTGCGCCGGCGCGGCGTGATGGAGAAATGCACCTACTGCCTGCAGCGCATCACGCGCGCGCGCATCGACGCCGAAAAGGAAAACCGCCGCATCCTCGATGGCGAGATGGTCACCGCCTGCCAGGCGGTCTGCCCGACCTCGGCGATCCGCTTCGGCGACCTGAACGACCCGCAAAGCGAGGTGGTGGCGGCCAAGCGCTCGCCGCTCGACTACGACCTGCTGGCCGAACTCAACACCCGGCCGCGCACCAGCTACCTGGTGCGCGTGCTGAATCCCGACCCGGAGCTGGAATGAGCGCGCCGCCATCCCCCGTGGACAGCAAGGCCGACGCCGGCGGCGAGGTGCGCTCGCAAGGCAGCCCGGAGCTGCGCGCCGGCTGGGGCTATGCCGACGTCAGCGACAAGATCGCCGGCATCGTGCTGTCCGGCCGCTTCGGCTGGCGCTGGTGGAGCGCCTTCCTGTGCGCCTGCGCCGGGGTGATGGTGCTGCTGGGCGCCGTCACCTGGCTGCTGGTGAAGGGCGTCGGCATCTGGGGCGTGGACATGCCGGTGGCCTGGGGTTTCGCGATCTCGAACTTCGTCTGGTGGATCGGGATCGGCCACGCCGGCACCTTCATCTCCGCCGTCCTGCTCCTGCTGCGCCAGCGCTGGCGCACCTCGATCAACCGTTTCGCGGAAGCGATGACGCTGTTCGCGGCCAGCATCGCCGGCATCTTCCCGATCCTGCACCTGGGGCGGCCCTGGTTCTTCTACTGGCTGGTGCCCTACCCGAACGTGATGAACGTCTGGCCGCAGTGGCGCAGCCCGCTGGTGTGGGACTTCTTCGCGATCAGCTCCTATCTGTCGGTGTCGCTGATGTTCTGGTACGTGGGCCTGATCCCGGACCTGGGCACGCTGCGCGACCGCGCCGCCGCGCGCGGGCGGCGCGGCGCGCAAGTCGTCTACGGCCTGCTGGCGCTGGGCTGGCGCGGCGAGGCGCGGCACTGGGCGCGCTTCCAGAACGCCTACCTCTTGATGGCGGGCCTGGCCACGCCGCTGGTGGTGTCGGTGCACACCATCGTCTCGCTCGATTTCGCGGTCGGCAATACGCCGGGCTACCACTCGACCATCTTCCCGCCGTACTTCGTGGCCGGCGCGCTGTTCTCGGGCTTCGCCATGGTGCTGACGCTGGCGATCCCGCTGCGCGCCGTGTTCGGGCTGCGCGACTTCATCACCGGGCGCCACCTGGCGAATGCGGCCAAGGTGCTGCTGGCCACCAGCTGGCTGGTCGGCTACGGCTACCTCGCCGAGGCCTTCACCGCCTTCTACAGCGGCGACGAGTACGAGATCTACATGACCGTGAACCGCTGGACCGGGCCGTACGCGCCGATCTACTGGAGCATGCTGGCGCTGAACATCGCGCTGCCGCAGCTGCTGTGGTGGCGCCGCGTGCGCGCCAGCACCTGGGCGCTGTTCGGCCTCAGCCTCGCGATCAATGCCGGCATGTGGATGGAGCGCTTCCTGATCGTGGTGTCCTCGCTGCACCGCGACTATTTGCCATCCGCCTGGGGCATGTACTACCCGACCGTCTGGGACTGGCTCACGCTGTTCGGTTCCGTGGCGCTGTTCGTCTGGCTGTTCCTGCTGTTCGTGCGTTTCCTGCCCCTGATCTCGATGGCGGAGATGCGCGAGATGGTGCACGACAGCGCGGAGGGCAAGGCATGACGCCCGGGATGTATGGCCTGCTGGCCGAATTCGCGAGTCCCGAAGCCTTGTGCGCGGCGGCGCGCCACGTGCGCGCGCACGGTTACACCAGTGCCGAAGCGTACTCGCCGTTTTCCATCGACGGCCTGGACGAGATACTGGGCGATAACCGCGACCGCACGGCGCCGGCGGCGCTGGTCGGCGGCATCGTGGGCGGCGCCGCGACCTATTTCCTGCAGTGGTATGCGGCCGTGGTCGACTACCCGATCAACGTCGGCGGACGGCCGCTGCACAGCTGGCCCGCATTCATTCCCGCCACCTTCGAGATCACCATCCTGGGCGCGGCGCTGGCGGCGGTCTTGACGATGCTGGTGCAGAACGGCTTGCCCCGGCTTTACCACCCGCTGTTCGAAGTCGAGGAATTCGAACTGGCCAGCCGCAACCGCTTCTTCCTGTGCCTGCCGGCGCGCGACCCGGTGTTCGCCCCCGGTCCGGCGCGCGCGCTGCTGGAAGACTTGCAGCCCATGCTGCTGCGCGAGGTGCCGGCATGAAGCAGTTATATATAGTGTGGCTGCTGGCGGCGGGCCTGCTAGCCGGCTGCGAAGGCGCCAAGCAGGACATGTACGACCAGCCGCGTTATAAAACCTACGGCGGCGCCGGCCTGTGGGAAGACGGCGCCGCCACGCGCGCGCCGGTGCCCGGCACCCAGCCGCGCGCGCGCGGCGCCTTCGCCGACAGCAGCGGCGGGCGCCAGGGCGCCGGCGCGGTCCAGCGCGACCTCGCGGCCGAGAACGCCCAGGCGAACCCGTATCCGGTCGACCTGCGCCTGCTCGAGCGCGGGCGCGAGCGCTACATGATCTACTGCCTGCCTTGCCACAGCCCGGTGGGTGACGGTGACGGCCTGGTGGTGCGGCGCGGCTTTCCGGCGCCGCCCACCTTCCACCAGGAGCGCCTGCGCGACGCGCCCGACCGCCACATCTACGAGGTCATCACGCGCGGCTATGGCGTGATGGTGCCCTACGCGGACCGGGTCGAGCCGGCCGACCGCTGGGCCATCGTCGCCTTCATCCGCGCGCTGCAACTGAGCCAGCACGTGGACGCCGGCCGGCTGGCACCAGGCCAGCGCGCGCGCCTGGATGCGCAGGCCTCCACGGCGGGAGCGGCGCCATGAACCGCATCGCGGGCCGCGCACCGTCCTTGCCGGCGCCCTGGGCAGCGCTCCTGCTGGCGCTCGGCTTCGGGCTGCTGGCCTGGCTCGGCTGGCGCATCGACCCGCGCGCGCTGCTGGCGGCTTGGCTGGCGGCGTGGTGGTTCGTCACCGGCGCGCTGCTGGGCGGCCTGGCCAACGTCTGGCTGCACCAGCTCACCGGCGGCGCGTGGGGCGAGACCATCCGCGCACCGCTGCTGCGCGCCGCGCGCTGGCTGCCGCTGGCCTGCCTGCTGTTCCTGCCGGTGCTGGCGGGGATGCCGCTGCTGTACCCCTGGGCCGGCGGCCACGTCGAGCATGCCACCGCCTTCCGGCGCTGGTGGCTGGCGCCCGAAACCTTCGTGGTGCGCAGCCTGGCCTACCTGCTGCTCTGGAGCCTGCTGGCCTGGATCGAGATCCGCGCCACGCGCCGCTCGGCGGGGCGCGCGGCCGCCTGCCTGCTGGTCTACGGCTTCACGGTCGGGCTGGCATCAAGCGACTGGATCATGTCGCTGCAGCCGGCCTGGTATTCGAGCGTGTTCGGCTGGCTGCTGGGTGCCGGCCAGATGCTGAGCGGGCTGGCGCTGGCCATCCTGCTGGTCGATCGCCATGCCGCGCGCGCGCGCCTGCCCGACCTGGGCAACCTGCTGCTGATGTACGTGCTGGTCTGGGCCTACCTGGCCTACGTCCAGTTCCTGATCATCTGGGCGGCCGACCTGCCGCGCGAGATCGCCTGGTACCTGCGCCGCGGCGCGCCCGGCTGGAAGGCGGTGGCCTGGACCCTGTTCGCGCTGCACGGCGCCGCGCCGGTGGCGATCCTGCTGTCGCGCCACGCCAAGCGCGCCCCGCGCATGCTGGGCGCGCTGGCGGCGCTGCTGCTGGCGGCCCACCTGGTCGACTGCTGGTGGCTGGTGCTGCCCTCGGTCGAAGGGCTCTCGGTCCACGTGTTCTGGCTTGCACCGGCGGCGGCGCTGGGCATGTGCCTGCTGGGCCGGCGCCTGCTGGCGAGGGGAGAGGAGGGCCATCATGGCTGACTACGGCGAAGACGACGTCCATACCCGCGCCATCCGCCGCGGCGCGCTGGCTATCCTGGCGACCATCGTGTTCGCGCTGACCGGCGCCTGGTTCCTGCTGCGCGCGCTGGGGCCGTCCGCCAACACCGGGCGGCCCCCGGCGATTCCCGCGCCGCGCCTGCAATCCGCGCCGCAGCAGGAACGCGGCGCCTACTTCGCCGAAAAGGAGGGGCGCCTGGCCAGCTGGGGCTGGGTCGACCGCAAGGCCGGCATCGCCCACATGCCGATCGAGGACGCCATGCGGCTGATGGCGGCGCGGCACCAGGACGACAAGGAGAAAGCGCGATGAGGGCCGCGATCCGGCGCCTGCTGCTGTTGCCATGCCTGCTGGCCTGGCACGCGGCCGGCGCCCAGGCGCTGCAACTGCCGCCCCAGCCCGACGCCCGCTTCGCCCCGGCGCTCGGCACCCGCCTGCCGCCCGAGCTGGTGCTGCGCGACGAAGCCGGCGCGCCCATCCGCCTGGGCAGCCTGTTCGGCGCCGCGCCGGTGGTGCTGGTGCCGGGCTACTACACCTGTCCCAACCTGTGCGGCACCCTGTTCCAGGGCGTGCTGCAGGCGCTGGCCTTGAGCGGCCTGCCGGCGGCAAGCTACCGCCTGGTCGGCTTCTCGATCGACCCGCGCGACGATGCCGCCGCCGCCGCAGGCAAGCGCGCCGCCTACGCCGCGCTGCTCCCGGGCGGCACGGCCGACCTGCGCATGCTGACCGGCGCGGCGCCGGCGCTGGCCCGGCTCGAAGGCGCCCTCGGCTACCGCGCCGTGCCGGATGCCGTCACAGGGGAGCTCGCGCACGCGGCCGGCTTCGTGGTGGCCGATGCTCAAGGCCGCATCGCCGCCTTCTTCCCCGGCGTGCGCTTCGATCCGGCCGAAGTGCGCGCCGCCGTGCGCGCCGCCGGCGCCGGCAAGGCCGCCACCGCGCAACCGGGCCTGGTGGAGCGCATCGCCCTGCTGTGCGCCCATTACGACCCGTCCGCCGGCCGCCATTCCGGCGCCGCGATGGCCGCCGTGCGCGCCGGCGCGCTGCTGGCCGCGCTGGGACTGGGCGGCTGGCTCTGGGCTCGCCGGCGCCGCCATCATCGCCGGGAGAGGCCGTCATGAGTCCGGATTTCCACCTGCTGCCGCAGGACGCCGCGGTCTCCGCCACGCGCCTGGACAGCCTGGCCCTGTGCCTGCTGCTGGCCACCGGCATCGTGGCGCTCGTCCTGCTGGCGATGATGATCGGTTTCGCGATCCGCTACCGCGCCGGCTCGAACGCCGACCGCAGCGGCGCCCGCTCGCAGGGCCGCAGGCTGGAGATCGCCTGGACCGTGATCCCGCTGCTGATCTTCTTCGGCCTGTATGCCTGGGGCGCGGTCGACTACATCGCCCTGTACCGCCCGGACCCGGCCGCCACGCCCATCTTCGTGGTCGCCAAGCAGTGGATGTGGACCGCCGAGCACAGGAACGGTCGGCGCGAGATCGGCCAGCTGCACCTGCCGCTGGGGCGCCCGGTGCGCATGGTGATGACCTCGCAGGATGCGATCCACAGCTTCTTCGTGCCGGCCTTCCGCATCAAGCAGGACGTGGTCCCGGGGCGCTACACCTCGATCGCCTTCACGCCCAGCCGCGCCGGCGAATACCAGCTGTTCTGCGCCGAGTACTGCGGCACCGACCACGCCGTGATGACGGGGAAGGTGGTGGTGATGCCGCCGGCGGAATTCGGGCGCTGGCTGGCCGAGGGGCCGCGCCAGCCGGGCATGGCGGCGCGCGGCTTCGAACTGTACCGGCGCTACGGCTGCAGCGGCTGCCACGACGCCGGGGCCAGCGTGCATGCGCCCAGCCTCGAGCGCCTGCTGGGACGGCGCGTGCACCTGCAGGACGGAAGCGAACTCACGGCCGACGAAGCCTACCTGCGCGATTCGATCCTGGAGCCGCGCAAGGCCGTCGTGGCCGGCTACGCGCCCATCATGCCCTCGTTCGCGGGCCAGGTCGGCGAGGAGGATCTATTGGCCATCATCGAATACATCAGGGAGACCGGACATGACGAGCGCGCAGAGCGACCTTGAGCTGCTGGAAGAGGACACGAGCGCAGCAAGCAGCTACCTGGCCGAGGGCTACAGCCTGCGTTCCTGGCTGTTCACGCGCGACCACAAGCGCATCGCGCTGCTGTACGCGGTCTCGATCACGCTGTTCTTCGCGCTAGGCGGGGTGGCGGCGGCGCTGATCCGGCTGGAACTGGCCACGCCCCAGGGCGACCTGGTCACCGCCGACACCTACAACAAGCTGTTCACGGCCCACGGCGTGATCATGGTCTGGCTGTTCCTGATTCCGTCGATCCCCTCGGTGCTCGGCAACTTCCTGATGCCGCTGATGATCGGCGCGCGCGACCTGGCCTTCCCGCGCCTGAACCTGGCCAGCTGGTATCTGTACATGGCGGGCGGTGCCCTGGTGCTGTGGGCGCTGCTGGCCGGCGGCGTCGACACCGGCTGGACCTTCTACACCCCGTTCTCGACGATGTTCTCGAATTCGCACGTCACCCTGGCCCTGCTCGGGGTGCTGGTGACGGGGTTCTCGTCGATCCTGACCGGCCTGAATTTCATCGTCACCGTGCACACCATGCGCGCGCCGGGCATGGGCTGGTTCCGGCTGCCGCTGTTCGTCTGGGCCAACTACGCCACCTCCATCATCCTGGTGCTGGCCACGCCGGTGCTGGCCATGACCCTGGTGCTGGTCGCGGTCGAGCGCCTGTTCCAGGTCGGGATCTTCGACCCGGCGCTGGGCGGCGACCCGCTGCTGTTCCAGCACCTGTTCTGGTTCTATTCGCACCCGGCGGTCTACATCATGGTGCTGCCGGCGATGGGCGTGGCCAGCGAGATCATCCCCTGTTTCGCGCGCCGCCCGGTGTTCGGCTACCGCTTCATGGCCTACGCCATCCTGGCCATCGCCGTGATCGGCTTCCTGGTGTGGGGTCACCACATGTTCGTCAGCGGCCAATCGGTGTATGCGGGCATGGTGTTCTCGCTGCTGTCCTTCATGGTCGCGGTGCCGTCGGCGATCAAGGTGTTCAACTGGACCGCGACGCTGTACAAAGGCCGCATCACCTTCCCGGCGCCGATGCTGTACGCGCTCGGCTTCGTCGGCCTGTTCACGATCGGCGGGCTGACCGGCTTGTTCCTGGCGGCGCTGGCGCTGGACGTGCACCTGTCCGACACCTATTTCGTGGTCGCCCACTTCCACTACATCATGGTCGGCGGTTCGGTGATGGCCTACCTGGGCGGGATCCACTTCTGGTGGCCGAAGGTCACGGGCCGCCTGTATTCGGAAGCCTGGGGCAGGGTGGCGGCGCTGGTGATCTTTGCCGGTTTCAATCTGACCTTCTTCCCGCAATACCTGCTGGGCTATGCCGGCATGCCGCGCCGCTACCACAGCTACCCGGAAGAGTTCCAGCTGCTGCACGTGCTGTCCTCGGCCGGCGCGGTCCTGCTGGCGGTCGGCTACCTGATGCCGCTCGGCTACCTGGCCTGGTCGTTGCGCTATGGCCGCCGGGCGCCGCCCAACCCCTGGCAGGCCACCGGCCTCGAATGGCAGACCGCCTCGCCGCCGCCGGTGCACAACTTCGCCCAGCCGCCGGTGGTGGTGCGCGGTCCCTACGCCTACACGGCCGACACGCCATGAGCCCGAGCGGCCCGCTGCACCCGGACACGCCCACCAGCCCGATCGGCACCCCGGGCAAGGGCCATCACGCCGAGCAGTTCGGCAGCCGCGAGCAGCAGGTATTCGCCCGCAGCTTCGGCATGTGGGTGTTCATCGCCAGCGAATTCCTGTTCTTCGGGCCGCTGCTGTTCGCCTATTTCTACCTGCGCCTGCATTTTCCGGAAGCCTGCGCCGCCGCCAGCCGCCATACCGATTTCCTGGCCGGCACCGTGAACACGGCGGTGCTGCTCACCAGCAGCCTGCTGGCGGCGCTGGCCGGCCACGCTGCCGAGGCTGAAGGCGCTGGTGCGCGCCGGCGCGCGGCCCGGCTGCTGGTCGCGACCGCCGCGCTGGGCCTGGTCTTCCTGGCGCTGAAAGGCTATGAATACCACGGCGAATTCGCCGAACACCTTTTCCCCGGCGCCGGCTTCCGGCCCGAGGGCGTGCTGGATGATCGCCTGCGCGGCGGCATGGAACTGTTCTTCCTGCTGTATTTCCTGATGACGGGGCTGCACGCGCTGCACCTGAGCGTGGGCATCGGCGCCTGCCTGTGGCTGGCGGCCGGCCTGCGCCATCCGCCGGAAGGCGGCGCCGACCCGGGGCCGGACAAGGAAGCGGTGGAACTGGCCGGGCTGTACTGGCACTTCGTGGACGTGGTCTGGGTGTTCCTGTATCCGCTCTTGTACCTGGTCGGTCGGGCGGGCGCCTAGCATGGAGCGCGCGATCCGTCCCCTGATCCTCACCTGGCTGGCCTTGCTGGTCCTGCTGGCGCTCACCGCCGGCGCCGCCTGGCTGCGCCTGGGCTGGGTCAATACCGCCATCGGCCTGGCCGTCGCCCTCGTCAAGGCGCTGCTGGTGGCGCTGGTCTTCATGCGCCTGCGCCGCGCCCACGGCCTGCTGCGCCTGGCCGCCCTCGCGGGCGTCGCCACGCTGGCGCTGTTGTTCATCCTGTCCGGCACCGACTACGCCACCCGCACCGATGTGCCGGCGCCGTTCCAGCAACCGTCGACGGTCATGCCGCGCCTGGGCGAAGGCCACGGGCCGTGAGCGCCGGCGCGGCGGGCCTCAGCCCGGGGTGCGCAGCTTCCGGATGCCTTCGCGCACCTTGGCGCGGAACCTGGCCAGCCAGGAGCGCACCCGGTTGGCGTCGGCCGCATGCGAGTACTTTCCCTGGGAGTCGAGGAAGACCATGACGGTGGGCCGCTTCTTGACGATCGCATACAGCACCATGCAGCGCCCGGCCTCCGAGATGTAGCCGGTCTTTTGCAGGCGGATGCGCCAGCTGCTGCTGGCGGTCAGGCGGTTGGTGTTGTGGTAGGCCGTGAGCGACTTGCCCTGGCGGATGGTGAAGCCGTGGTCGGTCGAGTAGCGCCGGATCACCGGGTTCTGTTCGGCGGCGATCACCAGCCGCGCCAGGTCGCTGGGCGTGGAGACGTTCCGGCTGTTCAGGCCAGTCGGCTCGACGTAGCGGGTATGCTTCATGCCGAGCGCGCGCGCCTTCGCGTTCATCGCCTTGACGAACTTGCGGGTGCCGCCCGGGTAATGGCGGCCCAGTGCGGAAGCCGCGCGGTTTTCCGAACTCATCAGGGCCAGGTGCAGCATGTCGGTGCGCGACAGGCGGGTGCCCACCTGCAGGCGCGAGGACGAGTACTTGAGCCGGTCGACGTCGGCGCTGGTTACCGTCAGCATTTCCTTCATGTCCTGGCGCGCGCCCAGCACGACCATGGCCGTCATCAGCTTGGTCAGCGAGGCGATCGGCAACACCGCCTGCGGATTCTTTTCGTACAGGACCGCCCGCGACTGCGCGTCGAGAATGATGACGGCGCTCGACCTGAGCGCGGCCAGCTGGGCTTCGCGCGGCGCGTGGGCCGGGGCGGCATGAGCGGGGAGGAGGCTGGCGCACAGGCAGGCCAGGAGCAGGAGGCAGGACAGCAGAGGGGAAAGCAAAAAGCGCATGCATGAATACGGCTGGGTCGGACCGGCTGTCCGCGACCTCTGCAATGGTAGGACGTGACACTTAGCAAAAGCTTAGCGTGTGGAAATTGTGCGGTGGGAAAAGCGCAAGGGCTGTAGCCCGCGCATGGTGGGCAGGAGGGAAAACCCGTCGGGCGGCAGGCCGGGCGCGTGGCCGGCCTGCCGCAGCCGGGTCAGGTCTTGTCGCCCGGCAGGATGCTGCTGAGGACCTGGCGCGCGACGCCGGCCAGCATCGAACCTTCCTTCGGATCGCCCTTGACGATGGTGCTCATGAAGGACTTGGCCTGTTCCAGCGAGATGTGCGAAGGCAGCGGCGGCACCTCGGGGTCGGTCTTGAACTCGATCAGCACCGGGCGGTCGGATTTGAAGGCCGTGGCCCAGGCTTCGGCCACTTCGTCGGCCGAATCGCAATAAATGCCTTTGAGACCGATCAACTCCGCAAAGCGGTGGTAGGGTACGTCCGGGATCTGCTGAGTCGCCTCGAACTTCGGATCGCCTTCCATCACCCGCTGTTCCCAGGTCACCTGGTTCAAGTCCTGGTTGTTGAACACGCAGACGATCCAGTGCGGGTTGCCCCATTCGCGCCAGTACTTGGCCACCGTGATCAGCTCGGCCATGTTATTCATCTGCATGGCGCCGTCGCCGACCAGGGCGATGACGGGGCGGTCCGGATGGGCGAACTTGGCGGCGATGGCGTAGGGGACCGCCGCGCCCATCGAGGCCAGGCCGCCGGACAGCGAATACATCTGGCCGCGCTGCACGCGCAGGTCGCGCGCGAACCAGTTGGCGCAGGAACCGGAATCGCTGGTGACGATGGCGTCGCGCGGCAGCTGCGGCGACAGTTCCCAGGCCACGCGCTGCGGATTGACCGGATTCGCCTTCGCCATCGCGCGGTTTTCCAGCAGCTTCCAGGAGTCGCGGACTTCGCCCTCGATCTTCTGGCGCCAGCTGGTATCGAGCTTTTCCTGCAGCAGCGGCAGCAGCAGGCGCAGGGTTTCCGCGCTGTCCCCGTGCAAATTGACCTCGGCCGGGTAGCGCAGGCTCAGCATGGTCGGGTCGATGTCGATCTGGACCGCGCGCGCCTTGCCTTCGGCCGGCAAGAATTCGGCGTAGGGGAAGCCGGTGCCGATCATCAGCAGGGTGTCGCAATGGCTCATCAGCTCCCAGCTGGCCTTGGTGCCGAGGATGCCGATCGAGCCCGTCACCCAGGGCAGGTGGTCGGGCAGGGCGGCCTTGCCCAGCAGGGCCTTGGCGGCGCAGGCGCCCAGCCGGTCGGCCACCCGGATGATCTCGTCGGTGGCCCCCAGGCCGCCGGCGCCGACCAGGATCGCGACCTTGCTGCCGGCGTTCAGGACGTCGGCGGCGCGCTGCAGGTCGGCCTCGAAAGGCACCACGCGTGGCTTGCTGTAGCCGACCCCGGAAAACACCGAGCCGTGCTTGCGCGGCGGGTCTTCCCACGGCAGGTCCTGCAGGTCGTTCGGCAGCACCAGCACGCTGACGCCGTTGCGGCCCAGGGCGGTGCGCATCGCGCGGTCCAGCATGTGGCGCACCTGCACCGGCACCGCGGCTTCATGCACGTAGTCGGCCACGTCCTCGAACATGCGTTCCAGGTTGACTTCCTGCTGGTAGTGGGCGCCGCGCGCGCTGCGCGCCGCCTGGCCGCAGATCGCCAGGACCGGCACGTGGTCCAGCTTGGCGTCGTACAGGCCGGTGACGAGGTGGGCCGCGCCGGGACCGCCGGTGGACAGGCACACGCCCGGCTCGCCGGTGAACTTGGCATGGGCCGCGGCCATGAAGGCCGCCATTTCCTCGTGCCGCACCTGGACGAAGCGGATCTTGCCGCCGAACCGGTTGAGGGCGCCCAGCACGCCGTTGATACCGTCGCCGGGATAGCCGAAGATCGTACGTACGCCCCAGTCGTAAAGACGTTCGACGAAGAAGTCACCTACCGTTTTGCTCATGGTTTGCCTCCGCATGCGTGTCGATGTTTCAAGCTTAGCACCGGCGTGTGCTCATGCGCAGCACGCTAGCTTGGCGGCAATTTCGTGGCACTGGAGCGTGGCCTGGGCAATGTGTCAGGTGTCATGTCCGGCAGTCCGGCGCAGAATGCCTTGTCCGCCAAGGAGACTTTCATGCTCGATGCAATCGTCATCGGCGCCGGCCACAACGGCCTGGTCTGCGCCTGGTACCTGGCCCGCGCCGGCCTCAGGGTGACCGTGCTGGAGCGGCGCGAGGTGGTCGGCGGCGCCGCCGTCACCGAAACCTTTTACCCCGGTTTCCGCAACTCGGTGGCGGCCTATACGGTGTCGCTGCTGAACCCGAAGGTGATCCGCGACATGGACCTGGCCGGGCACGGCCTGCGCATCGTCGAGCGGCCGCTGGCCAATTTCCTGCCGCTCGACGACGGGCGCTACCTGAAGGTCGGCGCCGGCCGCACCTCCTTCGAAGTCGCCAAATTCTCGCCGCGCGACGCCGCCAGGCTCGACGCCTACGCCGCCCATCTGGACGCGGCCGCCGACCTGCTGCGCGAGCTGGTGCTGCAGACCCCGCCCAACCGCGCCGAGAGCGGCTGGCTCGCCATGCTGCCCGAACTGCTCAAGGCGGGCCGGCTCGGCAACCGGGTGCGCAAGCTGTCGCTGGACAGCCAGCGCGACTTGCTCGACCTGTTCACCAAGTCGGCCGGCGAGCTGCTGGACGGCTGGTTCGAGAGCGACCCGATCAAGGCCGTCTACGGCTTCGACAGCGTGGTCGGCAACTATGCCAGCCCCTACGCGCCGGGCTCGGCCTACGTGCTGCTGCACCACGTGTTCGGCGAGGTGAATGGAAAAAAGGGCGCCTGGGGCCATGCCATCGGCGGCATGGGCGCCATCACGGGGGCGATGGCGCAGGCGGCACGATCGCGCGGGGTCGAGATCCGCACCGGCTGCGCGGTGCGCGAGGTGCTGCTGGCGCGGGGGCGTGCCAGCGGCGTCGTCACCGATACGGGCGAGCGGATCGAGGCGCGCGCCGTCGTGTCCAACCTGAACCCGCGCCTGCTGTACACGTCGCTGGTCGATCCCGCCGCGCTGCCGGCGGATTTCCTGCGCCGCATGCGCGCCTGGCGCTGCGGCTCCGGCACCTTCCGCATGAACGTGGCCCTGTCCGAGCTGCCGGATTTCACCTGCCTGCCCGGCCGGACCGCGGCCGAGCACCACGGCAGCGGCATCATCATGGCGCCCAGCCTGCGCTACATGGAACGCGCCTACCACGACGCCCGCGCGTTCGGCTGGGCGCGCGAACCGATCGTCGAAATGCTGATCCCGTCCACGCTGGATTCGACGCTGGCGCCGCCGGGCCAGCATGTGGCCAGCCTGTTCTGCCAGCACGTGGCCCCCGAGCTGCCCGATGGCGCCAGCTGGGACGACCACCGCGATGCCGTCGCCGACCTGGTGATCGCCACGGTCGACCGCTACGCGCCGAATTTCAGGCAATCGGTACTGGGGCGCCAGGTCCTCAGTCCGCTGGACCTGGAACGCAGCTTCGGCCTGGTCGGCGGCGACATTTTCCATGGCGCGCTCGGACTCGACCAATTGTTCTCGGCGCGTCCGATGCTGGGCCACGCCGACTACCGCGGCCCGCTGGCCGGGCTCTACACCTGCGGCTCGGGCACGCATCCGGGCGGCGGCGTGACCGGGGCGCCGGGGCACAATGCGGCGCGCGAGATCCTGCGCGACCTGGGGCGGCGGCGCTAGTCGTCAATGCGCGATCAGCAAGGGCACCGGCGCCCGCGCCAGCAACTCGCGGGTGGCCCCGCCCAGCACCCATTCGCGGTAGCGGCTGTGGCCATACGCCCCGCTCACCATCAGCCCGGCCCTCACGTCCTGCGCCAGCCTGACCAGCGTACGGCCGGCGGTGACGGCGCCGCGCTCGACCACCACCTCGACCTTGACCCCGTGCCGCGCCAGCCACAGCGCCATGTCGGCGCCGGGCTCGTCGCCGTGCAGCTCGCTCAATCGGTCCGGATCGACCAGCGCCAGCTTCACGCTGTCCGCGCGCAGCAGCAGCAGCAGCGGCAGCGCGGCGTTCAGGGCCCGCATCGCCTGCACGCTGCCGTCCCAGCCGGCCACCACGGTGCCGGGGATGGGCGCGCCGTCGTAGGACGCGGGCACGACCAGCACCGGGCGCGCGCCGTGCAGGGCCAGGTGCTCGGGCAGGCGCCGCACGCGGGCCGGCTGGTCCGGGGCATCGTCCTGGTCCTGGCTCAGCACGACCAGGTCGGCATAGCGCGCCTGCAGCAGCAGGGCGTAGGCGGGCACGTCTTCGATCAGGCGCGCTTCGCTCGAGGCCACGCCCAGGCGCTGCGCCTGTTCCCGGAACAGGTCGAGGTGACTGGCGGCGGTGGCGCGCAGGGCCTCGAAGCCGGCGGGCGAGACCGGGGCCGCCATCGAACCGCTCAGCAGCGCCAGGTCGAGCCAGGAAAAGCCGGTGGCGGCGCCGCCGACCAGGTGGGCATCGTCGGCGGCCGCGAGGGGGGCGCAAGCGCGCATGCGGCTTTCCTGCTGCGCGCTGCCGTCGACGTGGACGAGGATGGTCTTGTAGGCCATGGGGTCACTCCGGTATGCCGCCATCCGGATTTGACCATGGCGGCGGCGCGAAGTGCCGCCTGGCGTGGCTCAGTGCGCCGCGGCGTCCGCCTCCGGGCTGGCCGGCAGGAACCAGTTCAGCAGCAGGGCGCAGATGCCGCCGGTCGCCACGCCGGACTCCAGCACGTGGCGCAGCGCTTCCGGCATGTGCGCCAGGAACTCCGGCACCTGCGACACGCCCAGCCCCAGGGCCAGCGAGACGGCGATGATCAGCAGCGCGCGCCGGTCCAGCGTCACGCTGGCCAGGATATTGATGCCGGCCGCGGCCACCGCGCCGAACATCACCATCGCGGCGCCGCCCAGCACCGGTTCCGGCACCGCCTGGATCGCGCCGGCTACGCCGGGGAACAGGCCGAGCAGCACCAGGAACAGGGCAATCCACATGCCGACGTGGCGGCTGGCGATGCCGGTCAATTGGATCACGCCATTGTTCTGGGCGAAGATCGAGCTGGGAAAGCTGTTGAAGACGCCGGCCAGCAGCGAGTTGGCGCCGTTGACCAGCACGCCGCCCTTGATGCGGCGCATCCAGACCGGCCCTTCGACCGGTTCGCGCGAGACCTTGCTGGTGGCCGTCACGTCGCCGATCGCTTCCAGCGAGGTCACCAGGTAGATCACCACCAGCGGAATGAACAGCGACCAGGAAAAGGACAGGCCGAAATGCAGCGGCACCGGCACCTGGAACACGGGCGCTTCGTGCATGCCGGTGAAGTCCAGCCGGCCCAGCCAGCCGGCCAGCGCGTAGCCGGCGGCCAGCGCGATCACGATGGCGGCGCTGCGCAGCCACACGATGCGGATGCGGTTCAGGGCCACGATGATCGCCAGCACCACGCCCGAGAGCAGCAGGTTCTCGCCATTCGCGAAGCTGCCCTTGGACATTGCGCCGTAGCCGCCACCCATGCTGATCAAACCGACTTTGATCAGGGTCAGGCCGATCATCAGCACCACGATGCCGGTGACCAGCGGCGTGATCATGCGCTTCACGAAAGGCAGGATGCGCGAGACCGCCATCTCGATGAAGGAGCCCGCCACCACCACACCGAAAATCGCCGCCATTACGCCCTGGACCGGCACGCCTTCCTTGAGCATCAGCGTGCCGCCGGCGATCAGGGGGCCGACGAAATTGAAGCTGGTACCTTGCACGATGAGGAGGCCGGCGCCGAAGGGGCCGAAGCGGCGGCACTGGACGAAGGTGGCGATGCCCGAGACCACCAGCGACATCGAGACCACCAGGTTGGTATCGCGCGCCGGCACGCCCAGGGCCTGGCAGATCAACAGTCCAGGGGTGACGATGGGGACAATGATCGCCAGCAGATGCTGCAAGGCGGCGAGCATGCCGACCAGGGCGCGCGGGCGGTCTTCCAGGCCGAATACGAGTTCCGGGACCTGGCTTGCGGTGGACGGCGTGGGATGTGTGCTCATGACGGCGGGGCAAAAGACCGATTTTACAGTGGGTCTGGCGCGTGCGATCTTTTTCGAAGGATTTTACGAGCGCGCCATTGCCGTACGAGGTGTGGCGCACGCTTGCAGCGCAAGCCTGCTGCGCGGTTCCGGATGTTCTAGAATGGATCGCCTGCGACGCAGTCATGGAGACCCACGCATGAACCTGCTCGATGCCATCGATACCCCCGCGGACCTGCGCCGGCTGCCGCGCGCGCAGCTCGCACCGCTCGCGCAGGAACTGCGCGCCTTCCTGCTCGAATCCGTCGCCCGCACCGGCGGCCACCTGGCCTCGAACCTGGGCAGCGTCGAGCTCACCATCGCGCTGCACTACGTGTTCGACACGCCGCAAGACCGCATCGTCTGGGACGTCGGCCACCAGTGCTATGGCCACAAGGTCCTGACCGGGCGCCGCCGCCAGATGCACACGCTGCGCCAGGCCGGCGGCCTG
>Ga0265798_10000374_pt1 | contig 79890 bp, 79 predicted proteins | sample P3T30metagenome_FD_192430 | JGI IMG/M metagenome (GOLD analysis project Ga0265798, IMG submission 192430) | Plant litter microbial communities from East Loma Ridge, Irvine, California - P3 T30 | ecosystem: Environmental > Terrestrial > Plant litter > Unclassified | place: USA: California... | reverse complement strand
GTCGTGGCGGAGCGTCCGGAGCGATGCCCCGACCGACGCGATCTCGGCGGTGTAGCCGGCGGCGGTGATCGTCAGGGCGGAACCGGACAGCGGGGCGTCGTTGCTCATGCGATCAGCGTATCGGGGACGCAAGTTGGCCCGGAGCGCTGAGCGGGCGGTGCCGCGCGTGGCCCCCACGAGAACCCCCGTAGACGACAGCCTGGTACGACGAAACCCCCGCGACTCGGGGAGTCGCGGGGGTCATCCGGTGGATCTGAGGGGACTCGAACCCCTGACCCCCTGCATGACGTCCCAGTCCCCTGGAACCTCGTGACGGTCCGCGTCGTTCCGCATCAATTCAACGATCGTGTGGTGCCTGACGAGTGTATCGGAGCACCCGAAACTCGTCGTAACTCGTCGTTCCGCGTCCATCGTTGGCACTTCGTTGGCACTCTTCACCACGCTCGCGTCCGTATGTGAAACGCGCAGGCAACATGTGCGCATGCTGGTTCGGAACTCCCCGCTGCGTGTCCAAGCCGCGACCCGCTTCGGCCCCGCCGGCGGCCCCTTCGACGAGGTGATGGTCGTTGCGACGTCCGAGGCCGCGAAATCGAGGGTCGCACCTCTCGGACGTTATTTCACATGTACGGTACAGCTATGGCCGAAATCCGTCGGGACCTGCTGACAAACCAGGCGACTGAAGTGTTGATAGGACGAGCCCTTCAGCCAGGGCCCGGGGAGTACCGGATCAACGTGCTCGCCGAGGAACTCGGGGTGAGTCGCACGCCGATCCGTGAAGGTCTGCGAACGCTGGAGATGATCGGGCTGTACGAGGTGCGGTGGGGGTCGACGTGGGCGAGGTTCGACGGCCCGGCTGATATCCATCAGCGTGCACGCGTCCTGTCGGCCGCGATCGGCGCCGGGGCGGAGCCGCGCGGCATCTCGGACGCGGCCCGCATCATCTCGTGTGTCGGGGGTTCATGGGGGTGGTGGTCTTGGCGGGTGCTGGCGCGCTGGGTGCGCGTCGCTCACCTCTGGGGGGGTGGATCTGCGTCCACAGACCGCACAGCTCGCTCATGCCGTCGAGGGTTTCGAACACGCGCTGTCGAACGGGGATCGCGTCGAGGCGGCGGTAAGCCTCAGACGGTGGTCGAGCGTCGCCGCACCCGACAGTCGGTGAGGGCCACGTCTCGGCACTTGACGCGAAGAGAAGGGCGCGACGGTGGCGACGGACGCACTCCGACGTCCCGCGCTCAGTCAGCGTCAGCGCACCTGCTTCAACGAAGCCCGGCACCCCGATGGCGACTTCCGGATATCTGTGGACAACCACCGCGGGAACACCCAACGTCGACGTCCCATCCCGGATCAGCCCACGTCGACGGCGGCCGGCGCGGCGCGGTGTCGCACGGCGGCACGCCACACCCACGCCTGGAACATGCGCCCGTCATCGAGCCACCGGACGCACACCGCGTCCGGTGTCGACGACACCGCTACGGCGTCCACGCGGAACTGGGTGCCGTCGTTCGCCGGCACCCACGCACGCACGGGACGAAGACCGCTGCCCTCGACGGGCCCCCCGACCGCCTCAGGCGAGAGCGAGTATCGAGCCTCCTCCGGCGCGGTGTACCGATCTCGACGACGACCTCCCACACCTCGGATCGTACGAACCGGCACTGACAGTGCAGCAGCCCCTCGAGGGGCGCCTCGGCCTACAGCGGTGCATGGTCGCTCGAGCTCCGCTGACGCAACAGGCACGGCAGAGAGCCCTCCCGTCAGTTCCATGCCCACGGGTCAAGTCGTCGACATACAACATGTTCTGGCACGGCGAGCTCGTCAAACCGGCCGGCCACGAATAACCTGCGGTGATCGGCGGACGAAATGAGTGCTCTACTGTCGTCCGAGACGATCAGCAATAGCAAGGAGAATCATGCGTATTTCAAAGCTCTCGAAGGTCGCGCTCTGTGCGGTCATCGCAGTCGGCTCGATCGTCAGCACGGCCGGCGTAGCAAATGCGGCGACGCCGTCGCCGCTCGCCACGCAGGATATCGACGGCGTCCGGGTGTCTGGAGCACCGAAGCTGGCCAATGAGGCCGCGCTGCTGCGCTACGTCGCCACGAACGCGACGGCCACGACGATCGACTCCTCCTCAGGCGAGCTCGTCTCAGTCGCCCCAGCGCCGAAGGCCTCGACGAGGATCAGCGAACGCAACACATGCCAGAGCGGCGACGCCTACTGGGAGGGGTACGCCGTGCCCTACACGAACAACTGCTTCTACGGCAGCAAGGGAACGTACCTGTTCCCGAAGAATGGCACGACCTCCAACACCTTCCGCATGGGCAAGTACACGGCCCGCGGCGCATGGCTGTCAGGCGGGAAGACCATCTGGGGCCCAAAGCAGGGGCCAGGTTCCGTCAGCAGGCTCACCGGCAACGCCCTGGTCAAGGGCGCCCAGATCTTCTGATCTCACCAACAGTGCCCGTCGGGCCCATCGCAACGCGATGGGCCCGACGTCGTGTCAGCAGCCACTCTTCGCCCCGCAGCAACCACCTCCGCGGCGGAGACGAACCCCTCCTGTGGATCGCGGACGCTGTCCTGGGCGCCATCAACGCCGAGCACCTCGGCAACGACAGCTACGGCGCGCCTTCGCTCTGCAGGTCGTGACCCGCGAGCCTCGTGTCCGTCGCCACCAGGCGCCGTCCGCTCCGTCGAGGGCGGCCTTCAGATCCTCTGGCGCGGGGAACTCCGGCGGGTACCACTGATGCTCGGGAGGCATGAGCGTCATCATGGCCGCTGCCTCCGACAGATCGTTCAGCTCTCGCCGGGGGCGCCGACCCGAGCGTCGATGTCGTCCTCATGCGCGGGAGTGCGCCAGCCGGTGAACGTCCAGCCGCCGTCGGGGCTCCAGTACAGCGCGCGCTTGTTCGAGAGGGTGCTCGCCACCCAGAGGTGCGTGACGCCGTCCGGGAGTGTCGGATCGGGCAGCGGTTCGCCGGCGTCGACGTCCGACGAGGCGAAGAGCTGCGCGAGCAGCTCCGGGTGCGGGCCAGGACGGAGATCGTCGTCGTCGAGCTCGTCGACGTCGCTGAGGGCGTCGGTGACGAGGTACGCGCTGCCGATGGTCGCCCAGATGAACGCGTGCCGTTCGGCGCCGCCGGCGCGCAGGAGCTTCCGGGGCACGTCGTCGTTCTGTTCGAAGACGCGGCCGATCCACGGCAGGAGTGTCACCGGGTCCTCCCAGCTGTCCCAGCCGTGCGTTCGGATTTCCGCCCGACCGAACACCTCGGCGATCGACCGGAGGTAGCTGACGCCGAGGCGGCTGATCACCTCGAGCGTCTCCGCGTGCTTCTCGCCCGCCGCCCAGGAGTCCGCGGGGAACGCTCCGTCGTCGAGGACCCCTGCAGGCAGTGACCGCAGCAGCTCTGGGAGGCGTGCGCGCGCGAGCTTCAGGTTCGCGTCGTGCCAGAGCGTCAGGAACCAGGCGGGCGTCGTCGGGTCGAGGTCGAGGGTGCTGCCGCGCTTCTCGAGCGCGTCCGAGAGCCCCAACCACCGCACGTCGTGATCGGAGACGACCTCGAGCGGTGCGGTGCGGCCGTCGGCGAGGAAGATCAGCCCGTCAGGCATCGACTGCTCCATGCCGTCGTCGAGGCGGGCGACCTGCACGTCGAGGTGCTCGGCGACGACGTTGCGCGCCATCCGCTCGAGGATCCCCTCGACAGGGCGCGGACGCGGCTGGCTCACCGGTAGTCGGCTCGGTCGAGGGACGCCTCGTAGCAGGACCGGTCTAGGTTCGTATTCCAGATCTGCCGGGGAGCGGTCGGTCGGAGGCTGCCGCCGCTGCGGGTGCCTTCTTCGCGCCAGCGCCGGTTCAGCCACGACACCGTCTCGATCTTCGCGTAGACCTTCGGGTCCGCACGGTGGAAGTCGTACACCTCGTCCAGTGCCGGGATCAGGTCGGTGTCTCGGGACGCGAGGATCACGAGGTCGACGTCGGGGCGGGCGGCTTCCCGGACGCATGCGAGCGCGCAGAGCACGTCGATGCCCTTCTCTCGCGGCCGGTCGTGCGGGACCTTCTTGCCGTGGATGTCGAGGATCGGCTTGCCGTCCGCTCCGCGCTCGTAGCTGTACTTCAGGTCCCGCAGCTGCACGTCGACGCCGGCAGCTCGCCACGCGGCGGCCTGGTCCATGCAGCGTCGGTGCTGCTCCCAGTCGTGGTCGACGTGGTGGAGGCCACGGAACGCGGTCACGCGGGCGACTTCGGCGTGCTCGTACCCGTCGCGCTGGACACTGTTGCGCTGCTGGACGGCGCGCTTGGCGAACTGCATCGGGTGGATGAGGGACTCGTGGCGGTTGCCGCCCCGGTTGAAGACGTCGTAGGCGGTGAGGTGGACGTTCTGGTAGTCGACGATGACTGAAGCGCGCAACACGGCGAGATCCTCCAGGGGAAAGAAAATCCCCGCCAATCCGGAGACGGCGGGGAGCAACAACAGAAAGTGTGGCATGCCCCGGCTTCGGTGTCAACGTCGGCGAAACGTGAAAGGTCGCCGCGGCGGAAACGATGCCGTCGACAGGAATTGCGGGCACGATGCCGTGGACGACGTCCACGCCAGCGACGTTGCCGCCTGCGGTCCCGTGCCGGCTCCGACGGCGCTTTATCGTTGCCGAGCGGGCTGCTAACGAGGCCATGATGGTGCGGTGGCTAGATACTACTCAGCTCCCATGCTGCTACAGGTGCTTCCCCCGATGCTGCGGCACGGCACCATCTGGCAGTACACGTCCACCGCTGGGCTGCTGGGGATCCTGGAGACCGGCGGGCTCTGGGTGAGTTCCGCACGCACACTGAACGACTCCGGGGAGATCGAGTACGGGGCGGCGCGTATCCACGAGCGTTGGGCAGCGCGCAGGTCCGACTTCCAGAACCCAGGGGTGATCGAGGAACTACTCGCTGAGGGGGCGCTCTCCCGCCGCCAAGATCTCTTCGTTGCGTGCGCATCGACGGACGGCGACTCTCTGAGCCAGTTCCGCGCCTACGGGAGCTACGCGGTCGGTCTGCGTGCCGACATCCCGCTTCGCGCTCGACGTGACCGCTCGGGGGAGGAGGATTACGGCTTCAGCTCGCCCAGCGATGTGGAGGCCGACCTGGCAGCGGACAACGGGTGGCGACCGGTCTTGTACGACCGCGGCGAGCAGGACGCGCTCATCGACGCCTTCCTCGAGCACGTTGCGTCCGAAGTCGATTCCGATGTCGCTTCATGGCGGACGAACGTCCGCGAAGACGGTGAAGCGACAGACGGCGCGGCCTTCGAACGAGGGGTGATCGCGTCGCAGTTCATCACGGTGGCCGCCCACCTGAAGCACGAGGCGTTTCGGGATGAGAAGGAGGTGCGCCTCTTCGCGCAGCTCTCGCTCTCCAACCCGGCCGTGAAGGTCCGCGCCGGCCGTCTCGGTCTCACACCGTTCTTCGTGGCGGAACCGAACCCGGGCCCGGACGCGCAGTCCGAGCTCAACTCAGTGCTCGCGGCAGTCAGGATCGGACCCGGGCTTCCCGATCCGCGGGCTGCGATGGACGGCCTGGAGATGGGGCTGCAGAAGTTCGAGCTCTCGGCGCTGGCGACACAGCTGGAGATCCCCCTGCGCTGACGCGGTACGCCTCAGAGGGTGCGGGCGTCGAGGAGGGTGCGGATCAGCCGCTCGAGGGGCGGATCCATGTCGATCGGGATCGGCGTGCCTTCAACGGTGATCGTCGTCACGTCGGGGTCGTCGGGCAGGCCGGTGACGTAGTCGGGGTCGCCGTCGTCGCGGGTGATGCCGGCGGCGGCGAGGGTGCGCTCGGCCCAGGCGGTGGCGGTGGGGCTGTAGTCCCGCCAGCAGCTCAACCCGTAGAACGCGTACCGGACGTGGCGACCGTCGAGCTCGTGGACGCCGACGAAGCGTTGTGCGACGTCGGTGACGTCCTGTTCGGTGGGGCCGTCGGTCCATTCGAGGACGAGCCAGCTCCCCCAGGCGTCGTCGCGGTCGGTGACGTCGATGTCGGCATCGGGGAACGCTGCGGTGAGGGCGTCGCGTGCGCGGGCCCTCGAGGAGTCGACGTCGAGGGTGTCGACGGTGGCGCCGTCGTCCCAGCGGGCTGCGGCGGCGTCGAGTTCGGCTTGCAGGGCTGCGGCGGCGGGGTCGGTTTCGCCGGCGTGGATGGCGGAGCGCATCGCGGCGTCCCACGCTTCCGCGCGGTCGATCTGGACGCCGCGGCGCTCAAGGGTCTCCTGGACGGCTTCGGCGTCTTCGTTGACGCGCGCGACCAGTTCCGCCGCGGCATGCGAGCGCATGAAGTCGTCGGCTGCGGCGCGGCGCTGGCCAGCAGGATCGCGTTCGTCGTCGGCCGGGTCCGGGCGGTCAGTGCGATCAGCCATAAGCGTGCGATGAGTCCTTGTCGTGGCCGGTGAACCCGGACGGCTCTGCGCTGGTCGAGCTGTCCCTGGAATCGGCACGAGCGTAGCAGTCCGGGCGCATAGGGGCCGGGTCTGCGTGGTGCGCGTCGGCCGCCGACGCGCGATGTCCGCTGGCGGCCTCCGATTCGGTGTGAGCCATGCCCTTTCATGTGCCCAGGGTTCGCAGAACCTCGGTCAGCGGTCTCCGGGGCGCTTGCCGTTGGCGATGGTGTCGAGCATCTCGGTGAAGTCGGCGATCGTTTCATCGACCATCTCCTCGGGGATCGTCTCGGAGTCACGGTGCACGGTGCCGCCGACTTCGTTGAGCATGGCGAGGACGATGTCGCCGGTGCGGTGCGGGGTGAACGCTGCGGGGATGTCGCCGAGGAGGTCGAGGGCGACGGCGAGGTAGCCGGTGAGGGCGACGCGCTGGTCGGGGACGGCGGCGAACGAGCGGGCGAGCGCGTCCGCGATGAGGGACTGCTGGTCGTGCAGCAGGCTCATCATCGCGCCGGTCCGCGCGGGGTTCGTGTTGCGAAGCAGCCGGTCGTGGATGTCGCGTTCGATGGCGTCGAAGAGCACGTCGGCGGCGCCGTCGCACCAGGCTGCAGCACGGGCGGCGGTGTCGGGGTCGGCGAGGTCGAACCCCCAGGTGCGCTCGAGGTCGAAGAAGCCCTCGTCGACGCTGTACAGGCCGCTGGCGCCGAGGGTGAGGATGACCGTGGTCGCCCAGACGCGGCTGGCGACGGTCGGGATGGCGCCGCGGCGTCCGCCGGGCGGGGCGCTGAGTGCGTCGGGCAGGTACGCCAGCGGGCACCACAGGAACGACGCGTTGCCGCGCCACCGGCCTTCGGTGCGTTCGGGGAGCGGGAGGGCGACGAGCGGGTCGGTGTGCACGTGGTCGTCGTCGAGCCCGGTGACGGCGCAGAACGCCCACCGTCGGCGGAGGAGCTCGCCGATGTCGTCGGGGAGGACGGGGGGTTCGCCGGGCGCGACGAGGAACGCTCGGTGGGTGGTGCGGGGGTGAGTGATGGTCACGATGCGGCTCCCTGCGTGATCTTGTCGAGCTGCTCGATGGCGTCCGCTTCGGCGGAGGCGAGGTCCGTTTCGGCGTCGGCGTAGTCGGTGACAATCTCGTCGAGGATCCGCAGCAGGCCCGTGTCGGCGTCGCGGATCGTGTCGGCCGACACGTCGCCGGCAGCGTCGAGGTCGACGGTGCTGGTGATGGCGCTCAACCGGTCGGGATAGTCGTCGTCGGCGCTGTCCGGGGTGGGGACGTCATCGAGGTAGGTGGCGGCGATGGCGCCGATGGTGACGAGCACGTCCCGCGCGTCGGCGTCGCGGAGGGCTTCGACATTGACGGTGCGCAGCTCTTCGGCGAGGGTGCGTGCGGTGACGGCCCAGGCGGCGCTGCGGTAGGCGAAGAACGTCTCCTCGACGCGGACGTGCGCCCAGCCACGGCCGTAGAGCGTGTCGGTGGCGGCGAAGTAGGGGGTGAGGTCGATGGCGTCGAGGGTGGGGTCGGCGGCGCCTGCGAGCCACCGGGTGACGCGTTCGACGACGGCGGGGGTGGCGATGTCGAGTCCGTGCAGGGCGAGGATGTCGACCCAGCCCTGGCTGGGGTCGTACAGGCCGCTGGCGGCGAGCTCGAGGGCGAGGCGCATGGCCCACTCCCGGTCGGACTCGCTTTCCGGTTCGCCGTCTTCGTCCAGCCAGGTCGCGGGCATCGCCTGCGCCTCCGGGAGCCATGCGAGGGGGTGCCAGAACGCTTCGGGGCGTGTGGAGCCGAACACGACGCGGTCGTCGGCCTCCTCGTAGATCGGTAGCGGGATGCTGACGATCGGGTCGCTGAAGAGGCGTTCGGCGGGGATGCCGGTGTCGAGTGCGTACTGCTGGCAGCGACGGAAGGTGTCGCTGACGTGTGCGGTGACGAGCAGGCTCTCGTCCTGCTTGCCGCTTTCGGGCGCGTCCAGTCCGGCGTACGTCAGGTACGGGCGGTGCAGCGCCTGGTGGAGGGGTGCCAGACGGGTGAGTGCTTCGGCGACGTCGTCGTACGACTCGGTTTCGGCGGTCATGTCCATGCTCTCTGTGCTCGCCTTCGTTCGGATGCTCGTGCACTACTCACCCTGTGACGACCGACCGACATACCGCTAACGTGTCACGTGCAGTACACCAGGCCACCGACAATGCGCGGATCCGCCGCCGGGGTGCATAGGAGTGGGCATGACTGTGCACTCGCGGAGCCCCTGACTGGAAGACGACACATCATGACTAGGCACCACTCCCAACATCCCCGCCTCGCCACGCGCGCACTGGCCGTCGCGGCCGCCGTCACGTTGACCGCGACCGTCGCCGGCTGCTCGAGTTCGCAGGGCAAGACCGGGCCCACGCCAACGGCGCTGCAGGGGACGTGGTCGTGCGAGGTCGACGGCGACCGTGGGACGAAGTACAACGACGACGGCCCCGACGACCCGATCAGCTTCTTCGGCGGCGACACGTTCACCGTCACCGTCACCAGGAAGCGCTTCGCCGTCGAAGGTGAGCGCGACGGCGCCCCCGTGAAGGCCTCCGGCATCTGGACGGTCGACTACCGGAAGACGAAGGCCGCGATCGGCCTCGACTTCTGGGACCCGGACAACTCGCATCAGCCGCTGCTGTCGGTGTCGTTGCCGCCGAAGCTGACCCGCGAGGACGTGCACCTGAAGAAGGACAACGTCGGGAACAAGAACAGCCTCGATACGGACGGTGCGGAAGTGACAGCGTCCGCGTCGCGCATCCAGTGGGAGATGTCCGGCAAGGAGTGGTGGTCCAGCGGGCTCGCCTACTCGGTCTCCTGCTCGAGGTGACAAATGACAGCGGCCCCGCACCTGCAGAAGGTGCGGGGCCGCTGTCGTGCGTGCGGGTCAGCGGACGCGCTTGCCGACAGTCGGGGGCTGCTGGGACGACACCGGCACCCCGCGGCGGCCGGGTGTCAGCGTCACCGGTTGGTTCCGCTGGACCGGTCGACGGGTGGGGTACCTGCGGACCGGCGGTGCCGCAGCACCAGATGCCGGCGGCGGCGTCGATCCGCGGCTCCGGTTCCGGTCGGCGTCGTCGATGTGCTGGGCGATGAAGTCCCGCTTCACGGCGGCGTTCCGCCGATGCTCACGCACCATCCGCACACCGACCGTCGTCGTGGCGGCCACCGCTCCGATCGGCCCGGACGCAACGCCCGCCGTCACCAGCGCTGCGTTGAACACGGTCCGTCGCGTTCGCCGGGTGGCGAGTCCGCGCACTGCGCGGGTCGCGGCCTCCGACCGCTCGGCGCCAGTGACCATCGCGGTACCGAGTCGGGTGCGCCGGACGGCGGCCGCCGTCATGCGGAGCTTCTGCTGCGACCGCGCGGTCGCCAGCCGACCTAATCGGGCGGGCTTCGCCCCGTGTGCGGCGTTCCCGATCGCCGTGGCGGCTCGTCCGAGCGGCCCCTTGCGGCGCTGCTCGTCCCGCCGCTGCCGCCACGCAGCCTTCGCCTGACGCTCCTGCGTCCGGCGGATGTCGGCAGCGCGCCCCCGAGCATCGGCGGAACCGCGTCCGACAGCGCGACGGGCGTTCCCGCCGCCGCTCGTGCCACCGGCGCCGTTGAGGGAGCGGCCCGGGCCGCGCCCGACTGCTCGGCGCGCCGCGTTCCCTGCAGCGTGCCCGGCGCCGCGGCGGACCCGGTGGCCCGCCCGGCTGAGGAGGCCACCGCCGACAGCGCCGCCCATCGCCGCCGCGCCGTTCTTCGTCAGCGTCTGCGCCCACGCGCGGCCACCGCCGATCGTGACGGGGCTCGGGAGCCGGAACTTCTTGAACGTCAAGTGCAGGCCGACGACGACGATGATCGGCGAGACGGCTGCCCAGCTGAGAGCGGCTGGGCTGCCGGCGCCGCCGATGGTGTTGCCGACCATGACCAGGAGCAGCGACAGCAGCGACACGACGGCGAGAATGATGGCGAGGCAGGCGCCGAACAGCAGCGCTCCGAACATCGCTTTCAGCGACGTCGTCAGCGGCTCCCACATGTTTCTCGACACCAGTCCACGCAGCAGCGCGAACGCGGCGCCGAGGAGGTAGAACAGCGCCAGTAGCATCGCCGCGATCGAGCCGAGGGTAAGTCCGCCGATGACGACGAGTCCGACGAGGCCGCCGATCGCCGCAATCACGGCTGCAGTCGACCCGAGGGCGAGCGTGCCCTGGTCGGCGCCGGCGATGCTGTTGAGGTACGACTGCACCTGCTCGTCGTCGATCTGCTCGCTGACGTCCTCCGGGTCGTAGCCGGCGAGCTTGGTGAAGATCTTGCCGCCCTCCTTGAAGGCGTTCTCCGCTGACTGCGTCCACCACTGGTTGCAGGCTTCCTTCGTGACCTTCGCCTGCTTCCACGCCTTGTCGATCGAGTACGACACGCTCCGGCCGCTGCGATCCACCGTCGGGTGGCATGCCGCCCACGCGATGACGTTCCCCGCCCAGTTCTCGTTTTTCGTCATCGTCGACCCGAACGGGGTCGAGTTCGAGTACTTGCCGTCCGTCGACTTCGCGGTCCCCGGCAGGAACCCGGCCTTCCCGGACCTGTCACCCTGGGTCGCCTTCCAGCCGGCGTACGCGGTGAACTCGGTGCTGGTCACGCCGAACCCGTTCGCGTTCGCGTCCGCGCCGCGGCACCAGGCGTACTGCGCGTACTTGTTCGTGCCGTACTGGGCGATCGCGTAGCTGCTGACCACGCTGCGGAGGTACATCTGATTGATCGTGTTGGCGGCGGCGCGACGCGACTGGTCGTTGCCCTTGCTGGCCTTGCTGTTCGCCAGCCGAGCCTCCATGCCCTTCAGCATCGCGTTGCAGGACAGGTTCGACACGTCGTCGCCGATCGCTCCCGCGCCCGGCGCGGAGGAGATCGCTCCCGGGATCCCACTGACGGCCAGGTTGACGATCCGCATCGTCTCCTGCCCGAACCAGACCGGCGACCCCGCGGCGGCGGCGTACGTCTCGGTGGACTTGTTGTAGCGGCCGGAGCCGGACTGGGCGACGAGGACCGTGAAGAGGCCGACGATCAAGCCGATCGCGAGGAACCGCTTGGCGAACAGGCGGATGTCCTGCGACTTCCACGCCGCATGCGCGGCTGCGCCGAGCGCGATGAGGACGATCATCAGCAGAATGATGGGGCCGGCCTTGCTGTTGCCGCCGGTGACGATGGTGCCGAGGGTGTGGATCAGCCCGTCGACGTCTCGGCCGAGGCTGCCGCCGAGGGGGTTGAAGGTGGCGGCGAAATCCGCGAAGGACTGCGCGACGTACCAGCAGAACGTGGCGATGGAGAGCCCGGCGGTCTGTCCGAGCCGCATGACGGTCTCGACGCCGACGGCGAGCCAATTGCCGCTGGTGTTGCTGTGCAGCCCGGACGTGGCCGTGTACCAGCGGGTGATGGGGAGGAAGACGCTGCCGAGGAACCGCTGGCCGGCGTCGCCGTCGGAGGACGCTGCGTGCGCGGCGGTCGCAGGGGTCATCGCGACGATGAACGACAAGATGGCGAACCAGATCCGCTTGACGCGTCGGTGCCGCCCACGGGTCGGTTGCGGTTCGGGGGCGCGGCCGGTGTCGGGCGGCGCGGTGTCGGAGGTCACGGGTGTTCCTTTCCGGTCTGCGTCGACCAGGGATCTGCCGGCGGGGCGGGGACACCGGGTGCCGGGTCCCACCCGGTCGCGACGGGCGTCGGCTCGAGGGCGGGGCGGCGTACCGCCGCGGTGATCGCTGATCGGAGGCTCCCCGGTTGGCGGGCGCCGGGGACGACGGCGTCGGCGGCGTCGGGTAGGAGCCGCTCTGGGGTGTCGATGACGACGGGGATGAGCTCGGCGAGCTGCGCCGGCTGCACGGGGTGCACGCCGATGAACAGGCGTCCTTGCGATTCGGCGGCGCGGCGGCGGTCGAGGATGCCCTGGTAGCGCAGCAGCCGAAGCCCCCGCCGTTCCCGGGCGACGAAGAGCCAGAGCGCGACGGCGCTGATGACGGCGGGAAGGGGCAGCAGCCACCAGCACTTGTCCGCGGGAACGAACAGGGTCGCGAGGGCGAGGACGAGCCCGGTGAACGGGAGTCCGACGAACACGAAGCTGAGGACGACGACGATCGCGCCGGTCTGGCTCACCTCGAATGAGCCGACGTAGGTGGTGGCTTCCTCGAAGCGGCGCCTGCCGGTGAACGCGGTGAGGTCCCCCGCGACTGGCTGGCTGTCCACCCAGTCGCGGAGGTCCTCGTGCGAGATGAGCCTGCTCATCTACCGAGCATCCCGAGGATGGACTGAACGATGGGGATGATGACGTTCCCGAGCGCCTCGAGGATGGTCATGAGGACGGGGATGATCCACTTCGGCGCCGCGAGGGCGAGGCCCAGGCCGATCCCGAGCCACGGGACGGTTTTCGCCATTTGCTTCTCCTGGCCGCCGTGCCGGGACTTCCACCACCACGGGATGACGACGGCCAGGATGATGAAGATCCCGGCCATGCCGACGACGGTGATGAGGCCGGACGGGAACAGGCCGATGAAGTTGTCCCAGGCGGACTTCAGTCCGCCGCCGCTGCCGGCGGCGGTGACGGTGACGGGGAGGTCGCGGGCGGCGGTGACGGTGACGGGGAGGTCGCGGGCGGCGGTGACGATGTCGGGCGGGTGCATGAGGTGCTCCTTGAGTCGCGGGCGGTTCACCCTGAACCCTGTGACGACCTGCGTCGCGAATCGCGAGGAGGCCGCCGCAGAGGGGCTGGGGGCGGTTGCGGGGGTGGCCGGTTACAGGCGCTCGCGTGCGCGCGTGGAGGCGACGGTGAGTGCGCTCTCCCAGAGCTCGTTCGCATAGTCCGGGTACGTGCGGAGCATCCGACCGACCTGCTCCATCTCCTGGTTGCCGAGGTCGCTGCCGAACGGCGCGAACAGCGCTGCTTCCCCGTCGCCGTCGAGATCGCCCCGTTCCCACTGCTCAACGGCAGCCAGCGGGCCACCGACCTGAGCCACCTTCGTCCGGATGTCCGCCTGCCGCCGGGATGGGATGGAGCGGGCCTGCACGCCGGGGGCGCCGCGGGTTTCCGCGATCGCGTCCCAGACGCTCCGCTTGGCGGTGGTCAGGTCGATCTCCTCGTTGGCTTTCGCCGCGGCGAGCCGGGCGGCGGCGGAGTCGTCGGAGGTGAACCCGGCGTCCGTCGACTCCGGTGCCGGCAGGACGTCGCCGAGGCTGCTGTTCTCACCGATTGGGGTGTCGAAGCTGACGGTGCTGGGCGGCTCGTGGAAGCCGGCGGAGGGCCGCTCGCGGGAGGGGAACTTCATGCGGATCCGCTCGGCGACCTCGTCGGCGAGGGCCTTGTTGACGCTCACGCCGCCGAGGCTGAGCTGCTCGATCTCCTCGCGCCACATCCCGAACGCGCGGCGGTCGCGGTGGTGCAGCTTGAAGTTCTCGTCCTTCCCGCGGGAGAGGACGGTGCGGGTCATCGTCCGGACGAGGCCGCCGTCCTCCTCGAGCGTGAGCGGCGCACCGCGCCGGCGCTGTGCCTCGAGCACCTGCACCATGACTTCCTGGCGGGCGTCATCGATGTCGTCTGGGCTGAGGCGGTAGCGGCCGGCCCTCGAGGCGATGGTCGACCCGACGAGCCGGGAGAGGGCTTCCGCGTTTCGCTCGGCGTCGAGGGTGCCTTCAGGCTGCGACGACAGGTACTCGGCGTACTTGCCGTCGCCGTGGCGCGGAGGCGAGATGGGGGCGATCGCGTTCATGCCTTACATGTGCCCGGACTCCTCGTGGGCTCGTACGAATCGCACGCGCCGGTCGGGAACCGGGTGGACTGGAGGTGTCAGCGGGGGCCGCCGAACATCTGCCAGTGCTGCTGTTCGAGGGCGTCGCTGAACGCGTCGTCGGTGATGTCGAAGCGTGCGATCGGTGGGGTGCTCTTGCCGAGCTCGGTGTCGCCCATGCGGAAGACGAGGCCGCAGTGGGGGCAGATGATCGTCGTGTTGCAGTCCGCGCTGCCGACGGCGTCGAGCGATGGGGTGCCGGTCGCGTCGCCGGCGGCCCACCATCCCGACCAGGTGCTGTTGCCGCACGAGCAGGTCTGGTCTTCGCCTTCGTCGTCGACGAAGATCGCCGAACAAGGGGGGATCGGCGCCCGCCGGTAGACGGCGGTCCCGGCGCTCGGGGTGGGGGCTACGGCGGGGAGGGTGCGTTCGGGGGTACGCCCGGAGGTCTCGGTCCAGCGTCCGCGCTGGTCGCGGGGGTGGGCGTCGGTGCGCCAGGTGGTGTCGGTCATCCTCGGTGTCCGATCAGGCGGCGCGCGCGCGGAGGGTTCGGTCGATGCGCGCGACGGCGGCGTCACGCTCGGGTGCACGCAGCGGGAGTGACGGGCGGCCGGGTGCGGTGTGGATCAGGCTGGCGGCGGCGAGGAGGTCGTCCGCTACTCGTCCGCGACCGCTGGGGAGGTCGCCGATCGTGTCGAGGGCGATGTCGATGATGTCGTCGAGTTCGACGCGCGGGCCCGGGGCGGCGGCGATGCAGGCGAGCTCTTCGAGGAGAAGCGCAGCGATGTCTCGTTGGCGGGCGCGGACGAGCGGCATGAGGCGTTCGGCTGCGGCGACGTCGATGCAGCAGCCGATGAGGCGGTGCAGGTCACCTTCGATGGCGTCGAGGAGGCCGTCTCGGTGCCCTGCCTGCCACGCGGCGATGCGGGCTTGCAGGTCGGGGCAGTCGAAGCGGATGCCGTACCGGTCGCCGATGTGCGTGAACCCGTGCTGGGGTCGCCAGAGGTCGGCGCTGATGAGCGCGATGGTGGCGGCGGCGGCGCGGAGACGGGTGCTGGTGGTGGTGGTGCGCGGTGCCGCTCGGGGGCGGCGGTCGAGGAGCGCAGCGGGGAGCCATGCGCAGGGGCAGTCGAGGGAGGCGCCGGCGCCGGTGAAGCGTGGGCCGGTCGCGACTGGCAACGCGAACGGTGCGATCGGATCGACGTAGATCTGCGACGGCGAGAGCCCGGTGAGGGCTTGGAAGGAGCCGCGGCTGGCAAGGAGTGTCCGGTGCGAGAGCACGGCAGTGCGAAGGGTTGCTTGAGTGCGTTCGCTGAGCGTCGCAGCGTTTTGCATGGTACCACCGTCCAACATTTTTATCGCTACCATTTATTATACTACATATAGACGGATTCAAATGCGAACCTGCCACGGTTCTAGCGGGCAGCGAGCTTCACGCCCTCATCACCAGCGAGAACCGACTCGATCTTCGAAAGGGCAGCCGGCGTGAGCTCGAGCCCGAACTCCCTGCCGAACGCCGCGCACACCCGGCGAAGCCGAAGCAGCTGCACCTCCCCCGCCAACCGGACCACCTGCTTCGGCGGCGGCGCATTCCCCGTGGGGTAGCCGTGCTCGGCGTCGAACAGCTCCTCGAGCAGCAGCAGGAGGAGGTACCGGTCGCGGTTCTTCGGGCCCTGACCGCCGAGCATGTAGAACCACTTCGCTCGAGACAACGACCCATGCCGCTCGGTGACGAACTGTTGGATCGTTGACAACGGGAGCGGTTAGCCGCGTTCGATCTCGTCCACATCCAGCAGCGGTCGGAGGCGACGCGCGAGCTCCTCAGAATCTCCACTCGCTGATGGCGCCTTCACTCGCATCTGATACTTCACGTGCCTTCAGCGTAGCGTCCCGGTCCACGATTGGACCCGCGCAACCTCGCCGGGCGTCACCGTCGGCGGCGGCCGATGCGCTCCTCGACGATCTGCCGGACCAGCATCGACGGGGTGAGCTTGTCCCGCTCCGAGTCGTCCGCGAAGAGCTGGGCGTCCGCGTCGCCGAGGACAGCGCCGACCGTCGTCGCCTTGTCGCTGACGATCCGCGCCTGGTGCTCATCCAACGTCCCGAGCGCGATCGGGATGCGCGCCGTCACCACGTGCAGCTGGCCGATGCGACGCTGCCGGTCGAGGGCCTGTTGCATGTTCGCTGGCGTGTAGTCCATCTCGGCGAAGATCGCGTCGTGCCCACGTGTGAGGGTGATGCCGGCACCGACGGCCTGAATCGAGCAGATCAGCACCGGGATCTCGCCCGCCTGGTAGGCGTCGATCAGCCGGTCCGCGTTCTTCTTCGTCGTCGAACCGGTCAGCGCGGGCGCATCGACCGCTTCCTGCAGCGCGGTGACAACGTCGCCGTGGTGCGCCCAGACCAGCAGCGGGCTGCCGCCTTCGGCGACGTGCGTACGGATCATCTCCGTCACCGCGGGCACCTTCGACATCCCGGCCGCTCGCCGCAGCCACGACGCGTACTCGATCGCCGTGTCGACGTACTCGGCGACCTCGTCGTCACTCGGCAGCCCGCCGGTGTCTTCCTGGTAGCTGTCGAGCCAGCCGTCGATGCGTTCGACGATGTCCTGGTAAACCGCCCGGTAGTCGGACAGGTCGACGGCGACCTCAAACCGGTCGACGACAGCCTCCGGCACGGTCTTCAGCACCTGCTCCTTCGTGCGGCGCACATAGATATCGTTGACGAGCTTCTGGTTCAGCTGCCGGAGGGTGCGCTTCATCGGGTGCCACTTCCCGAACGTATCCTGCCGACAGAACCGCTCCAGGTACGACGACGCCCCACCGAACACGCTGGCCAGGTGCCCGGTGAACTCCAGCAGCGGCACGAGCTCGTGCGGCCCCGACTGCAGCGGCGTGCCGGTGAGCGCGACGCAGCGCGCTGCAGGAAGGTCGGCGCGGAGCCTCAGCATCGCGACGGTCCGCTCCGCGTCCGGGGTCTTCAACAGGTGCGCCTCGTCGGCGATGATCCAGTCCGGCTCCCACATGGCGATCTGCGCGCCCACGGCGGGGTGGGCGGTCAGCATCGAGTACGGGGCGACCACGACGGTCGCGTCACCGATCTTCGGCAGCTTCCGGCCGGCCTGGAAGACGACCACCTGGTCTTCGGTGGCGATGCCGGTCTTCACAACCTCCCGCGCCCAGTGCGTGGCCACCTTCGGCGGGCAGGACACGGAAATCCGCCGGGCGCCGCTGATCGCTGCGGCGAGCAGCGAGGTGAGAGTCTTCCCCACACCGGGTGCGTCGGCGAGCAGGGTGTGTCCGGCGGCGACGGCGAGAGCGCCGGTGATCTGGTGCGGCATCGGCGGCATCTTCCACCAGGCCGGGTAGTGGCCGACGACCTCCGCGACAGCGCGCACGTCAGCTTCGACGGTGGTGCGGTCGGCGGATTGGCCCAAGCGTGCGGCGGCGCGCTCAAGGCCCGGGACGAGCGGGCTGCTGGAGTGCAGCTCGTACGCGCGCGCGACGGCGGCAGGGTCCCAGACGACGCCGGCGCGCGGGATCCCGGCGACGAGGACGTCGGACACGGGCATCCTGAACAGGGTCCGTTCCTTGTCCCACGTCGCAGCCGGCCCGATGCGGGTTCGGCAGCCTTCGAAGCCGATGAGTCGGTGGCGCACGAGGACGGTACGGCCGTCCTCGCTGAGCAGCGACACCGGCCACACGAGCTGATCGAGCGTGTGGACGCCGGAGAACTCGCCGGAGTCGAAACCGTCGACGGTGAACCCGGCGGACTGCAGGGTGTGCTGCGGGGTCTCACCGATACCCGTCGCGACCCAGCCGGCGCTGGTCGGGTCGAAGCGCACACCGGGGAGCGTGCGGACCCACTCCATGAGGATCTGCCCGCTCGTGGCGTGGCGGGCTCTTGGCGGGAACGTCAGCAGCAGCGTCGGATGGCGCGGGGAGCCGAGGAGGCTCGCGCGGAAGGCTCCGACGCCAGCTGGGTGGGGCGCGGCGGCTGTCAGGCTCATCGTCGGTTCGGGGTCAGTCGATGGTGAGGACGGGTTCGGCTCCGACGTCGGCGCTGAGGATCAGGAGCGCTCCGATCGGGTCGATCGTGGCGAGCAGGTCGATGCGGTCCGGGTACGCCTGCAGGAGCGCGCGTGCAGCGGCGGCGCTGCCGGCGACGGTGCGGTCGTACGCGGCGATGAACACGACGCGGCGGAGGCCGCGGAGGCGCTGCAGGTGGCCGCGGGCGCGCGCGACCGTTGCTGCAGCCACGTCGGTGCCGGCGAAGTGGTGGGCGGCGTTGGCGGTGCGTTCGTCGGCGGTGGCCGCGTCGATGGCGTGGTCGAGGTGCGCGATGAGTCGGCGGCCGTCGCGCGCGGTGCGGTGGGTGGTGAAGTCGGTCCATTGGGGCCCGAATCCGTAGGTGACCGCGTCGTTGTGGACGGCGGGGAGGACCGCTTCGTGGAGCCAGGCTGCGGCGTCGTCGACGAGCGTGGCGTGGCAGAGGGTGGGCGCTCGGCGGCCGGCGTCGGCGAGGAGCTGCCAGTAGGGCTCGTCGCGGAGCGTGTACGGCAGGGCCGGTTCGATCTCGTCGACCCAGCCGCGGAGGCTGTTTCGGAGGGCTCGCTCTTCTAGGACGTTCATGATTCTCCCTATGCACCGCGCGCCGCGTCCCGGGTTCGGGGCGCGGCGCGCGGTGCGGATGCTGATGCTGGTGGGGTTAGGCGTCGCAGTCGTGGTCGTCGCGGTCCTCGCGGGTGGGGAAGGACTCTTCGCAGGTGTCGCAGTAGCGCTGGTCGGCGTGGGTGCCGCAGAAGCCGTCGGAGCCTTCGCCGTCGTCGAGGCTGGCGTAGCAACCGTCTTCGCCGCAGATGTCCTCGAAGTCGAGTTCGACACCGGCGCGGTCGGCTTCGGCGCGCCAGAACTGCAGCATTGCCTCCCCGCCGTCGAGGGGGACGCGGAGGAGGTTGGCGCCGGCCTCTGAGATCGCTTCGACCAGGTCGCCGCCGTTGAGTTCGCCGGACGAGCCGACGAGGCCGGCGACGTAGCGGCCGAAGGTGGCGTACTGGGACGAGTCGGGTGCGATGATCGGTGTGCTCATACCCACTCCTATGCGCCGCGTGAGCGTCGACGGGTCACCGCGTTCCCGCTTCGCGGATGCGTCCGATCGCCCACTCGCGGAGCCGGCCCGCGGTGCCTGGGTTCGGGGCGACGTCCCGGCTTGCGGCGGCGGCGACGGCGGCGGCGGCGGCGGCGGCGGCGTGCCACTCGCGGTCGTAGCAGGCCGCGTCGTCGTAGGCGGCGTGCCCCCAGCGGCCCTGCCCTTCGAAGTTGCTGACCAGCTCGCTGCCGCAGTTCGTGCAGAGGACTGGTGCGTCGGGGTCCTCGAACCAGTCCTCTGGGGGCGTCGCCCGCTGGCGCGGCTCTCCCTTCGCGATCGCAGCGACCGCGTCGTCGTCCGCCCAAGGGAAGGTGGCGCGGACAGCTGCGTGGCGTTCGTCGGTGGCACTGGTCGGCGTGATCGTCAGGACCGGCATCGTCTCGTCCTCGAGGAACGTCTCCGCGCCGTCCGCGAAGTCGAGGGACGCGTCTTCCAGCCTCTCGTCGTCACGGAGCGACGATCCCGGTTCCCAGCTGGAGCGTCCGTGGTCGAGGTCGTCGATGAGCTTCGCCGCTGCGGGCGTTGCGGTGCCGGCGGTGACCCTGGCTCGGATGACCGCTTCGGCTTCGTCGGCGAAGGCCAGCCGGGCGTCCTCGAGGTCCTCGAAGTCACGCGTCTCTTCGATCCGACTCCGACCGAAGCCGGGGCGGCGGGTGTACGCAGCTTGCGCGGACGCCAACGCGTCAAGGGCGTCGAGGACGCGCTCGCGTTCCGCTCCGCTCGCAGCAGGGGCGGTCAGGCCGGACTCCGGTGCGGATCCGTGGGACTCGGTGAACTTCCCGGTCTCGCTCCGCGGGTGCAGCGCCGGGTTGAAGGTCGTGTCGATGCTCATACCCACCATGTGCCCGGTCCTCGCCGATCGTCGGTCGCCGCAGCTCCGAACCGCGTCAACGCGCCGACGAGGCGGCGGGCGAAGCGCCCGGCTGCCAGCCAGGGTTGGCGAGTTCGAGGAGCACGTCGGCGTGGCATGGCTGATCGGGTGCGCACCAGCAGCAGAGGTCCACGCCGCGCAAGGTCGCCAGGTTCAGAGCCGCGCGGCCCTGATCGGTCCGCATGGCCTCGTCGAGGTAGGCGCTGTACAGGGCCACCGCTTCGGCCGCATCGATTGGGACGCCGTCGATGATGTCGCCGACGCGGAAGGGGTTGCCCCACTTGCTGGGCCGCGTCACGACGCGTGCGCCGGCGGGCTTGCGCCATCCGCGCTGCCTGGACCGCTGGATCCGCTCAGGCACCGCGACCGTCCGGCAGCAGGTCCCGCAGCTCGGGGTGAAGCGCGGCCAGTTCTGCGATGACCTGCTGTCGGTGCCGCATGTCGTCCAGCAGTCGGATCACCGAGGCCGCGATGTACTCCCCCTGGGTCATCTTCGGCCGGTCGCATGCGAGCGCCCATGACGACGCCGCACGGCCGATGATCGATGCGAGCAGCGCCGGATTCGGCTTCGGCAGTGGCGGGGCCGCGTCGGTACCGGTCGGGCCGTCGGCGGCCGGGGGTGTGTCGTCGAGCGATTCCCAGTCGCCCACGAGGCGACGCTGCACGACGAGGCTGGGGAAGTCGACGCTGTCGCGAGCGTGCAGCCGCTGCGCGTCTTCCCGTGACGAGATCGGGGTGCTCGCTGTCGCGCGTTCGTCCTCCGGGTCTACGACGCGGTACTGGTAGGTCGCATCCGTCATGCGATGTGCTCGGCGTCGAAGGTGGCGTGGGCGTGCGGGTGGACGGCGAGGTGGATGAGGCCGTCCAGGCTGCGCCGGATCGTCTCGGCGAGGGCGCGGTTCTCGGCGCGGTCGCAGATCGCCGCGAGCTGGTGGCGGACCTGGTTGGTCCGAGCGCCATCGGGTTCCGCGCTGAGGGCGTCGAGGGCGTCGGCGGCGGCGCGGTCGGCAGGGGCGACGATGTTGCTCATCAGATCCCGGAGCGCCTGCTGGGCGGCTTCCGCCTCGTCGGGGGTGGACTCTGCAACGATGAACCGGGCGTTGTGGCGGCCGCGTCGGTCGACGAGGCCGTCGATCTCGAGGCGGTCGATGGCGGTGAGCAGCGGGGTGCGGCTGATCTGCAGCGACTCGGCCAACTCGCGGACGTCGAGGAGCTCGCCGGGCCGGAGGACGCGCTCCATGATGAGGGTCCGAAGGCGGTCCTCGGCGGCGTCGGCGAGGTTCGGTCGAGGGATGGGGCGGGCCTGCAGTGGACCGCCGACGTTGAAGATGGCGGGCTGCGGTTCGGTCGTGGCGGTCGTCATGGTCGTCTCCGTCTTCCGAGCTGGACGGTCCAGCTCTCGTGTATCCCTATGCACCGCGCCTCGCGGAGCTGCGTCACGCCGACACCCGCGCCGGGTGCGGGCGCCGGGGACATCCGGCGCCCCTGGTGGTGGTGGTGCCGGATCGGCTGGTGGGCTCGCGTACACCGGCAGACATTTCCCGGGCTCGCACTCGGCATAGGGATCCTGGCGATGCTGACCCGCCTGCTGGTCCTGGCGTCCGGATGGAATCGACGCCGGATCCGGTGATCGACCGCATCGCACGCGAGACACTGACATGGACGCAGCGGGTGTCTGGCGTGGCACTCCCCACCCGGCACCCGCTGCGTCCGTGTCAGGCCGGCAGCCCTGCGACAAGCGGCTCTCAGCCCTCCGTCACTCGGGCCGGCTGAGATCCTGCAGCTCGGCATAGGGAACGGTGTCGGTCCAGGAGTACGGGGTCTGCACGCTGACGCTCTTAGCGTTGACGCGGACGACGGGGTACCAGTGGCCGCGGACCTTCACCCGGTCGCTCTTCTGGACGTTCTCGCGGCTGTAGCCGGTGGCGGTGCCTGACTCGATCTGGGCGGCACGGACGCCCTCCCAGTAGGCGAGCTGGTCGCGCTTCTCGTCGATGTACGGGTTCAGCCGTGCGCGGGCGGCCTCGATCTGCTCGGGTGTCGCGGGGACGTAGCCGCCTTCGGCGTCGAGTCGGGGCGCGGTGATCTGGCGCTCCAGCTTCCGGATCTCGGCGCCAAGCGTCTCGATGCGGTTGGCGACGGTCACAGGCTGGTAGCGGCGGTCGGTGGTCATGGCCGCGGCGTCCGCCTCGCCCCGTGCGTGCTCGGCGGCGGCGCTGGCCTCGACCGATCGGCGCATGGCGGTGTCGGCCTTCTTGATGGCGTTCCGGTGGCGACGTTCGGAGTGGTGTCCGACGTGGATTGGTTCGCCGCCCTCGGGGAGGCGGGCCATCGCGCCCTCGACGCGTTTCCACGCGGCGGCGTCGGCGGTGGCCTTCCGGTCAGCCTTGGCCTCGAGCGCGTCGAGACGGTCGGCTTGGCGGGCGATCTTCCCGGCTTCGACCTCGGTGGTGGGCCGGCGCTCGATGCTGAGTTCGGTGGTCACCTCGAACCCGGCGGCTTCGAGGGCCTGCACGGTGCGGTTGATCTTGTACCCGTGCGGGAGGTGGTCGCGGCTGTTCGGGACGTACCAGGCGGCGATGCTGCGCCCCCAACGCCATCCGACGCGCTTGAGGACGTCGGCGGTGCCGTCGCCCTTGCTGGTGCCCTCGATGAGCGTTCCGGCTTCGTGCGTGTGGGTGATGGTCAGGGTCGTCATCCGCTCTCTCCTCCGCTGGTGGTGATCTGGTGCTCCCTTGGAGCCGCCGGCGTCTCCCCCTATGCGCCGCGCTGCTGCGTCAGGGTCTCGGGCTACTCCGTCGCGTCCACGGAGAGGGTGTCGAGCGGCTTCCGGAGGGCACCGTCGAGCCAGGCGAGGAAGTCCTCGTCGTCGCCTGCGGTCGGGTCGAAGTAGCGGTCTGCGATCAGGCGGAGCCGCGCTTCCGCTTCGGGCGCTCGGGGCCGGTCGGGCGCGGGTGTGGCTGGTTCGGGGGCGGCTTCGCGACTGAGCTGGTCGAGGAGCTGCGGGATCCGGCAGCCGCGAGCTTCAGCGAGATCGGCGAACTGGAACCACAGCGCCGGCGGCATGGGTACGAGCGCCCACCCGTCGACGAACGTCACCCGGCGTGTGTGCGTCGGTGGCGGCGTGACGCGGCTGGCGTTCATAGGGCGTCCCCAGCGGTGGCGGTGCGGTCTCGGGGTGCGTACACGGGGTGGTCCTCTCGGTCTGCTGATGGCCTGTCTCTTCCTATGCACCGCGGCGCCTCTCGTCCAGAGGCGGGTCGGGTTATCGTGAGCCGTGCCCGTGGTGACGTTCGATGACGAGACCGGTTGGACGGTCGACGGCGCGGACCGCTCCGGGGACTCCTTCGCCGTCATGCTCAATCCGCGCGAGCTGTCCGAGATCACGGTCGGGGAGCTCACCGGAACGTTCCGGGCTGCGGAAGCGCACTGGGGCGAAGACGACACGAGCGAGGTACTGATCTACGACGGCCCGGAGGGGTACCTCGACCCGGAGAACCCCGTGGTGAAGACGACGTCGCTGGTCCTCCGCGACAGCGAGCTCTGCGTCAAGGTCGAGTTCTTCCTCGACTGGCCGACGCCGACACCGCCGGACTACGTGGAGGACTTCGACGGGCGGCTCGCTGCCGTCCGGAACGTCATCGCGCCGTTCCTGCAGTTCCGCGGCTCGTCGATCCTGCAGCTGTCGCAGGACGCCTACGGCCCGTGGCAGGCGACCGAGGACGGTCGCTTCATCGCGACGGTCGTCGCGACGCAGCCCGAGAACGCCGGCACGCTGGCGGATCTCGCCGAGCTCGGCGACAGCGTCGAGCGCCTCGTCAACGCGCTGGTCAACGGGACGGCATCCCGCGACACGCTCGCGGACCTGATCCGTGGCGGTCACGCGGGCCTCCTGGTCGGTCTGCCGGAGGGGAACTGGCTCGACGTGAAGAGTCAGGAGTGGGACCTGACGTCGGACGGCGGCAAGTACAACCTCGGTGTCGAGGTCAGCGCGTTCTGCAACGCTGAGGAGGGCGGCATCATCGTGTTCGGCGCGTCCACCACCACCGGCCCGGAGCGTGGCAGCGGGGAGATTATCACCGCCGTCGGCGGGCTACACCGAGTGCGCACGCAACCGCGTACCTACGAAAGTCTCCTCAGCGACTGGATCTTCCCGCTCCCGTTCGGACTCCGAGTCGACGTCGTCACGGTCGATGAGGACCGCCCGATCATCATGATCGACATCCCCGCGCAGCCGGAAGAGCTCAAGCCGTTCCTGGCGAAAGGGGCGCTCTCCTACGACGGCCGGAAGGTCGACGGCAAGGCGTTCACCGTCGCGCAGCGCCGCGGCGAGGACACGAAGCGGCTCGAGGCGTCGATGCTGCACGCGCAACTCGCGGTCGGGCGCCGCTTCCTGCGGAACCTCCCCATCGACGACGAACCCTCGAACTGACGGCCGCTACTGCGCGTCCAGCGCGAGAGCCTCGCGGCCTTCGTAGGAGATCTTGAACTCGTCAACGACGCCGAGCCGGTGGAGGCCGATGTAGCGGGCGTCTGCGGGCCGCGGGACCACGGCCCCGTTGGCAGCGGGGCCATCGTCAGGAACCCAGAACCGAACACCACGCGAGCCGTCGGTGCGCCGTCGGAGTCCGTTCTGCTGGATGCGTTCGAGCAAGGTGCGCTGTGCTGGTATGAGGGGCATATTCTCGGTCTTCGATCTGGTGTTAGTCCCTGCCCTTCCCTATGCGCCGCTGTGCGCACGGAACGCCCACCGCTGAGCGTGGGCGCGCGACCACGTGCAGCGGCAGCATGGCGGCGCAGACGATGGCGGCTGCGACCACGAGCGCACGTCGCGGCGTCATCGGGCACCGTGCCGGTGGTCGTGTCTGCCTGCGGCGCGGTGGATGATCGCGGCGATCGCCGCCACGGAGCTCTGCAGTGCCAGAGCCGTCAAGTCGATGAACACGATCCTTCCTCTCGAGTCGAATCGTTCGTCCGAGCGACGCCGATACCGGCGGTCGCGTCGGAGCGTGGTGCCTCCCCGCGGCGCACCAGATCGGGCAGGCGGCCGACGTGGAAGTAGGGGCAGTACGGGCAGGCGAGCGCTCGCGCGTGCCGGTCCTTCGAGCAGCGCGCCATCTTCCGGGCGTCGCCGCGCCGGCCGAACGCCGGCAGGTTCGTCGGGCATGCCGTGGTCAGCCACGCCAGGTCGGCGCGGATCGGTTCCCGCATGCGCGCGGTGTGCTTGCGTGCGCCGGAACCCATCAGGAGCACCCTTCGAGTGTGCGTCGCAGCTCGGCGACGTCATGATCGGTGGCGGGGAGGTCGTAGCTTCGGAGCACGTTAACGAAGCGGACGCTGTACTCGCAGCGGTACGCCGTGTCCGCCGGCATCCACTCCCCCGGACCGGAGTCGCTCTTCTCCCGGTTGGGTGCTTCCGCCGCGGCGACGAGGTTGATTGGGTCATTCGCGAAGCGCCGCCGGGTCGCGTCATCCCACGCCCATGCGCCGTTCTTCCAGGCGTAGCTCAACGGGACGACGTGGTCGATCTGCACCTGCGCGGACGTGTCGGGTCCTCGGGTGAAGGGGATCTCTCGCCCGGTGTAGGGGTCGTGCAGGTGCCCGCGGAGGATAATGCAGCCGTTGGGTGCGCTGACGATGTCAGTGAGGTCCCGTCGGAGGATGTCGTTGCGGGTGTCGCAGCCGTTGTTGTCGACGTCCGTCCAAGCGCTGCCGAAGTCGCGGCGGACGTACGGCGGTGTCCGCCGAGTGTGAGCCACATCCACGTCGTTCAGCGCGGTGAGCGCGTCCGCTGCAGCCGTGCGCGTGGCCGCGTCGGTGGACGGCCGCGTCGATGGGCGGGCGGTTTCGGTCTCCGCGGCATGCCGGCGCTGCGCGTCAGCGTCGAAGCTGTCGTGCACTCTGGTGACTGGCTGCGTGACGAGCTCGTCCCACCGGCCGGTCGCGCCGATCGCGACGAAGACGCCGCCGATGACGAGGGCAGCGACGATGGTGTGCGCGAGCTTGGGGAGCTTCATGACTCCCCCTATGCGCCGCTCGTCGCCGGCTGCGCGCCGCCGAGCTCTTTCGGCTGCCGGTACCCGAGCGTCGACGCCTTCACGGGCGTGCCCTGGCATCCGAGTGTCAGCGTGCACCGCTTGCTGGCGGTGGCCTTGCTGTCCGCGCACGCCCACCGGTCGCAGCCGGTGCAACCCAGCACCGTCACAGTCGCGCCGCGGCGTACAAGGAACGGAAGGATCTGCCGGTGGTCTTCGAGGATCCGCTGCTGCTGGGCGGTGAGACCGACCAGCGCAGCCAGGTGCTCGTGGTTCGCGGCGTCCCGCCATGTGTCGGTCTTCGCGACCGCCATCACCTTGAAGGCGATCTGCGCTGCCTGCACGACGGTGGGAGCTTCCGGGTCGTGGAGCACGAAGACGCGCGATGGGAGCCGTTTCGGGCGTCGCGTGGGTGCTGGCAACTGTGGCCTCCTGTTCGTTCCGGCGCCGGAGCAGCCGTCAACAGTTCCTATGCACCGTGTGTCGCTCTGTCAGGGCGCGTCGTCGAGCGAAGGCGTGTCCTCGTCGACGTCGATGACCTTTTTCGTGACCGGGTCGATCGTGACCGTCCAGGTGCCAGGCACTGACCAGTTCGAGGTGGTGCCGGTGGCGTCGGTGTACTTCGCCACGACGGTGGCGTTGACGGTGTACAGCCAGGCGCCGTCGCTGTCGACGCCGTCCGCGTACGCCTGCACGAGCCGGCTCTCGTCGAGCGTCGCCCGGGTCTGGAGCTCCGCCAGGGCGGTGTCCTCGCGCGCGAGGTTCGTCAGCGGCAGGGCCGCTGACGGGGCGACCAGTCGCGCCAGCCGCGACCGCCAGGCCTTCTCGCCGCCGGCGTGGGAGTCGAAGCGGACGTAGTCGGCGACGAACTGCTGCGCGGTGGCCGTTCCGGCCGCTTGCGCGGTGGTGACCTTCTCCGGCGCCTCGAGGTCGTCGCATGCGGTGCCGGGCCCGTAGGAGTCGCACCCTGCGACCGCTTCGCCGCCGTCGTCGCCGGGCATCGGTTCTCCTGATGCGGTGGCGGTCGGTGTCGGTGCGGTCGTCGCTGCGTGCGGGATCGTTGCCGTCGCGAGCGGCTCGTCCGGCTCGGTCGGTTCGGGGCTGGTGCGTTGGGAGACGACGACGAGGACGCAGGCGACGACGGTGATGACGACGGCTACGACGAGGAGCCAGGTGCGGAGCTTCACGAGCTGCCTTTCAGGGTGTGGTCGCCGACGTTGCCGAAGTCGACGTGAACGTGGTTGCAGTAGTCGTTGAACTGACGGACGCCGGGCAAGGCGATGCTGCTGCCGGCGCCTGCCCGGCACTGCACCTGCCCGACGCCGAGAATGTTGCCGCCGGGAGCGAACGGAAGCAGCGCCTGGAGGTACTTGACGGCGTTCGCGTCGCTGCCGACGGTGACGCGGCCTCCGAAGCCGGAGAAGTCCACGGCTCGGCCGCCGCCGTTCGCTGAGTGGGGGCTGGTGCCGAAGTTCGATCCGGTCACCGCTCCCGAGCAGGCCCGGTTGAGACTGGAGACCTGCACGGAGCCGAAGGTGCTGACGGCGACCTGGATCGCTTGCAGCGCGCCGAGGTGCACGGTGCAGTTCTCGGTCGACGTGCCGGCTGCGGCGGCGCGGATCTGCGCGGCAGGGCCGGTGCTGGAGTTGTCGAGGAAGGTGAGCTGGTTCGCTTCGAAGCTCGGCAGGAGTGCGCGGGCGGCGTCGCGGACGGATCCGGAGACTTCGCCGACGGTGCCGCCGTCGGAGGTGGCGCAGGTACTGTCGCCGCCCTGACCGTCGCCGCTGCTGTCGTCGTTGCTGCTGCTGCTGCCTGAACCGCCGCTGCTGCTGCCGGTGCCGCCGGCGGAAGCCGGGACGGGCACCGGCGGTGCGTCGGCCCAGAGGGTGCTGGTGGCGCTGGTGGCGGTGTCGGTCCACTTCGCGTACGCGTCCGGGAACGCGGAGATCTGCACCTTCTGCGCGGCGACGGTGACGTCGAGCTGCTGCCAGCCGGGGATGCGCTGCAAGGCGAGGTAGAACTTCGCGGCTGCGTACGCGGGTGTGCGGCGCTGCTCGGCGGTGCCCCAGTTGGCGCGCTGCTGGAAGAGCCCGAGGCTGTCCCCGTCTCCGTAGTTGATGTTGCGCAGCCCCGACTCCTGCAGGGCGGTGGCGATGCCGACGATCGATGCTCGGCGGCCGTCGGCCCCGTCGCCGAAGACGCTGCGGGCGACGCCGATGATGACTTTCGCGTTCGCGGTCTGCTCCCCGGTCAGCGCGGTCGATCCGCCGCCGCTGCTGGGGGCGCTCTGGTCGTCGGGGGTGTCGACGGTGGAGGATTCGGCGGCGCACACGTTCGCCGCGCCCAACGCCCACTGTCGTGCCGTGGCGAACACGGTCCCGGCGGTCTGGTCGTCGAGGCCGTAGGCGACGAGGGCTCGCACGAACCGCTGCTGGGTCTTCTCGGCGAGGTTCTTGTCCGCGGCGGACTCCCCCATCCGGAGCGTCCCGTCGGCGTGGGCGACGGCCCCGGCTGCGGGGTCGTTGTTGGAGGCGTCGATGCCGGCGTCCTGCATGCTGCTGGCGAGGCGGCTGACGTCGACGTCGTCAGTGGAGTTCTTCACCACGGCGGCGTAGATCGTCTGCGGGACGATGGTGCCTGCGGTCTGCCGGAGCGACGTGGCGAGCTCGTCGTCGGAGACGGACGACGAACGTTCCGCGGCGTGCTGCTGAGTCTGCTGTTTCGCTTGCTGCGCTTGCCCGACGGCGATGGCGCTGAACACGCCGAGGCCGGCCAGGAGCGCGGGGATCCCGATCGCCACGGCGACGATCCCCAAGATCAGCTTCCGGGTGCGGCGGTTCCGGAGCGCGGCGAGTCCGGCGGCGGCTGCGACGCCGGCGACGCCGCCGCGGGATGCGCCCTTGGCGAGGTCGGTCGCGAGGCGCGCGGCGCCGGCGCCGCGGCGGGCCGCACCGGCGGTGGGTTCGTCAGGCTGCTGCTGCTGCTGCGGGTCGGTCATCGCTGGCCTGCGATCCGGCCGAACCACTGCCCGACCAGTGTTACGGCCCCGGCCTGCGCGTACCGGCGGCGGCGGCGTGCGATGCGTCGTTGCAGCCAGACGGACGGCATCTTCGCGCCCTTCCGGAGGTTGCACAGTGCGCATGCGGCGACGCAGTTCGCGGCGGAGCTGGCGCCGCCGAACGCCCAGGGGAAGAAGTGGTCGGCGTGTTCAGCGCGCCGTCGGCAGCGCACCCATGGGAGCGGGCCGTCGAATTCGCAGCGTCCCTTCGCCACGGTGAACGTCTCCGACCGCACCGATGCGGGGAAGGTACGTTCGGGGTCGCGGCGTCCGGGGTTCCGTCCGGAGCTGCTCCCTCGGCGGCGCCACACGGCGATCGCGACGGCCGCAGCGATCAGGGCACCGACTACGACCGGCAGCGGGGTCGTAGTGAGCCAGCTCGTCGCGCTCTGGAAGGTCGAGGGTTCCATGCTTGAAACCCTGTGACGACCTCGAGTCGGGTCGTCCGGTCAGATCAGGAGCATGCGCCCTGGGACGAGTAGGAGATCCGGACGCTGCCGGCGCCGGACGCGGACGCGGTGTAGCCGCCGGGTCCGCCTGAGACCGTGACGGTGGCGGATCCGCTGCCGGAGGAGCTGCGTCCGCCGGCGCTGATGGTGACGGTACCGCCGCCGGTCGCGGTGAAGGTGATGGTCGCTGCTGTGGTGCACCGTGCGGTGACGGAGGTGCGTGCGGTCGCCGGAGCCGGAGCGGGGGCGGGAGCGGCCGGGGCTGGTGCTGCTGGTGCCGGGGCGGCGGGGGCTGCCGGCGCTGGAGCGGCTGGCTTCGGCTGCTGCTGCCGTTCCGGGGTGGCAGGCTGCTGCTGTTTGGCGGCTTCTCGAGCGGCACGCTCCCGGTCAGCTTTCTCCTTCGCCGCCTGCGCGTTCTTCCGGTCCTGCTCCGCCTTCGCCTTCGCAGTTCGCGCAGGCAGGTCGCCGACCGCCGCCCGGAGGTTCTTCACTGCGCTGTCGAGCGCGCGCTTCGAGGATGCCTCGTCGCGGGCCTGCTCTGCTGCGGTGATCGCGCGTCCGAGCACGTCGCGGTCGTGCGTGAGGGCGGGGTACGGCTTGGCGTCGACGGACACCTGCCGTGCCTTGCTGATTTCGTCGGAGAGAGCCTGTTGCGAGCGGAGGATGCCGCGGACGTCGACCGTAGGCGCGGGGCTGCTCGTCGGCGTGCCGACGATGCCGGAAGCGACGTCGACACTGGTGCGTTCGGCCCAGCTGCTGATGCTGGTCCAGCTAGCGGCGACGATCGCGAGGGCGACCGCGACGGCGAGGGTGACGAACGCGACTCGGCCGGTAGTGGTGCGGGCGTACCAGCGGAACGTCGCCGCGCGCGTCCTGGTCAGGACGATCGTGTCGGCGTCGGTGGGCGATGCGGGTGACTTCATGGTCCGCGGGTCCTTGGTGCTCGGCAGGGTTCTGGGTATGCCACGACGGGCCGGGGTGGTTCCCGGCCCGTCGTGGACGGGGTGTCAGCTAGAACTGGACCTCGTTGGCCGTCTGCCCGGCCATCTGCGGTACGGCCTGCTGGACCGGCTGCTGCGGTGCCTGCTGGTACTGCTGCTGGGCCGGCTGCTGCGGTGCCTGCTGGTACTGCTGCTGGGCCGGCTGCTGCGGTGCCTGCTGGTACTGCTGCGGGGCCTGACCCTGCGGCGCCTGCTGGAAGCCCTGCGGGGCCTGACCCTGCGGTGCCTGCTGGTACTGCTGCGGAGCCTGACCCTGCTGCGCGGCCTGCCCGTCACCCTGCTGTGCCCGGGTGAAGACCGCCGTACCGAAGCGCAGCGACGGACCGACCTCGTCGACGTCAAGGTCGATGGAGGTGCCGTTGCCGTTCTGGCTGGTGTAGTCCCGGGCGTAGAGGCGACCGGTTGCGACGACGCGCTGCCCCTTCGTCAGCGAGGAGGCGATGTGCAGGGCGTGGTCGTCCCACGCGGTGCCGCGCACGAACAGCGTCGGTCCGTCCTCGAACTGCGCCGTCTGCGGGTTGCGGACCCGCTCGGTCTGCGCGATGGTGAAGTTGACGACGGGCTTTTGGTTTTGGGTGTACCGAAGCTCGGGGTCAGCGGTGAGGTTCCCACGGACCACTGCCTTGGGATCGAGCAGCCGCTTCTGGTTCTGGGCCTGCGGTGCGCTCTGGTCAGTCATGTTGGTTCTCTCGTTCGTTGGAAGGAAGCCCCGGCTCGCGGCTGCGGGCCGTGGCGGTGCGGGAAACGCCGCCACTGATACCTATGCACCGCGTTCGGACCGAGGCGTCACGCGGGGTGGGAAGCGTCATGGAGGACGCGAGCACGCATCCGGTCAAGCAGCGCCGACCGGTCGATGCCGACGGCGGATGCGGCTTCGTCGAGCAGCATGGAGCCCGCGTCGGCGAGGCCGCCGATGTGCTCCGCATCGCCCTGCAGGGCGTACAGGTCGGTGAACCGCGTGCCGCAAACGGCGGTGACGTCTCCGGTGAAGGCGTCGATCAGACCGAGGGCGATCAGGACTCGGTCCTCAGCCGTAGAGGTGGCGAAGCTGCTGCGCAGGGCGGCGAAGCTTCGGTAGGCGGTCTGCGCCATCCGTGCGGCTTCGAGCGCGCTCTCCACGTCCGCCAGCGCGCGGTGCGCGATCGACGCGCCTGCTTCGGACGAGACGAGGTCCTCCCCGGTGGCCTTCTGGAAGTGCCGCCGCTCCACACCCGCGTCGATCGACCAATACGTCAGCCGAGACCCGAGAGCGGGCATCTGCGCAGCGATGAGGTGCCGGTCGAAATTCGCGACGCCGGCCCCAGCAAGGCACAGGTCCGTGTTGGGGTCGACGTGCTGGTCGATGAGGGCGAGGAGCAGGTGCTCGAGCTCGGCGACGGTCGGCACTGTGTCGAGGTCTGCTGTCATCAGCTCATGCAGCAGCCCAGACGCAGTGTGCATCTGCAGGACTACGGGCCGGACCTGCAGCCGCTGCAGGAGGTCCGCCGGCGGCCTCACCAGGGTGTTGAGGCGGGCGACTTCGTTGAGGTGGTCGTCAGTGATGATGACGGCGAACTCGAGGATCGCGTCGCGGTCGACGTCGAGACCGGTCGTCTCAGCATCAGCCCACAGCATCGTCCCGGAACGGGCGGCGGTCATACGGTGTCTCCAGTGGTCGGGCGGCCGCGGCGCGGCTCGTCTGCCTCTCCCTATGCACCGCAGCGTGACGCGGTGCGGCGTTCCGCGCTACCCCTTCCCTCCTCCTCGACAGCGAGGTCGCTCTTCCGGCTCATGCCGCTACACCACCTTGGCGCGGCCGCCAGCCATGACCTCCGGTCACCGAACACAATCGGCTGGAGCCAAGCGCCGCGGCGCAATCGCCACATCGACGGCCACTGGCTGCGTCGTGAGCAGCTCGCGAGCACCTCCGGAACGTCACTCGTCGGTGACGACGCCTCTGGCTTTGCTGTCGTAGTCGACGGCGATCGGCAGGAATGTGTCTCTGAAGATCACTCCCGAGGGACGCGCCGCGATGGAGTCGTCGGAGGGATCAGTGACGGGGGCTCGAAAACCGAGTGTGCTTCCTCCGATGAGCTTTTCCAGTGGGCGGTTCAATACCAGGCGCGCGCAGCGTGAACGCTGTGACCCGGGCAACCGTGGCCGCCTCGGCTTCGTCGTCGGACAGCGGTACACGGGCTTCAATCACCCAGCGATCGACGTTGAAGGACGGGTACCCGTCGCCGTCCTCGTCGGTGATGGTGATGTGCACCAGGCGCAGGCGGCGATCCCACGCCTCGCACGGCGCGGACGATGGCGATTCGCTCAGATGCGGAGCTCACACCGCAACGGTACCGACGGGTGGGTGCCTGATCACCACCAGGTGCCTCGGTAGGTCGGCCGGTAGACCGAGTGACCGTCCTCCCCGCGCTCCTCGAAGAGGAAGTCGTCTTCGACGAGCTGGCGGAGCCAGAGCGCGATGACCTTGAAGATGCCCTTCTCAAGTCGGACGCCGTGTCGGCGCAGGGTCGAAGAGATCTGCGGGGGCCCGAACGAGGTCTTCTCGTTCGACGCGACGTGGTGAAAGAACGCCAAGCACTTCCAACGTTCGGGGACGTAGTCCTCCCAGCCGAGGTTCCGGTCTCGGTGTCCGTTGAGGTAGGGATGGAGCAGCCGCACCGCGGGGTGTTCGGACCCCCAGGGCTCGGGGACGTCGAGCGCTCGACGGATGCCGTCAGCCATCAGAACGCGCCGGCGCTTCAGCCGTTCCTCCTGGGCAGCACGCTCGGCGCGTGCAATGCGTTCACGCTCGGCCGCTTGCTCGAGCGCGATCGTGTACAGGCGCTGCTGCTCGGCGTTGTAGGCCGTGAGGCTGGTGTCCGCGCTGATAAGCCAGTCGATCCGGCTTGAGGTGAGGGCAGGCGTTCCGAGGCGGAAGTCGTCGAGCGGGTGGACTTCGAGTGATGAGCCCGTGCCGCGGCCGAGCACATCGACGCGGTGCTCGAGGAGAGGTTCCCCGGTGTCGGCTGAGATGGGGTGCCGCTGTTCGATCGCGATCGCAAGCTGCTCGGCCTCGGGATTGATGAACAGCAGCGGCGCCCCGGTAGCGAGCACTGCGTCGAGGACTGGGTTCGATTTCAGTCGCTCGTCGGCGTCGAGCTTGAGCTGCTTCCTGGTGTGGCCGAACAGCCACACATCCCGGACGTCGCGCGCGCGGTAGCGCTCGTGCCGGTCGGTCCACGCGTCGGCGGTGAGCGGGGAGTACTGCACCTCGAAGGCGATGCGCTCCCCCGACGGATGCGTGACGAGCACGTCAGCACGGCTCTCGCCTTCGGCGCTGGTGTACTCCTCGCGCTGGACATGGCAGGCCGGGTAGCGCCGGGCAAGCCAGGACGCGATCAGGGCACAACCCTGCGAGTGGAAGATCGATTCGGGTGCGTGTCCGCCGGCGGACGAACGATGGCGGAGGTGGTCGCGCTTGACGGTGCTGTGCACGGTGGTCAGCTGCCCGTCGCATCCGGGAACCGGGCAGGTGATGTTCGCGACGACATGGTCGCGCTGTTCGAGGGCCTGGTCCTCCGCGAGGTAGAACAGGCCGCCAGTGCGCCGGTCTACGCCCCAGAGGAAGCGGGGGTCGCCGACGGCCTGGAAGGTTGCGAGCAGCGCGGCGTGGTCGAAGGCGAAGGACTGCTCCACAGCAGCCGACCGTAGCCGGAAGACACGGCGTCGTCAGGTCCCCGTCGAGGGGTAATCGTCGCGCAAACCGGACGCGGATCGCACGTCGCGGAGGTGCTCATCCAGACGAGCAGCGGGAGGGCCGCCACTGGACCGTTGGCGAGGTGGCGGCCCTCCCGGGTGCCGGCGCCCGGCTACTGACGGTCGGTGCGCTCGCCCTGGCCGAAACGTCCGAGGACGGCGCGGACGCTCCGCTGGTACCGGGACTGCTTCTGCGGCTCCTGCCGCGGCTGGTGCATGCTCGGGCAGCGGTGTGGGCGACCCTGCTCGAAGAATCGGCCGCACGCCACGTGCTGCTCGACCTGGAACGACTGGTACTTGCCCTTGATGAGCTTGTTGTAGACCACACCGGCCGCGAACCGGTCCTCCCGCCCAGGGTTCATCATCCGCGCGAACACCTCCGGCGGCACGTTTCGGTAGCCGTAGACCTTCCCGTTGAGGTTGATTGCCATGTCACCACTGGCGGCGTTGCGGCCGGCCGCTCGGATGTAGTCCGAGTGGTACACCGGCTTCGGCGCGGTCCCAGCGGAGCGGAGCCGCTCTGCCCGACGCTCGAGGATGTCGGGCACGTTCCGCAGCGCACTGCGAACAGCGCGCGCCTCGAGGACGGCCTGCACGCTCTCGGCGACGTACGCGTTCGCGCGCGGATCCATGTTCAAGCCAGACACGCTCCACGTACCGGGCCCGTTCTGGGTGACCCGGACGTATCCGGAAACGCTGCCGCCCGGGTAGGTCGCGTCCACGGGGACGTCGAACGTGCGTCCGGACTCGTCCTTCGCGAACCGGCGGATCGCGGTCGCCGATGGCATCCGCAGCGCGACGTCGTCGTTCGAGTACGACATCCGGTGCGTGCGGCGGTTGCCGGAGAGGGCGTGCCCCGACGTCTGCGCCGGCGTGTAGTCGTCGGGCATGACCGCGTAGACGCCCTCATCGGTGGTGCCGGCCTGCTCCGCGAGGGCGTAGTGCGCCGTCCAGAACTGATCGATGCCTTCCCGGGTGCGCGGGTCGGTCAGCGCATCGCTGCTCGAAGCCGGCAGCCACCCGTTCGCCACCAGGTCCCGGCACCGAGCACGGAACTGCTCCCGGGCCGCGCGGAGCTTGCCGCGGACACCGCTGGCGGAGTCGTCATCCGGTCCCGACGAAGCGTCGTCCGGGTTCGGGACGGTCAGCGCCGACTCCGGCAGGGACGTCTTGTACTTGACGAAGCGTCCGGACTCGTCCCTGGGCGGTTCGAACCCCGAACGCGCCGCCTCGCTGAAGGTGCTGCGTGTCGTCTCGGTCATACCAGGGATGTGCCCCGGAATCCAGAAACCTCGTTCAGATCGCCGAGCTTGCCCGGTCAGAGCGTCTCGACTACGTGCGCGAGCAACCGGCCGTCAGCAGCCATCAGCGCCGACGGAGCGCCACCGAAGCGCTGCAGGTGGACGCCGGGGACGCTTCCGCCGGACAGCAGCGCGACGACCATGTCCGCGAGCGTCGCAGTGACCTCGTCCGCGCCGACCGGCCATCCGCCGACGATCGCGATCGTCGGGACCGCAGCGTCCGGGTTGTGCGGAACGTCCAGACCGGGCGTAGCCAGCGCCGACGCATCCGCCGGATTGGACTCGGCTGGTGCGAGCGGCTCGACGTCCCACAGAATCTCGTCCAGCTGCGGATCCGACACCGGCGCCGCCTCCTCCGCGCAGACCCGTTCCGCGCCTGCTGCCGCCGCGGAGGCCGGCCCGGGGCTCGGAGTGCCGGAGGGGGTCGCTCCGAAGAGCTCGGCGAAGTCCCCGGGGTCAGGGCTCGGCGTCTCCTCCCGCGTGACGGGCTCGGCTGCCACGTTCGGGTCCTTAGCGTCATCCGGACCTGAGTCCTGGTGGTCGTCGCCGGTCGGTGCCGACGCGGGAGCCGTCGGGATGGTGCTCGCCCGCGGCTCGCCGGCCGGCATCACCCCGGGCACGATCAGGTCCGGCACGTCGACGTCGTCGTCGAAGCCGCCCACGACGGGGTCGTGCACGGGGACCGGGTACAGGGTGGTGACGGTGATCTCCCGCAGCTGGACGGTCACCTCCTCGCCGTCTTCGTTCTCGGTCTCGAGCTCGCGGACCTGGATCCGCCCGGTCGCGCCGATGAGCTGGCCCACGGCAGGGATGACGTCAGTGTCCTGCGCCCGGCGGAGCGCTTCGTCCCAGATGACGCCGCGGATCTGCGCGTTCGTGCCTTCGATGGTCAGGTTCGCCATCGTCCCGCCGCGGTAGGTGCGGGTGCTGAACGCGGAAAGGATCCCGATGGTGGTCACGCTCGCGCCGTCAGTGTCTGGGAGCCTCCCGACCGGCGTGCCGGGTGCGTACAGCACCTCGCCGGAGGGCCCGACCGGCCCCGGCACGTTCCATGCCCGCAGCTCGTTCTGGAATCGCTCCAGCGGGTTCTCGCCGACCACCGTCAGCAACCGCTGCCGCTGCCGTGAGGTGCGTTCGATGACGCCCCACTCGATCTCCGGTACCGGCAGGTCTGCCGTTCGGGCGGTGCGGGCGATGATGCTCAACCCCATCCGGGGTCCGAGTTCGTCGAACGCGCCGGCTTCGATGAGGGCGAGCAGATCGGCCGCACTCGCGCCGAGCTCGGCGGAGTCGTCGGCTTTCCGCACTCGGAACATGAAGTCGTGCAGGGACGTGAACGGACCGCTGGCTTCGCGGGTGGCGACGATGCGCTCGGCGACCTGCTCACCGGTTCCGCTGACCTCCGCGAGGCCGAGACGGACGCTGCGCGCACTCTCCGGCCGCGTTGTGACCGCAGACCGGTTCACGTCAGGAGGCAGCACCTCGATGCCGTCTGCGGCGAGGGCGTGCAGCGCTTCGATGCGCTTGTCCTTCGCCGTCGTCGAGGCGAGGATCGCCGCTCCGTACGCGGCCGGCCAGTTCGCCTTCAGGTACGCCGTCTGCCACCCCAGGAGCGCGTACGCCGCCGAGTGCGACTTGTTGAACGAGTACTCCGCTGCGCCCTTGATCGCGTCGTAGAGCCGCTCGACCGTCTCGACCCGGAAGACCGGGGAGATGACGTTCCCTGCCGCATCGCGGTACTCCTGGTCGGCGCGCGCGATCAGCATCGCTCCGACGTCGGCCATCACGTCCTTGAGCTTCTTCCCGACCGCCTTCCGCAGCTTCGACCGTTCGGAGGCGTCGAAGCCGGCGACGATCCCGGCCAGGCGCATCATCTGCTCCTGGTAGACGATCAGCCCGTGCGTCTCCCCGAGCACGGAGTCGATCCACGCGATCTCCATCGGGTCGGTGGTCAGCCAGGAGTAGTCGATCTGCTCGGCGCCGTTCTTCCGCGCCGCGTACATCCTGTCCATGCCGGCAGAGAGCGGACCCGGCCGGTAGAGGGCGATCACCGCGGACAGGTCGTCCTTCGCGGTCGGCTTGACGTCGCGCGCGAGCTGGGCCATCTGGCTGGACTCCATCTGGAAGATCCCGGCCGTCCTGCCGTCCTGCAGCAGACGCCAAGCAGATTGCACGTGCGGATCCTCGACGCGGTCGCCGTCTGGAATGGCGGTGAACTCGATCCGCTCCCCGGTCTGCTCGGCGATCATGTCGATGGCGTCAGCGACGATGTCGAGGTTCCGCAGAGCGAGCACGTCGAGCTTCACCCCGCCGAGCTGTTCGATGTTGCGGCTGTCCCATTCGGTGATCCACCGACCGGTCGTGTTGTGCCGTCGGAGCGGGATCAGGTCGAACAGGTTCCTGTCGGCGACGAGCACGCCGCAGGCGTGATTCCCGAGCCCGGCGGTGGTGTCCTCGAACGACCTCGCGAGCGCGACGACGTGCTCGGCGTCGTCGCCGTGACGCGTGAGCATGCGGCGGAACTCGCCGGTCGCCGGGTTGGTGTCGTCGGTGATGTCCTCCAGCGACATCGGCTTGCCGCCGTCGACGATGGGGACCGCCTTCGCGAGGACGTCTCCGACGTGGGAGACGCCGAGCACGCGCGCAGCGTCGCGCAGCGCCCGCTTCGACTTCGACTGCGCGAACGCACCGATCTGCACGACGCGGTCAGCGCCCCAGAACTCCTCGAGGTGGTCGAGGACTTCGTCGCGGCGACGCTTCTGGAAGTCGGTGTCGATGTCTGGCCAGTCGGCGCGGCCTGGCTCGAGGAACCGTTCGAACAGCAGCCCTTCCTGCAGCGGGTCGAGGGCGGTGATGCCGAGCGAGTACGCGATCGCGGATCCGGCGGCGCTGCCGCGGCCACCGCCGACGAGGCCGCCCTGCTGCTGCTCCCACTGCACCATCTCGGCGACCATGAGCATGTACGAGTCGAAGGACAGCTCCGGCTTCTCCGGCGACGGGTTCATGATCACGCTGAACTCGGTGTTCAGCCGGTCCTGCACCGCCGGAGGCAGCGGGTTCCCCCAGCGCGCCCTGGCTCCGTCGCTGATCTGGTGGATCAGGTACTCCCGGTTCGAGGCGAACCCAGGCGGGGTCGGGAACGACGGCAGCATCGGTTCGGGCTTCGGCAGGACCCGCCTGGCGCATCGGTCGGCGACGGCGCCGGCCGCGGTGACGGCGTTCTGCCACCACGGTTCGGGCCGGACGGCGCGCATCTCCGCTTCGGTCTTCACGTGGTACCCGGATCCGGAGAACCGGTAGCGGGCGGTCTCGGTGATCTGCTTCTTCGTCCGGAGCGCCAGCCATGCGTCGTGCGCGCCGGCGTCGGAGTCGTGGAGGTAGTGGCTGTCGTTGGTGGCGACGAGGGTGAGCTGCAGGTCGTCGGCGAGCTCTGCCATGCGCGGGAGGACGGCGTCCTCTGCGGGGATGCCGTGCGACATGATCTCGAGGTACAGATTCTCGCCGCCGACCGCGCTGCGGAGCTGTTCGATGTTGGCCCGGGCGGTCGCTTCGTCGCCGCGAGACAGGGGCCCGAGGACGGGGCCGCCGAGGCAGCCGGTGAGCACGACGATGCCGTCGCGGTTCGCTTCGAGCAGGTCGAGGTCGATCAGCGGGTACTTCTTGCCGGCGACAGTGACCTTTGTGCGTTCGGACTCGTTCTTCAGCCGGACCAGGCTCCGCCAGCCGTCCGGGGTGATGGCGAGGACGGTGAGGTGCTGGTAGCGGCGGGTCTTCACGCGGCCGCCGGTGGCGTCGTCGGAGTCGTCGCCGTCGTCGGCGATGACGTCTTCACTGCCTGGGTCGAACCGCGACCCGTAGGCCAGGTAGAACTCGCATCCGGGCATCAGGGTGACGCCGGCCTTGTCGGCGGCTTCCTGCGCCGCCCAGAGGCCGCTGAGGGTGCCGTGGTCGGTGACGGCGCAGGTGCGCATGCCAGCGTCGGCGACGAACCGGAAGAGGTCCTTCAGCTTCGCCAAGCCGTCGAGCGGGGAGTGCTCGGTGTGCACGTGCAGGTGCGCGAACGAGTTGCTGGTCACGTGGAGTACCTATGCACCGCGGTTGCGGACACCGGGGGCCAGGGTGCTGCCTTCGGCGGGGTGGTCGTCGGTGTCGATGTCGTCCCATGCGAGCGCCGGCACCCATCCCTGTTCGTGTGCGTACCGCTTCGCACGCTCGCTGCGGGTGAGGTCGGCCTCGGTTCGGCAGGGCGGCGGTCGGTGCCATCGGTCGTCTAAGACTGCGCGGACCTGTCGCGCCGTGGCGGCGGTGACGGCCTCCGCGTGGAGGAGCCGGCGGACGCGGCGTTGGTCGGCGGGGAGCGCTGCGGCGAGCTGCTCGGTGGTCCAGCCGGCCGCGACGAGCGCCTGCAGGCGGCGGCGGACGCCGACGGCGTCGACTCGTGAGCCGTCGGCTACGTCGTAGTCGCAGGCGCGCACAGCGAGAATGGCACCGGCGGTGGTTCGCCGAACGCGGCTTCGGCGGCCACTGGCGATCCGTCGGATGGCGGCCGGGTCGATGGCGGCTGCAGCGGCGAGGCGGCGAGGTGCGAGACCGGCGGCTTGCTGATCGAGGATGTGCCGGCGGATCGGTTCGGCGTCGACGAAGGGGCTGACGTAGCGGCCGTAGGCGATCGCCCGGCGCCGCTGCCGCTCACGCTGACGGGAGGCGCTTCGACACGGCTGGCAGCCGCAGGCGTGCCGGATGCGGCAGGTGCTCGTGGCGTCGTGCGCGTGCTCCGGAGGGCAGACGGTCGTGCGGACGCTGGTCACGTCAGGTACCTATGCACCGCGTCGTTGCCCAGGTGGATCCGCGCTGTCGGAGACGAGCCCGGAGGCCGTCTCGGGAGGCGGCCGGACGACCAGATTCGGTGCCCGCCAGACTATTTTCTGGTCTGCCAGATTCGCTTCCGAGTTTTCATTTGGCCTCTGACCTGGGGTTATGGCCCCTCACCAGATAATCCAGATTTTTCGTGCACTCATAAGCCTCTTATACACGAGCGCGTACACACGATCCATCCATTCATGCGCACGCATGGATGGACTACATTGCCTCCTCATACACACATATACATACTTTTACAAAAATTATTTGGTTATGTGGTTAGGGGTGGTGTGATCGGCATCGTTGAGCGGATCGAAGCCGACCAGGTTTCCAAAACCCGATCTGGTCAGACCAGGTAATTTCCTGGTCCCAGCGCTCCCGGCTCACCCCCGGAGCGCTCGAAGCCACACGCGGTGCATAGGTAGTCCTCGAAGACCGACGAGAGGACACCGGACATGGCAGACGCCACACCGGCCGGAACCACCCCGGACCCCTACCGCGCCGCCGACTACCACCCCCTGGTGGCCGGCCACGCCGCCGACAAGCTCGCCACCAGCCGTGTGGCGCCGCTCGTCGCGGCCGCACGCGGCTACCGCAGCGTCGACGACGCCGAAGGGGTCCGCGCCCTCGCCGACAAGTCAGGCAGCGCCCGGCCGGACCGCGTGGCATCTAAGTTCCGACCCCTCGTGGCACCCGACGACGCCGACCTGCTCGTCCTGCCCTGGTTCTCCCTCAACGACGTCGCCACCGCCGCCACCCTGGCCGCAGACCCCGCCGACGGCCCCACGCAGCTCCGGCCCAGCCACCCCCGGGAGAACAGCCGCGGCAAGCCCGTCAAGTACGAGTTCCTCGCCGGTCAGACCACCGTCATCGATGTTCACCCCGCGGCGACGACCGACTGGATCCAGGCCGCCCCGAACCTGGTACTCACCGAAGGCATCATCAAGGCCGACTCGGCGACCAGCGCCATGCTCGAATCGTTCCACGGCGCCGACTCGCTGCTGCTGAACGGCGTCACCGACGTCGCCGAAGCCCGCACCCGGATGCGCGAGCTCACCTCGGCGATCCCGGTACACCAGCGGACCCTCGTGCTCGCCGTCGCCGGCGTCGGCAACTGGCACAAGAACCCCGAGTGGAACGCGATCCGCCTCGACGACCGCACCATCTCCGTCGCGTTCGACGGTGACGTGCACACCAATCGGCTCGTCCGGAACCAAGCCGTGGAGCTGTTCGAGTTCCTCGAGCGCAACAAGCACGCCGTCCCCGCGCTCATCGACCTCGACAGCCCCCTCGTCGCCCAGCGCAAGCAGCGCCGCGGCGTCGCCGCCGACGAGAAAGTCGGCCTCGACGACTTCTTCGCCAAGCTCGGCTCCTGGACCGATCTGGCCGAGATCACCACCAGGACACTCCCCGACGCCCCAGCACGAGAACCGTCCGGCGGCGCCGTCGGCCTGATCTCCAGCGACGAAGGCATGATGCGCGTCGCATCGGACCGGCCCTGGGTGACGCAGGAGTACTCCCGCGTCGACGTCGCCACCCCGCCAACGTGGCGGGACTGGTCCACCGCAGGCGTGTACGTCTCCGGACGGGTCCGCAGCGCCGAGACCCGCCGCCGCCCCGGCGAGACCGAGATCGCCACCGGCGACATCGACACCGAACTCGACGCGACGATGGCGAACACGACCGTCCGCGTTGAAGTGACCACCGCGACGGCACCGGACGGCAGCGACATCGCCCGCCACACCGTCACCGGCCCGCAGAGCATCCTCACGATCAGCCCGAGCGACTGGCACGCCACCACGGCGCACATCCCGCCCGCGCTCGCCCTCAGCCCGAGCTGGCCACCGACGCGTGGATCCCGGGCGCGCGGCGCGGAATGGCTCAGTGCGATCAAAGCGCACGAGAGCGAGAAGACCGAGACGATCCGCGCATGGGACACGATGGGGTGGGCGCCCGACGGCACCGGCTGGTGCTCGTTCGTCATCGGCAACCAGGTCATCTCCCGCGACCCGAGCCGCATCGTCGTCGTCCCCGGAGTCACCGACGCGGTGCTGGGCGGCGCGTCGAAGTTCGGCGTCGCTGACCACTTCCCCGACCTCGACTTCGACACGTGGCGCGACCAGTTCATCGCCGACGCGAGGACGGTCCTGGACGTGTACGCGACGAACGGGCCCTGGGCCGACGAAGCATACGGCGTCCTCAGCATCGCCGCGATGCTGCGCCCGACGATCCCGCTCGTGCCCACCAGCGTCATCTACGCCTACGGGCCGCCGAACTCCGGCAAGAGCCACTGGGCGTCGTTCGTGATGAGCGGCTGGCAGCGCGAAGGCGGCACCTGGACCGGCGACAGCCTCCCCGGCAGTGCCAACGACTCCCTCGCGGCGATGGAGGACTCGATCGCGCGGGTCCCGCTCTGGGTCGCCGACGACCTCGCACCGTCCCCGTCGCGGGGCCGGCAAGAGTCCCGCGAGTCCGCACTCACCGACATCATCCGCAGCGTCCACAACCACGCATCCCGCCGGCGAATGGACGGCGTCAGCGGCCGCCAACGCGTCACGCACGCACCGACCGCGCTGCTGGTGATCACCGCGGAGAACGAGCTCGACTCCGCCAGCGCCACCCAGCGGGCGATCTCGCTGCCGTTCCTGCGCGGAGTGTTCTCCACGGACGCCGCACGCACCACCGGCGCCGTCGCCGCCCGCGACGCCCACGAACCGGCCGCATCGCGGCTGGTCGCCGGCATGATCCGATACTGGCTGATGCCGACCCTGCCCGGGTCGAAGTTCGCCGACGACTGGGCCGGACGAGTCGAAGTCGCCGAGCAGATGCGGGAGGTGAACCTCGGCTACGTGCAGAGGTTCCTGTCCGAGCGGTACGGGATCGCCGGCGGTGAGATCGATCGTCAGGCGAAGAAGATCTCCGACCTGACGCTGGCGCTGTCGGTGCTGCGCACGATGCTCAGTCAGCTCGGCGTCCACCAGGACGACCCCCTGATGCGCAAGCTCAGTTGGGAAGATAGTAAGTTCCCGCACCGGCTGCTCCGCTTCGCCGTCGACGGCGCCCGCTACGCCGAGACCACCACCCCGGGCCGCAACATCATCACCGCGATCACGAGCGTGCTCGGCGCGCACCGAGCGCACATCGCGAACCCGATCCTGCCCGGCCACGAACCGGTCATCGCCAGCAGCGAATCCGGCGTCGGCTCCGAGCACGCGGACTTCCTGAACACGGCGCTCGGCTGGCGGAAAGACCAGCAGGGCGGCTGGGTGCCCTCCGGCGACCGGATCGGCGTGCTCGTGAACCGGGAGGACGGCTCGCGGCTGGTGGTCCTGGACTCCCGGGCGGCGTTCCACGTCGCCCAGCGGCATCACCCGGATCTGGTCTTGCCCGGTCAGAAGCAGTCGACGACGTGGAACTCGTTGTACGCCGACGGGTTGGCCGATCCGGGCATCGAGCGCCCATCCGGCGGCGGCCACCCACGGATCCGATTCGGGGAGAGCGTCACCGACCGGGTCAGCGGCGTCCCCATTCGGCTCGAGGTGATCTTGAACGGTCCCGACGACGACGGACGGTCCGACTACGATGCGACGAGCAAGATGCCGCAGGTGCTCGCGATCGAGTAGTCGGCGACCGCCCGCTGGGGCACTGTTCGGGACGGGCAGGCCAGCGGGTATGTACCATGTCGGCGTGCGCCTCTCCGTCATCGTCCGAAGTCTCGACACCGACTGCATCTGCGCGGAAGGTGCCGACCGGGACGCCGCGAAGGAGCAGCTCTTCGACACCGTGCCGGCGGGGTGGGAGGTTGTCACAGTCGGCTACCTCGCCCTGCCGAGCAGCGTTCGAGCCAGCGCGATCATCCGCAGCGAGGTCACCGAACACCTCACCGCGGACGGCGACACGCTCGAGGAAGCGCACCAACGGATCGTCGCGCTCATCCCGCCGCAGCTGCGTGGCCTCGCCGACCAGCACATCGTCCGCGTCTGACGGCGACGTCGGCACGCTCCGTGTTGCGTGTTCGTGAACAACGCAAGCAGCAACCGATTTTCGCCTGCGAGTACGGAGGTCGCCGCCTACCGTGAGGGGAGGACTGATCCGATCGGCATCCTCGAGTACAGCTCTGAGCGCCGCGAGTGGCGCGTCTTCCTGCCGGAGCGCGCGAACATGACGTTCCTGTCTGCCGGCACGAGCACGGACCCGTCCGAGGACGACTTCGCACGCGGGGAGCAGTACCTCCAGGACAGCGGGTTCAACACCGCGACAGCCGGCTGGCAGCGCGAAGGGGACCGGTGGATCAATCCCGGTGCAGCCGCGGTAGACCGCCCGCTCACAGGCCGCATGACGAACGCCTCGACCGGTCCGGTCGAGGCGTTCGTTGTCGCTGTCAGCGTCGCGCCGGCGGGCCGACGACCTGCACCGGGTCGCCGTACTGGATGATGCTGCCGTCGTCGAGCTCGAAGACGGCCAGCATCCGCTCGGCAGCGACCCGGTCACGTTCAGCGTCGTCGCGCGCCCAGGCGTCGGTCGCAACGACGGTCAGCGTCGGCGACCAGTGGTGCTGCTGGAACCCCAGCAGCCGGGCAGCACCGCGGAACCCGTCGACGATCAGCAGCCCGACTTCGCAGGCGCCAAGCGCACAGACGACCTCGTCGGCCCCGAATACGATCCGGAGAGCGGTCGGCGCGATTGCAGGCTCCTGCTCGCGGCTTGCTTCGGCGGGTTGGGCGCGTCGCGCCTTCCGGCGCCCCGGCAGCACCACCCGAGGGGTTCGGCGTCGACGATCCGGGGCGGTCTCTTCAACGTGTTGCGCGCTCACCGGGCGTCCGTGATCCGGACGGTCGCGCCGCACCCCTCGCAGGTCTCGCTTTCGCCGACAGACAACCCGATGCCGAGCTCGTTCTCGTTATCGCATGCGGGGCAGTCCCACCGGTAGACGATCCACGCGGACGCTTCGAGTTCTCCTTCTGCGGTCACAGACCTGCCTTCCCGCTGGCGGTGGCGATGGCGTTGTCGACGAGCCGTTCGTGTGCGGATCGGCATGCGGCGCACCTGGTGAACGCGGTGCCGCCGATCTCCGACGCTCCGAGGACCGTCCCGACACCGTCGCCGACGATGTAGGTGACGGTGTCTGCCAGGTCCGCTCGAGGCGTGAAGCCGCAGAGCACCCGGTACTCGGACAGGGGCCGGAACGCCAGCGGCGGCGCATCCGTGGTGAGGTGCACGACGGATGGGGCGCCGTGGGGCTCGCCGAATAGGAGCGGCCAGATCGGCGGCATCAGCGTGAATGGGTCACCGCTGGCCAGCGCGTTGGCGTCGTGGTGGTGGTGTCCGGCGCTCGGCTCGGTCACCACGGGGGTCTCGTGGTCCATACCGGTACCTATGCACCGCGCGGCGTTCGACGCCCGCTGGCGGCGGTCCGTCACCCTTCGAACGGTGTCACTCCCGGCCGCTACCGTGTCCGGATGACGACGCCACAGGACGCTGGACCCGCCAACGACCGCGTCCCCGACGCCGACCAGCCGCGGCGATCGGCGATCGGCGTTCCAGCTGCTGATGCCAAGACGACCATCCTGAGCTCGGGGAACAAGAGCGCTCTGCGCGGCGCAGCGCTGCCCTTCGAGCCGGTCTCCTGGTTCCGGCCTGCCCAGCTTCTCGGCGACGTGTCGCGGTTGGGGCAGATGGCTGGCGGCAGCCTCCTCGGTAGTGCGCTGACGCGACCCCTCGGCTCACCCTTCTCGCTGATGGGTAGCACCGCGTTGCAGGCGATCGCTCCCACGCTCGACTTCACCGGCTTCAGTCCGTGGTTGCAGAGCCACCGCATCTACCTCGACGTCGACAAGCTCGAGCGCGACCTCCTCCCGGAGAACCTCCGAACCGCCGACATCGACTTCGATCCGGACAGCTGGCTCGACTGGATCAGCGAAGGCATCCCGGTGGCGTACGTGCTGGACACCGCCACGCTCGAGCAGCTCGCAGCGGCCGAGACACCGTCAGCTCGTCGCCGCATCATCGGGCGGCGCTGGGAGAGCGTCCTCCGAGCCACCGACGCGCTCCTGCGCGAGGTCACGTCCGCCGACATGGTGAAGTTCGTCCGGCCCGCGCAACGCGCCATCGACGGCACCCGAGCGGGCTTCTCCGAGCTCGCCCAGGCGTACGCAGCGAACACCCTCGACACGCTCGTCCGCAGCCAGTACTCCGGCGCCGAACGCAAGCGGTGGGTGCAGCGGTCTGGCGCCGACGACGAACCGGGCGGCTTCCGCAACACGCTGTACTTCGCGCAGCTGCAGACCGTGCACGCCGGCTTCTACGACGGCCCCGTCCCCAGCACGTTCAACCGGCACGGCAGCGCGCACGCGGTGGGGCAAGGCCGGCAGTACTCCAGACTGAACGCGGTACTCGGCATCGGGCACCTCGTCAGCGCGATGTGGAAGCACGAACTCGACGCCCGGATGGCGAACCGGCGCCGGCAGCGCTGATAGGCGTCACGACTGCGGGTGGAAGAAGTCGTCGTGCCCGCCCGCAGACGCCGGGTAGACCGCGTCGGTCGCCTCATCCGTCCGACGGGCACGATCGGTGAGGAACGCCCCCCACCTCGAGCTGCTTCACGTCTCCGCGCAGCGCCGCCGCGAGCAGCTCCGCCGTCGCGTTCACGATGCGCCGTTCCTCACCCCAGATCTCGTCGTCGGCGAGCATCCCTGCGTCGACGCGAAGCTCCATACCGAGCAGCGAGAGCGCCCCGTACCGGACGCCTTCACGGACGCCGGCGTCCTGCACGGTGAGCGCGGACGCTTGCAACGCCTGCACCCGGGTCATGGTCGTCGGATCCGCCGTCCACACACGCCCGCCCCCTGGAGCCTTCCCAGGTCGCGAGCAGTCCGATCGTTCCGCCGAGCACCTCGAGGGCGAGCCGTTCGCCGAGCTCACCGACGAGGTTCGCCGTCCGCGCCAGCCCGCGGCCTCGGATCTCGGCGGTGATCGCCTCCGCCTCGGCCTGCAGGTGTCGGCGTCGGGCCAGCAGCGCGGCCAGCGGTGCGCTGTCGCAGGAGGGGTCTGGACCCGTCATCCCGCTTCGGTGATGTACAGGGACCGCCATCCATCCGGAATCGACTCCCGGTAAGCGCGTATCGCCTCGTCGTAGTTCCTCCCCGTCGCCTCGTGCGGCTGCTGCGCCCAGGAGCGCGCGACCACCTTCACCGTCGACTCGCCGGTGGCCTTGCTGGCGACGGCGTTCGCCTGCAGCAGCTCGAACTGCTCAAGGTCGACCCCGGCGATCGCGGCCGCTCGAGCGGACAACAGGTCCGGCCCCTCACCTTCGCTCTCGACGGTCTCGGTCGAACGGAGGATCCCATGCACAGTCGTCACCACCCCAGTATGGATCTGGCTCCACTACCGCTGCGACTGGCGCCGGCGCATCCGGTCAGGGCTTCGGCGGGCGGACCTGCACGCCGGGCAGGAACGTCACGTGGCCGGCGTCGCGCGGCGCGATGTACGGTCTGTACGCTGCGCCGCGGCGGCTCCCGAGCACCGCGGCGTGCCGGCCGACGAACTCGTCGTCGCGCGCCAGCGCGAACCGAGGCCGGAGATCGGCCGGGATCAGGACCCCGAACCGTTCCGCCCCGTCGCCGATTAGCAGCATCGTCGCGCCCTCACTGCCCACCCGACGCGTCGCCGTGACCGCGCCCCACACGATGAAGTCGCGCCCCGCGAACCGGCTATCCCGGCCGTCCGCCGCGGACACGACAGCGTCCGAGGTTGGCAGCGGCTGCCCGCCCGGCAGCGTCATCGTCGGCGGGAGAGCCCCGGACATCGCCGCCTGCAGCACCGACTCGAGGTGACGCCGAGCCGTGCCCGCGTTCCCCGCGGTCGACGAACCGGGGACGTAGCGCCGCGTGGTCCCTGCGACCTGGTCGTCGGGTCGTCGCCGCCCGTCCGGTCCCGTCGTGGGCGCGTCCTCGTCCACGACGACCCACCGCCCCGCTGTCCCGGTCACCCCAGGGTGCAGATGCCCGGCGTCACCGGGGCGGTCCTCGGAGCGATGCGACCCGTGGTCGCAGCCGCCGATGTGGCCGCCGGCGAAGTGCGGGCTCTTGAGCGTGCTGTGCAGCGCCTTCACGCGCATCCGTTGTCGGCACGGCTGCCCGCTTGGGTCCTGCCCGGCGCACCAAACGATGGCACCACCTGCAGCTCCCGCACCTCCTCGATGCTCCTGGCCACGCCGTTGTCGTCGAGCACCACATCGGTCACCGCGCGGCCCCTTCCCGTCACCCCCGGGGCCGCCGTGCAGTCCGACAGCGCGACCGGATCGAGGTGATGCTTGCACGGCTCGACGGCGCCGCTCAAGCCAGCTCACCTCAGCCGACGCCGTCGTCCTCGATTCGGGCGACGACGTCGACGTAGTCCTGCGCGTCCGCCAGCCACGGCGCCCGCTTAGAGATCGAATGCGAGGTCCGAGACCTCGAGGGGATCGACCTCCGCGCGAACAAGCCGCCCGAATGCTGTCGCCCACGCTCCAGCCAGCAGCGTCAGGGTCGTGGTCATCGTCCTGCACCCTCCGCCGCTGCAGGAACGTCGGATGCGCCCGCCACCTCGGCAGCCTCGGCGGCGCTGACGACGCGGAAGCTGAGTCGGAGCGTGTGCGCGCCGACGACTGACCGCTTGCCGACGAGCAATGGCCGACCGTCGTTGCGGACCGTCTCGCACGTGAAGCGCGGCCGACCCTTGGAGTCCGGAGCCGCTACTGCGATGACCCGCAGCCAGCGGTGGTTCTCACCCACGTACCCGTCCTCGAACACGGCACCGATCTCCGGCTCCCAGCGTCTCTTCTCGCTCATCGCGCTCCCGATCCTCGTCGTCATCCGCAGCAACACGAACGCCGCCCGGTCACCCCTCCCTATGCATCGCAGGCACCGACCTGTGCCGCGCACGGCTCGGCACGCACCCACCTGGCACCGAGCCCGTCGATCGGCGCTCCGAGACCACGCACGTCGACGTTGTCGGACAGCACCAGGAACTCCGTCGCGACCCGGGCGCGGTTCGCCGAGTTCCTGCACGCGTACGCGAGCACCCGTCGGTGCGGGTAGAACCGGTCCGACACGACCGGCTCATCGTCGTACGTCAGCGCCCACCGGCATCGCGTCCGGTTGAGCGCCTCCGCCAACCTGACGTGAGCGCGCTCGTCGAAACCGTTCGCGTACAGCCGGTTGCCTTCGCGCACGTACGGCGGATCCGCAAAGACCACCACCTCGTCGCCAACCCCGGAGCCATCGAGACCTTCGACGAAGCTGATGCCGTCACCGTGGAAGACGCGCAGCCGAGACCGCATCGCGTGCAAGCGGCGGATCCGTTCCGCGAGACCAGCTGCGTTGAATCGAGCATCGACGCGCCACCGGCCCGTCTGCGTCCTGCCGCCGATCGGTCCGGACGTCGCGGACACCATGCCGGACCGCGAGCACCGGTTCACGACGAACGCCGCGAACCCGAGCCCGAAGCGGTCGGCGGTGGACGGATCACCAAGCTTCGCTCGGGACTGGTCGAACAACTCCAACGTCGGCTCCGTGCGCTCAACCGCCGCCGCGAGCGTCTCACCGTCGTCGACGACGCTCTGCCAGAACGCAGCGATCCCGTCGTTTACCTCGACCAGCCACGCTTCCTCGACCGCGCTTTGCTCGAGCAACGTCAGCGCAGCGCCGGCGCCGCCCGCGAACGGCTCCACCCACACCTCCACGGGAAGATCGCCCGCCTGCTGCCCGAACATGCCGGCGAGCCATCGCGCCATCGCCGTCTTCCCACCGGGGTACCGCAGCGGCGACACGTACCGCGGCTGAGACGTCACCGCCACGGCCTCACGTCGCGTCGGCGGCTTCGAAGTGCGCCTGCGGGACCGGCAAGAAGCCCTCACCGCGCTCCGCCGGCCGGTGCAGGATCGGCCGGCCCGCGGCGGCCTGGAAGTCGTAGGGGCGGAGCGTCAGCTGCGTGCGCTCCTGCATCCGCTCGGTCACCTCGCGCGTCTCCGACAGCAGCCCGTTCACCCGGTGCCGTTCGGTGAGGGCCGCGTCGACCGTAACGGAGCACCCTGCCCCACCCGCGCCGTCGACGGTCACCGGGTAGCGGCCCGCCTTGACGACGTACCGGTCGTACCAGGACGCGGTCGCCAACCTCGCATCGACGTACGCGGCGTCCCCCGGGACGACCAGAACACTCAGCTGGTGCTTGTCGTCGCTCATCGGTCTGATCCGTTCCGGATCGGCGGGTAACGCTCTGCGTGCTGCCGTTCACTCGTCCCGACCTGACCCCAGTCGTCGCCGTGGTAGATCGGGTAGATGCTTCGAAGGAGCCATCCGCACTCCGCGCAGACGGTCCCGTAGCCCCGGACGAATGCGGTACCGGTGGAATTCTTTGGATCGGCGTTCGTGTGCGCGTTCGGCAGAAACGACTCAGCCACTGTCGGCCTCCAACTCGGCCGCTGCCGACAGCCGGTAGTCCTGCTGGGCGCGCGCAGAGAGCGAGTCCCAGTAGAATTGAGCGGCGTTCTCTCGTGCTCGACGCTCCACATCGTGCAGGGCTCGGTGCATGCCGTCGCTCTTCGGTCGGCTCCGTTCCGGAGCAGGGTGAGCACGACGTCCGCGTCGGCGAGGTACTCCTTGCGGACGTAACTCAGCATCTTCGGCCAGCGCGCGGCGGTCGGGTTGTCGTTGCGGTCTCGACGCCCCTCCGCGATAGCTTCCGCGATCCGCTCGCGCGTCGGCGGGTTGGGCATCGGGCGCGCCGCGTCCGCGATGGCGTTGAGCTTGTCGGAGATGTCACGCGCCGTCCGGTGGTCGAGCTCGACGATCCACTCGGCCGCTTCACGGATCAGCGACACGGGCACCTGCGCGGTGGGCTCAGTCACGGTCGGCCTCCACTCGCCGAGCGGCTTCAAGGTATGCCGCGTACTCGACCGGGAGGTCCGACATGGGGTGGTCGCCGGGCCAGCGCACAGTATCTACGAATACGACTCCGCGGCGCTGCTGGCCCGGCGTTCCGTTCTGCCGGACCGTCTGGCCCTCGGTCAGCACGTGCAGACCGTGACGCCAGACGCGAGACGCGGAGATGGTGACACTGCTCGGGTTGATCGTGACGCGGCGTCCGGACTGCTTCTGCGTCAGGGCCTTCATGTTGTCGACGTCCCATCGGTGGGTGACGCGAGCCCGGTGAGCGGCTTCCTGGGGGGGGGTCATCGGTCGGCTCCCTTCTGGATCAGTGGGTAGCGTTCTGCGTGCTGCCGTTCGCCCGTCCCGACCCGGCCCCAGTCGTCGCCGTGGTAGATCGGGTAGATGCTTCGGAGCAGCCAGCCACACTCGGCGCAGATGGTTCCGTAGCCATTGACGAAAGCGGTGCCGGTTGAGTTGGCCGGGTCGGCATCCGCGTGCGCGTTCGGCAGGAACGGCTCAGGCATGCTCGGCTCCGTTCTGGACCAGGGCGAGAACGGCGTCGGCGGCGGCGAACGCCTGAGCCTCAGCCTCTCGCGAAGCGAGCGCCTTCTGCCCCCACGGCGTCCGCCGCCAGTAGGAATGCGCGTGGATGGCCGCTGCGATCTGCTCGCGGGTCGGCGGGGGCGGGGACTGCACGAGCACGGCATCGAGTGCACGCGCCGCTTCATCGTGGCCGTCCGTGACGAGGTGCGCTTGAGCGACACGGACCGCTGCGATCTGCTCGCGGGTCGGCAGGTGCGGGGTGGGCAGTTCGTCAGAGGCATCGAAGCCCGGGCACCAGACCCCGCCGTCTACATTCGGGTTGGCTCCCCAGTTGTGCGCAGCATGGTGCGCCGTCGAGAGGCAGTGCTCGGTCGCCACCGGGCGCTCGATGCGGACTACCGGGAACCCTTCCACCGCTTCGAGCGTGTACCGGTCCCCAGGTTGGACGTCGGCATGGCGCGGGTCGTCTCCCTTGTCTCGATTCGCGATGACGCGGTACTGCTGCTCGTTCACCGGCCGGCCTCCTGGTTGAGCTTGGTGAGTACGTCGTGCAGGTCCCAGACGGAGACGAAGTCGATCGCCATGTCCTCGTCCGACGTTGTTCTCGCCGGCGGGGGTGAAGTCGATGGTCGGGAAGCCCCCGGCGTTAGGTCCTTGGACTGCGGGTCATCTCGCCGGCTCCTGTCCGCGTCCACGCGGCACCGATCCGACGCGTCGACGGCCGCGGTCTCGGCGCCGGACTGCTCGAACTTCATGCGATGCTCCTCCTGCTCGTCGCACCGCGGTCGCGATGCCACCTGCCTCTCCCTATGCACCGCGCGCGCCCTCGCGCGCACACCCACGGGCGCGCCAGCGCCCCGCCGCGATAGCGGCCCACCCCAGCCCGCGATCGCGCCCCGGGCCACCACCCGACCCCTACACAGAGAAGGGCTCGCTAGCGCTCGCCCACCGGGCGCTCCGCGCCCACGTCATGTTCGTTCCGGGTCGGTGTGTGACGGTTCGTTCCGGTGTGGCACCTCATGGTTCGTTGCGGCACGGTTCGCTGTCCTCAGCCATCTCGTTTCGCAACACGCCTTGTGGGTGTCAGCCATCTCGTCAGGTCGCGCTGCGCGCAGCGCTTCGTGACGGTTCGCGAGGTGCCGGGTGGGCCCGGTGTTGGGTGGTGGTGTGGTTGGTCAGGTCGTTGCGTTCGTAGTGGTCGGAGTGGACCGGTTCACAAGGCGCCGGGTGGGTTCCGTTGCTCGGTAAGGCTTAGCGTGCCAGTGGGTGGTCGGAGCTGGTCTTCACCATGAAGCAGGCGCACCCCACCCAATCAGGACAGGTTCCCCTTTCGAACGTGGGGCGCTGCGCGCGGCGTCCCCACTCACACGGTGCGCCAGACCCGGGGCGGCTCACGTCACAGGGTCATGGGTGCAGCCGTCACTGGGCACCGCGTAACGCTCATCACGGACGACCCGGAACGTCACGAGCGTAGGCCCGCCCCGCCCCGAAACTCACCGCAGGTGCAGGAGCGGGGCCGATGCCTGGTCCAGGGCGGCGACTGAGCACCTGGCGGACGCGCAGCGGCCGGAGCGCGCGCAGCGCTGATGCCTGGTCCAGGGCGGCGACTGAGCACCTGGCTTCCCACACCTACTCCGAAGAATGAGGAATGCCGGTGGGGGTGGGAAGCGCTAGGCAGGGCGCGGGGGCTGGGGTCGGCGTGCTTATGCGGATGTGAGGCGAATTCATCGCGTCCGGCTGGGCTTATTCGTTGGCATGTTTTCGTCCGATGGTCGCCACTCCTATCCGTGCGCAGATGAGCCCTTGGGTGGAGCGAGTGATGAGCTCGTTCTGGTCGCGCTACGGTCGGACTCGAAGGTTGCCTTCGGGCTCGAGAGGGAGAAGCGGAGACCGATGCACGGTTGGGATCTGGTCGTGGACTGGGATGAGCCGGACTGGATGTTGCTGCGCACGCGCGTCGACCATCTCCTCCTCGAGAGCGTCGCTGACACTCCGGGACTGACGATGCTCGAGATGAATGGCAGTTGGCACAACCGGTCGGGCCGATGGCGTCTGGATGTCCCGCCTCGGCCGCAGGCCAATCTGACGGCCCTGAGCGTCGCGGCCGAGGGGTGGATAAAGCTGAACAATCATCCCGGCTTACACCGGCGGCTCGCGGAGCAGTGGGGAGACGATGAGCCCCTCGTTGACCTGATTCGAGAGGAAGGGCGCGCGGCGGAGGATGTGATTCGCTCCCGCCTCGAACAAGAGATCGACTCCCCGTTCTCGACGATCGGGTCTACGTTCTCGCAACGTTTCTGGAGCCCAGCAGCCGTCGAAGGTCAGGACAGGATCTTCCCGACGACGCTCACGTCGGTCTGGTTCGGCCCTGACTGGTATTCCTTGGAGACGGTGCCGCTGGCGCGTGCTCTCGGCGTTTCAGAAGGCCGAGCGGACGAGCTCATAGGGGGCGACTCGATGTTGCGCTGGGAGGAGTTCCTGATGGACGTCCTCATCAACGTGCTGCAGGAGCTCGTGCGTCGATCGCCTGCCGGCGTGGATTGCAACGCCTGGTTGATGACGAAGACCTCAGCCGGGCGCGTAGTTGCTGACGACATCGCCGTGTGGGACTGGGACTCGCTGCTGACGGTGGCGAACTACCTCCCTTCACCCAGACCCTGATCCGTCGGGGCTACTCGTCACAGGGTGATGTGCATGAGCATCCGCGCGTTCACCCTCACTCGCACCGGCAACCTCGACCAGTCGATGGTGCAGACCGTCCTGCAGCGTTCCCGGAGCGCGATGTCGAACGTGCCGTCCGGGACGACGTTTCTGACGATCCGGCAGGACGGCCAGCTCCGGCACCTGGTGCTGGTGCCGGACGAGAAGCGGGCGCCGGCTGCGGCGTTTCAGTTCGCGCAGGCTGTTGAGGCCCGTTCGGAGGAAGTGGACGTACCGGACCTGTCCGGTACCCGGTCGATTGTCCGCGCCGACTACGACGTGCGCAGCGTCCCGGGAACGGCGACGCAGGCTGGAGGCGATGTGCGGGTCGTCGCGCAGACGCTGTCGACGACGCTCCGCGATGGGGAGTGGGTGGCGGTCACGGTGCGGAAGCCGTGGGCGTGGACGGAACGGCGTTGGTACCAGCGGTGGATGCATGCCCGCGCGCAGACGCACCACTCCCTCGATCCAGCCGCCGTGGTCGCCACGGTCACAGCGGGCGGGCTCGACCACGACTCGGCTGAGAACGCAGCGCAGCAGACGGTGCTGGCGATGCCAGGCTGGGACTACCCGGTCCGGGTTCGCAGTGAGTCCGGCGCCCGGGTAGCTGCGGTCCTGATCGCTATCGCGGCCCTCGTCGGCGGTGTCGCCTGGGCGGCGCAGGTGCTCCTCGGTGCGGACGCACCACTGAAGCCGCTGCTGATCGTCGGGGCGGTGTTCGCAGTCGCGGCGATCGCTGCGAAGGTGGGCTGGTTGCCGGTCGCTGGCACGTACCGGGCGACGCGGATCCGGCGCGCGCACTTCCCCGCGCCGCTGCTGCGAGCGGGGCTCGTACCGACGGGCCCTCGAGGATCCCGGTCGATGGTCGGGCAAGACGGCACGGTGACGCACGTGCCCGAGCACGCAGGCGACTACCCGATCAGCCGAACCGCGTTCATGTTGGGGCCGCTGCAGGCGATCGCGTTGGCGGCGCCGCACTCCGGTGCCGCGTCCGGTGCGGGGCAGTCGAAGGTGCGTGTGGCTCCCCCGGTGCTGCGGGAACGGATCGGCCCGTCGTTCGGCGTGAGCTTCGGTGAATCCTGCTACCTGTCGGACCATGACCGGTACGCCGGCCTGTTCCTGTCCGGCGGTCCCGGCAGCGGCAAGAGCCAATACCTGCTCACCATCTGGGGGTACGACGCCTGCGCACGGGCCCGGACCTTGGGTCCGGCGGGCGGCAACGCGATGATCTGGTTCGACACGAAGATGGACGGCGAAGCGGCGGCGTCCGCGGCGCGGCTCTCACGGGGCGCGGGCGACAAGTTCGTCGTCGTCAGCGTCGGCGACGCGAGTAGCCGGCTCGGCATCGACCTACTGCCTCGGGTGGGGAGCGCCGCGCAGCGCGGGCGTGACCTGTCGGTGACGTTCAAGAACGTGTTCGGGGAGCAGGCGATCGCCTACCAATCGCAAATGACGTTGCAGCGGGTGTTCACCGCCGGGTTCGCGCTGGCGGGCACGCCGGCGCTCGTGACGCAGGTACCCGGGCTCGAGGCGGGGCGTTCCCCGATCTGGTACGCGGACGTGCTGCTGAACAACCACGGCAGCCACCTCGCGATCGCGACGTTCGAGACGATCCGGCAGGCGACGGTCAACGGCGTGTACGGGCAGGATGTGGACGAAGCGTTCCAGGCGCTGCAGCCGATGTTCGAGCTGACGGAGACGCAGCGGCAGAACCTCACCAGCGCGCCGCGCAGCAAGACGGATGCGCTGATGCTCGCCGAGCACTGGTGGTCCCGTCCGGTGCAGATCTCGTGGGAGGACATCCTCACCCGGAAGCTGTCCGTCATCATCGACTTCGGGAGCGACAGTGCGGCCGCCCCGAACGCGGGGGTGTCGTCGGCCGCTGGTGGGGCGCAGCTGAACACGGAGCTGCGGGACGGGCTCGCGGCGATGATGTTGCACACGCTCCGGTCCGAGATCGAACGCGTCGGGCGCGGATGGTTCCGCTCTGGTCAGGCGGTCAGCATCTACGGCGACGAGGTGAAGCACCTGGCGGGTGCGAACCCGGAGGTGGTGTCGTGGTTCCGCGACGACGGGCGGGCGTTCGGGGTGCGGGTGCACTTCGCGACGCAGTTCCCGGAGCAGATCGACGAGCGGGTGCGGCAGAGCCTGCTCGGCCTCGGCACTGTGGCGACGTTCGCACAGTCGAACCCGCAGATCGCGTCGAAGCTCGCCGAGCAGTTCGGGTTGGACGGGTCGGTGTGGACCAGCGCGGACCTGTCGATGCTTGCCCGGTTCGAGGCGGCGGTGTCGACGGTGGTAGATGGGCGTCGGCAGCCGACGTTCACCTCCGTCGTGCCGGCGGAGGCGGCATACGCGTTCGACGCCGAGCAGTTCGCCGAGCTGCAGGGCTTCACCCGATGAGCGCGGTCGAAGCGCCGGGTGTGAGCTCGTTGAAGCTGATGCCGTCGCGGACGCCGGACGCGTTGTGGCGTTCGGCGGCACGAATCGACCCGGTGTTCGACGGCCTGTTCACGGTGTCGTCGACAGCGGTGTGGGATTCGCGTGCCACGTTGGACCGGAAGCGGGCGGCGGGCCTGGTCGGGCGGGTTCCGGCGATGCTGCAGGCGGATGTGGCCGAGTCGTGGGCGTCGCTGCAGCCGGGGTCGATGTGGTGGCAGCGGCTGCTTGACGTCCTCGGCGCGCTGACGCAGTGGTGCACGATGACGACGGAGCAGATTGCAGCGTGCACGGGGCATCCGATCGCCGGCGTCCGCCGCACCTTGTCGACGCTGTTCGCGACGGGTCTGGTGGAGTCAGGGCTGACCGTGCACCCGGTGATGAGCACCCGGGTGCTGCTGGACCGGGCGGTGCTGTGGCGACCGGGCCGGGAGCGGAAGCCGCTGCGGCGGCTGACAGCGATGCTGACGACGGCGGAGCGGCTGAGTGTCACCGGTGGTCGTCTGGTGGAGCAGGTGCACCAGTACGACCGGCACAACGTGCTCACCGCCGAGCTGGCGTTGCGGCTGGCGGAGTTCACTCCGGTCGGGACGGTCCTCGGGGACACGCTTTCCGACGTGCGCTCCTTGACGGCGCTCGACGGCCGGGACGTGCCGGCGAACCGGGAGCACATGCAGGCCGACATGACCGTCGTGCGTCCGGATGGGCTGCGGATCGCGGTGGAGATGACGGTGAACTTTTCGGAAGGGTTCCGCCGGAAGGCGCGGAACTGGGCGTCGCTGCTGGCGCAGCATCCTCTGCGGGAGAGCGGCCTGGTCGTGCTGTTCGTCGTCGGCCGTCGCATCAACACGACGGGTCATTCGCTGATGGGGCTCGAGCGGGGTGTGCGCCGAGCGGTTCGTGAGGCGGCGTTGGAGTTCCGGGGGCCGGAGGCGGATCCGACGAGGGCGCGAATGGCGGTGGCGCGCTGGGATGACTTCTTCCCGGCGGCCGGCGCCGTTCACGCGTGCGCGTTGACGGGGCTGCGTGCGGTGACGGCGACCGGGAACTTGGCGCTCGGTGACGATGCGTGGTGGGAGCCGCGGGATCTGCTGGACCCGGCATCGGTGCCGTTTGTCCCGGCCGATCCGATCGCTCCGCTCGCGGTGATCGAGAACGCTCGTGCGATCCGTGGGACGCCTCGCTGGTTGCGGAGCGGGCCGCGGCCGTCGATCGCGTCGGACTTGCTCGCTGGCGGCGGGTTCGGTGCTGGAGTGCCGATGCTGTCGACGACGGTGCGGGGCGGGATTCGGTTGCAGGCGGACCAGCGGCCGGGCGCCGCCGGTGAGGCCAGCGTGCCGGCACGGTTGGAGCTGTAGCCGCCGCCGGGCCCGACGGCGTGGTCGTCACAGGGTTTCTGGCATGAGCACCTCACCGGAATCCCCCACGTCCCGCTCGAGTCAGACAGAACGGAACCGCCGCGACATCGACGCGTTCTGGTCGGCGCCGTCCGGCACGGTCGTCGGTGCGCTCGCGCTCGTCGTCATGATCGGCGGCGTCATCCTCGGCGTCACGGGTGTGTTCTGATGCGCGGTCGTGTGTACGGAGCGCCGGCGGGCAGCCTGCTCGGCGCCGACGCCGTGTTCGGCTCCGCCGACCGGAACCGCGTCGGTGCCGGCGGTGAGCTGCGAACGGCGGTGCTGTTGGACCAGCTGAGTGCAGCGGAGAACGGTCCGACCGTGCTGCACGATCTGCGGATCCCCGACGCGCACGCGAACATCGACCACGCCGTCGTGTCCGGCCGCACAGTGTGGTTGGTGGACACGAAGGTGTGGCGGCCGGGCTTCTACGTCACCCTCGGTGAGCGAACCTGGCGGACCGGCGGCCCGGGCCGGATGCTGGAGCGGTTCGGAGCGGGCGAGAAGCGCACGATGCCGCTCGCCACCCGGAGGGTCACGGAGTACCTCGAAGCGGTCGGCCTGCACGCGAACGTCGGCGGGGCGGTCGTTGTCGTGTGGCCGTCGTCGGAGTCGGCGGCTGCGAAGCCCCTCCGGCTGTGGGCGTACCGGCCTGCGGGAGCTTGCGCGGTGGTTGGTGCGCGGGCGCTGTCGGCACTTCGGCAGGCGCGCCGTCCCGCTGACCCGTTCGTCGTCGCGGCGCTGACGCCGCTGCTCATCGGGGGCCGCTGATGGCGGCGCCGAGGACCACGAACAACGCTCCCGCGGTGATCGTCCTCGGCATGCTCGTGGCAGGGGTGCTGGCGTACCTGCGGTACCCGAGCGTGCCGGCGCTGTGGCTGGCGTGCGCGGTCGCCGCGTCGTTCTCGTCCCCGCCGATCTTCACGGGTCCGAAGGACGCGGCGGGGTCGCCGACGCCGATCGGTGGTGAGCAGCAGCAGATGCTGCGGTGGCGGAGGTGGCGGCTGCTGCGCCGTGCGGTGTTCCCGTCCGCGGCGTGGCTGCCGAACCGCCCGTGGGGTGCGCTGCGGCCCGGGGAGCGCTTCCGGCAAGCGGCGGCGTCTCTGCCGATGAAGAAAACTGCTCCCGTCGCGGCGGCGGCAGGGCGCGTCGTGGCGGTGCTGTTCCCTGCGCGCACCGCCACGTTGGTGGCGCTCGGCGCGGCGATGGTGGCGTGGACGGCTCCGGTCGATGCGTTGTTGACGCAGCTGCCGTGGCTGAACGCGATCGCGGCGTACGCGGTGATCGTCGGCTGGGATTACGCAGTACGCGGCACTGCCGACACGGACGACGTCGCCCCGTCGGTGTTCGTCGATGAGCTCCTCGTCGAGCGTGACGCGGAGAGCGCGGGCGGCTTCACGGTGAAGCGGCTGATCGCGTCGGCGGTCGGCGGCGGGTCGGCGGCGTGGGCGGCGTACCTGCTGTTGCGCGCAGCGGCGGTGACGTGGCTGTTCGAACCGGCGCCGCTGCTGTACGCCGGCTGCGGGGTGCTGGTGTTCGGGGTGATCACGCACGTCGCGTGTCGAGGGCAGGTGCGTCAGCAGTGGCGCGAGACGATCGCGGCTCGAGCGCAGTGGGCGTCGCGGTGGCAGACGCTGAAGCAGGACGTGCGTCTGCTTGAGCACGACACCCGGCCCGGGGCGACGGTCACGCTGTTCGACGCTCCAGCGACGCTCGGCGCTGCCGGCGCGCAGGCGCTGACGGCGAAGCTCACCCCGTTCCTCGGCACCGGGGTGCAGTTCTCGCTGCTGCCGGCTCCGGTGCCGGGTTCTGGAGGTGCGTCGCACCCGACGCAGTTCCGGGCAGTCGTCCTCGACGACATGATGCGGCCGGACGTCGCGGACAACGCTGCCGCCGTCGAGCTCCTCGGGCTCTGGTGCGAGGTGGCTGCGGCGAACGCCGTCCGAACTGGCCTCGGTCAGACCGCGCCGGCGCCCGTCCTGCGGGCGGTTCGCCGCATCACCACGTCGGGCAGTCCGGTCGTCGTGTGGGAGGCGCTGTTCGTCGGCAACCCCGCGGACGCGATCGCGTCGGGGATCCGGTCGGTGTTCGGCGTCGATGCGGTGCCGGTGCCGCCGTCGGCGGCCGGCACCGCGGTGGTGTTCGGCGACGTCGACGTGCACCGGGCGGAGTTCGAGGAACCTGAGCGATCCGACCAGCTTGCGGCGTTGGCGTGGGAGCTGCGGTGGAAGCAGCGGTGGCGGGACATTTTCAAGACGAACGAGCGCAGCGTCCCGGTTCCGCAGTGGCAGGTGAAGCAGGAAGCGGTGCTGACGCTGCCGGACGGTGACGTGACGATCCATTCGGCGCCGCACATGAGCGCGCAGGGCGATCAGATCGGCTTGTACATGTCGTCCGTGGTGGCGCAGAAGCTGCCGACGACGCTGAACTCTGCGCCGTTCTGCACGGTCATCGGGTGGGGTGACGGTTCGTCCCCGGGGACGCGGAACCCGCAGGCGTTCACGGTGCTCTGGTCCGACCGGCCGGTGCCGAAGGATCCGACGCTGCTGCCGGGGAACGTGTCGAAGGTGGCGGCGAAGTGGGCGCTGGCGGCGTCGATCAACGCCGGCTTCGACGCGGCGAAGCTGCCACGTCCGGAGGTCGCGCTGGCGCTGCCGATGACGCGCCGCGGGTCGGAGTCGATCTGGAAGGTGTCCCTGCGCCTGTACGACGGGGTGACGTTGGACGCGGTGAAGCGGGCGCTGACGAAGATGCGTCTGCAGATGGGTGACCCGCGGTGGCTGATCGCGACGCGCGGCGAGTTCGGCTGCGACCTGTTCGTCGGCGCCCACCCGAGCACGGAAGGTCTGCGCTTCGTGTCCCGGGCCACGCAGCAGCAGTGCACGGTCGCGGACCTCGAGCATGCGTTCACTGCTGCCGGGCTGGACTCTCCATTCGACGGGTCGGCGCCGACGCTGCTCGAGGTGTCGGAGTTGGAGTCGAACCCGCAGGTGACGCGGATGCGGTTCGGAATCCCGGCCCGCATGGGGCTCGCCAGCTTCCAGGAGCAGAAGGCGATCGACAAGCTCCGCACGGCGACGGGGAACGCGTTCTTCGAGGTCCGTCCTGCCGACAGCCCGACCGAGTTCGTTGTGCTCGCGTCCGAGGCGGATCCGATGCCGTCGCCGGCACCGTTCATGTGGGACATCGTGGGCGCGCATGAACGGCGCGTTCCGTTCGCGACCCGCGTCGAAGGTTCCCCGTGCGTGTGGGATCTGGAAAACGACTCGCACCTGCTCGTCCTCGGGCAGAACGGTTCGGGGAAGGGCATCGCGATGACGGCGATCGCCGCACCGATGCTCGTGCAGGGGTGGGACACGTACGCCGCGGACCCGATCAAGGGCTTCAACGACTTCGCCCCCTTCGATCCGTGGCTCCGGGCTCGGTGCACGACGTACGAGCAGACGGCGGCGCTGATGAAGCACCTGGTCGGTGTGATCGAGGAACGGAGGGACCTCAACGCCCAGCACGGGGTGTCGAACGTGCGCGATCTCCCGGAAGGCGTGCAGCCTCCCATGTCCGCGCTCTTTCTCGACGAGTTCACGTCGTTGGTCATCCCCGAGGCGGTGCAGAAGCCGCCTGCGGGTGCCGACGAGGTGGCGATGTCGGAGTACGAGCAGGCCGCGCGCATCAACGAGCTGAAAGCGACGATCGCTGCGGGTCTGGGCCGACTGGTCCGCGAAGGCCGCGCAACGGGAATGGTCGTCGTGGCTGCCGGTCAGAAGCTGACTTCGGATCTGCTGAAGCGGATCCCCGGTGGCGCGACGATCAAGTCGCAGTTCTCCCGACTTGCGATGGGGAAGATGAGCTTCGGTGACCTCACCAGCGCGTTCAGCGATCCGCAGGCGGCGATGGGGATCCTCGGCGACAGCGTCCCGCGCGGCCGCGGTGTCTTCGAGTCCACCTCGGAAGCCCCGTTCGCAGTGCAGACGTGGTGGGGCGGCGGATCGCAGCACGATCACTTCGCGCAGATCGTCGAGCACATCTCTGCCGTCCGGGTGCCGCTGACGGATGGCGAACGTCTCGACGTGACCGCCGCTGACTCGCGGGTATCGTTCGCGCCGCCCGCGGCGCCGACCTTCGGGGAGCCGGTCGGCCGGGTTCTGGTCGATGAGCCGGTCGTCGACCTCGGCGAGGTCGACCTGTCCCTCGACTTCAGCTTCGACGACCCCCCAGCCGACGCGCCGGAGTCGACTGCGCTGCCGTCCGCCGTCGTCGAGCAATCGCTCCACGACGAGGCGGACGCTCCCGTCGCGCCCAGGGCGGAGAGCATCAACGCCGGCGTCGTCTCGGACGATCGGGACGACGACCGCTCCGACCCTGCGACGTCGTCGGTGCTGCTGTGGTCGGACGCCGGACAGGTGATCTCCGACGCGCTCGACGACGGGGACCTTGTCGACCAGGTGCGCGCGTTCCTCGACCGTCACGCCGAGGTGCGGCGGCTCGTCGTCGCGGATGAACGTGCCGGTGCGGACTGGGTTCCCGGTGTCCCGGTCGCGACCGCTCTGGAGGATCTTGGGCGGCGGCGTCAGCTCGAGGTGCGTGCATCGCCGACGAGCAGTCCGAAGCTGCTGGCATGGTTGCGCGAATCGGCCGCAACGGCCATCCCGTCGCCTGTCGCTGTCTCGACCCTGCCAGTGCCGAAGAGCACGCCGGCGCCGGCGGTGACGCCGTGGAATCTGTTCGCGGCTCCGCCGGAGCCGATCGTCCCGTCGAACGGCGTCCGCTTCGACTGAGTCGGCACGCATAGGTACTGGTGAGCGCCGTCCCGCGCTCCACATCGAAGGAGGCGCCTTGGGCACTGTGAACAGGTACTACACCCCGACGAAGCGGATGCAGGAGGCGGCTATCGGAGCGCTCGGCTTCTCGCCGCTGGTGGAGACGCCCGGCGGCTACCTGAGCACGCGCGAGCACGTCGACTGCCGCTTCCAGGCGCTGTGGGTGTTCCCGTGGTCGAACTATCTGATCGCCGAACGGGACGGAATCCCGCCGTGCAACTTGTGCATCCGCGTCACACTCGACATGCCGCGGATGGAGCAGTCGCGGGTGCAGCGGCACGCGCCGGCTGGTGTGCACACGACGGTGTGGTTCGACCGTGAGCTCTGGCATGAGGTGGCCCCGACGTTGGTCCGGCTGTGGTTGCCGGCGCTCGACGCTCCGCTCGAGGACGGTCGAACGCTGCTGCAGGAGCTCGCCGAGGCGACGGTGCACGTTCCGGGCCTGCAGATGGCGGGTGTCCGCGCATGATGGGCGGACACCACGCCGTGTGCGGCGCCGCGGCGTGGCTCCTGCTCACCGGACCGGCGGTGAAGTTCCCGCTGACGGAGGTCGCGGTCCCCTTGGCGGGCGCCGTGCACACCTCCCCGATGTTCGCCGCGCTTGGCGCGCTGCTGTGCGCGGGGGCGGCGCTCGGCCCCGACGCGGATCACCCGCAGGCGACGATCGCGCACTCCGCGGGGTTCGCGTCGAAGGCTGCGACGTCGCTCGTCGGCGCGGTCGCTGGCGGGCACCGGCACGGCACTCACGCGCCGTTGGTCGCTGCGGCGGTGATCTTGGCCGCCTGGTTCTGCAGCCGGGACGGGCTGGTCGATCCGGTCCGGTTCGATCGGGTGTGGTGGGTCTGTGTGGTGGTGATCGTCGCGCTGGCGGGCTTCGCGGTGAAGACGTTGCGTCTGGCGAAGCGGTGGTCGGTCGCGTGGGGCGTGGGCGCTGCGGTCGCCGCGGTCACCACGCTCGTGTGGCCGGACTTCCTGCCGCTGCTGCCGACGGTCGTCGCTGTCGGATGGTGCGCGCATCTGGTGGGAGACCTCCTCACCACCGGCGGTCTCCCCCTCGCGTGGCCGTTCCGTGCATCGAAGCCGCCCATGCTGCCGGCGTGGCTGTGGAGCGAGGGCGGCTACGTTGCGCTCCCGGTCTTGGGTAACGCGGGGTCGTGGCGTGAATGGCTGCTATGTGTGCCGATCAGTGCGTACGCTCTCATCGGCTTCGTGACAGCGGTGAACAACACGCTGCCGTGAGGCAGCGGCTTCGTTCTCGAAGGTTCCGGGCCGCTGCCTCACCGCCGTCATGCGAGCTCGACGAGGTACCGCAGGTTGATCTGTTCGGTGTCCCACACGATCGTCTCGCTGTTGCGCACGCCGCAGGTGCCGCCGGCGACGACGATCGAGTCGTAGGCGTCGCCCCCGCACGCGCGAAGCGCCTCTTCGCGGGTTGCAGGTCGCAGCGTCCGGCCGAGCGCGACGTCAGCGAGGAAGACGAAGTGGTCCTCGTCGACGCCTCCGTTACCCCAGACGCCGGTTCCCGCGTAGCCGGTCGCTTTCGATGACTGCTCGGCGAGGTAGACGCCGTTGCCAAACATGCGCCCATGCGAGGCGCTTCGAGGAACGACAAGGCCACCGGCGAGGATGGAGAGCACGTTGGCGGCGGCTGTGCCGTGCCAGAGCTGCTGCTCGCCGCCGATCATCGCGGCGCGCCTGCCGTAGGCCTGCTGCCGCTCGGTGGTGTCCGTGAGGACGTAGACGGCCTTGATGCGGAGGTCGCGGGTACCGCGGTGGCGGTCGTTGCGCGTGCGGGCGAACAGCGCGCTGACGCGCTCCACTTCGCGCCGGTCCTCAAGCCGGCTGATGCTGTAGCGGAACGACGGCTGCGCTGTCGGGTTCAGGTGGACGACGAATGCGGAGCCGAGGGCACCGAGCAGCGACCATTGCGCGGCGATCTTCGTCGGGGTTGAGAGGAAGTCGTGCTCCCAGCCGGCCTTGCCGCTCACCTTCTGCGGGACCAACGTCAGGTACTCCTCCAGGAGCGCCACGTGCGGCGCGCTCTGACGCACGGCGAGTTCGAGTCGAGTCAGGAGGCGCCGGGCACGGTCGAGGGAACCAGGCGTGATCGGGCCGAGGGCGGTGCTCACGCCGGAGGACGTTGCGCTGATGCGTCCGCCCGACAGAGCTTCGATGTCGTGCCGGTTCCGCTTCGCGATGCGCTCGATCAGGTCCGTGACGCGCGTGTCTGACGCATCCGCCCGGAGCGCGGTGGTGGCGGCTGTCGCGACCTCAGCCGCGGGGACGGCTGCGCGGGCGGTCGAAGTGTCGACACGTCGGTACCCCTTGCGCTCCTTCTCAGAGATGGTCGCGTGGTAGCGGTTTGAACCGCCGGTGATGGTTTGCTGCTGGCCTGCTGTGCCGACGCGGCCCCACTGCTTCAGCACCGTGCCGTCGCTGTGCAGTTCGAGTCGGTAGAACTTGTTCGAGTTCTCGCGGGCCGCCACGTACACCAGGGTGGTTTGTTCGATCACGCTCATACCCACCCCTATGCGCCGCTGGCGGTGAGGTGTGCGCACCGTCGATGCCGCGGGTGGCATGGCGCAGTCTCGCGGCGACCGCGATGGGCCTGCCGTTCCTTCGCAGCGCGCGCTTTCGGCTCGGTGCGGTGCATAGGTACGGACATGAGCAGTTCAGGTGGCCGCCGAGCCGACGCCCTCGCCAGCGCCCAATGGGATGGGAAGACGTTGGTGGTCGACGACCCCAAGGCGTTGAAGAAGATCCGCCGCAAGGAGATCAGCCCGTCCACGGTCTCGAACATCCAGAAGTGCCCGGCGAGCTTCGCCGCCTCAAGCGTGCTCCCGCAGGAGTCGGACCCATTCCAGCCGCGGATCATCGGTACGGGCGCCCACGAGGCGATGGAGCACCTCTTCCAGCAGGCGCCCGACGATCGGACGCCCGAGTTCGTGCACGCCGAAGTCGATCGGATCCGCGACGCACTCTGGTCGGAGGACGACCTCGCGGTCCGTGACCGGCGCACCCTGCTCCTGCCGGACGCGCCGGAGGAGTTCCATGCCGGATCGGACATCACGGACGAACTGGTCGAAGCGAATCAGGCGTCCGCCAGGCGCTGGGACGGGATCGTCCGGCCGTGGACGCAGGGCATCTTCGCCCTGAACGGCCAGCCGCACCCGCGCGAGGTGAACGTGTTCGCCACCGAGCTCGCCGTCGGCGGTTGGGACTACGAGAACCAGCGGGAGAACCCGACGAAGCTCAAGCTCCAGGGGTTGCAGGGCGAGTTCCCCGTGCAAGGGAAGGTCGACCGGACGGACGTCGTCCTCGACGACCGCGGTCAGCAGGGCCTCTTCGTCGACGACTACAAGTTCCCCGGCAAGAAGCCACGGAAGCTGAATCAGCAAGGCGACTACGCAGACCAGCAGCGCGCCTACCGCCTGTTCATCGAGGCACTGTTCCCCGGTCAGCGGGTGGTCGGCGCGAGCTTGCTCTACCCGGGCTGGAACCAGACCGCGTTCATTGACGTGTCCGAGGGTGCGATGCGTTCGACGTTGATGAAGTTCGAGAACGCCTGGCTCACGATGAACCGGTCCGCTGATGCCGGTCGCTTCGACACGAAGCCGTCGAACCTCTGCGGCTGGTGCGACCTCGCCAACGCGTGCCCGGTCGCGCGGATCACGACCGAGAAGGCTGCGGGATCCGCCGCGACGAAGCCGTCTGGCGCGTCGCTGGGGCTGTCGATCGCGCGGCCTCACACCCGCCCGTCCGCGTGGGCCCAGCAGTCCGACTACGCGGCCCTGCCCGGATACGGACTCATCACCAACGGTCAGCCGACGAGTGACGCTGCCCCGGCCGCCACCGCCCCCGCTTCGGGCGCTGCGCACTCCGAGCCGCACGCGGTGCATAGAGAGAGGCAGAACCACAACGACTTCGGAGGAGACCCCCTAATGAACCAGCCCGCCGCCGCACCGCTCACGAGCCAGTACCCGACCAGCGAGTACGCCGCCATCGCCACGTTCGGCCTCACCGACGCTGCCGTCGACCTCCTCGTCCGCCAGGGCGCCGACCTGACGCCCAGCACGATCTCCAACATGGCGGGCCTGCTCGCCAACGCGGTCGAGGACGTCACCCGGTCGCTGTTCGGCGACCTGTTCGACTGGGGCCACGGCCGCGCCGGCCGCATCACGTACGCGCTGCGCGAGACGATCAAGGTCCGCCCCGCCCCGTTCACCGTCCCGATGCGAAACGAGGAGAACGAGGTTGTCGCCTTCCGGCCCGGAACCCGTGAGGAATGGGACGCCTGGTACCAGCGGATCGTCGGTCTGACGCGCGCGAAGGCGGAGGTCGCGATCGGCCTCACCTCCGGCAGGACCGTGCCCGCCGCCAGCGCCATCGAGTTCTTCGGCGGACGCGTCGAGCAGAACCTGCCGCACCTCCAGTCGGTCGACGCCGTCGCCTGACCCGATCCCCGCACCCTCCCTCACTGAAAGCAGGAACACTATGGCTCTCGATCCCGCTACCCAGGCTCAGGTCGTCATCGCCGCGGCGATCATCGCCGGACCCCAGGGCTCCGATTCCGACGTGAAGCGTCACACCGAACGCATCGCGACGTACCTCATTGACGGGTCTCTCCCGATGAGCGCGTTCGCCGCCGCCGAGCAGAAGGCACAGAACACGAGCCAGCTGAAGTCGTTCCCCGCGACGATCATCGGCATCGACAAGGAGAACACCTCGACGCGGGCGGTCCTCTTCCTCCGGACAAAGCCGAGCGAGCACCACCCAAACGGTCAGGAGACCGTGCGAACGGAGCGAACGGACAGCGACGCCGGCCGCAACGATGCCCTCACCCTGCAGAGCCTCATCGGGCACAAGGTCTTCATCCACGTCGCTGTCGAACGAACCGGGACGAACAACGTCCGGGTCATTCGCTCCTGGGAGGACAAGGGCGTCGATCCGAACTACAACCCGGCCGACCCAGCGTGGCAGTTCGACTACTCGGCTCTGCCGACGCAGCAGCGGCGGAAGCTCGCGACTCAGCAGCAGCAGCCGGTGCAGATGCAGCAGGCGCCCGTCCCGATGCCCCTCCAGCAGACGCCGGTCCCGATACCGATGCCGCAGTACGGGTAGCCCCCTGACCGCTGCTGGTGCGCTCGCGCCCCCTCCCGGGCGCGCCAGCAGTTTCCTTCCCGCGTGCAGCGCTCACGCATGCAGCCCCGTAGCTCCAGAGGAGGAGCACCCCGTCGGTTCGACTCCGGCGCGGGGCACTGGTCGGCACACGCCGCCCTCCCCCACACCCCACCGATCGGCCATGGCCACGAACTGTGTACGAGGTCGTCACAGGGTGATGGGTAGACCACTGCAACGTCCTGGAAGGGATCACCGTGACCCAGACCGACACCACCGTGCGCAAGCGCGGGAAGCGAGTCAAGCGGCTCGCCTTCGCGGCCGGCGTACCGATATTGGCCCTCAGCCTGCTCGGCTCCGCACTGCCCGCCAGCGCGATCACTCCGACGCCTCGCGCGCAGATCGGCAGCGACAACGACGCGGGCGGATTCGCCTCCACCTACGTCGGCGACGACGGCGCCCTCGCCGACTGCATCCAGCCGGGCAGCCCCTCGCCGTTCTCGGCCGGTCAGTTCCGAGAAAACGTGCGCAACGTCACGATCCCCGGCAACCAGTGGGGCGGTCCCGTCACGCTGAACGACCAGCAGTCCGCCGCCATCAACATGCTGACCACGACGCACAACGTCGGCCTCAGCGATCAGAGCGCCGAGGCGAAGGCCCGCCGCGGCGCGGTCGCGATCGTCGTGAAGAACGTCGTCAGCCAGCAGTGGGAGTACAACGTTCTCCGTGACGCCGGCTACACCGGCGCCGTCGGCGACATCGGCGCGCAGACGTACTGGTCGATTTACCCGGCAGGCGCCGACACGGCGAACCGTGCACGCGATCTCGCGAACCAGTACTGGGCCGAGGCGCAGCGCGTCACGGTCGGCTCGAGCGGTCAGGACGGCAAGCCCGGAACGATCACCGGCTCCTTCAACGTCGACCCGAACGACAACTACAAGGGCAGCGTGACCCTCAACACCTCCGGCGACACCGACGGCACCTGGACGCTGACGCTGCACAACGGCAAGTTCACCAGCAACGGTGCCACCTCCGGCGAGTTCAAGGCGAACGGGTCCCGGACCCTCACCCAGCAGATCGAGGGCGTCCCGCCGACCCCCGGCGCGGACTACAAGATCAAGGCCGACTACTCCTACTCCGTCCCCGGCAAGCCGGGCTCCGACGGGTGGAAGCCGACCTTGAACGTCACCGGCACCTCCGACGGCACGCAGTGGGTCGCATCCGGCACCGGCATGGAGACGTCCATCGGGAGCCCCGGCACGGTCTCCGGCAGCGTCAGCGACCCGATGAACCGCGCGTCCCAGTTCAGCCCGAAGGCCGTCACCACGTCCGACTCCCGGTACTACGTCAGCGGTGACACCGCCACCGACAACATCCGCGTCCTGCTCGGCAAGAACGCCGACGGCACCACGAACCGTTGGCCGCGGTCGAGTAAGGGCGACTACGCCCCCATCAACGTCACGGGCACCCTGTACGGCCCGTTCAAGACGAAGCCGGAGCAGGGTTCGAAGGTCCCCGACGGCGCGCCCGTCGCCGGCACCGGCAAGGTCACCGTCGGTGGCAACGCCACCGACCCGACGACGGTGACCTACAAGATCACCTCGAACGGCAAGCTCGACGAGGACCAGGCGAAGGCCTCTGGCTGGTACACCTGGGTGACGCAGATCGCCGGCAAGGACCAGGCCGCGTCCGTCGCGCCGTGGCTCGACGGCGGCGCGAGGTACACCTTCGTCAGCGACTTCGGCATCGACGACGAGTCCTTCGTCAGCCCGCCGAAGGTCACCACGAAGGCGCGCACCACCACCGGCATCACGACCAACTTCGACGGCGTCGACGTCCCCACCACCGGCCTCGGCCTAAAGGTCGAGGACGACATCAAGGTCGAGGGCAACGTGTCCAAGAGCGACGGGTTCTACCTCGTCAACCGCTACTACACGTTCCCCAACACCATCGGCGAGAACGGCGACCTGGTCGCTCCGGCGAACGCGGTCTGCACGGCCGACACCCTCACTTACACCTCCGACAAGGTCGAGGTGACCGGTCCGAAGACCTACAAGGTGTCGCACCGGTCCAAGGAGAACGGTGTCGGCACGTGGGTGGCGACGCTGTACTCGCCCGACGGCAAGCCGCTGATTGCCGGCGACTGCGCCGACACGGATGAGTGGGCCGCGGTCAAGCAGCTCCTCGTGACCACCTCCGCCAGCACGCCCGGCGACGGGCAGGCCACGGATGCCGCGCAGCTCTGGGGCACCGTCCCAGAGGGCTCGCAGATCACGTCGAACCTGTACGAGCAGCTGACCGACGAGGTCTCGGACGCTGACAAGCACCTCGCGACGGCTGGGCCGATGGGCCTGAACGAGGGCCTGGTGAACGGCGTCATCGTGACCCTGCCCACCGTGGCGTACAAGGCCTCGGAGGACGCCAAGGCGGTCTACTTCGTTGAGGCTGTCTACGACCTCGACGGCAAGGTGATCGCGATGGGCAAACGAGGCATCCCGTCGGAGACGATCCCCTTGACGCCGCCTCCTACGCCCGAGGTGCCAGAGAAGCCGAATTCGCCGACCGGCAAGGGCGAGAAGGCCGCTGCGGTCGGAGGTGGCGGCGCAGCCGCCACCCTCCCGATCGTCTCCGGCTGATCGCGAAAAAGCAGGAACGCCCTGACCGATGGTCTGGGCGTTCCTGCGTCCGAGCGGCGCATACCAGAGGCAGAGTTTCGAACTTCATATCCTGGCACCAGCCACCGAGAACGCAGGAGCATCATGACCAACCACACCTACCCCAACGAGGCCGACGAGCTCGACAGCCCCCGGCTATCCAGCTCGCCGCCGGCATCCCGCGCTGGCCGGCGCGGCCGCCGATGGCTCACAGCAGCCGGCGCAACCGTCACGGTCGTCGCAATCGCCACGACCTCGATCTACCTCGCCGAGCGCTCCGGCGCCGAGTCCGCGTACACGGACGCCCAGCAGCGCCTCACCTCGGCGATCAAGGCGAAAAAGACCGCAGACGCCAGTCTCACGGCCGAGCTCGAGAGCGCGAAGCGGTCTGCGCAGGACTGGACGCCGGCACGGCTTCGCGATCTCCCCCGCGTCGTCTCGAAGCAGGACGCGGACGCTGTCGCGAAGGCAGTACACGCGCTCTCCACCGCAGCCGAGCACGCCCGCAAGAGCGCCTCCCCTGCGACGGATCCGCCGAAGAAGAAGCAGCCGGGGAGCTCGCCCGGAGCGCTCCGAACCGCCGCAGCAACGGCGACCGAGGAACGGACGGCCGTCACGAAGCAGGTCGCCCAGCTCGAGCGCGCAGATCGCTCAGTGGAAGCTGCGGCTTCGAAGCTCGACGACGCTGTCGCCGCGGCCGCCAAGACCGTGTCAAAGAAGACCAGCGAGTGGCTCGGTAAGTACTCGAAGGCGACCGCGAAGGTCCGGTCAGAGTTCCAGTCGCGGATGAAGGCCGCCTCCACCGCTCCGTGCCCGCAGCGGTTCGCAGTCGCCAGCGCAGGGCTGACGGTGCTGCAGCGCTCCCACGAGGCTGCGGTCGCCGAGGAGGCTGCAGCGGCTGCCGCGAACGCCGGGACGGTGCAGACCAGCGCGCTTGGCCAGGCGGTGTCTCCTGGCGGCCCGACGTCGGGCGGCACCGCCGGCGCTTCCGGATCGTGGGGAACGTCCGGTGGCGGATCCACGCCCTCCACGGGTGGAGGCTGGAGTGCGCCGAGCGGCGGCTCGGCCGGATCTGGGAGTACCGGTGGCGGTTCGCGGCCTGCGAATCCGCGCCCCGGCGGCGGCGGTGGCGGTGGTGGCGGAGTCACCAAGCCGAACCCGCCGGCGCCGTGCCGGGTCATCGTCATCCCGCAGAAGAGCGGCGCACCATCCGGGCCCGGTACGTCCGGTTCGCAGTCCGGCTCCGTCGGCGGCTGCACCGGGACCGTCACCGTGACCCCCGGCATCCCGTCGAACGCGAACGCCACCACGAGCACATCCGGCTCGAGCTGGAGCGTGCACTGGAGCGTCCCGATGCCCAGCGACTGGTGACACCTCCGTCACGCGCAGCGGCGCCCCGCACCATCACGGTGCGGGGCACCGCTGCGTTCGCGCGGTGCATAGGTAGAGGTATGAGCACCCCTGCCCTTCCCGACGCAGAACCGCGTCGACGTCGCCGCTTCCGCCGCCGTCGGAGGATGCCTCCCCTCGGCGGTACGCCTCAGTCCGCTGTGGATCCCGCGGCAGCCTCGACGAACGCCGTCCGTGCCCAGAAGAGCGCGAGGATCTCCCCTGACCGACCAGTGGTCGCTGTCGCCGCGATCGCACTGGTGATCGTCATCATGAGCGCATCATACGTGTTCAGCTTCGCGGCGATCGCTGAAGCCGCAGCGTGGTCAGGAACGACGCAGGGTCTGCAGGTGATCGCGCCGATCTTCATCGATGGCCCGATCCTGGCGTACACGATCACCTATACCGTCTTCCGGTACCGCCGAGAGCCGTCCACCCGCAGCATCTGGGTGCTATACGTCTTCACGAGCATCTCCACGATCATCAACGTGGCGCACGCCCTGATCTTCAACGACATCGAGCTGTCGCGCTGGCAGACCTGGGTGGGAGCCCTCATCGCAGCGTCCGCGCCGCTCGGTGCGCTTCTCGCAAGCGAAGAGGTGATCCGCCTCGCCCTGGCCCCACCGTCCCGCGATCTCCCCGCGGACGGCCAGCGCGCCGCCGCAGCGTCCGCGCCCCAGGTGCGCGAGCAGGCGACGCACACCGCAGCTCCCGTCGAAGCGGCAGATGCCGTCGAGGCCGGCTCCCCCAGTGCGACCGCCGAGCATCCGACCAGAGACACGACCGTCGCCGCCGCTGCGGAGGACGCCCCGTTCGATCCGGACTACGATCGCGCCCCAGAGGACACGGCCGACGACGAGCGGCTCGACATGTGGGCATCTGCCCCGGTCGCTGAGGTCACGGAACTGGACCTGGTGCTCCTGGACGATGGGAGGGTGTCCGCATGACCAGCAACGGACCTCGCCCCTTCCCGACGACCCTGCAGGAGACTGCGGACGCTATCGGCGTAGTCGAGATGGCCATCGGCTCCTCCTACCCGGTTCCGGTGACGGTGACGCACGACGCGTTGACCAGGTGGTACCGGCGCGGTGACTGGGTGGTCAGCAGCGCGCTGATGGACGTGCAGGACCGCTACTACGGCAGGTTCCTGTCGATGGCGGGCCTCGCGCGGGCGATTGCGGAGGACACCTACACGACGGTCGACTTCGACCGTTGGCCGTTCGGCGCGATCGACTGGGATCTCGCCAGCCAAGACACCCTCGAGTCCATTCGCCGAGGTCTTGTCGTCGAGGTCGGCGACCACGAGTGGTTCAACAGGGCGCCGTCTCTTCCGCGGCGCGACGGCTCGCTACTGCGGTAGAGCAGCTTCCGCAGCGCGGATCTCGTCGAGAACGTTCATCAGGGCTCGCTTGTACCCGCGGACCCGCCGATCCGTCAGTTGCACGCCGGTGCGTTCCTCAACCGCGCGCACCAGCTCAGAGCTGCTGGGGTTCCGTCCCAGGTCCGCCGCCAGCAGCATCCACGCGTGCGCGTAGGTGAGAAGGCCCGCCTCTCCGGGCGCTGCGTCCACGACGGCTCGGAGCAGCAGCCGGGACCACGTGACGAACCCGAGCTCATTCGGGGCTTCGTCGAGCGCCACCTCGAGGATGTAACCGTCGGCGCCGCTGCTGATCGCTGCGTCCAGGCGCGGATGGGCGGCCACGATTGCGCGGTACCGCATGGCTTGCCCGAGCGCGATGCCGGCGCGACGGGCGATCTTCGGGACGTCGTCGGGCCCGGCGCTTCGCTGTCGCGCCTCGGCGGCGACCATCGCGTACCAGAGCAGCCCGGTCTGTTCGCGGTAGGTGCTGATGATGCTGTCCACGACCGCTCGAACGACCCTGACGGACTCGAGCGCGATGTCGGCTTCCTCAGCGACGTCGTCGCGCAGCAACTTCGCCTGCTCGACGCTGAGGTCGGTGGTCAGGATGCGGCCGCCGCGGGCGTAGAGCGCAGCCTCGGTGCGGCGCAGCTTCGGCAGGGGCTCCCCCGGTCCGTTGGCGTCTTCGGCTTCGGCGGCGTCGAACACGTCGTCGGGCGTGGGCTCGGTGTGGTTCGCGTCGGCCAGTTCATCATGGATCCGGCGGTACCGGTCGGTGCGGTCTGACAGGGAGCGGAGACCAGTGAACCCGCTCTCCCGGAAGCTCACGTGCCGCATGACGGCACGCCGGACGACCTGGTACAGGACGCCGATCCGGTTCGACGCTCGCAGGTCGTCCGCGCCGATGAGCGCCCGGAAGATGGCCTCCATCGCGATCGCCCGGTACTCGTCCGCGGCATCGGCTCGGTCAGGAGCTCGCTCGATGAACACCTTCGACCACGACCGCAAGTCACCGTCGACGTCGAGAAGCATGATGAGGTCCGCGATCGCTCGTCCCCGTTCTGGCGAGCCGGAGGGCAACGCGAACACCCGATCGAGGATGTTGTCGACGGCCTCCCGATCAGCCATCTACGGCGCCTCGCCGATCGTGCGCCGGACGCGGCACCATCGGGAAGCCCGGCCAGGGAGCCTCGCCGACGTCGGCGGCCGCGAGGGTGCGGGTGCGCACGATGTCCGCGAACGCGTGGATCCTGGCGGAGGTCGCCTTGCGGTGGAAGAGCCACGACACGGTGACGCTGCGCGGGTCGCTGTCGCGGCCGCAGACTGCGAGGAGCTTCCGGAGGTCGTCGGAGGCGGAGTTGTCGTCCCAGAGGCGGTGTGCAGCCAGCAGCGACTGCAGCGGCAGCGACAGCAGCGCTTCGTTCCCGGGAGACGCGGCCATGCTGACCACGGTACTCGGCTCGAGGAGGCCCTCCGCGACGAGGGTGAGCGCTTCCGCCCGACGTCGCGCCGCCGCTGGGACCGGATGCGCCTTGGAGGTTCGAGCAGGGGGCGAGCTCTGGCTCGTGTCGTTCGTCATCTGCTGCCGGCTACTGTTCTGCGAGCTGGAGGCGTCGGGCTGCGAGCCAGAACTGGTCACGATCGATCGGCACTCGGCCTTCCACCTCGAACTCCCACGACAGCCAGAGCAGGTCGGGGTCGTCGATGCCGCTGTGCCTCCGGTAGGCGCGGACGAGCTCGACCTCGTCGACGCGCTCGAATGGTGACTCCGCGTCATCCACTGCGAGGTGCCGTTCGATGGTGCTGATGTCGCCGAACGACAGGCAGCTCGATCGTGCGGCGACCTGCAGCGGCACCGCGAGGGCGTCCCGGACCCGTTGGATTCCGAGCGGCTCTCGGCCGCTGATGCCGAGGGCTCGGCACCGCTCGAGGACCGTCTCGGCGGGGACGTTCCGTGGCAGGCCCGCGGCGACTCGCCGGATCCGTGGCCCCAGCATGGAGTCGCCGATGGCGGTGCGGATCCGTCCGGTGGCTTGCGCGGCGATGTTGCGGTGCAAGTAGGTGACGAGCGGCACTCGGAGTGCGCAGTCCTCCCCGTCTGCGTAGCGGTGGATGAGCAGCTGCGTGACGGCGGGGACGGAAGTCGCACCGTCGGCTTCCCCGTACAGCATGCCCGCGGTCAGCGCATCGATCGTGAGCCCGTCGATGACGCTGAGGGTGAGGGACGAGTCGGTGAAGAGGTCGATCTCGCTGCAGGCGCCGAGCTCGGCGGCGATGCCGCGGCTGACGCACTCGAGCTGGTGGTGCACGAACGGTTCCAGCGCGGTCAGCAGCTCCCACTCGGCAGCGTGGCCGGCGTCGACGAGCGCGCGTACGCTGCCGGCGACCGCGGGCGGGTCGGGCTGCGGCCAGCTACCTTCGATGACGACGTCGCCGTTGTGCGTGAGGGTGATCGTGGCGTGCTGGTTCGCGTCCTCATGCGACCGCTCGGTGTGCGACCACGTCACGGCGGTCGCTTCGCCGGTGCGGACGGCGAGGACGCTGCCGGCGTGCCAGTTGACTCTGGACTGGACGCTGCGAGAGCCGATCGTCACGAGTTCGTGCAGCGGCAGCAGGATGAGCGTGTCGTACGGAACGTCCTCGAGGCGGCCAGCGGCGCGCCCCCAGGAGATCCGAGACGTCCAGTCCAGGAGCGCTTCCCGGTCCGGCAGGAGTGCGGAGGCCGTGCGGGCGATGGGCTTGACGGTCATCGGCGGAGCCATCCCATCAGGCCGCGCCGACCCTGCGGTCGACCTTCGTCGGGCTTGGGCATGAATCGTGCGTCTCCGGTGACGGCGTGGAGGACGTGCCGGATGGTCGGGGCGATCCCGGGCAGGTCGGTGCGGATGCGGCCGAGGTTCATCTCCTTCCGGTAGTCGGGGTCGCTCATGATGACGCCGGCGAACACGCCGTTGGAGCCGATACGGTGCTCGACCTGCTCGCGTACCTGGGTGGGGAACTGCTCGAAGTCGCGGGCGACCACGAGGACGCGAGAGCGCGGCACTCCGTCGCGGCCGACGAGCTCCCCGAGCCGTTCGAAGAGGTTCGCTTCGCTGGTGGCCTTCCGGTCGTAGACGCCGACGATCCACCCGTTGTCGCGCAGGCGCGGGAGGAGCACGTCGGTGAAGATCTCGCTGTGGGTCGCTTCGATGATCTGCGTGTCGACGATGGTGACCTCGGCGTTGGCGACGCAGTGGTCGATCGCCTGTCCGATGGCGTACGTCGGTGTCGAGTCGGCGACTGCGGCGGCTGGCCCGAAGACGGCTGCGAAACCGAGCTGCTCGGCGCCGGAGGCGACCCGGTACGAGTTGTACTCGTCGGGTCGGACCAGCCCGGCCGCCGGGGAACCGGTGGTGACGACGTCGTACACGGTGCGTGTGGCCCCTTCGGGGATCCGCATGCGCTTGTGGACGTCGGGCTGGCCGCGGTTCGCGTCGACGATGACCGCGCGAAGGCCCGCCTCCGCGGCAGCCTTCGCGAGGTCGATGGAGGTGGAGGTCTTCCCGACGCCGCCCGATCCTGCGATGACGACGATCAGGGCGCCGCGACCGATTCGCACCGCGGTGGTCGGTGCCGGCACGGGGTGCGCGGCCGTTGGCGCCGGCTGATGCGGCGGGGTCGGCAGGAACGGTGTGGCGAAGGGGCTCGGCAGGGCCGCGGGCGCCTCCGCGACGGCTGCCGGCCCGGGAGGGGCGAAGAGCGTGGCCAGCGGGTCCGCAGGGGCCGGGCTCGGTGCGAGGACGGCGGCGGGCGCTTCGACGGTCGGCTGGGGTGCGGGAGTGGGCCGCGGAGAGGGTGTCGGCACTGCCGGGCTGGGGGTGGACGCGCTGCCGGGGCCGCTGCCGAGCATCTCGCGGAGGAAGTCGGGCAGGTCCGAGTCAGCGGCGGAGGTCGTCGCGTCGTCGCTGGCGGACGGCTGTGGGGCCGGTTCGTCGTCCGTCGCCTGCTCGAGGAGGCGCCGGGCGGCCTGCTCCTCGGCTTCGACGCGCGCGGCGAGGGCGGCGGCCGCCGCCGCGCGCTCCTGGTCGGACGCCTCTGGTGCCGCCGCTTCGACCGGCACGGGGACGGGGACGGGGACGATCTCCTGGGGAAGAGGCGCGGGCGCTGCTGCAGCGTCGCGGTCGGGGATGATCGCTTCGGCTGCGGGCACCGCGAGCTTCTGGTAGCCGGCGGCCAGCATGATGTCGCCGATCGATGCTGGCGCAGCGACGCGAACGGCTCCAGGGACGCTGTCGTCAGGTGCCAGAGCGTTACCGGAGCGGTCGACGACGAGGACTGTGCGGGTACGAGCGACCAGAGACCGCAGGTAGAGGTCGAATCCCGCTTCGTCGGCGAACGCCAGGTCGGCGACGACGACCGTCGCCGGTGCCTGGGTGACGGCTTCGTTGACGGCGATGGCGGTCTCTTGGAAGGTCGCGCCGGTGACGACGCGGAAGCCGACGTCGGCGAGGCCTCGCGCCAAGGTTGCGCCGCCGATGACGGCGATGGTGGGTGCGTGGGTCACGGTCAGTCCTCGTTGCTGGTGATCTGGGGTGGTTACGGTGCGACGGTCACGATGGACCCGGTCGGCAGCGCGTTGACGGCGGCGACCGCCTCCGCGGACAGGCGCAGGCAGCCGTGGCTGACCGCTCCGCTTCGGACGTCGTAGTAGTGCATGGCGATGACCCCTCCGACTCCCCCGGCGACGGGGGTGTCCTCGGTCTGCAGGTGGAGTGAGGTCAGCTGGATGGGGTGCTCGCCTGTGCCCTGCCGCTGGTCGACGTAGCGGGCTTCCAGGTACCCGGAAACGGCGCTCGGCGTGGGCGTTTCGGGCATCCCGATGCCGACCTCGAAGTGCTGCATCTTCCCGCCAGCGGTGACGGTGAGGGTCCGGGAGTGGAGAACCACATCGACTCGATCGGCGACCGTGTGCAGGTCGACGATGTTCTCGCTGCGGATCCATGCGGCGGACTGCGCGGGAGCGTCGCCGTCGCTGGCGCTGGGGAGGCTGACCCGCGACGGGGTGAGGATCTTCGACCATGCGTCGTCGCGCTGCAGGACGACGATCGGGGTGGGCTTGCCGAGGAAGTCAGTCTTGTTCAGCCTGGCGACCGGCTTGTCACGCTGCTCCCCGTAGAGCGCCGCGGTTGTGGTGAGCGTGCCGACTTGAACCGCGGCGTCGACGGTCTCGTCGAACGGGATCAGGCCCGGGATCACCGCCTTGTAGTCCGCCAGCGGCAGGGCCATCGTCTCCGCCAGGTCGATGGACTGCTTCGACGCGGGCGTCGATGCCACTGCCGGGTTCGGAGCGAGCGGGGAGGTGAAGAAGCCGACCGACGCGACGCAGACGATCGCGGTCCCGGCGATGATCGCGGTCCCGGCGATGATGGTGTCGCGCTTCCGGCGGCCTCGACGGGTGTTCGCGTCGTCGTTCGGCTCGGGCGGGCTGGTCGCGGTTGACATGCTCATGCCTGTACCTATGCACCGCGTCGTCGTCGCAGTGCACGCCCCGGTGGATCAGGCGCCGAATGGCACCAGTGGGGCGTCGTCCCAGCTGCGCTCCGCGTCGAGCTCCCACACAGCGATTCGGACGCCGGGGACTGGCAGTTCCCACGGGAGGGCGAGGGCAGGGTCGGGTTCGGCGTACCGAACCCGTGGAAGCAGGTCAGTCACCCGCGCGTCGTCGGCGTACGTGCCGGCCGCGGAGAGCGCGTCACCGACGGCGCGGACGAGCTTGTCGAGGTCCGGTTTCGTCGTGGGGAGCGTGCGACGTCGCTTCGGCCGCGACTTCGGCTTGGGGACGTAGAACTCGGCGGCGAGGGTGACGGGGCCGTCGATCATCTCCCAGTGGCGGCCCTGTGCCTGCATGGCGGCGTAGCGGACCCGGTCGCGCCACGGATGCAGAAGCGGACTGTCGGGAAC